>Ga0066669_10000150_pt1 | contig 17736 bp, 16 predicted proteins | sample GraSoiAngelo_118_FD_133940 | JGI IMG/M metagenome (GOLD analysis project Ga0066669, IMG submission 133940) | Grasslands soil microbial communities from the Angelo Coastal Reserve, California, USA - 14_0919_02_20cm | ecosystem: Environmental > Terrestrial > Soil > Grasslands | place: USA...
CCTTCCTGGCGGGCGGCCGTCTGCTTGAAGCAAAGCAGATTTCTTCAAAGGGGGCTTTGAGCCGGTCGCAGGCGAAAGAGATTGTCGAGTCGCTCTCGAAGTCATCCCCGTTCCCCGAAGGCTTCCTTTCTATTTTGTTACGCTACCGATTCAACCGCTCCTTGGAAGCTCAGATTATCAAGGTGCTACAGGTTGTCATGCGCAGCGGCATCGTGACGGATCGGGCTCAGTTCTTGCGCGACCAGCAGAAAGGGATTGCTCTTCGGGACGTGCTAACTTCTTCAGAACAGCTGATCCCCGAAGCTTACGTAGCGCGAGATCTGGCGGGCGCTCGGGAATACATGCGCCAGTTTCAGCTCGAGCTTTCCGACGTGTCCACGAACGACCAGCGCGACCTCCTGGATTTGCTGGGCGCCATGCTGGTTCCTACGCTGACCTTCAATGCCAAAGAGACGGAGCGGAGGACGGAAGAGGCAGCCGCCCGGATCCCGGCCGTGGAAAGCCAGATCAAGAAAGGCCAGACCATCGTGCACAGCGGGGAAGAGGTCACCCCGACGATTGCTGCGCAGATCGGGGCATTGAAGCGGCTTCAGAAGCCCAAGCCCTTGTTGCGCCAGTTCCTCGGTTTCTTTCTCGTTGTGGGTACCCTGGTCTACGCGCTCTGGCGCTACTTTGCGCATTACCAGAGCCGGCACAAGGAGATCCGCAGCCTTACTCTCCTCATTCTGCTGATCATCGCGGCGGTGCTGTCGATAATGCGGCTTTTGACGGGCCTCGCGAATTTACTAAGCGATCAGATCTCCCGGGTTCCTCTGTTCCGGGATCCAGCGAATCTCTACATTACCATTCCGATCGCCTTTGGCGCCGTCCTGGTCACTCTTCTCGTAGACACACATCTGGCCATTCTCTTTTCCCTCATTCTGACGGTACTTACCGGGCTCTATTACGGCGATGTCTACATGTCGGCCTATGTGATGTTTGGCTGCCTGGCAGGAACTTACAGCGTCAAACAATACAGAGACCGCGCTGCTATCCTTAAGGCAGGGCTTACGATTGGCGTGGTGAACGCCGTTGGGATCCTCGCCATCGACTGCCTACGGCAGGCCCCCTTGACGGTTCAACTTACCGTACCCAAGCTGCTGATGGCGTCCGTCAACGGAATTCTTGCCTCCGCGATGGCCTCGATGTTGCTGCCGGCGTTAGAGTCGATATTCAAAATAACAACCGACATACGCCTGCTCGAGTTGTCCAACCTCAATGCGCCAATTCTTCGAAGATTGTCGGTAGAAGCCCCGGGCACCTATCACCACAGTCTTATGGTCGGAACCCTGGCCGAGTCGGCGGCCGAAGCCGTTGGCGCCAACCCGCTGCTTGTGCGAGTCGGCGCGTATTATCACGACCTGGGCAAGATGCTCAAACCGGAGTATTTCGTGGAGAACCAGGTGTTCGGAATCAACAAGCACGAGACGCTTTCGCCGAACATGAGCAGCCTGATCATTGCCAGCCACGTGAAAGACGGCCTCGAACTGGCGAAGGAGATCGGCCTGGCCGAGAGGATCAGGGACCTGATACCCCAACACCACGGCACCCGGCTCATGACGTATTTTTACCAGAAGGCGAGAGAGTCTGCGGATTCCAAGAATCAAGATGTGGTAGAGGCTGACTTCCGGTATCCCGGTCCAAAGCCTCAGACGAAGGAAGCGGCCATCGTCATGATGGCGGATTCCGTGGAGGCCGCGTCGCGGACGCTGACCAGCCCGACACCGGCGCAGATTCAAGGCATGATAAACCGATTGGTGGACGCCATTATTGCCGACAATCAGTTGGACGAGTGCGACATCACCCTTCGGGAAGTACGGCTAGTGAAGGAGAGCTTTTTCAAAATACTGACCGGCATCTACCACCGCCGCATTGATTATCCGGGTTATGACTTCAAAGAAACCGACGGGCGAACCGCCAAGCCATCCATTTCGGATTCAGGTTCTAAACAGGCAACGGCGGTACGCGATCTTTCCGCGCGTGGTTGAATCCCTTTGTTTCAGGGTCCTCCAAATACTGCGCGAGTCTGCCTGTTCCTTTAGTGTCACTTTCGTGGGTCCCAGGAGAATACGCCTGCTCAACCGCCTCTACCGCGGCAAGGACTATCCAGCCGATGTTTTGACCTTTCGCTATCCGGGAGAATCTCTGGAAGGACAACCGTTCTTGGGAGAGATCCTGATTTCGCCGGAAGTGGCGAGCAGAAACGCACGGCAGTGGAATGCGACGCTGCAGCGGGAAGTGCGCAGGCTTCTGATTCACGGCGTCCTCCACCTTCTCGGCTACGATCATGAGACGGACAAAGGCGAAATGAGACGGCTCGAGAACAGGCTTATGCGGAGTCGCGCCCGCATACGGTCCGGCCCCGTGGGGCGGGCGAGGTATGCCGGATGACGTTTCTTTACCTTGAAATTGTCGTTATTGGCGCGTGCCTGGCTTTCTTGATTTTTTTGTCCTCGGTAGAAGGCGCCATCGCGCACTCGAGCCCGCTCGCCGTTAGAATGATGCTGGAGCGGGATGAAAACAAATCGTCACCACTTCTTCTTTTGGTGCTCGAGGACAAAATGCAGGTTCTCGTCCCGCTGCACCTGGGCACACAGATCTTCCTGATAACGATAGCGATCCTGACAACGCATCTGAGCTTAACCCGATGGCCGAACTGGGGAGTCGGCCTTGCCTTTCTCATAATCTTCTTCATCTCCGTGATATTCCGGCAGCTTCTTCCCTGGCTCCTGACGCAGAATGAGCCCGAGGAGAAACTGGTGAGGTTGCTGGGAGCTTCTTATCCGATTTACAGGATGCTGCGCTCCCTGGCTCTGCCGCTGTCGAGCATTCTCAGTTTGTTCAGACGCCTGCACGACAACGGCGGAGCGCCGGTCGATGCGGCCAAGTCCGAGGCCTCGGGCGAGGAAATCCAGGCATACCTGGACATCGGTGAGGACGAGGGTATCTTAGAGAAGGAAGACAGCGAGTTGATCCAATCTGTCGTCGAGTTTGGCAACACCCTCGTGCGTGAAGTCATGACTCCCCGTACGAAGATTGTCGGGTGCGAGGAGAACGCCATCATCGGGGAGTTGCGGCGCATCATGGTAGAGCACCGGCATTCGCGCATACCCATCTACCGCGGCGACATCGACCACATCATCGGAGTGGCCTACATCCGCCAGCTCCTCGCGCACTACATTCCGGGCAGGGAGAACGATCCGATCACGAGACTGATCCATCCGGCGCTGTTTGTGCCGGAAACCAAACCGGTCGCGGCGCTCTTGAAGGAACTCCAACAGCGGGGAGACCACGTGGCCATCGCGATCGATGAATTCGGCGGAGTCGCCGGCCTTGTGACCATCGAGGACTTGCTCGAAGAGATCGTGGGCGAGATCCGCGACGAAGATCAGGCCAAAATAAGTGAAGTCATCGAAGAGAATGCGCGCAGCTACATACTCCGGGGCAGCACGGAGCTCTACCGCCTGGAGGAAATAGCGGGGAAGAAGTTCGAAGGCCACGACAGCGCGACAGTCGCGGGGCTTGTCGAAGCTTTCCTGGGTCGCGTGCCCGCCCCGGGGGAGGAGTTCGACTACGCGGGGCTCCACATCCAGGTGCTTGACGCCGACAGGAAACGCGTCATCCGGCTGCGCGTCCAGCTCCCGCAACGGCAGCCGATCGGAGAGGCGGTTCACATGGATTAGCATGTCTGAAGGAATGGCCGGCACGCACTTTGGGCAGTACTCCGCTTTCACCGCTAAGAGGCAAAGACGGGAAGAATCAAAAAAGAAGATCTTTTTCGTTGCGGCTCTGCTCCATAAGACTGTCTGCGATTTTTTGTGTCTTCGCGTCTTTGTGGTGAAAGGAGCGGGCACGCAATCGGCGAAAGCGTGTGTGGTTAGAGGCCGGAGTATGTACTCCTGCGGACGAAGCTGCCCGCGCCCGCCCGGCCCAGAAACGTATCGCCGTCAACAATCAATCTTCCGCGCGAAAAAACTTTGCGCGGAACTCCTCTGACACGCCATCCTTCGTACAGGCTGTAGTCGATGCGCATGTGATGGGTGCTGGCGGAAATGGTTGCCTCCGCCTCGGGATCAAAGAGCACCACGTCGGCATCACTTCCCACGGTAATAGCGCCTTTCCTTGGGAAAAGTCCGAACATCTTTGCCGGAGCGGTCGAAACAAGCTCGACAAACCGGTTGAGCGTAATCTTTCCTGTCCGGACGCCGCCGTTGTAGACGAGAGACAGCCGGGTTTCCACGCCCGGACCGCCATTCGGGATTTTCGTAAAATCGTCCCTGCCCAGTTCTTTCTGTTCCTTAAAACAGAAAGGACAGTGATCCGTGGAAATGACCTGGAGATGATCTTGAGCCAGGCCCCTCCACAACTCCTCCTGGTTCCACTTTTCTCTCAGCGGAGGGGTGAAGACATATTTGGCGCCTTCAAAGCCCGGCCGGTCGTAGTCTTCGATCGACAGGAAAAGATATTGAGGGCATGTCTCTGCATACGCCGGAATCCCCCGGTCCCTGGCTTCCCTCACTTTGCTGAGAGCCTCCGCGCAGCTGAGATGGACGATGTATACGGGCGCATCGGCTATTTCCGCCAGCGCAATGGCCCTGCCCGTAGCCTCTGCCTCGGCTGTTGTCGGGCGGGTGAGAGCGTGATACTTGGGGGCGGTCTTTCCTTGCGCCAGCGCTTCTTTGACAATCAGGTCGATCACGCTGCCGTTTTCGGCGTGCATGCAGACGAGGCCGCCGTAGCGAGAGGCGTTCTTCATCGCCTTGAAGATCGTGCCGTCGTCCACCATGAGAACGCCGGGATAGGCCATAAAGAGCTTGAAGCTCGTCACGCCGTCGCGAATCAAGGAATTCATTTCCTCGATGCCCGCGTCCGGAAGGTCCGTCACAATCATGTGAAAGCTGTAGTCGATCGTTGCCTTGGCTTCGGCCTTCCGTACCCATGTGTCCAGCGCAGTGCGCATGCTCTGGCCTTTGGATTGGATCGCAAAATCAATGAGAGTCGTGGTGCCTCCGTAAGCAGCCGCGCGCGTTCCCGTTTCGAAGTCGTCAGAGCTGACAGTGCCGCCGAAGGGCATGTCCAAATGGGTGTGAACGTCTACCCCGCCAGGGAGGACAAGCAGTCCGGTTGCATCCACTACCTGGCCGGCTTCCGTCTTGAGGCTCCGACCGATGGCGGAAATGACCTCGCCGTCAATGAGCAAATCGGCCTGGTAGTCGTCCTGGGCAGTTACAATGCGACCGTTCCGGATAAGTGTTTTCACACGATCCTCCCAGGGGCACATTATAATGTGCCGGTAATCGTCAGTTTCATAGATTTTTGTTTTATCTTTCGCGTCTTTGTCTTAGCGGTCAATGGTTTCTTTCAGCACAAAGACGCGAAGGCGCAAAGGGTCGCAAAAATTGATTGGAAATCGCGAGCCGTTGAGATCGGACTGGGATTCCAGCGACCGCCGCTGGATGCAGCGGGCCCTGGCGCTGGCCCGGAGAGGCCTAGGTCGAGCCAGCCCGAATCCGACAGTGGGGTGTGTCATTGCCAAAGAAGGAAGAATAATCGGCGAAGGCTGGCACAGATATTCGCGTCTCGATCACGCCGAAGCCGTGGCCCTGCAGGCGGCGGGGACGGACAGTCGAGGCTCCACGGCGTACGTGACCCTGGAGCCGTGCTCGCACCAGGGGAGAACGCCGCCGTGCGCCGAGGCGTTGGTCAACGCCGGGGTCCGGCGCGTGGTCGTCGCAATGATCGATCCCAATCCCAGGGTGTCGGGCGGTGGAATTCGAATGCTCCAGTCCGCCGGCATACAGGTCGACGCCGGACTGTTACAGAAGGAAGCGGTGCGTCTCAACGAACCCTTCGCGTGCCACATCACCACCGGCCGCCCTCTGGTCGTAAGCAAGGCGGGCATGTCCCTGGACGGCAGGATCGCCACGGCGACCGGAGACGCTCGTTGGATAACTTCCGAGAAGGGGAGGCAATTCTCCCAGCACCTGCGCCTGCAGCTGGATGCGATTCTCGTGGGAGTGGGAACGATGCTCGCCGACGATCCGGAGCTTACCTATCGCGGCCATATTCGAAAGGAGAGGCCTCTGCTGCGGGTCATACTGGACAGCCGTTTGAGAACTCCGCCTACAGCCCGAGCGCTTTGTGTCACAACGCTGGAGCCGACAGTAATCATGTGCGCGCCAGGCGCGCCGGACAATCGCAAGAAGCGCCTCGAAGAACAAGGCGCTGAGGTGATCCCCGTGCCCAGAAAAGGGGCGGGTCTGGATCTGGTTTCCGTCCTCGATACGCTGGGGAAACGGCAAGTCCAGGGCCTGCTGGTGGAAGGAGGCAGTGAGGTCCACTGGTCGTTTCTGGAAGAGAAGCTGGTCGACAAGTTCTACTTCATCATCGCGCCGATTATCCTGGGGGGAAAGAAATCCGTCCCTTGTGTGGGCGGCAAGGGGATCGAGAGCATCGGCCAGGCCCCGCAGTTCAGAGCGGCAAGGACGTTTTGGGCGGGTCCGGATCTGGTTCTTGAAACCTATCCTTCCTACTCGCGCTCTAGGGCTTCCCCGTGGCTCTCTTAAGAAATTCCTCCATCCGCCCGGCGATACTCGCGGCTCCCATCAAAGCAGAAATGACGGCAGCGCTGGAGGCTCCCGCCTCGAGCACGTCCCTCACGGTTGAGAGGCCAATGCCGCCAATGGCAACGACGGGTTTGGAGCTTGCGCCGCAGGCCCCGCGGAGTTCTCTCAGGCCCGCGACAGGACTTGTGTCCTGCTTCGTGCGGGTGGGGTATATAGGACCGAATCCGATGTAGTCTACAGGCATCTGCTGGGCCCTGCCGGCTTGGCCAACGGTATGGGTTGAGAAACCTATGATGCTCTTCTTCCCCATGATCCGGCGCGCTGCCTCCGGGGGAAGGTCCTCCTGGCCGAGGTGAACTCCCGAGGCGTTGCAACTGAGCGCCAGGTCGCAGCGGTCATTTACCAGGAGCAGGATCCCGCGTCTTTCGGCAAAGTCCACACAGTTTCCCAGGTCGGCCAGGAGGTCCGCAACTGGCGTCTCCTTATCGCGCACCTGGATGAGCGTGGCGCCCCCGCTCGCCAATTCCCGCACAATATCGAGATGCGTGCTTCTGCCGGATATTCTTTTATCTGTAATAGCGTAGATCGGAGGGAGCTTATACAAACGCGTTCCAGTGCACCAACAGGAGCGGTTCCCCTTTACTTCTTTGCCCCTGAAGTTGTCCAGCGCTCGAGAAAGCGCGTGCTGATCCGGCCGGTCAGAAAGTCGTGATCCTGGAGGACGCGTTGGTGCAGAGGAATAGTGGTTTTCACTCCCTCGACAATAGTCATTTCCAGGGCCCTCTGCATGCGCCTTACGGCTTCCAGCCGGTCCTTTCCATGCGTGATGACTTTGGCTATGAGCGAGTCGTAGTAGGGCGTGACGACATCGTCAGTATATGCCGCGGTATCAACACGAACTCCTATTCCTGTAGGTGGATGGAACGCCGTAATCTTCCCCGGCGATGGCAGAAAAGTGTCGGGACATTCGGCATTGATCCTGCACTCCAGCGCGTGCCCGCGAAACTCGATCTCCTCCTGCCCGTAAGCAAGCCTTTCGCCTGCGGCTATTCGTATCTGTTCCTTTACCAGATCCAGGCCCGTTATCATTTCTGTAACGGGGTGTTCGACCTGGATCCGGGTATTCATCTCCATAAAGTAGTAGTTGTGGAGGTCATCAAAGAGCAGCTCTACTGTTCCTGCATTCGTGTAATTCACGGCCCGGACCGCTTCGACTACGCGGTTTCCGATCGCTTCCCGCATTTCCCGCGTCAGATAACTCGACGGAGCTTCCTCCAGAAGCTTCTGGTGGCGCCGCTGGATGGTGCACTCCCGCTCGCCAAGATGCATCACAGTACCGTGATGGTCAGCCAGGATCTGAAACTCAATGTGACGGGCCGCGGGAAGATACTTCTCCAGATATACCTCGGAAGACCCGAAGGCGGACTCGGATTCGCTCTGCGCGACCTCCAGCGCCGCAGCTAGCTCCGGAGAAGAATCGACGATCCGCATTCCTTTACCCCCGCCACCCGCAACGGCTTTCAGGATAACGGGGTAACCGATTTCTTCTGCTTGAGGAATGATGGCGGAGGCAGGGCCTTGGAGTTTACCGGTGCCGGGGAGTACGGGCAGGCCGGCCTCCTTCATTGCTCTGCGCGCAGCATCTTTGTCTCCCATCAGCTGAATCACCTCGGGCGAGGGTCCGATAAAAGTCAGACCGCAGGCTTCGCAGACTTCAGCAAAATAGGCGCTCTCGGCAAGAAAACCGTAGCCGGGATGAATGGCGTCGGCGTTTGAGATCTCCGCCGCGCTGATTACCCCCGGAATATTGAGATAGCTTTCGCTGCTCTTGGGAGGCCCTATGCAAATGGCCTCATCAGCAAAGCGGACGTGTAAAGAATCCTGATCCGCCTGGGAGTAGACGGCCACGGTCGGGATTCCCAGTTCCTTGCATGCGCAGATTATGCGCAGCGCGATCTCTCCACGATTGGCGACGAGTATCTTTTGGAACATGGCCGGAGGCTGCAGCTACTTGTGGGGCCGGATCCCGAAGAGTTTCTGCCCGAATTCCACAGCGTGGCCGGTTTCCACATAGAGTCGCACAACCTCCCCGGTAACGTCGGACGGAATCTCGTTCATCAGTTTCATTGCTTCCACCACGCACAAAATTTGCCCCTCCTCGACTGCATCTCCGACTTTGACGTACGGTTCGGATCCCGGTGAAGGCGCGCTGTAAAACGTGCCGACGATGGGAGAGGTTATGATGTGGAGGCCTGCCTCCTCGTCTTTTTCATCGAGCCCGGTGAGCGCGGAGGCCGGAACCTCGTTAGGAACGGGCAGAGTGTTTGGAATTTCTGGGTGGCCCACCTCGTTTAAGGCAGCAGACGGGGACGCATCCGTCGATCCTCGGCCTCTTTTTAGCCTGAGCTTTGTTCCCGTGTGCTCGAGCTCAAATTCGGTGATATCGCTTTGGAGGATCTCCCGGATAAGGTCCTTCACTTCCTTAATGTTCATCGAGTGCTTCCTATAGCACTATCAGCTCCTTCGTGTAGGACGTCAGGACCTCGCAGCCAGACGGAGTCACCCGTACAATATCCTCTATGCGCACTCCCCCCCTATCAGGCAAATAGATCCCGGGTTCAATCGTAAAAACCATGTCCGTACAAATCCTCTCCTCCTGCCTCGGATGAATAAAGGGGGCCTCATGGACCTCCAACCCTATTCCGTGACCCGCTCCGTGCCCGAAATAGACTCCGAAGCCGGCCTTCTCGATATGTTCTCTCGCAAGCCTGTCTACGGACCGGCCCTTGAGCGCGGGGCGCGTACGTTCCTCCGCGCGCCTTACCGCATCCAAAACTGTCCGGTATACCTTCCGATGCTCGGATGAGGGTTTGCCCAGAAACAACGTACGGGTGACGTCGCTGGCGTATCCCTCACGATATGCTCCGAAGTCGATGACGACGAATTCATTTTTCTGGAGTACCTTATCGGAGGCGAGACCGTGCGGCATGGCGGATCGTGCGCCCGAAGCTACGATGGTATCAAACGACGGTTTGCGGGCGCCGTGCTTTCGCAACTGGTACTCCAATTCGGCAGCCACATCCCTCTCTCGGATGCCCGGTTTGACGGCCGGGATGATAGCATCAAAGGCCTGGGTTGTCAAACGCAGGGTCCTGCGGATTTCTTCAATCTCATCAATGGTTTTGACTGCACGCAGACCCTCCACGATCCCTGTCCGGTGCCGGATCGCCACCCGGCGGGGGAGGTGCTTTCTCAGGGCATAGAATCTGTTGAGCGTGAGGTAGGCGCCCTCGACTGCCACGCTGCGCAGTCCAAGCGCGATGATCTTACGGGCAAGCGCTTCATCGGCCGACGGAAGGGCCTCTTCCACCGTGCAGGCGACAGTTTCCTGCCCGCCCTGGATTGTGTAGCGGGAATCGAGAAAGAGGAAATTGCCCCGGGCGCTGAGGAGAGCGGTGGCGGTACTGCCAGTGAAAGCGAAAAGGTATCGAATGTTCGGCAGGTGACCGATCACCAACCCTTCGGTCTCCTGTTTTTCCAGGCTGTCAACGAGTCGCCTTATTCTGATGGATGCCGCGTCGGTTGCAGGTTTTTGCGCTGGCACAGGCACGCCTTAGGGATTCCTTTGCGTACTTAGCGACTACGCGGTGCGACTGACCCAGAACAGAATTAACCGTGAAGATGCCAAGAGCGCAAAGATTCGCCAAGAAGGCGGCGGATGCAGGCGGTTACACTACGAGTTCCCGCTCCAAGAGGCTGCGGGCGCGCAGGATTTCGAACCGGGCTTGCCCGGTATATCCTTGGGATTCCAGGCCCATCAGAAGGAAGTACTCGGGAGTCAACGTCTCCAGAACGACCTTTCCGCGGTCGGTGAGCAGCTCGAAACCTTGCAGCTCGCCTCCCGCGGTCTTGGCAAGCACCCGCTGGCAGGCGCGAACGAAGGGGGCGTATGCGGCGGCCAGCGTCTCAGCTCTCAGCATGCCGGCCTCTGAGCTGGCGTCGACATGCACGCCGTCGCCAGCTACCACGATAGCCCACTTGGCGCCCCTTACGTCGTGCAAGAGCCTGACCAGAATCTCTCGAAACATTAGTTTGCTACTTCATGATCCTGGGAGTTATGAAGAAAATCACTTCCTGCACGCTGCGAGAGACAGAGGTGCGCTTGAAGACGTTTCCGATGATTGGCAGATTACCCAGGCCAGGGACTTTGTCTTCCGTATTGGACTCACTGTCTATCAGAATGCCGCCTATTACGGTCGTGCCGCCGTCGCTGACGAGAACTCGCGTAGTCGATTCACTGGTCCGGATGGACGGGACGCCATTGACCTGTCTGCTGAAATCGGGCGTGTTGTTTTCCACTTTCAGGTCGAGAACGATGTTGCCTTCCTGTGTGATCTGGGGAGTGACGGTAAGGGTCAACGCGGCGTTCTGGAATTGAACCGTCACAGTCTGGTTCGCGATGATCTGGACCGGGAACCGCAATCCCTGCGTCACCCTGGCTTGCTGGTTGTTTTGGGTGGCGACCTTCAGGTGGGAAATAAGCTTGGCCAACCCTGTGCTCTATCCCGCGGTTATGGCGGCGTCCAACAGGAAAGTGTCGAAAATGTTCCCGACGGACAATCCGATACCGCTGATCGGGTTCGTGGAAGGAAGGTTCACGTTGAAGTTTCCCGCGCCTCCGGTGCTGACGCCCGCCGTTGAGCCGGCCTGGGTGGATCCTGCGCCTCGCCCTGTGGCCGGGTTCCCTGCGGCGAAGGTCGTTGTTGGCGTTGCCGACGGGCGCGTACCGCCGATTGTGCCGAAAGTGTTGGGACCGCCGACGGTGACCCGCTCCAGGTTCCCCTGAACGAATCCGAACTGCACGCCGATGGCCCGGGCAAAGTCCCGCGTCGCTGAAACAATGCGCGCTTCGATTTCGACCTGAGGTTGCGGGATGTCGAGCGCTTCAACCAGCTGCAGCATCCTATCGATGGAGGTGCCAATATCGGTAAGCACGAGAGCGTTGGAGCGTTCGTCCACGACGACGGTCCCGCGCACGGATTTCTGGTCCGCCAGCGTCGGGATCATCGTTGACGCTTTCGCATAGTTCAGGCGCTTGATCCTGGTTTGGAGGTCTGCGGCCAACAGGGTTGCCTTCTTGAGATCTTCCTGCTGCTTGGCCTCCGACTGCAGGGTGGACTTTCTGGCGATCCTCACCAGGTTTCCTTCCACTTGTTTATCCAGGCCATTATTCACAAGCGCAGCTTCGAAGATCTGGTCCCAGGGGATCTTGACGACTTTTATGGAGATTGTGCCTCGGATCTCCGGATCCATCACGATGTTGATGCCGCCCTCTTCAGCCATCAGTCGAAAGAAATCGACAAGCGGGATGTCCACGAGGTCCAATGTGAGCGGCTCGCCGGTAAATCTCGAATCCTGGGTCGCCATGGTTATAACGGTGCTCGATGACGTTGCTGGCGGCGCCGACGCAGGTGGAACAGGCAGAGCAGGCGTCTCCCGGGCGCTCGGGAAAGACTGCCGCGGTTTCACTGGGACAGCGGAGCCGGTGCCGAGGGCGCTCACAGGTATTTCGCTGCTGGAAAGGTCATTGATTAGCGGCGCGGTTCTGGGAGCCGCTTCCTGTTTTCTTTCAGCCGTGCTTGACTCCCCTCGGGCGGAACGCTTGTCGGCTCCAGGCTCCCGGCCCGGCAGAATGGGCGAATTGCCGGCAATCAGATTCTGTGTGCCCGAAGGGGATCCCGACTCTGACCCCGTAGTCTCCTGGAAGATTATGCGAACGGATCGGCTGCCGGAAAGAACCTTGTAATTCACGGAATCCCGCTGCAGGTCGAGCACCATGCGCGTGATCTTAGGGACAGAGTTAAACTGCCTTATCCGCAGCTGCTTTACCTGCGGATCGTTAATGGGCAGATTGAAAAAAGAAGCCTTGTTCTCCGCGCTCGGAAAATCCACAACCAGTCTGGGAGGATTGCTCAGCGCAAAGTCATCGTGCGTCAGGGGACCGTCCGCGAGAATTGAAATAACCAAGGCGGCGCCTTCTCGCGAAGCTCGTACGTCGGTGATGGCACGGCTCGAGGCCAATCCCTTTTCACTTCGGTTCTTATTCAAGTCAGAATGCGGGGGCCTGGCCTCGTCATTCGCCCATACCGCCGGGGCCTCGGCTTTCTGACCCGCCTGCTTCTGCGAGAAAGCCAGAAGGGGCAGGCAAAGTAGAAACACCCCGCACAGCACGGTTCTTCGACGAATATGAACTTCGGTGTTCGTGTATCGCTTTTTCATCATGAAGTTGTCCTCGTATCCCGCTAGCTCGGTCGCAGCTGCTTGGCGATCTCTTGCGTCATCACCTTACCGGATCTCAGCTTGGTTTCCTGAACAAACACCACCGAGTCCCCTTGGATCTTCTTGACATATCCGTCGCGCAGGCGTTCTCCTTCCCGGAGGAAGTAGGTCCGGCTGTCCTTACCGCGAAGGACAGCTGTGTAGGTTCCCTCGTGCAGAGAGGTGCCGACGAATGCAATTTCCGAGATCCGCATCCCCCCAATGCCTGGGACGGCGGCCGCCTCAACTACACTATCCTCATCCGTCCTGTGCCGGAGCGAGCCAAGATTCAAGAAAGGGTCCTGATGGCCCGCAGGGTCGTAACGGGCTCCGGCAATTGCACTCGGCTTCACATCGGCTTTTGCTTCGCCCTTCAGATTGGGTTTTGCTTCAGCCTTCACATTGGTCTTCGTCTCGGCCTTCACATCGGGTTTCGCTTCGGCTTTCACATTGGGCTTCGCTTCCTGCCCTTTGGTCTTGCCGGTAGACTGCGCTTGCGCGTTCAGGAAGTTCCCACCTAGCGCGCTCAAAAAAAAGAAGACCAGAATTCGCTCTGCTGGGCTCATGTACTTTTCTCTTAGTTACCTGTTCCCGTTTCAACCTGTTCTTCACGGAAGACAAAAGTTGTCGCCGTGCATACGGCGGACACAGTGCGCGCGGCATTTGTGCCGGTCTCGAAGGTCTTGATACCAATGTTGTCTACGTTGATGATGCGGCCGTATTGGCTGACCTTTTCAAAAAAGCGTCCGAGGGCGTTATAGGATCCCTGGACTGAGACTTCGATAGGCCAGTCCACATAAAAGTTTCGCGGCACGGTAGGCTTGGGGACGAATCTCATGATCTTCAGGTTGCTGGCCGACGCCATGTCCAGGACGCTGCGCAAGACTATAGGAGTTTCTTTCTCTGAGGGAAGGATCGTGCTCAGCTCGGCGAGACGTTCTTCGAGTCTTGCAACCTCCTCCTTGAAACGCGGCAACTGGCTCGCCACAGCCTGGGCCTGGGCCACCGAGGTTTCCAATTTCTTGATTTCGTCCTGCAGAGCGGTTCGCTGATCGATCATTCCTTGAAAATAAAAGGAATAGACGATATACGACAGCGCCACAGCGACGCCGAGGAACAGGAGGATTTGAGCAGAACGGGGTAGATTCTCCAGCCGGAAATCCGCAAGAGCCATTTTCTTTACTCCGTGGTCGCCTTTTTCTTCTTAGTGTTGCATGTCAGAGAGAAGCGGGTCGCGTCTCTCTCTTCTTCCATTAACTCCAGATCGACGGAGTTAAAAAAACCCGTTCGCGACAGATTCGTCATGAAGTCGGGGATTGTTTCGCTCGCGAAGGCGTATCCTACTACTTGTACGTGATCACCTTTCTGATCCACCGAAGTCAGCCACAGCGCGCGCTCGCGGGGAACGCTCTGGATCACGTGATTGAGAAGCAGGACCGGGCCGGTCTGGGAATCTCTAAGTTTCTCGATGATCTCGATGCGGCTCTGCCGCAGCTTCTTGAGCTTCTCGAATTTTTCGACTTCTTTCTTGAGAGCCTGCAGTCGCTCGTTCTCTGCCTTGAGGGTGTTGCGCGTTCCGGTGAACCTCTTGATCTCGCCGTCCAGGTAATACCAGTACCCACCCAGACCGAGTACGGTAACCCCCATAATGGCAAACACTATCAATCCCGTCCGCGAAACCTCGGGTTTTACCGTGACTGCAGCTTTCTTGATGTGCGCTGTCTGATCTCTGAGGAGGTTTACTTTAATCATAGTTGACCTACTCCTCGGCGCTGCGCAGAGCCAGCCCGACGGCCACAGCCAGGTCCGGGGAGCGATTGGCGATTAGTGAAGGCGGAAAACGCTTGGAATCGTACGTGACGTTTTTGAACGAATCGAACTTCTCGGTCTGAATGTCGAATTTCCGCGCGAGAGTCTCCACCAGGCCGGGGGTATGGGCTGCTCCTCCGCTAACGAGCATCCGGTCGATACGCTCTACCGTCGTGGTCGTTTTGAAAAAGTCGAAGGTCTTCTGAATTTCGAGGCAGATGATTTCGTTGACCGATTCTATTATGTGCCGGGCTTCAGAAGGCTGAATCCCGTCCGCCGGCTCGCCATGTTTGAGCGCCTGAGCCTGAGCAAAACTGAGGTTGAACTCTTTCTGAATAAAGTCTGTGTACTGATGTCCCCCTACGCCGACATCGCGCGTGAAGAGAAAATCATGTCCCGTGACAATGTTGATGGTCATAATGCTCGCGCCAAGGTCCAGCAGGGCTACCGTGGATCGAGTGCTCGGCTTGTAATTAACCTCGTACGCGTTCTGCAGGGCGAAGGCATCCACGTCCACTATAACCGGATTCTTTCCGGCCATGCTTATCACGCTGGTGTGGTCTGTGATCTTCTCCTTTTTGACCGCGACGAGAAGCACGTCCAGGTTGCCGGTGGCGGCGCTTTCGCCCAGAACCTCATAGTCCAGATTCACGTCGGCAATGTCGAAGGGGATGTACTGTTCCGCTTCCCAGCGAATGGATTCCGAAAGCTCTTCCTGCGTCTGGGTCGGCAACGCGATCTTCTTCACAATGACTGAATGTCCCGAGACGGATGTGGCAACGCGCTTGTTCTTGACATTCTGCTGAGCGAAGATTCGACTGATCGCATCGGAGACGGGAAGCTTGGAGATGATTACGCCGTCGACGATGCACTCCGGAGAGAGGTCTTCAATGCCAAGGCTGACCAGTTCATAGCCACCCTTTCGCACCGGACGCAATTCGGCCATCTTGACGGTGCTCGAGCCGATATCTAAGCCAACTACTTGCTTGCTGCGGGTTACGAAGTCGAACGCCATGTCAGATTTTTTTGGAGCGTCAGATCTCTGTTTTCGCTTCAGCCAGGTTTGTGAGGGCCATCGGCACCATACGAATCTGAATTAAGTCTGAGGAGCGTTTAGCAGAGACCGCCGCTATTGTCAAGGGGTTTGTCCTGAATAACATCAGAAACGCCGCCGGATGGTTCACGGATTTTCTTATCGTACCGACCTGCGTTTTACGTTCCTTTTTTTTTAGGTCCATTTTCTTTTTTTTAGGCCCATTCGATTTGCCGGGTCTTAACCTTAAAGTAGGCCCGCGGCAAATTGCAATTGCAAAACAGTGTTCTATATTGCTCAAATCCGATTCTTAGCCACAGAGTTTCATGACCCTGCGGCTCACCACCGTGAACGAAAGTGGCCTTATGGGCGCGCGCCCAATTGTAGGGGCGGGCCTTGTGTGACCGCCCGAGCTGCGGCACGGCCCTGCGGATTGCAAAGGGAAAATTTTCATAGAGCGGCAGAGCCGAAATCAAAAATCAAGCGCCGGCGAACTCATCGGTGGGCAAGTTTGGAGTCCAGCCTTCAGGCTGCACTGCGCCTGAGCAGGCTAAAGCCTGAACTCCGAACCTCACTGCAGAGGCACAGGGCGTGAGGAAAAATTGTTAGTGTTCCGTGCTGCGGGACATGTGAGTCCCGGACAACGCCCTTTGCGTCGACAACACCTTTGCCGGCTGGAAGCCGACGCTACATTTTCTCTCACGACCGCGGAGAAAAACCGTCGCGGAAAAAAATTCTTTCCAGCCGGGCAAGCAATTAATGCTTCATAGTGTAGGAGTTCCTCATGCTTCGGGGATACACCACTGCCGTCTCCGCGGCTCTGTGGTCAAATCCGGCCGCTACCTTCACGACACTAAGCCCAACAACATGGGCAATTGTTCTTGACAGTAGGAATCGCCTTGGATAGCCTACTAGATTGTTTTTATTGTCTCGTCAACCAATGAGGGACGGATGAAGAGCTACATACCTTCTGCGGAGGAGGTAGAGAAGAAGTGGCACGTCGTCGATGCGAGCGGGCAGACTCTCGGGAGGTTGGCAAGCCGCGTCGCGAGGCTTCTTACGGGCAAGGACAAAGTGATCTATACTCCATTCCTGGATACGGGCGATCACGTCATCGTTGTTAACGCGGCGAAAGTTCGCCTCACGGGAAAGAAGCTGACAGACAAGATCTACCGCCACCATGCCGGATACCCGGGAGGGTTGAAGGAAATCTCGGCAGGGGATCTCCTGGCGAGGAACCCCGAAAAATTGCTCACCGAAGCCGTTGTTGGCATGCTACCTAAGAGGAAACTGGGCAGAGCCATGAGGAAGAAGTTGAGGGTCTATAGAGGGCTACAGCATCCCCACCAGGCCCAGCAACCCGATGTTTTTGTGTTGTGATCCCTTATTGAATCTCCCTTAGCCGTATAGGCTTTGTTGAGGAGTTTGAGCTTGGCAACGGTGCAGTATTACGGAACGGGAAAGAGGAAGAGCTCAACGGCCCGAGTTTTTATGGTCCCCGGGCCGGGTCAGATCACTGTCAACAACAGGGATTTGAACGAATACTTTCCCACGGAGGCTCAGCGGACCATTATTCGGCAACCACTCACGATTACTGACAACGTGGGGAAGTTTGACATTCGCACTACGGTCGACGGCGGCGGAATCTCTGGGCAGGCTGGGGCGATCCGTCTTGGAATTGCAAGAGCCCTTCTGGAGCTCAATTCGGAATTGCGCACAAGACTCAAGCGGGCCGGCCTTCTGACCCGAGATCCGCGCATAAAAGAGCGAAAGAAGTACGGTCAGAAGGGAGCTCGTAAGAGGTTCCAGTTTTCCAAGCGATAGACCGAGGGAGGTCCTGTTTTGGTTTCCATTACAATGAAGCAACTTCTGGAGGCCGGTGTTCATTTCGGCCACCAAACGAAACGCTGGAACCCCAAAATGAAGGAGTACATTTTTGGGGAGCGTAACGGTATCTACATCATCGACCTC
>Ga0066669_10000155_pt1 | contig 17658 bp, 13 predicted proteins | sample GraSoiAngelo_118_FD_133940 | JGI IMG/M metagenome (GOLD analysis project Ga0066669, IMG submission 133940) | Grasslands soil microbial communities from the Angelo Coastal Reserve, California, USA - 14_0919_02_20cm | ecosystem: Environmental > Terrestrial > Soil > Grasslands | place: USA...
ATACCAACGGCCAAGCGGACCGAATACGGCACGCCGGAGCGCTTCTGGAAAGTAATTTCGAAAACGATTCTCGTAGTAATCAAGCTTGTAGCGCCGATAACCTGCGAAGCCCTCATCCCCACCATCACCGCCCAGCGCGACGGTCACCTGGCTGCGTGCGATCTTGGAAACATAGTAGGTGGGAATGGCCGACGAATCCGCGAACGGCTCGTCATAGTGCCAAGTCAGTTTGTCCAAAATCTCGATGGCATTAGGTCGGATTGTCTCTTCGTGATGATCTGTCGAGAAGAGCCGCGAGACTTGGCGCGCATATTTGGCTTCGTCGAATTTCTTTTCCTCGAAGCCGATAGAGCAGGTGGTAACGGCGCGCTTCATCAAATGGCTCATCACCGCCACGACAGAGGAGGAGTCGATGCCGCCGCTCAGGAATGCGCCCAGCGGCACATCGCTCATCAAGCGGACGCGCGTGGCCTCGCATAACTCATGGCGCAAGCGTTCGCCCCACTCGTCCTCATCATGCTGTTCAACCTTGGCGAAGGAGAGATCCCAATAGCAGCTTTCTCGAACTCCGCTCGCCGACGCCACAAGATAGTGACCTGGCATTACCTTGCGCACAGAGCGATAAATCGTTTTTGGCGCGGGAATGTAACCGAATGAAAAGTAATCGGAAAGCGCCTGCTCGTCGATATCGCGCAGGACAGTGCCACCAGGGAGAAGCGCCTTCAACTCCGAACCAAACGAGATTTGCTTGCCGTCGGCTGCGTAAAACAGGGGCTTCTTCCCGACACGATCACGGGCAAGAAGCAACTTGCGATTACGAGAATCCCATATCGCAATAGAGAACATGCCTCGGAGCTTTGTGAAGCACCCTTCAGCGTAGTCTTCAAAAAGGTGCACAATCGCTTCGGTGTCTGACTTGGTCGCGAACTTGTGGCCGCGGCCAAGGAGCTCGGTTCGCAATTCTGGATAGTTATATATTTCACCGTTCAGCAGGACCCAAATCGAACCGTCTTCATTCGACATGGGCTGGTGGCCGCCTGCTAGATCTATGATGCTCAGGCGCCTGTGTCCCAATCCGATCCCCGGCCCAACGAACACACCGCCGTCGTCTGGCCCACGATGAATCATCGTCTGATTCATCTCGTGTACGACGTCGCCCGGAATATCCGTTCGCCGTTCGTATTCAAATATTCCGCAAATACCGCACATAGAAGATTCGCCTAAATTCCTTTCTGCTTGCCACGCTTTCCTGCGAGTTCGAAATACAGATCGCGATAGCACCGTACCATTTTTGCAAGACTAAAGCGCTCCACCGCCCTTCGCCGTGCCCCCTCTCCAAGATGCCTGCGCAAATCTGCACTTTCAATTAATCGCACGAGAAGCGAAACGAGAGTTCTGACGTCGCGAGGAGCAAACAACAAACCGGAGAATTCATGGTTAATCATTTCCAGGTTTCCACCGGAACGAGTCGCGACAACTGGCAGGCCTGTGGCCATGGCCTCCAAAATAGTGTTCGACATTCCTTCGGATATGGAAGGCAGGACAAAGACATCCATCGCTTTCAGGAGCTCGGGAACGCGATCAGAAGCGCCCAAAAATGTGACACGCCCAGAAAGCTCCGGCGTGCTGGCCACGTATTGTTCGAGCCTCGCGCGTTCCGGCCCATCGCCTACCAGTAGCACGTGGAGATTATTGCCCTGGCGCAACAACAGTTCAGCCGCCTGCAGCAGCGTTGAGTGGTCTTTAATCGGCACCAGCCGCCCGACGCTGCCAATGAGAAAGCGATCTGTTGGCAGGCCCGAGTCTCTCCGCACTCGCGCAGCGTCACTGCTTAGTGGGGCAAATCGATCCGTATCCACTCCGTTATAAATCACGCGAATCTTTTCCGCGGCCAGACATGATTGTCCCGAATGATAGGTTTGCAACTCATTCGTAACGGCAAAGACGGCGTCGGCCATCGGGAAAAGCACTCGGCACAGAATGCGTCGCCGGAACGGCAAGCCTCCAAGAATATCCAGCTCATAACCGTGCTCGCTGTGGATGGCCACGGGCACTCGCGCCAATCGAGCCGCAAAAATTGCTTCAAGAGCGCCAAAGTTGCGAGTATGGACTATGTGAGGCTGATACTCTCTCATTATGCTCATCAGGCGAAACAGCGGAAACTGTAATCCCGGCTTGGCACTTCCTACAGAGTAGGCATTGGCTGCAACGCCCATGCGGCTCGCAAAATCAGAATCTACGCCACGCACTGCGCACAGGCGATGTTCGAATTGCTCTTCGCCCAGCCCATTCAGCACTTTGAACACGCCGTGCTCGGTGCCGCCTAACCCCAGACGAGCTACAACATGCAAGACACGGAGCCGTTCTCCATGCCTTCCAGCTCCAACCTGAAAAGGCGAAGAGACAGAGCGGGAAGTCTCGTTTTCGGTCTGAGCTGGCATGAACACTCTAGAAAACCTATCGAATCGGGCAACTTCTTCGGCCGAACCGGTCCTGATCAAGGGAACCATCGTACTACTCGCGGCCCGAGGGCTCTGGTCAACCCAATTGGCATTTTTTTCCAAACGTTCGTTGCAAATTCAAACTTTGGGTTTGCCGGCGAAAAATTGGGCATTCCCTTTCGCCGAAAGAGCCGTACCTGATAGTCAAGGTTCTCGATCCGCGGATTCCATTTCTTCTTGAAATCGAAGTTGCCGGACCCCCTCTTGCTGCGACCAAAATCAAAAGTGGTTAGCCCCTTGCTCGCTGCCAAACGTATCATCTCCCACCACAGAAAATTGTTGGCCGCGAGCGCCTTGGCCTTTTCTTCGGAGCCGACGTAATACGGCTGCATCCAATCGCGAAAAATGAAAGACATGCCTCCCGCAATCGGTTCCTCACCCAAGTATACGAGCGTCAAATCGATCTGCCCGGGGTATTCGCGGATCAAGTTTTCATAAACCGCACAAGGAAACGCCGGCGTCCCGAGCCTGCGCAGATTGATAGTCATTAGCCGGTGGAATTGCTCCAGCTGATCGAAACCATGTTGCGCGCGCAAACCGACTTTCTCCGCCTTGCGGAGCATGTAACGAATATCTTTGGGGAACGCGTCATAAACGGCCTGGGTATTTGTCGTCACGGGCAGCGTAAACGTCGCATACCGCTCATTCGCAATATATTTGTTGTCGATTTGCCCTTTCCGATTACGCAGCTCGAGATACTGCACATCGAGCTTAGCCGCTAATTCTTCCAGGCGGCTGATGAGCGCCCGCTCGGTTTCCTGATCCTCAGCGCACACGCCGCCATAAACGGCAAAGGGAAGCGAGATCAGGCATCGGCCCGTCATCCAGCTACTAACCAGGAATGCGGGAGCAATACCCGTAATCCGATCGCCGCGTTTGCTACAAAAGTAGCAGGGTTGGTAGCCGTATGTTTTTTCCATTACGCGCTTCCAGGCCAGCTGATGGAAAAAGGTCGCGCTCGGGTGGGAAACAACGAAACGATCCCACGCTGCGGAGTCAGACTCCTCCAAAGCGAGTACGCGGCACGGAAAGACGTTACAACCACTTGAAGAAGGAGGATGAAGTGCGGCTTGGATTTCAGAGGTCGCCATCGTCTGCCGCCTTTTGCTCTTCAGCGTGTCGCACCTTATCGAGAACCGGGCGAGGCGCCTCGACTTCAAGACGTTCAAACAGCCAGGCCTCATCGGCTCCCAGGTAACTTGCCAGAATCTTTCTCTGCGTCGCCGTAGGAGTCCGATAGCCGCAGATAATCTTGCTGAGAACAGTCTCGTCGATTCCAACTGCCTTTGCGAGGTGGTTTTGATGAGTACCACACCGGAAGATTTGCAGCTTTAGGTTCGGAAACATAGATCCATCCATTTTGGCTCGGAAGCCATGAGCAGTCGCAACGTAACTCTACGTAGTTGCTGCCGCACCACGGGCCCGGTAGGCATAACCGTAGCGAGAGCCATTCTCAACAGCGTTGTACACGAGGCCGAGGAACTTCTTGGCGTCAATCTGGCTGGCAGACTTTTGTAACTGTTCGCGCGTCGTATGTTGAGCGCGAACCACCATAACCACACCGTCGCACGCTGCGGTCATGAGTTCGACGTCCGCAAGATCGAGGATTGGCGGAGAATCCACCAAAACCAAATCAAAACTCTCGTTGCACCAGTGGACAAACTCCTGCCAGCGCCGCCCAGCAAATAGCTCGGCCGCCGGCAATGCCGCCGTGCCGGCGCTGAGCAAATACAGATTGGGATTGTCGGTCGCGATGATGGCCTGGTCTTCTTCAGAGTTGCCAGCAAGAACCTCGCCAAGGCCAGGAGAAGAGGGCAATCTGAGCGCGCGGCTCAGCCCGCAGCTGCGGATGTCACCGTCGATAAGCAGCACACGCAGTTCGTAAAGCTGCGCGCAGCAATGTGCCAGATTCGTTGAAATGTGGGTCTTACCTTCGCCCTGGACCGAACTCGTCACGATGATGGATCGCATGCCTCGATCTATCCGCATCCGCATTAGCCGCGTTCGTAGCGCACGGTAGGATTCGTCAGCGGACTCGAGAGAATCACTGCCCTCAAACTGCTCGCGCATCATCTTAGCAATGGGTACAATAATTTTCGGGCATTCCGCCAGACGACCATCTCCATTGCTGGGTCCATTCTCCTCTGGAAGCGAAGCTGCCTGTGTCGATTCCACCGCTCCCGTGAGATTGAGCTCTTCGGCTGGCGGAGCGCCGTTCCGCACCTTGAGGGTCTCATTAAAGAACTTGCTCATTCTGGCTCACTCCTCGCGAACTTGCGCGCTTGTTTTTCATGGCTTCGATCAGTACGTCCACCATCGACATGGGAGCCTCGAGCTTGGCAGATGGGCCAGCCATAACAGGAAGGGGCTTGTTTTCGACGATGGGTATTTGGTCGACAAGGCCGAGCGAAATCACTGCTTCTCCCACGATCTCAGGCTGAATCATTTCGCGCCGTGCGCGGAAACCTATCAAGAGGCATTCCTCGCAAATCAAATTGATCAACCTCGGAACGCCTTCTGAGTATCCATGGATGGCTTCCAGCGTTTTTCCTGGGAACGGATTCGTTCGCTCCAACCCGGCGATGCGCAGACGCTCATCGACGTACACGCGCGTCTCTTTTTGGTTCAAGGGGCGGAGAAGAGCTCGTCCCGCAATGCGCTGTCGCAGAGCACTCAACTCGCTTCGGTTCATGACACTCAGGAGTTCCGGCTGACCACTCAACACAATCTGCAAGAGTTTTTCCTGATGGGTATCTGCGTTGCCAAGCAGGCGAATCTCCTCAAGCAGTTCTGGACTCAACAGATGCGCTTCATCGATGAAGAGTACCGATGTGCCGCCACGGCGCTGTATATCAAGCAGCATTTCATGAAGCGCCGCCAAGCGTTTGGGCTTGCTTGTGGCGGTGCATTTCACCTCGAATTCGTCCAGCATCATTTCCAGAAACTCTTCGCGAGTTAGCGTGGGATTGAATAGGAGCGCACTTTGAACTGGCATCTTCTTGTCCGTAAAGATCTGCAACGCGGTGTGAACAAGGGTGGTCTTTCCGGTTCCTATCGGGCCAGTGATCATCACCAGGCCTTTGCGATAGAAAATACCCTCCAACAGCACCCTCAAAGCATTTTGGTGCGGTTCGGAGAGGTGAAAGAACCTGGAATCCGGCGTTAGACGGAACGGTCCATCTTTTAGTCCGTAAAAAGAGCGATACATTTAGAATAGCCTGCTTGCGATAAGGGAAATCAGGAAACCCACCACGACCGAACCGGTCATCGTTCCTGCGATCAAACCCAACGCGCGCCAGCGCTGCGCAAGACGTTCTTGCTTGGAAACGATTTTGGGAATTGCACTCAGAAGTGGCTTGCCAGAGATCCGGACAGCCTCATTTTCGCTACGGACCGATTCATCGTTCAGCTCGGCACTGGCCGCCAGGGCCATACCTACAAGCAAACCCCCGATCAAACCCGCAACGGACATCAAGAGACGATTTGGCGCTGTCGGCTTCAGAGGCGTTTGCGCCGCGTCGAGCACTACAAAACGCTCTGCTTTCTGATGGACTTCTAGGGCATAAGACATCTCAGCACCCTGCTTCTTCTCAAGCAGGCCCGTATATTCCACCCTCAGGATGTCATAGTCTTGCTGCAGGCGCGCAATTTGTTGCTCGAAGACCGGAACCTGGGCAAGTTTTGACGTATGGAATTCCATCCGCTCCTGCAGCGGCTGAATCAACTTGGTTTGCTCCCTAATGTCTTCATCCAGCTTCTCGATTTGAGACTGCACGACAGGGTTATGCCTGGTGCTGGCCTTTTCAGGCTGGATTGCGGGTTTTCGATCGACTGCCGGCACGGTCGCGTCGAGCGGAGTGTTTGCAATGGTTTTCTGAAGCTTATTGATCTCCGCCTGTGCCTTGCGCACATCCGGATGAGCTGGTCCATATCTGGAGCGAAGTTCAGTGAGCCTTGCTTCCGATTTTTGCAGTTGCGCCTCGTCGGGGGTGAGACCACCGCCGCCTTGTTGCGCGTCAACGTCAACAGTTGGCGCCGGTCCGCCCGAGCCAAGCATCGACTCCAGGATGGCTCTGTCGCGTTGATCCTGGTTGATCTTGTCCTGGATGACCTGCACTTGCCCACGCAGAGTCGCCAGCGCTTCCATGTGGTACGGTTTTGATTCCGGCAGGTCCAAGATATTGCGGGTTTTGATGGAACGCAGTCGCGCGTCCATGTCATCAAGCTGCCGCTTGGTTTCGTGGAGTTGGTCTTCCAGGAACTGTGCCGTCCCCAGCGTTACATTTTCACGAGCCTTCAAATTCTCTTCAACAAACATCTGGGCAAGGTGATTGGCAATAGGCGCCACTTCGTTGGGATTTCGGCTGCTGTAACCGATTTTAAATGCTCCCAACTTGCCAGCACCAGGGCTCACAACCTCGACGTTAATGGACTTCTGGACCGCATGAATCACGTCCTCTTCAGACCCATTGCCACTCGGATCGGGATAGAGTCCTTCCGCCTCCACCAGTTTCTTTAGCCGTGTAGGCGACAGCACCTGCTGCTGGAGCGTGGTAAGGCGTCCGGCGATATCTGCCGTGACGATGGCGGGCACGTATTTATCCGGCACTTGCTGCGAATCCACCAGGATTACGGTTTCGGCGCGGAAGATATTTGGCATTCGGTACGCCATAACCGTGCTTGCGCCGAACAGACCGAGCGCAGAGACGATCATCCACCACTTGCGGCGCCGTCCAATCTGTAGGTAGTCACTGAAGGTTAGTTCGCCGAGAAGTCCGTTATTAGAAGTTTGTGTCGTAGGACCATTTACCAAGGTAGTGCACCCTTCTACTGCTTCAGCTCAACTGAATCAACAATATGTTGTCGGCATTGTTGAAAAGCACGTCTCTTGCCAACCTTTACGAAGCAAAATCTATCGCCTCGAATCTATTAACTTTATTTTCTATCACTTACAGCAGCCCTCCTTTCTGAACTTCTGGCACTTGTCTTTTATCCGGGCAGGAAAATGGAAATCGTTTCCACAGTCCGGCCCTGCATTCTGAATGAACTCTCCCGGAGTTCTCGAAGCCCCAAAAGGCGAAGATCAAAACATCGCTTCCCGGGGAGACTGGTCAAGCAATTTGAACACTCGACTTAGCTCGTCAAGCCCGACTATCGACCCGGGATCGGCACAGGACGCCACCTCAACCCAAATGAGAGGGTTTTCCGCTGGCCTTCGAAGAGTTGCAGAGTGCTGGACTTTTGAAACGTATATGCATAAGTCGTGAACAAACTGAAATTTCCAAAGAAACGATAGTCTAGTTGACTGGCAGCGTATTTTCCATTTGTGCGGGGATCGGCTCCCAACTCGCGGAGGTAACCTAAGCTGCCGCTCCACGAAATTCTGGAGGTCGGAATAAACCCTATGGACGCGTCGATGCGGTCGGCCTTCCGCAAGCTGATATAGTTATTGAACGTTATTCCTCGCGTATAAGCAAGAGCCAGACCCATATTTCTAGATATGTTATCCACGAGCGAAAAACCTGCCGCCATGCCCCAATGATCTGCACGGGGAATATCCGAAAAACTCTGATGCTCCGCCCCCAAATTTCCCGTAATCCACAATGAACGCGCAAGTTGTTCGCTGTAGAAGAAGCCCACGGTGTTGAATTTTGCGGACTCCGGTACCGCGGCGGTGTTTTCCAGCAGATATTGATAGGAATCGGTGACTCCAATCGTCCGGTGAGGAGAAAGAGTGTGCCCTACGCTGACAAAGCCCGCGTACGTCTGTCCGTCGGCATTGTAGGTTGCACGGTTGTCGGTCGCGTGCGCGTAGCGATACAATGGAATCAACGTGATCGTGGTACGCGGGCCGAGGCCGTACTGAAAGGTTGCGCTCGCCGTATTTGACAGAAAGCTGCCGTTGGTGTCGAGGAAGTTGTTTTGAACCAGCCCCCCTCCTCTTCCATCGGCCGCAAGGAAATTCTCCGGCAAAAGAGGGTTGCTGTGTACTTCCAAAAAAGTGTCCTGCACAGTTATATTCAATCGGGGAGTCAGGTCAAATCTTGTGCCGAGAGACAAATTATTGCTATTTCCCGCGTTGGCGCGGATTTGTCCGTTCGTGATTGCCATTTGCGGCAAATACTGGAGCACAAGACGGTTTTTGGTGCGCCTGAAGGAGTGATCGAACATCAAGCCCGTACGTAGAATCGACAAATCTGTCGCCAGCGCGCCAATTCCCGCAGTTGGATCAAACTCGTCATGAATGCCGATGTACTCGAAGGTGCTAATGGAAAAATCTCCCCAACGGAGCGGCGAAATGATTCTAGGCATTAGTGGAAGACCCGTCCCGGCATCCTTGATCCCACCCTCGTAGGGATTGGGAGGGCCTGTTGGCGCATCGGTCGAGGCATTTGGGTCATTCTGCGTCTCGTCTGTTGCAAACAAAATGGGGGCCGTCGCCGCAGGCTTCGCCTGTTCATCCTTTGTGCGCGTGGAGGACGATTCTTGCCCTTGTGCCCTCGCCGGTATCAAGAATAGAAAAAATCCGACCAACAATGGAATCGCGTTGCCAGCCAGGTTTTTCGTTCTCCGCATCGTTTACCTCCAACTCGCGTCCCCATTTGGCGCTCGCTCAAGGAACTACGACCATGTCTCCAGGCTGGAGAAGGGGATTGCTTCCTTTGCCTTTCAACGCGTCCTTGTACTTGAACCCGATCCGAACCTGTTTGCCACCCTCGTTGCGCAGGACGTAAATGGATCCGCTCTTTGCGAAAGGACCCAAACCGCCGCCTTGGGCAAGAAGTTCCAAAACTGTGAGCCCGCTCGTCAGGGGATACATGCCCTGTTTGCCGACGGAGCCAACCAGGAACACTTTCAAGCTCTTGATGGACTTTACAACCACTGTGACCTGGGGCTCGTTCACGAGGGCCTTCAATTTTTCCGTGACAATCGCCTGCAATTCTTCGGTCGTCGTCCCTACGACCTTAATGTCGTTCAACAGCGGCATTGTGATCATGCCATCGGGACGAACCACGACGGTTTGTGAAAATTCTGGCTCATGCCAGACGGAAATTTGCAATTCGTCATCGGCGCCGACTCGATATCCTCCAGGAACCTTCGGCGAAATCGCTACCCCCGCTGTCGACTCCGCATTGGGTCTTGTCGCGTTAGAGCCATCTTTGGAGGGGGTGGTGTTGCCGCCGTTTGGACTTGCGGTTGTATACGGCTCTTTTTTCTCAACAGCCTTGTCCTGCGCAGTAATACCGGCGCCAAAGGCCATGAGCGGCAGCCCGATCGAAAAAACAAGAATTAGCGCGAATTTGACTTGCCTCAAAACAATTCCTCCCACTGACCGTTCCGACTTCCGATGGTCAGTGAGATGCAAGGGTTGGGCCATCTGAGGGTCAATGTAAGCTGTTGTCATTACACGGTTTAGCTGGACTTATTCCCCTCCCACTTCGAACATCGGAAATCGCCTGCCGCATTAGAGAAAAATCTTTCATATTACGCAAGCGTGGATAGAATGGGTTTAATATCTTTCTTTCGAAGAACTTGGCCCTTTTTGTTGTTTGGAGAGCGTTATTCGACTTTCAAGACTTTTCAGCACGCGAAAGACGCGCAAGATCAAGGCGTATGAGAAAATCCAGGAAGCAAGTAGGGCTTTGTCGCAGGAAACACCGAATAGACTTCTGTTTGCGGCCTTTTTACTCTGACCGCATTTGTTAGCACTGCCGGAGTTCTTTTCAGGCGCGCCGCTGACTTCAAGCTCCATTTACTTCGCACCCCTGCCGGAAATCATGACTTTCGCAGTCTCGAGCAAAACGGCCAGATCTAGCATGAGAGACAGATGCTTGATATAGAACAGGTCATACTCCAGTTTTGTCATCGTCTGTTCAACGCTCGCCCCGTATTGGTAGCGAACCTGAGCCCAACCTGTTATGCCGGGACGAACTGAGTGACGCAAGCCGTAGTAAGGAATCTGTTCTTCGAGCATGGCAACAAAATGAGGCCGCTCAGGACGCGGGCCTACGATGCTCATCTCACCGCGCAGGACATTGATCACCTGTGGCAATTCGTCAATTCTATATTTGCGGATGAATTTGCCCACGCGAGTAACACGGGAATCGTCACTAACCGCCCACTGAGGTCCTTCCTTCTCTGCGTTCGTGCACATCGAGCGAAATTTCAGCATTTCGAACGGATGTCCCTTAAGGCCCGTTCTATCCTGTCGGAAGAGAATAGGGGAACCCGACTCGAACAAAATCGCCACTGCCACGACAGCAAACAGGGGTAGGCAAAGAATCAATGCAATTAGGGATACAACGATGTCCAAGGATCTCTTTGCCCACAGCAACAAAGCCGACTTGCGGAAACCGTCAGACAGAATCAGCCAACTCGGCGACAACCGCTCGAGCATGATTCGGCCCGTCATTCGCTCAAAAAAACTGTGAGCGTCCTCGACGCGAACGCCCGCGAATTTCAGCTGCAGAAGTTGTCGCACGGGCATGCGGCCACGACGCTCTAGAAGCGAAATTACCACATGATCGATTTTTTCCTGCTGGACAATGGCTTCAACATCCGCCGCCGCGCCAATAATGCCCGGATTTACAAGGGATTTGCCGATGTTTTCACCTTTTTCATCCAGGAAACCCACAACCTTTAGCTGCAATTCAGGGCGGGAAAGGATGTTGCGAGCGAGCGAGATGCCTGTCGGACCGGTTCCGAGAATGAGCATGCGCTCCGCGTTGCCCAGAGCTTGACCGCTTCGCAGCCAAACTAGACGCCACCCGAGCGTTAGCCCCACAATGACTGGAGCGGCAAGCACGGCAATGCCGCGGCCAAATTCAACGTCTGGGGCGATGAAGTAACAAACCGCCAAGGCTAGGCACGATATTCCGAACGCTTGAAACAGCCGGACGAGAATCTCGCTCTGGCTCGTTGTCAGACGGAAATCATAAAGATCGTTGAAGTATAAAGAGATCTCACAGATCACAATGACCAGGAGAAACCGAAGGGCCGTGGGTTCGGATAAGAGGTAATAAATGGCGGACCTATAGTTAACAAAAGAAAAGCGTGAAAACGTGGCCACCAAGAGACCAAGCGCTATCAAAACCGAATCAGCGGCAACCAGAAGCAACAAGGAGGTGGGAACCTTTTGACCGCCAATCTTTAGCATTTCCGGACCTCTTGCATTTGCGGATTATCCATTCTAGTAGTAGGCCCTGACGGGAGTTGTCTGCCGGGAATCGAGTCCGCACATCCCACTTAAACCTACGTCAGGTGCACTTGTTGGGCCAGACCCGCAGGTCAAAGGGGGTCGCGCCCAGGGAATCATCGTAAGGAATTGAAATAAAAATACTTACACCAGGAATTGGAGGGCCCTAATCAGCACTCCTCGATCGCATGCGCGAGCGTGGACCTTGCAATAACCGCCTGAGGAGCCTCGATTCAACACTAGATCGTGCGAAGTGAAAGCGACCGCGGCCAGATGCGATTGGGTTTCGGTCTCGGAGATTAATGGCTAAAGCGTTGATTTCCAATACCGTGCGGCGATGTTCTCGACTTGACCCTCGAAGCAGTCTCCGGCGATCCGGCCAACGAAAATCTTTTCCCAATCCTGGCATGCGATGTCGGTAACCGAGGCTGAGACGCGGCATGAAGGCAGTTCCCGGGCGACTTGAGAAAGCAGTATCGCCCTCAATATGCTGTAACATACCCAGATTCTGTGTGTTAGAAGCTCTGGCAAGTTGGTTGCATCTCTTTGAAGCTTCTTGGAATGTGCAAAGGGGTCACGTTTCACGAATCCGGCTAATTTGCGGGAACCATGGCTTTGCAATTGTTGTTCACTCTGACAGAACCCAAAGGAATGCGGACTCAGAATGCTCCGTGCAGAGTTGTTTCTAGGAGCTAAGCTGCCCCTAGTTATGTCTGTTCGAATTCGCGTTGCGCTTGAATCGGATCGTTCGAACTTAATCGATTTGTTTCGGCGGCACTTGACGCCCCAATGGAATGATGATCGCTATGACGCACTTTATCTGCGTTGCCCTCACGGGCCGGCCAGTGCCTGGGTCGCTCACGACGATTCCAACGGTGCGTTGATCGGGGCCGCTGCCGCGTTCCCCAGAAAGTTGTACTTTGATGGAGTGGAGAGAGAGGGTTTTGTCCTGGGTGATTTCTGTCTCGAAGAAAAATACCGAAGCTTGGGACCGGCGCTCATGCTGCAGCGTGCCTGCTTGGAAGCGGTCAGGCCGCCCTATGAATTCTTTTATGACTTTCCCAGCCAAAACATGATGGCTGTCTACAGGAGATTGGGGATTGTGCGAGCGGTGAGGTTGGTACGATGGGCCAAACCCCTACGCATGAGCAAGAAGCTGGAATCGTTCGTGCGATCAAAGACCGTCGCGAGAAAACTCGGGGCGATTGGAAACGTTTTCCTTGCTCACCGCGGGAAAAAGACCCGAGCGCTCAACTGCGAGGCACAGCTGCATCAAGGTCTTTGTGATGAGGAATTCAACTCCCTGGATCGGAAACTCCAGTGGCAGGCCGGAATTAGAACGGCATGTTCTGCAAAATATTTGAACTGGCGGTATCTCTCGCAGTCACCTCCGATCTACGAAATTCTTACAGCGCGGCGCGATGGAAACCTGGTTGGATACGTGGTGATAACGCGGGACACTCAAGATGCAAGAATTATAGATTTGTCTTATGTCGAAGAGCGGGCTGTGGGTGCACAACTTCTCACCGAAGCCGTCGAAAGATTGCGCCTTCGTGGCGCAGCGACTGTAAGCTTGAATGCTGGCGAAGAACATCCATGGAATGAGCTCTTCGAACGCGCGGGCTTCCGGCGCCGCGAATCTTCACCGCTTGTAGCGTACGCCAGGTCGGGTTCAGCTCTGACATCAGATGCATTTCAAAAAGATTGGTACGTCATGCAGGGCGAACGAGACAGTTAATCCTATTCGGAGAAAAAATGAGTCAGGAACGAATGGTTGAACAGCGCATCCAAGAGTTTGTTGTGAAGACTTTCCCGCTTGCAAGAAAGAAGTCGCTGGCCACAAGTGACAAATTACTTGAGAGCGGAATCCTGGATTCCTTGGGGGTTCTGGATCTGGTCGGCTTCGTTGAACAGGAGTTCGGCATCCACGTGTCAGATGAGGACCTCTTGCCCGAGAATTTTCAGACGATCGACAGTCTTGTCACCTACATCCGGCGGAAGAGTTTGGGAGAAACGAGCTGCGGCTAATGGCAATTGTCGTCAGGCGTGTTCGTCTAGACTCTGATCAGGAAGACTTGATCGGGTTTTTGCAGGCAAATCTGCATTCGATTCCGCATGGGCGCCGCTTTCGGTGGGTTTACCATGAGAATCCCGATGGTCGAGCATGGTCTTGGTTCGCCTGCGACACAACCGCCCGGCGAATCGCTGGCGTCGCATCTTTGTTTCCACGTTCGATGTGGGTGGGTTCGAGCCCCAGAACATGCGGCCAGGTGGGTGATTTCGCCATTGATGCAAGATACCGAAGCTTGGGGCCAGCCGTGCTGCTGCAGCGCGCGACTTTCGAGCCGGTTGACGAAGGCATTCTGTCCTTCTGTTACGATTGCCCACCCCACGGTGCGGGTATGTCGACCTTTCGCCGGCTCGGCATGAAGGCGAATTGCGCCATGTGGCGCTACGCGCGGCCGCTGCGCGTAGATCGGCAGGTAGAGAAACGCATTGGCAGAAGATTCTGGACGGGGCCGGTGGTGGCCGCGGGCAACCTGCTCCTTCGTGTTCGACTGCTGGCAGGACATTCTTCGTACGGTCTGGAAATTGTTGAGCACACGGGACGCTTCGACGAGGAGTTTTCAAAGCTCGATGAGAAACTGGCGATGAAGGCGCACCCTTCGATCCGGGGGCGTCGACAAGCCGCAATCCTGAATTGGCGTTATCGTGACGACCCACTGCAAGACTATTGTGTTCTAACTGCACGGGCTGCGGGGGAGCTGGTAGGTTTTCTGGTGATTTCGAAGGGCGCCCAAGATGCCACAATTACAGATGTGCGGGGATTGCCGGAAGTCGCAGAGTCTCTGCTGGAAGCAGCCGTTCAGTACTGCAACCGCTGCTCCATTCAGACAGTCTGTGCCGTTCTTTCGGACGAGAATGAGCTAGCGCATACACTTCGGGAAGCAGCATTCCGAGTGCGATCCACATCGTGTCACATAGTTGCATACAGCGGTCACTCGACCGTTGAACCAGAGCTATCGAGCGGCGCGCTGCACTGGCAGTTTCAGAAGTCGGAAATTGTGGCCTAGCCAATGGGTTTTCTTAAATCTCGTTACTTGTTGCCGAGGGTTCGTCGAAGCCCCCGTCCTTGATGGAGGATACAAGCGAATGGATTTCTTGATTCACCATATGTTGAAGCAGAGCGCCCACCGGAATCCCGATAAGGAGGCCCTGGTCCACGGCGACCAGCGGCTATGCTATCGTGCTGTTGAGCGGCAAGTCGAAGGCCTCGCACAAAGCCTCAGGCAGGTCGGTTTGCGTCGTGGCGACCGCATGGGAATCTTTCTGGAAGCGTCGGTGCCGCAAGTAATCTCCATTTTCGGGATCTCGCAAAGTGAGGGAGTGTATGTCCCGATAAACGTCCTGCTTCACGCTGAGCAGGTAATGCATATCTCGAACGATTGCGGGATGAAAGCCCTCATCGCCACTCCAGAAAAATTCGCCGAGCTGGCAGAGGTTCTGCCCCGGATTCCGTCGCTAGAGTTCTTGGTTGTGGTTGGACAGGGTGCAATGCCACAGGGCCGACTCCCCGCGTACCGTTTTGAGGATTTCTGCGCCGCTGAGCCGCCTGCAGTGTGGAAAGAGACCGCCATCGAAAAGGATTTGGCAGCTATCCTGTACACGTCGGGTTCGACGGGCAAGCCGAAGGGAGTGATGCTCAGCCATGCGAACGTCATGGCCGGTAGCAGGATCGTGTCGACTTATCTGGGAATCACCGAGGACGAACGCATTTTGGCAGTTTTGCCATTCAGCTTCGACGCAGGTATGAACCAACTAATGACCGCCTTTGAAAAAGGTGGGACTCTGGTGCTCGTCAACTTCACATTTGCGCGCGAGATCGTTCAGGTACTGTTGAAGGAACGCGTCACCGGTCTAGCGGGCGTTCCTACCCTCTGGGCCTTGCTCGCGCAACCCAACTCCACTATTGCAAAGCAGCCTCTTCCCGACCTGCGCTACATCACAAACACCGGCGGCGCGATGCCGCAGGCGGTTCTCAAAGTGCTGCGAGAAGTCCTTCCTACCACCAAAATCTTTCTCATGTACGGTCTTACGGAAGCTTTTCGCTCGACTTATCTGCCGCCCGAAGAACTCGATCGGCGGCCCACGTCGATGGGCAAGGCCATTCCCGATACTGAGATCCTCGTGCTGAACGAGCAGGGCCAGATCTGCAAACCGGGCGAGATCGGGGAGCTAGTTCACCGTGGCCCCACCGTATCACTGGGGTACTGGAATCGCCCGGAAGATACCGCGCGAGCTTTGCGGCCGAACCCGCTTCTCCCCGAAGAGATGGGCGACTGTGAGAGAGTTTGCTATTCAGGTGACCTAGTGAAAATAGACGACGAGAGTTTCCTCTACTTTGTTGGGCGCCGCGATACGATGATCAAGTCGTCTGGATTCCGCATCAGCCCAACCGAAGTGGAAGAAGTGCTCTTTCAAAGCGGCAAACTGCAGGGCGCGGCCGTCATCGGCTTGCCTGATGACGTGCTCGGGCAATCCATCAAAGCGTTTGTCGTACCACGTGACGGCGCCGCGATCCGTGCGCAGGATCTTCTCACGCATTGTTCGGAAAAACTTCCTCGTTACATGGTGCCCAAGTTCGTCGAAATCTTGAGTGAATTGCCCAAGACAAGCAGCGGCAAAGTAGATTATCCAGCGCTCCGCAGGCGAGAGGGCCTTTGATGAACGACTTGGCTATTTCCCTTGTGGAAACCCTATTTGGCGTCTTGCAGGGCGAATTGCGGCTCGGCGGTATTCTCGTAAGCGCCCTCGCCAAGCAATACGGCACCCCTTGTTTCGTCTACGATAGGAGCGTTATGGACCGCAAGCTGGACGCTCTGAGGGCCGCCTTGCCATCCCGTTTTACGGTCTGCTATTCGGCGAAAGCGAATCCGAATTCGGCGGTCCTGCGGCACTTTCTGTCTCGCGGCTGCGGGCTGGAGATTGCCTCCTCGGGAGAGTTTTGCCAAGCGATCCAGGCTGGGTGTCCTCCGGAACGCACGCTTTTTGCCGGCCCCGGCAAGACGGAAGCGGAACTGGAATTCGTGCTTTCGCGGAATGTCGGAGAGATTCACGTCGAATCGCTCACGGAAGCAAGCCGCATAGACTCCATCAGCCGCCGGCTGGGTGTGCGAGCCAAGGTTGCTATTCGCGTGAATCCCATCGGCGAGGCAGAAGGCGGAGCGATGCGCATGGGCGGACGGTCCGCGCCATTCGGCGTGGATGAGGAAATTCTTGAGCAAGTGCTCGATGTGCTGCTGGCCTATCCTTCGCTCGAATTCCGCGGGATTCATCTTTTCACCGGCACGCAAATTCTGGACAGCGCGACACTAGTGAGCCAGTATCGCCATGGCCTGAAGGTTGCTAGACGCGTAGCCCGCCGAGTTGGCAGACCCCTTCATACGGTTGATTTTGGGGGCGGTTTGGGGATCCCCTATTTCGCACATGAGAGCGAACTGGACTTGGCTCGCCTGCGTGAGGGTCTCGCTGAACTATTCACGGCAGTCGAAACCGAGCCCTTTTTCGCTGGCACGCAATTCCTCGTCGAGCCCGGACGTTTTCTTGTCGGCGAAGCCGGCGTCTACCTCGCTCGCGTGAACGACATCAAGATTTCCCGCGGTAAGAAGTTCCTGATTGTCGACGGCGGCATGAACCATCATCTGGCGGCCTCGGGCAACCTGGGACAAACCATCAAGCGAAATTATCCCATGGCACTAGTGAATAAGCTCGACATGCCGGCTGAGGAAAAGGTGCATGTTGTTGGACCACTTTGTACTCCACTCGACACTTTGGCGCGAGATATCAGCTTGCCTCGCGCCGCAATCGGGGACCTGTTCGGGATCTTCCAGTCGGGCGCCTACGCCCGATCCGCAAGTCCGCTTGGTTTCTTGGGCCACCCTCCGCCACCTGAAATATGGG
>Ga0066669_10000163_pt1 | contig 17538 bp, 15 predicted proteins | sample GraSoiAngelo_118_FD_133940 | JGI IMG/M metagenome (GOLD analysis project Ga0066669, IMG submission 133940) | Grasslands soil microbial communities from the Angelo Coastal Reserve, California, USA - 14_0919_02_20cm | ecosystem: Environmental > Terrestrial > Soil > Grasslands | place: USA...
ATGGTTGCAGTTACCCGAGCTATCGGTCATCCAAAGATCCTATTCTGCGGCCTTCTCACATTCTTGATTTTTGTGCTTCCGACGTTGGCCTTTGCACAAGACTGGAACTGGACCAGGGAGGACGTTGCGGACAAGTCTGGAAGATCAATGTCTCTGGCGAGCGACGCGGACGGGAACGTGCACATGAGCTACGGGTCCGATGAGGGGCTGAAGTACGGGTTCCGACCTGTCGGCGACAAATCCCGCTGGTTCACCATGCCTCTGGGCGGTGGAGTTGCCTACACCAGTCTTTCGTTGGACAGCCATGGCAACCCTCACATCTGCTCGACCTACTTGTCTCTTCCTCTTCGCTACGCACATTACGATGGGGAGCGGTGGAGTATCCAGGAGATTGCGCCTGAGGACAACACGTCGGTTCAACTCGCCTGTGGCGTAGCGGTTTCCCCTGATGGCACTCCCCACCTTTCCTGGTATAGGATTCCCAGCAACGAAGCCGACTATAAGCACATCCGATACGCGGTTCTTAAAGATGGTCTGTGGTTGATGCGCACGCTCGACTTCGACATGCAAACGGGCAAATGGCATACCATGATCGTGGATCCCCAGGGAAACCCGGCCGTCAGCTATGACGCGTTTGTGAAAGGACTCCTGAAGCTTGCTCGCTGGGAGGGCAAGGATTGGAGTTTTCGCATTGTGGATTCGCGGGGAGCACATGGACCGGATTACAACCTCGGGATGGGGAGTTCCTTGGCGTTTGACTCCCACGGCAACGTACATATTACCTACTACAGCAGTACGGAAATGCGCCACGCTTGGCAAGATGGTCAAAGCTGGAAAGTTGAAACCGTGGATAAAATCACGCCATCGGGTGGTTTCCTCGAGTATCGCAGTTCTATCGTCTTCGACAGGGATGGATTCCTGCACATCAGCTACGAGGACAGAGGTATGGCGAAGCATGCCTTTTGGGACGGCAGGCAGTGGCACGTCCAAGTAATCGCGCCAAGCGGAACAACACCTTCTCGGTTCAGCGCCATGACCATCGATCTCAAGCATAATATTCTCTATTTTGCTTATCAGGACGCGGCTGATGGCTCCCTGAGAGTAGCCGTGGGGCGACTCAACTCCGGGCAGTCTCAAACGGCCATGAGCGAGAAAAAAGCTGACAAGAACTAAACTGGAAGTCTCGGTGCGCCTGAACACGTGTAGCAATCAGGGCGACAGCGGAGGCGACAAAGCTGTAGGGCTGCTGAAGCTTCACACATAGAAGGTTACGCTGGCGACTGGACGAATCTGTAGGCCGTGACAAGGCGAACGCTGAGCAGGTCTCGAAAAGGACGATTGCGGGTCGTTCTATTTCAGCGCCTAGTGCGTGCCCGGCAAGTTCCAAGAACAAGGCCACGAGATTTGCGCTCCAACAACCTCCGAACCTCCCGCCTTATGGATTTTGATGAACGGACTCGAATCGCTTGCTCGGCTTGTCCGGTGGCGGAAGACTGCTAACCAATGACGTCAATGTTTCGCTGAGATCACTTCCCACAGAATTCCAACTGTAGTTCCTCTCGACAAGTTGCCGCGCGAGTCTACCCAAATCTTCTCGTCTTGCCTGACTGCGAAGTAACGCGACTACCTGGCGTGCAAAATCTTCAGCCGTGTCGGCAAGAAGAATATTCTCGCCGGGTGCGACAGGCAGCCCCTCAGCGCCGATGGACGTAGAAACTATCGCTTTGCCCATTGCCATGGCCTCGAAGATCTTGAGCCGCGTTCCACCGCCAACGAGTAGTGGCACGACATATACGCTCGCCTTGGCCATATAGGGGCGAATATCGGCAACGGTGCCAGTGAGCCTCACACCGGAAATGTTTTTCGCTAGTCTTTCTAAACGGGACGAGGGTCGACGTCCAACCACCCACAGTTTCGCATCGGACACGTGCTGGCGAATTATCGGCAGTACCTTATCCATGAAGTAGACGATCCCATCTTCATTGGCCAGCCAGTCCATGGATCCGGTGAACACCAGCGCATCGCGCTCCTCTAGCTCCGGCTTCGGCCGGAAGTAGTCGACGTCCACTCCGGTCGGAACTACGGAGATCTTGGAGCGATCGACAAAACCTGCAAAGAAATCCCGGTCAGGCTCGGACACGGCCAAAACATGATCGGAACGCCTCAGATAATCCCGCTCCATTCTCCGCATGGTCAGAAACTCCCGATAACACGCTGCTTTCCAGATGGGATTGCGGGCGATGCGAAAGTGACGTTCCCAGATTTGTGCCTCGATGTTGTGCGTGAAAATGACCTTTGGCTTTGGGAAGTCCCATGGGATAACACCAGCAGTGAGAAGGAAATCGCACACAATGAGATCGTAAGATTCTTGCTTCAGGTGCTCCCGCAGCTGGCGGGCCACATGGGATTGGCAATATTTTGCGACTGAATATGGCCGGGAAGAAAGAAGATTTTTGGCGTAGGCAGCGTATTCAGCAGGACTGCCCTGCCGGGGGACCTCCAGTGGCACGCATAGCACGCGAGAAAACACGTTCCTCAATTCGGCGTGTGGGTCGTTTGGAACTGGCTGGTAGAACGTGAACAGCGACACCTCATGGACTTGCGCCAAGATCTTAGCGAGTTGGAAGCTACGAATCCTCCCGCCATGGTCGAGAGGTACCAAGCCGCCGGACTTTACCCAAAGAATTTTCACGGCTCCGATTACCAGCACACGCCCATATAACTCTCTGGCCCATCATACCGCCGGTCCTTCTCTATGTTTACAAGGTCAATGACGATCTGTCCCGGCTTCAGCATCGAACCCAGCACTGCCTTGTCTACCGATTTCGTGCCGACGACGACGACCTCGGCGTGATTTACGGCATGATGCAGGTCGGTCGTGAGAAGGGAACCGATGTGCGGAATAAATTCCTCAATGAACTGCCGGTTCGAGCCAATCAAGCGCCCGAGCGAGACATTTTCATCCCAAATCTGAAGGTGGCAACCTTCTCCCAATAATCGTTTCGCAAGATGGACGAGCGGACTTTCACGCAGATCGTCTGTTCCCGGCTTGAAACTGAGTCCAAGTATTCCGATTTTGCGCTTGTTTGTGTGTAACACCGCTTGCAAAGTCCGTTCGATATGCTCGACATTGCTCGGGAGGAGCGATTCGAGGAGCGGCAAACGAAGATCCAACTCCTTTGCCCTATAATTGAGTGCCCGGAGATCTTTGGGAAGGCAGGAGCCTCCAAACGCGAACCCTGGTTTGAGATAGGCCGGCGAGATGTTCAGCCTGGTATCTGATGTAAAGATTCTGGCAGCCAGTTCCGTATCCACCGCCAATTCTTTGCAGAGCGTCCCTACTTCATTAGCGAAACCCACTTTGAGCGCATGAAATGCGTTACATACGTACTTGACCATTTCAGCGGTATTCGCGCTAGTCTCAAAATGCGGGCCTGGTGCCCACTGGAACAGTTCTCGCAGCGGCCCGATCTGCTCGATGTGCGGCGATCCGAGGATCGTGAAAGGTGGCTCGAAGAAGTCTCTTACCGCGCTGCCCTCGCGCAGAAATTCAGGTACAAAGCAAACCCCAAAGTCTCGGCCCGCCTTTTTGCCGCTGTATGCTTCGATCTTTGGTAGCACCACGGACTCGGTGGTGCCTGGAAGCACGGTGCTGCGCATAAGGACCAAGTGGAAGCTCTGTTTTTGCTTGAGCGCTTCGCCAATCTGCCCGCAGACATGCTCAATGCCCGATAGATCTAATTTTCCGTTCCGTTGACTTGGCGTGCCAACAGAGATGAAAGATATCTCCGTGTCCATAACAGCTTTACGTGCATCGGTCGTCGCATGCAGGCGACAGGCTTTGTGACTGGACGTAACGATCTCTTCCAGGCCCGGCTCCAAAATCGGACTGCGCCCAGAGTTCAACATCTCCACTTTGTCGCGGTTGACATCCACGCCAAGCACGTGGTTTCCCAAATGGGCAAAACAGGCGGCCGTCACGGAGCCTACGTAGCCCAATCCAAAGACGCTGATTACCTGTGTCATTGATGATCCATTCTGGCGCAAAAAAAAATAGGTTTAAGACTACTGAGCAATCGCCGTGCCAAGTAGGCAGCTCAAGCGCCTGACAACGACTCTAAGTATTGTTGTTTCAACAACTTACGATGTATCAGGTGGTATCCGAATCTTGAGATGTTTGGCTCTGGATGCGAAGGAAATATCGTTCCTATGTTCGCGGGTTTCTTTCTTCAAACCCTTGCCAGATTCGCTGACCGCCCCCCTGAAGTCAGGCGCCTCAAAAGAGTCGATAACGTCCGGATGTAGAGTTTTGTCGGCAAAATCAGCCGAGCTTCCCATCGGTTGCACGCTCCTAGGCCAAATAGCACTGTCGACTTTTGGCGGCCTATAAGGTAAACATTAACGGCCGGGCTGTTCCGTCGATTTAGCCTCGGTGCATTGCGGCGTGGCGAGTGTGATCCTCGGAGTGATAGACGCATGCCCTATCTCGTTGGGGTCTGGGCCCCGAAATCCTCGAAAGAACAAATCCACAAAATCCTCTCTCGACAGCTGCTTCGTGGCCGAATGCCTGAAGTCGCCTATAAAGATTACACCATCTCGGCCGACTCGGGGTTCGGCGCAGCCCTGATGGACTCCGGAATTCTCGAAAACAAGCCCCAGCCTGCGCAAACAGCCGACGGCAGAATGTCGTTGTTGCTTGATGGAGAGTTGTATAACGCAGAAGACTTGAAGCGTCATTTTCGAGCAAGCCTTCCGACCGAAGCCATGTCCACGCCGGAGCTTTGCTTGCACCTGATTGTAGCGCAAGGGGCGGACGTTGCACGTCTGTTTAACGGCTTGTTTTGCTTAGTGATCTACGATCGGATCGAACGTCGACTTACTCTGATTTCTGATCGTTACGCGTTTCGTCCGCTCTTTCTTAAACAGAATAACGATTGCATCCTGTTCGGATCGGAGCTAAAGGCCATTGCCGCGGCGGATCCCGATATCCGTCAAATCGACGAGCTCGGTACTCTGGAGCTGTTCAGCTATGGCGCCTGCTTTCGGGAGCGCACGTGGATGCAAGGCTATACGCGCATGGAACCGGCAACCATTCTAACGGCCGAGCCAGGAGGCGTTCGCGTCCGAAAATACTGGACATATAAGTACCAGGAGAATGCGCCAAAGCTCGATCAGCCAACTTACTTCACCGTTTTCGGCACGCTCCTTGATCGCGCCGTCGAGAGGTGCATGCAGGGCACGCATCGAATCGGAATTCTTTTGAGTGGCGGCTACGACAGTCGGTCCGTAGCTGCTTCCATTCGTAAGCATCACTTGCCGATTGCCGCCTTCACTTTCGGTCACACAGAGTCCCGCGACGTGCGTTTTGCTGCAATGCTCGCCAAGCGAATTGGACTCGACCACGCAGCGCTGACCGATCGCGGGTCTTACTTGTATCGTAATTGCCCGTCGATTGTCTGGCGCACCGAAGGAATGCTTCCATTCGCAAACACGACGTCGATTCGCTTCCATAGCGTGATGAAGGAAAAGATGGATATTTTCCTCACCGGTGTTCTGGCTGAATTCGGAGGTTCCCATACCTGGCCGCAGCTTTTGCTGACGCGGTCACGCACGGCAACCATTGATGCAATTTTTGATCGTATTCTGGGAGCTCGCGTCGCGGCAGTCCGGAGGATTCTAGAACCAGCCTTTTTCGAACGAACAATCGAGGCTTTGCGCGCCCGTTTTCGAGAGAGCTTTTCGAATGTCGAGAACGATCACCCTTTAAATGTGGCCGATTGTTGGAACGTGATCAATCTCCAACCGCGCTCGACCTACCACGCTCCCAGCATCGACCGTCCCCGATTTGAGGCGCGCGCCCCACATATGGATGCGGAGTTGGTAGACTTTCTGCTGACGATTCCTCCCTACGCCCGGTTGGAACAGCGCGTCTACAAAAAGATGATCGCCTATCGCTACCCGGAGATTCGTGATGTTCCTTGCACGAACAGCGGAAAGCCCATTGATCCACACTTTGTCGCCGAGTACACAAAAATGCTGCTTGCCTATGCCCGCACGAAAATGGTCGGGCGAGTGCGCTCACTCCTGGGCAGTCCCGTTCCGCTTGGGCGAGAATTTCGGCATTTGGATGATGATTTTCGCGCGGAGCCGGAACTTATCGAAAAGGTCCTCCGACCCCTTTTGCAGCGCGGAGTTTACCCGCCATCGATCTTCAACTCCCGTGCGATTGAGCAAGTCGTGGAGGAACACTACCGCAAGAACGCGCGGCATGAGGCCGTTCTCTCCCTGCTGATCTCCTGGGGTGTAGCCGTGAATTACTTTCTTCACGACAACTTCTCAGACGTGCCTGAGAGTGTCTATCGGCCCTAGTCCCCGCCCGGGCACAGTCGAGCCATTGGATTTGCGCGCCTAAATCGGCTACTATCTCCATCCTTGACAATGAGTTACAATGCATGTCGAGTTTTATCCGTGCCATAAGGCAGGCTGCGTGCGAGTGATCGAATGACATGAAAAACGGTCTCTCCTTCGATCTTGAAGACTACATGCACGTCACTGCTTTCGCCGACCACCTGAGCGCGGACGACTGGAGTTCCTGCGTTAGTCGACTCGAACATAATACGGACAAGTTGCTGACCATCCTCGACTCCTCGGCATGCCATGCAACCTTCTTCATTCTCGGTTGGGTGGCGGACAAGTACCCCCACGTGATCAGGCGCATTGCCGATTCAGGACACGAGATTGCGTGTCATAGTTTGCGCCATCGCTTGGTCTATGAGATGACTCCGGCTGATTTTCGCGAAGACAGTCGAGTTGCCAAAAGTCTGTTGGAGGACATTACCGGCAAGACGATTTGCGGCTACAGAGCGCCTAGTTTTTCGATCACCAAGGAGTCGTGGTGGGCTTTTGAAATTCTTTGTGAATTGGGTTTTAGCTACGACTCCAGCGTTTTTCCAGTGAAGCATCCGAACTACGGGATGATCGAAGCTTCGAGGTTCCCGTTCGTGGTGCATTCCTCCTCAGGTTCCCTCGTTGAGTTTCCTCTTCCGACACTCCAGCTCGGGCGTCGCCGTGCGCCGATCGGGGGAGGAGCGTATCTGAGATTGCTGCCGTATGTATACACCCGCTGGGGGATTAGACACATCAATGAACGCGAGTTATGCCCGGTCTGCGTATACCTGCATCCGTGGGAGCTCGACGCAGATCAGCCTCGCTTGCGGGCAAGTCTTTCTGCGCGTTTGCGGCACTACCTGGGCTTGCGTCGTACCGAGTCGAAATTTCGGAATCTACTTAGAGATTTCGAGTTTTCTACGCTTGAGGTTCTGGTCGAAGAATGGCGCGAGGCAGAGGGTCGCGAAGCATCGAGTTTGCAGTTGTCGTCGACGACTGGAAGACCCTGAGAAAAATCTCAAGGGGGGCACACTTTCGTGAGGGAACTCAGATATTGTTCTACCTCCGTTGCAACCACCTCCCATGTTCGCGATCGCGCATATCGCACCAATATCTCACGGTCCCATTTGCGCTCTAGAGCTGAGGCGATACCATGCGCGATGGAGTGTAGGTTTTCGGCAACCAGAGTGCCAAGGTCCGACGAGACGATTATTTCAGGGATTCCCCCTACTCGGGTAGCAACCATAGGCGTTCCGCAGGCCAAAGATTCCATCACAACGTTGGGCCAGCCTTCTCTCGCGCTTACGAGGCAACTGACGTCGGCAGCGCTGAACCAGCGATAGAGCTCCGTGTTGGGCCTTTCTCCCAACAAGAATACCCGCTCCTCCGTGTGCGTGCTCCGTCGCAGAGCCTCCAACTCCGATCGCAATGGTCCGTCACCGATGATGTAGGCCTTGAGTTCCGGCACTTGTTTCGCGAGCTGCGCCACGGCTTCGATCAATAATTCGTGCCTTTTCGCCGGAACCAGCGAGCCCACCGATACGATGACCGCACCGGTGATCGGTATTCCGAGGCTCCGTCTCGCCTCGCTGCGGTCCATGGGCTCGAACCGTTCCATATCGACCCCGTTTGGAATTACGCGAATCTTATCGGGAGCAGCACCTAACAGGACCATTTGATCCTTCAGGGCCGAAGAGACTGCTACCAATCCCTTGGCCTGCTGCAGAGTCCAGCGGATCAGAGGACGTATCAATGCGAACGAAGGGAAGACGTTGATATCAGTGCCCCGAGCTGAAATAACCACAGGGATCTTCAAAATCTTGCCAAGCAACACGGCTGCGAATCCATCGGGATAGACGTAGTGTGCATCTATGAAATCGAAAGTGAACCGCCGATGAAGCCTGCGCCCAGTATTCAGGGCTCCCAAGAACATTAGAGCTCCATGGAGGGGCATCGAAATCTTTGGCAAAAATGCGTATCTGGGGTGCCACACCGCAAGATTTTCTGCTGTCTCCCTTTGCGGGATTCCACGGTAAATCCGCCAGTGCTTGCCGGCCAGCCAGCTGGGACAATAGGGGACAGGGGCAATTACCTCCACGCTGGTGTCCGGCAATTGAGCGACGTGCTGCACGCGTTGGCGAATGAATACGCCCAATTCCGGTCGCGCTGAGTTTGGGAAAAGACTCGTAAAGGTCAAGATTTTCATCAAAGCGTGCTTCCAGTCTAGAACGGGTTCTCCGCTTGCTCAATCATGACTCGATCGGCCGGTGTCTCCTGCGATATTCCGATCGCAGGGCGTTCGTTCGCCAAAGGCGTTGTTAACCAGGAACGGCCCGCTGTAGGGCCAATCCGCGTCGGATCCCGGCGCCCGCTCGTCTCCAGCTAAATGCAAATGATTGAATCTGCAGACCCATGATCGTGCTAACGTAGCTCAGTTTTTGCAATCCGATCTGCCAAAGGGACCCCCACATTCGTTAATGATGGTCTCGGAAGTAATGGTGCATCCGTGGTTGACAAGCCCTCTCGCGCGGCAGTGTCATTGGCTCCCACACCGACGACGGAGCGAATTCCGATTCTTGATGTGGTTAGGGGTTTTGCGATCTTCGGCATCCTGCTCGTCAACTTGAATACCTTCACCTATCACCGTTCTTATGAGCACGCCACTGGTTGGACCTTGTTGTCTAAGTTCCTCAATCGTGGTGCGGAGCAGCTCATCGCTCAATTCGGATCAGGGAAATTTATCACCCTGTTTTCCTTTCTCTTTGGATTGGGATTTGCTCTGCAGCTAGTCCGGGTTGAAGCGCGAGGTCTTTCCATCGTCAGAATCTACTGTCGCCGGCTGATTGTCTTGCTTGCGATCGGCCTGATTCACGCTTTTCTTATTTGGGAAGGCGACATATTGGTGTATTACGCGTCGACCGGCTTTTTGCTCCTCTTCTTCCGTGATTTTAAACCGAGGACGCTATTAGCCTGCGCTGCGCTTTTTTATCTATTGCCCCTAGTGAAATGGGAAGTGACACTATATCAACATGTTCGGAAGACGCCGTCCTCCCAAGTAGGCCAAAGCCTTCCGTCCCAAATCGGTCAAGAGAACGATATCGAGCAAGATGAGATCAACCGAAGGGTCTTCCGCCATGGAAGTTTCAGGGAAATCGAGAGCCGGCGAATTCACAATGTACTTGTCTTCTATAGTGAAGCCTTGCAGGAAGCTCCGAGGCGACTCGCCTTATTTCTCCTGGGGCTGTATGCAGGGAAGCGCCAAGTATTCAGAGACATCCGAAGCAACGCTGTCTTTTTTTGGCGCTTGGGATCGGTAGGACTGGTGGTTGGCCTCATCGGCAATATCGGACTCTACATTCTGTATAATCCGCTCCCCATTTGGACAAGTCTCTTAAAACCAGTCACAGCTGTAATGGGCATTTTCGGATGGGCGGCAGTCTATGTCTCAGCGTTGGTGCATTTGATCGAAAAAGAAGCTTGGAGACAGTGGCTATTGCCCATAGCGGAAGTAGGGCGTGCCGCTTTGAGCAACTATTTGCTGCAGTCACTTTTCTTTGTAACCATTTTCTACAGTTATGGCTTGGGGCTCTTCGGAAAAATTGAGCCCGCCGTAGGCGTCTGTTTGACGATGCTGATTTATGTTTTTGAGCTCTTTGTTACGAAGTGGTGGCTGAAGCGTTTTCGATTCGGTCCAGTAGAATGGATGTGGAGAACCCTAACCTACGGCACTCATCAGCCCGTGAGATTGTAGACAGCGGATTATGCGTGTCTGTCACAGCAAGCTCGATCCGTTCATGCCGCATTGGGAAGAACGGACGCGCGCCGGTGTGTGGAACCTACGAGCGCTGCTGCGAGAACTGCGCGAGTGGAAACGAGGAGTTGAGACCGCCAGGCAAGCAAGCGCAAGGGAACTGAGGCCATCTGAGGACGGGAAGGCCAAGAGCGGAGATTCTGGGCCTTCACCTTCACCTTGCGGCCGAAGGATGATGACGGAAGTGACGCTGGACGAAAAGATGGGAACGCAGCAGTGGATGCACGAAGAGGCCTTCGTCAGTTGTGGCGGCAGGAGACGGCTGACTCAACTCAAACGACCATGTCCAACGGGACGGATAGGGCCCTAACCCTAGGAAAAAAGGGCCCTTCCTATGATCCCCGCCTTTTCCTCCCAGGGGAACTTGTGAAGAAAAATGCCTTCGATGGGAAATCTATCGGAGAAGCGCTCCTTTTGTGAAAGAACAGATTTCTACTATCTCCTTTGTATCCAGTTACTTACGCCGCCGGTCGAAGGAGTTCGTTGCTCCTTCATGGCAGCCTTCTTGCTTCAATTAACGACTACATGCGCTGCCCGGCCTACTCTCTAGATATGTATGCGGCGGCGCGCCTTCACGCATAGGAGCTCCATTGATGCGGATCCTGGTAACCGGCCATCGGGGATACATTGGTACCCGGACGGCTCCCTTTCTCGCGGACGCTGGACATGAGGTCGTAGGGGCTGACAGCGACTTGCTTGAGCCATCCACGTTTGGCACAGCTCCACGAGGATTTCCGTCGCTTCACAAGGATATCCGCGATATTGCGCCGGGAGATTTGGAAGGCTTCGATGCTGTCATTCACCTCGTGGAGCTTTCCAATGATCCTCTGGGGAATCTGAACCCGGACCTAACCTACGAAATCATCCATCGAGCATCGGTGCGGCTTGCCGAAATGGCCAAGCAGGCAGGCGTATCCCCTTTCTTGTTCGCTTCTTCCTGCAGTACCTATGGGGCAGCCGGCGGCAAGATCCTGGATGAGACTGCCGAGTTCAGCCCCGTAACGCCATACGGTCGCTCTAAGGTGCTGGTCGAGCATGTCGCCAAGCTAACGGACGACGATTTCAGCCCGACTTTCCACCGCAATGCCACAACCAACGGCACTGCCCGCCTGAGCGGAAAGCGAAGATAACTTGCCACTCGGAACACAGCGCGAGGAGCAGGAAGCGGCCATCAAGAAGCAGAGGGCCAACTGCCGCTTTTGCGGCGCAGCTCTCTCTGTAATCTTTGTCGACCTGGGAATGTCACCGCTTTGTGAAAGCTTTCTGCCTGAGGAGCGGATCAACAAGATGGAGTCGTTCTATCCACTCCGCGTCTTTGTTTGCGGTAATTGCTTTCTCGTTCAGCTCGAGGAGTACGTCCGGCCGGAGGACATCTTCACTGAGTATGCCTATTTTTCGTCGTATTCGGACTCGTGGCTGAATCACGCCAAGAAATATACCGATCAGGTTGCGCATCGCTTCGGTTTGGGCGCAAACAGTCTGGTGATCGAGCTCGCCAGCAACGACGGGTATCTTCTGCAGTATTTCCTGGAAAAGAAGATTGCTGCCCTCGGCATCGAACCGGCCGCAAACATCGCGAAGGTGGCCCTGGAAAAGGACGTACCCACGCTCGTCCGATTCTTCGGCACGAAACTGGCGCGGGAGCTAGTGGCGTCCGGTCGGCGCCCCGATCTCCTTCTGGGGAACAACGTCTTGGCCCAGGTTCCGAACCTCAATGACTTCGTCGAGGGAATGAAGATCCTGCTCAAACCGGGCGGCGTCATTACCATGGAGTTTCCACACCTGCTCCGGCTGATGGACGAAAATCAGTTTGATACCATTTATCACGAGCATTTTTCTTATTTCTCGTTCATCACCGCCGAACGGATCTTCGCCGCACATGGTTTAACGCTCTTCGATGTGGAGGAACTCCCCACTCACGGCGGTTCCTTGCGCATTTACGCTGACCACGGTGAGGAGCGCGCCAGGCCCGTTTCTGCTGCTGTCGCCGAACTTCGGCGCAGGGAGGAAAATTACGGTCTTGGTCGCGTGGAATGCTACGCCGCTTTCGGAGAGAAGGTGAAGGAGACGAAGCGCAAGCTCCTCGAGTTTCTGATCCGAGCCAGGCGCGAGGGCAAGAAGATCGTCGGATACGGCGCCCCTGGAAAAGGGAATACGCTTCTCAATTACTGCGGCATTCGCACGGATTTCTTGGAGTTCACTGTCGATCGAAATCCCTACAAGCAGGGCAAGTTTCTCCCCGGCACGCATATTCCCATCCTGCCTCCCGAACAGCTCCGATCCGCGCGTCCCGACTACATCTTCATTCTTCCTTGGAATCTGAAAGACGAAATCATTGAGCAGCTCTCCTTCGTTCGGGAATGGGGCGGGGAGTTTGTCGTGCCTATTCCGGAGGTGAGGGTCTACGCATGAAGCGAATGCTCAAACGAATTCTCATGCCCTTAGGAGAGGAGTACTTTCGATGAAAGTTGTTCTGTTCTGTGGTGGTCTCGGAATGCGCCTGCGCGAGTATGCGGAAAATACTCCAAAGCCGATGGTACCGATCGGCTACCGTCCGATTTTATGGCACGTCATGAAGTACTACGCTCATTTCGGCCATCGCGACTTTATCCTCTGTCTCGGGTACCGAGCCGATGCCATCAAAAACTATTTCTTGCATTACGACGAGTGTCTCTCGAATGACTTCACGCTTTTTCAGGGCGGAAAGCGCCTGGAACTGTTCCACAGCGACATTCACGACTGGAACATCACGTTCGCCGATACCGGAGTGAATGCCAACATCGGCATGCGTCTGAAGGCCGTTGAGAAGTACCTTCAGGGAGAAGAAGTGTTTCTGGCAAATTATTCCGATGGTTTGACAAGCATGCATTTGCCACATTTGATTGAAACATTTCTGCAGCAAAACAAGGCTGGCAGTTTTGTCAGTGTGCGACCAAACCTCAGCTATCACCTTGTTTCTGCGCAAGCTGACGGTTTGGTCCGGGGGGTCTGCGAAATCTCACGTTCCGACCTGAGAATCAACGGAGGCTACTTCATCTTCCGAAAGGAAATCTTTCAATACATTCGAGAGAGAGAAGAACTCGTTCAGGAGCCATTTCAGCGGCTAATCGAGAAGAAGCAGCTCATAGCTTATCCCTACGATGGGTTCTTCGCCTCCATGGATACGTTCAAGGACAAACAGACGCTGGATGACCTCTACAATACCGGCAAGGCACCTTGGGAAGTCTGGAAGGTAAATGGCGACAAGCAAGAGAAGCACGTGCCCGCTGCGGGGCAGAGCCCAACCCAGACGGCCCGCTAGGATCCAAGGAGAGCATTCCACTGTGCTTGGTATTCCCTTATCCCCTGCAAACGGAAAGAGCCTTACGATCCTTTGTCTCGGAGCGCACTCAGACGACATCGAAATCGGCTGTGGTGGAACGATTTTGCGTTTGCTAAAGAGCCAAGCCTGCGATGTGCACTGGATTGTCTTTAGCGCGGGACGCGCACGAAGACGTGAAGCCCTTGATAGCGCGCGCCTATTCCTGGAACGCGCAAGAAATAAAAGTATCGCCATCCGCTCGCATCGCGATGGCTTCTTCCCCTATCGGGGGGCCAAAATCAAAGACGAATTCGAAAGGGTGAAACGCGCGGTCGATCCAGATCTGATCTTCACCCACTATCGGGCCGACCTGCACCAGGATCATCGGCTCGTCAACGAACTGACCTGGAACACATTTCGAAACCACCTCATTCTCGAGTACGAGATCCCGAAGTACGACGGCGATCTCGGCTCGCCAAATTTGTTCGTAGAACTCGAAAGCTCTGTGTGCCGGACCAAGATTGCTTATCTGCAAAAAGCCTTTGCGTCTCAGCGAAACAAACACTGGTTTACGGGAGATGTCTTTTCTGCACTCATGCGATTGCGCGGAGTCGAGGCCCATTCGCAGTCAGGATTTGCCGAAGCCTTTTACGCCAGGAAGCTTCGTGTTTGAAAATCTGCTGTTGCGTTGATTGCTTTGCTATACCGTTGGCACCGGGCAGCCGAAGTACACGTGGCGTGCGATGCCAACTATGACTGCTAGATCATAATATGGGCAAACCTCGGCAAACCGCGCGCGGCGTTTTTTGGACCTGGATTGCTCTGGCATTCGGGTTTGGTGTCACTTTCTTCATGACGCCATTCATCGTGCACCGTCTCGGCGTCACGACATATGGTGTGTGGGCTCTTGTCGTATCGGCGACGTCCTACCTGGGACTGCTGGACCTCGGTTTGCGCGGCGCCGTGGTCCGCTTTGTATCAAGAGCCCATGTCCTGGGCAACCATGAGGAGTCTAGCCGAGCGGTGTCCGGAGCTCTATGGCTACGCCAATGGATTGGCCTGACCATCTTTGTTCTGAGCGTGTCACTGGCATTCTTGATTGACAGATTCTTCGCCATTCCCGTTGAGACGCTGAATGCCGCGCGCTGGGCCGTCGGCCTAAGCGGCTTAGGTCTCGGCATGGCACTTTTTTTCGGCGTTTTCAGCGGTGTGCTCGCGGCCCTGCAGCGATTTGATTTGATAGGCGAGATTTCTATCGCTCAAACTATTTTGCGAGCCGCCGGTGTCGTGTGGGTGCTGAAGAACAGGTTTGGCATCCTGGGCTTGGGAGTTTTGGAGCTGACTCTTGCCATCGTTATCGGTCTAGCTCAAACGTACGTGTGCTTCGCCACCTATCCTGAATTGCGTGTATCGCTTAGTTTTCCGGGTAAAGACATCCTGAAGTCCTTCGCATCGTACGGCGTCTGGGTTTTTCTAGTGCACATTTTTGGCCAGGTGATCTACTTCACCGACAATCTCGTGGTAGGCGCCTTCGTTTCCGTCGCCGCCGTGACTTTCTACTCGATTGGTGGCTCTCTGATTGAATATTTGCGAACCGTCATCGCTTCTCTCACGCAGACCTTCATGCCTTTGGCTAGCAAATACGAAACAGCGGGTGAGGCCGAGAAGCTTCGCCTCTTGTTGATAAATGGCACGCAAGCTGCGCTCATCATTGCATTACCGATCCAAGCTGCCCTCTTCTTTCGAGGTCAGACTTTTCTCAATCTCTGGATGGGGCCACAATACGGGTCAATTTCGGGACGAGTCCTGCAAATTCTGCTCCTGGGGCAAGTCTTCACAATGGCCAACGGAACGAGCATAAACATCAGTTTCGGCTTGTCAAAACACAAGCGTTTTGCCCTGTGGCTCGCCGGTGAAGCGCTCGCAAACCTAACTCTCAGTATCTTCCTGGCTCGTCGTATTGGCCTTTACGGCGTAGCACTGGGCACCGTCATTCCCACATTGTTCGTTCAGCTCATTCTGTGGCCGCGCTACATCTCTCAGGTTGTGGGTGTGCCCGTTTGGCATTATATCTACCAGGGCTGGGTGCGACCGGTCCTGGCAGTCATACCATTCGGCGTGGCCTGCTACTTTTCAGATTGCTATTGGCCGGCTACAGCTCTAATGGGGTTTTTTTCTCAGATTGCGGCCTTCTTGCCCGTGTATCTGGTTTTCGTGACTCTTGTTTTCTGGAGCGAAATAGTGAGGTTGTTTAAGCTGCGGACCAAGTGGGTCTCAGGGTACAGTGGTGTTTAGAGTCATCCCGGAAGTTGGGACAGTGCTCTTGCGGTAATGGGGAGTTCTCATGTTTTCTCCCGATGACCGAACCAGAGATGAGGGGAACTCCGGTTCTGTCGGCAAAGGCGATCGAAGAGAGGATATCTTGCGCCACGCTACGGCATCTAGCGGACCGCTCGTGAGCATCGGCATCCCCGTTTACAACGGGGAGCAATTCATCGGCCAAGCGCTCGACTGTTTCCTGTCCCAGACGTTTTCCGATTTCGGAATCATTATTTGTGACAATGATTCCCATGACAAAACCGAGCAGATTTGTCGTGAATACGCGCGTCGCGAGCCGCGCATCCGCTATTACCGCAATGAAAGCAATATAGGAGTGGCGGGGAATTGCAGGCGTGTGCTGGATCTGGCCACTGGCAAATATTTCAAGTATGCTGCCCATGATGATTTGTGCGCTCCCCAATTTCTTGAACGCTGCCTTGAGGTGCTCGAGCGCCACCCCGACGTTGTTTTGGCCTACCCCAAAACGAAGCTTCTCAATGAGTTGTCCGGCGAACTAGTTGAATACGAGGAGGGGATGAACCTGCAGTCGGCGCGGCCTAGTGAGCGTTTCATACAATTGATGCGGCAAATGCGGCTTTGCAACACCATTTTTGGACTTGTTCGCACCGTCGAACTGCGGAAGACTGCAGGATATCCTGCCTATCTGGGTGGGGACATTGTTCTCATGGCGGAGCTATCCCTCCGCGGGAAATTTTACGAAGTCCCGGAGTACCTCTTCTATCGGCGGTTTCACCCTTCTGCCGCCAGCAGTATAAAAGACCAAAAGCAGCTTGAAACCTACCTGGAGCCTTCTCTTGCGAAGCGGGAACGGATCCACCGTCGAGAATGGAATCATCTTGTGGGGCACTTCCGCTCCACTCTTCGCACGCCGCTGCCCATCGCGGAGCGAGCGCGACTGATACTCGCCTTGCTCCGGATCCTCCTCTGGAAACGCAAGGAACTGTTCAAGGAGCTGTGAGTCATTGGCCACACGGGCTGACACCCTGGAGGGGCCCCGCACATCAGAATTTGCAAGCGCGCAATTTGTCACTTGACTCTTTCTAGCCAGATCTCTCTCCAGTAGGAGTAAATACTACGAGGGCAAAAGAGCTTGCCCTCGCCCACTTCGGATCTGCACGTCACACCCTCTAGCATCACCGGAGGAGTCGGGAACCGGATCATTTTGCCGGTTCTCTCGTTAATGATTTTTTCCACTCTTTGTAATACGCGGTACTTTCCCCCACAAAATCTGACCATTTCGACGTCGAAAAAAAGTCCTCGGTTACGGTTACGAGTGTCCACGGTCTTCAGGATTTCTTCCTGACTCTTCACATGAACCAATTCGCCCGGTTGAAGATTGAGCGTGGCCGTCGGAGTCGTTTTGAGCGTTCCCTGTCTGTACGGGTATGGGGAGCCGCCTGTGAGTTGATGAACCCGATCGTAAATCCATACCGCAATGCGATAGCCTCCTATTCTGATCAACTTCCGAAAGGCTGCAAAGAGCATCGCGCGAAGAAACTCGCTAATAGACACATTTCGCGACCACAGGTCTCGGACATACGGGCCGAGCTCGCGTGGTGAGAGCGGGGTTGATGCCCGGGACAGTTCTGTCGCCTGACAGGAATAGCGCACGTCCTCGGATGCTTCCTCTGGCGTCGTCTTCCTGGTCTTTTCCATCAGTTTCGAAATCGTGCAGCGGGTGACGTTCTCGCGGGAATCC
>Ga0066669_10000164_pt1 | contig 17531 bp, 18 predicted proteins | sample GraSoiAngelo_118_FD_133940 | JGI IMG/M metagenome (GOLD analysis project Ga0066669, IMG submission 133940) | Grasslands soil microbial communities from the Angelo Coastal Reserve, California, USA - 14_0919_02_20cm | ecosystem: Environmental > Terrestrial > Soil > Grasslands | place: USA...
CCGGGCCTGCGGGTCGGCTACCTCGCCTTCCAGACGGAAAAGGAGCCGTTCACGCGCAAGCCGCTGCGCCAGGCGGTGGCCGCCGCGCTCGATCCTGCCGCGCTCGCGGTCGCGCTGGACCATGCCGCGGTGCCGCTGCAGTCCTTTCTGCCGCCCGGCGTGTGGGCCCGACGCGAGGGCGGGCCTGTGCTCGGCGGTACGCGTACGCAGGTCCGCGCGCTCCTCGCGCAGGGTGCCTGGCCGCAGGGGGCCACCCCCACGATGCTCGCGCCCTCCGAAGTGTCGGGCGTGAATGTGCCGAAGCTCGCCCGGGCGATCGGCACGATGCTCGGCGCCGCCGACATCCCGGTGCGCGTGGAGCTGCAACCGGCCGACGCAGTGCGGACGGCGCACCAGGCGGGCGCCCACGAGATCGCGCTGGCCGAGGCCGCCGTCATCGGCGGCGATCCGCACATGCTCCTCTATCCGCTCTCCACGAGCGAGGGCGCGCGGCCCGGCACGCTCGCGCGCAACTACTCCTTCTATCGCAACCCGAGGCTGGACGACGTGCTCATCCGCGCGAGCCAGCTGTCCTCGCGCGTCGAGCGCGCGCGGCTCTATCAGCGTGCGCAGGCGCTCCTGGCCGAGGACATGCCGTGGATCCCGATCTACGTGCGGCTGGTGTGGGGGGTGACACGCCCCGAGGTCCGCAATCTTCGTCTGCATCCCACTGGCCTGCATCGGCTGACCGCCGTCACGCTCGAGCCCGGCTCGTGACGCGCGCGGCGCTGGTCGCCGCGCTCGCGCTCGGAGTGATCGTCGCGGGGCTCGCCGGCGCCGCCGGCGCCGCGAAGCCCGGCGGCACGCTGCGGATGGTGTTCGTGTCCGATCCCCCAACGCTGGATCCCGCCCACGCGAGCGATCTGACGTCGTCCGCGGTGATCCGCCAGGTCTTCGACGCCCTGCTGGAGCTGGACGACAAGCTCGTGCCCGCTCCCGCGCTCGCCGAGCGCTGGATGGTCTCCGCCGATCACCGCACCTACACCTTCCACCTCCGTCGCGGCGCGAAGTTCCACAATGGCCGCGAGGTGCGCGCGGCCGACGTGAAGTACTCGTTCGAGCGCGCGGCCCGCGGCAAGCGGCCCTGGGTGTTCGAGAAGCTGGTCGGGGCGCCCGAGTTCATCAAGGGCGCGGCCGCCGAGATTTCCGGCGTGCGCGTGATCGACGACGCGACCATCGAGCTGCGCCTCGAGCGGCCGTTCGCGCCGTTCCTGCACCTCGTCGCCTACGACGCGGCCTCGATCGTGCCGCGCGAGGAGGTGGACAAGCGCGGCGCCGGGTTCGCGAGCCATCCGGTGGGGACGGGGGCGTTCCGCTTCGTGTCGTGGCGGCGCGACGACCAGGTGGTGCTCGAACGCTTCCCCGAGCACTTCCGCGGTCCCGCCCATCTCGAGCGCGTCGTGTTCCGCGTCATTCCCGCCGAGGCCACGCGGTTCAACGAGTACGTCACGGGTCAGCTCGACGTCACCGACATCCCGACCGGGCGCTGCCGCGCCGTGCAGGCCGATCCGAAGCTCAAGGCAGACGTCGCGATCTGGCCGACGCTCGGCACCAGCGCGCTGCGCTTCAATGTGGAGCGCGCGCCGTTCAGCGATGTGCGCGTGCGCCGCGCCATCGCGCACGCCATCGATCCCACGATCATCGTCGATCGCCTGCTCGAGGGCTGCGTCACGCCCGCGCCGGGCATCGTGCCGCCCGTGCTCGCCGGATGGACGGCCACGGCCAGGCGAGTGCCGCTCGATCGCGAGCGGGCGCGCAGTCTGCTGGCTGAGGCCGGCTTTCCCAGTGGCCGCGGCCTTGGGCCGCTGGCGTATCACTTCAACACGAGTGACGCGAACCAGCGCATCGCCGAGCTGATCCAGGCACAGCTGAAGGAAATCGGCGTGACGCTGGAGCTGCGGCGACTGGACTGGGCCGCGCACATCAAGCTCGTGGACGACGGCAGCGCCGGCTTCTTCCGTCAGGGCTGGATCGCGGACTATCCCGATCCGGAGAATTTCCTGACGGTGCTCTTCCACAGCCGCAACGTCGGCGCGCCGGGCAACACGTCGCGGTATCGCAATCCCGCCGTCGATCGGCTGCTCGACGAGGCCGACACGATGCCGTCCGGCGCGCCGCGGATGAAGCGCTACCAGGAGGCGGAGCAGATGATCCTCGACGACGCGGTCTGGATCTCGCTCTACTTCTACGCGAGCCGCGGGCTGATCAAGCCCCACGTCAAAGGCCTCGAGCGCAGCGCGCAGTCCACCGCGCCCGAGTTCCTGGCCCCGCTCCGCAAGGTCTGGCTCGAGCGCTAGCCTGCTCCGCTCGGTCGCCTCGCGCCTGGTCGCGCTCGTCCCCGTGGTGCTCGGTGTCACCGTTCTCGTCTTCGCGCTCAACGCCGCCGCCCTCGGCGACCCCGCGCGTGCGGCGATGGGACAGCGCGCGGATCCCGAGACGCTCGAGCGGCTTCGCCGCGAGTACGCGCTCGACCGGCCGCTGCCCGTGCAGTACGCCACGTGGCTCGCGCGGCTCGCGCGCGCTGATCTCGGCGAGTCGTTCCGCGAGCAGCGGCCGGTGCGCGAGGTCATCGTCGAGCGACTGCCGGCGACGGCGCGTCTGGCGCTCGCCGCCACGCTGGTCTCCGTCGTCTTCGGCGTCGGCATCGGCGCGATCGCCGCGGTCCGGGCGCGCTCCACGCTCGACCATGTCTTGATGGGGCTCGCGGTGCTCGGCATTTCGACGCCGGTCTTCTGGCTCGGCCTGATGCTCGCGCTCGTGTTCTCGGTCACGCTCGGCTGGCTGCCCGTGTCCGGCTACGGCGACGGCGCGCTCCGCAATCTCGTCTTGCCGGCCGTCACGCTGGGCGCGCTGCACACGGGCACCGTCGCCCGCATGACGCGCTCGAGCCTGCTCGAGGTCGTCCGTCAGGACTTCATGGCCACCGCGCGCGCCAAGGGACTCTCGGAGTGGACCGTCCTCGGCAAGCACGCGCTGCGCAACGCGCTGGTGTCCGTCGTCACCGTGATCGGCATCGGTCTCGCCGACCTGCTCGTCGGCGCGCCGCTGACCGAGACCGTGTTCGCATGGCCGGGCGTTGGACGCCTGCTCGTCGCCGCGGTGGGACAGCGGGATCTGCCGGTCGTGATGGGCGCCGTGCTCGTCTTCGCGCTCGTGTACGTCCTGGGCAACCTGCTGGTCGATCTCGCCTATCTCGTGATCGATCCCCGGATGCGCGATGCCGTCCGCGCGTAGGCCGCTCTCGCATCATGGCTTCCTCGCCGGCGCGATCCTGGTCGCGCTCTTCGCCGGCGCCGCGCTGCTCGCCCCGGTGCTCGCGCCCGAGGATCCGCACGCGGTCGCGAGCGGCGGCGGGGCCACACTGGAGGGCCCCACCGCGAGCCATCCGCTCGGCACCGACGCGCTCGGCCGCGACGTCCTGTCCCGCGTGCTGTGGGGCGGGCGCGTGTCGCTCGCGGTCGGCGTCGGCGTCGAAGCGCTCGTCGTCGTCCTCGGCTGCGTCATCGGACTGCTCGCCGGCTACTTCGGCGGACCGGTGGACGCCGCACTCATGCGCATCACCGATGTCGTGATGGCGTTCCCGTCGCTCGTGCTCGCGATCGGCCTCATCGCCGTCTTCGAGCAGCCGGGCCTCGACAAGGTCTTCATCGTGCTGGTCGCCCTCGGCTGGACGACGATCGCGCGCGTGGTGCGCGGCGAGGTGCTCTCGCTCAAGACGCGCGACTTCGTGCACGCGGCGCGGGCGCTCGGCGGTGGGCATCGCGCGATCATGGTGCGCCATCTCCTGCCGAATGCGCTGGCGCCGCTGCTCGTGGCCGCCACGATCGGCGTGGGTGGCAACATGGTGGCCGAGGCGGGACTGTCGTTCCTCGGTCTCGGCGCGCAGGCACCGACCATCTCATGGGGCGCGATGCTCGCCGACGGCCAGACGTTTCTGGCCAGCGCACCGTGGGTGGCGGTTTTTCCCGGCGCGGCGCTGCTGCTGGCCGTGCTCGGCATGAACCTGCTCGGCGACGGGCTACGCGATCTGCTCGATCCTCGGCTGCGTGCCTGACGACGAGGCGCGACGCCCGCACCGCCGACGGCGGATCGGGCAAAGAGCCCGGTGCCACGCGGCCGTCGCGCAGAAATCCGCGGAATTCGCCACTCTCGCGACGTCCAAATCTGGCATCGCGGTTGCCTCTCCAGCCCTCCGACCGATTCGACCGACGGGAGGGGTTCATGCGCAGCACAGCGAGAGTAGTCGTCGTCTTCTCCGTCATGATCGCGGGCCTCGTCGCGCTTGCGAGCATGGCCGGTGCCCGCGGCCGCCTGGCCGACGCGCGCGACCCTCAGCGGCTCGCCGCGCTCGCCGCGATGGACGAGGCGCTCGCCCGTTACGATGTCCCGGCCGCGGTGCAGGCGTGGCGGCAGGCGCGCGAGCTCGGTCTGCGGACGCGAGGCTGGCGTGGGCCCGCCGAGGCCGCCGACGCGGAGCTCCGCCTGGCCGCCGTGATCGAGCGTGTCGACGAGGCCAAGCGCAACGCGCGCGAGCTCTGGCTGGTCGCACTCTTCCGCGCCCGCGCCGAGGGCGCCGTCGATGGCGCGCTCAACGCGGCCGAGGGCTTCGCGCGTCTGGGCGATCGCGACGCGGCCGTGCTGGCGCTGCGGATCGCCGACAAGCTCGCGGCACGGAGCGGCGCGGAAGCCGACCGTGCGCACGTCCGACTCGTCGCCGAGCGTCTGGCACTTCCGGCCGCGGCCCCCGCCTCCGCCCCTTCGGGATCCTGAGCCTCACGGCGGCGCCGGCGCCTGTTTGCGCGTCGGCACGCCGCCGTGCTAGAAACGGAACCGGCGCCCCCGAACGTCGCTCCCCGGGGGCGCTCGTGTTCATGCCGTCGATCGCCGATACCGTCACGGAGACGATACAGTGGGTGTTCCCGGAGCACGCGGGCGCGCCCGGGCAGATCCACGGCGGCCGCATGATGCAGTGGATCACCCAGGCCGGCACCATGGCCGCCTCGCGCGTCGCGAAGGGCACCGTCCTGCTCGGCGCGATGGACGACATCGACTTCCTCCACCCCGTCAAGGTCGGCCAGATCGCGATCCTGCGCGCGCGCGTCGAATACATCGGCACCTCGTCGCTGGAGGTCGGCGTGCGCGTCTGGGCCGAGAACGTCGCCACCGGCGAGCGCGCGGTCACGCTGAACTCGCACCTGGTCTTCGTCAGCGTCGACGCGCAGGAGCGCCCGCGGCCCGTCGGCCTCAAGATCGAGCCGCGAGACGCCACCGAGCGCGCGCTCGCGGAAGCGGCGCAGGCGCGCCGCCAGCACCGGCTCGCGCGCTTCGCCGAGAAGGCGGCCCGGATCAAGGACGTCGACACCGCGGCGAACGAAGAGTTCCAGTGGCGCTTCGAGTCGGCGCGATCGGTGTTGCCCGAGGATGCGCTCTTCGGCAACATGATGTTCCCCGGCAAGATGCTGCTCGAGCTGGACGAGGCGGGCGGGATCCTGTCGATGCGCTACTGCAAGGGTCTGGTGATGACGGCGTGCTTGGACGCCATGGACTTCTATACGCCGATCTACACGCACGAGGTGGTCACGTTCAAGGCGGGGCTCAACCACGTCGGCTCGTCGTCGCTCGAGGTGGGGGTGAAGGTGCTGGCCGAGCAGCCGTGGAGCGGCGAGATTCGCCACGCGTGCACCGCATATCTGACGTACGTGCATCTCGGCGGCGACCTCCGCCCGCAGCCGTGCCGGCCGTTCACGCCGCGCACCGAGGGCGAGCGGCGTCGCTGGCAGGGGGCGGCCGCCCGGCGTGAGCGGCGCCTGGAGCGCGTGAAGCGGCTCAAGGCCGCACTCTCGAACGAACAAAGAGGTTAACGGCGATGTCAGGGCACTCCCGGTGGTCGCAGATCAAGCGCAAGAAGGGCAAGGCCGACGTCCAGCGCGGCAAGCTCTTCTCGAAGATCCTCCGCGAGATCACGGTCGCCGCCAAGAACGGCGGCGGCGACCCCAAGGGCAACATGCGGCTCAAGGCGGCGATCGAGTCCGCCAAAGAAGTCAACATGCCGCAGGACAACATCAAGCGCGCGGTGCAGAAGGGCACCGGCGAGCTGCCCGGCGAGTCGTACGAGGAGATCACGTACGAGGGCTACGCCCCGGGCGGCGTGGCCGTGATGATCAACGTCCTCACCGACAACCGGAACCGGACGGGCCCGGAGATCCGCCACGCGTTCGAAAAATTCGGCGGCAACATGGGCGCGGCCGGCGCCGTCGCCTGGATGTTCGAGCGCAAGGGCATCATCTCCGTCGACGCCGACAAGATCTCCGAGGACGATCTGCTCGAAAAGGCGCTGGACGCCGGCGCCACCGACGTGCGTCGCGTCGAAAAAATTTTCGAGATCACGACCGCGCCTGCTCAAATGGACGCGGTGCGCGACGCGCTGGCCCGGACGAGTGTGCCGATTACCGAAGCGCAGGTGACGTACGTGCCGCAGTCGACGGTGCGCGTCGAGGGCAAGGACGCCACGTCGGTGGTCAAGCTCATCGAGGCACTGGAGGAGCTGGACGACGTTCAGCACGTCTACGCCAACTACGACATTCCCGACGAGGTCCTCGAGGCCATCTCGGCTGCCTAGCCAGCGGCTGCTCGGCATCGATCCCGGCCTCGTGGCCACGGGATACGGGCTCATCGGACCCGGCCCGACGGCCGCCGTCGTCGTCGTCGTGAGCGGCGTGATCGTGACCGACGGCGAGCGCGCCCTCGAGGCGCGCCTGCAACAGATCTACGACGGGGTCGATCGCCTCCTCGCCGAGCACGCGCCGGACGGCGTCGTCGTCGAGGATCTCTACAGCGAGTACAGCTTTCCGCGTACCGCCCTGCTCATGGCGCACGCGCGCGGCGTGATCTGTCTGGCCGCCGAGCAGCACAAGATCCCGGTGCTCGCGCTGGCACCGGCCGAGGTCAAGCGCGCCGTCGCCGCCCATGGCATGGCCTCGAAGGCGCAGGTCCAGGAAAGCGTGCGGCGTTTGCTGCGCCTGCCGACGGCGCCGCGGCCCAGTCACGTGGCCGACGCGCTGGCGCTCGCGCTCACCGCGTTCTCGCGCGCAGGAGGTCGACTGGCGTGATCGCGACCCTCAGCGGAAAGCTGCGCCGGCGGCTCGACGATCGCATCATCCTCGAGGTCATGGGCGTGGGCTACGAAGTCTTCCTGCCCCCGATCGCCCTGCGCGCCCTCGAGGGCGCGCACGCGGAGAGCGGTGACAAGGCGAGCCCGCTGGCGCTCGTCATCTACTATCACGCGACGCGCGACCAGCCGCGCCCGGTGCTGATCGGCTTCACGTCGGACCTCGACAAGGAGTTCTTCGAGAAGCTCATCACCGTGAAAGACATCGGTCCGATGGTCGCCGCCCGCGCGCTCGCGGCCCCGGTCGCCGAGCTGGCCGCCGCCATCGCGCGCCAGGACGAGAAGTACCTCCGCGCGCTGCCCGGCATCGGACCGCAGAAGGCCAAGAACATCGTCGCGCAGCTGTCATCCAAGGTGGCGAAGTTCGCGCTCGCCCGCGAGGATGCGCCGGCCGAGGCACCCGCGACCAGCGCGGTGGCCGCCGACGCCGAAGGGTTGCGCGAGCTGGTGTGGGAGGTGCTCACCAAGCAGCTCGGCCATCGCCCGTCCGAGGCCTCGCAGCTGATCACCGATGCGCTCCGCCGGCGGCCGACGGTGACGACGCCGGAAGAGCTCTTCGACGAGATCTATCGCAGCCAGGCGGCGGCGAAGAGGACGTGAGCGTGGCGGCCGAGGACAGCCGGATTCTGAGCCGTGCGCCGGCGCCGGACGACGCGCCCTTCGAGCGCGCGCTGCGTCCGCGCAGCTTCGACGAGTACGTCGGCCAGCATCAGGCCGTCGGCAGCCTCCGCGTGTCGGTGCAGGCGGCCCAGCAGCGCGGGGAGTGCGTCGATCATGTGCTCCTCTATGGCCCGCCCGGCCTCGGCAAGACCACGCTGGCCGGCATCATCGCCAACGAGATGGGGACGAACCTCGTGACGACGGCCGGCCCGGCGATCGAGCGCGGCGGCGATCTCGTCGGCCTCCTGAGCAACCTGGCGGAGAAGGACGTCTTTTTCATCGACGAGATCCACCGGTTGCCGCGCATCGTCGAGGAGCTGCTCTATCCCGCCATGGAGGACTTCGCCGTCAATTTCGTGATGGAGAAGGGGATGCACGCGCGCTCCATCAAGCACCGCCTGGCGCCGTTCACGCTGGTGGGCGCGACCACGCGGCCCGGGATGCTGTCGGCGCCGCTGCGCGAGCGCTTCGGCATCTTCCATCACCTCGATTTCTATTCCGACGACGAGCTCACGCAGATCGTGACGCGCTCGGCGACGATTCTCGAGGCGCGCATCGAGTCGGCCGGCGCGCGCGAGATCTCGCGCCGCTCGCGCGGCACGCCGCGCATCGTCAACCGGCTGTTGCGGCGCGTGCGCGACTACGCGCAAGTCAAGGCCGACGGGGTGATCAGCGAGGCGGTGGCACGCGACGCCCTGCAACGCGAGGGCGTGGACGCGCGCGGCCTGGACAAGCTCGACCGCCGCTTCCTGGACGCGATCATCGATATCTACGGCGGCGGGCCGGTCGGCATCGACGCCGTCGCCGCCACCATCAACGACGACACCGAGACGCTATCGGAGATCGTCGAGCCCTATCTGCTGAAGATCGGCTTCATCGCGCGTGAGCCGCGCGGCCGCCGCGCGACCCGAGAGGCCTATGCCCACCTCGGCAAGCAGCCGCCCGCCGCGCCCGTCGCCGGGCAGGGTACGCTGTTTGACAGGTAACCACGGTGGGCGACATCGGGCGTGCGCTTGTCATCCTGGGGCTCGTGCTCGTCGTGGTCGGCGTGCTGATCTCGCTCGTCGGCAAGGTGCCGTGGCTCGGACGGCTGCCGGGCGACCTCCACGTCCAGCGCGGCAACTGGACCTTTTACTTCCCGCTCGCGACGTCGCTGCTGCTCTCGGTCGTGCTCTCGCTGCTGTTCTGGCTGTTCGGCCGGCGCTGAGCGTTGTTGTAGCGGGTGCCGCGAGGCCGGCTCGGCGTGTCGCGCTCGCAGTCGTTGCGCTTGCTGTGGCTCACACGAATGCGGCCGCGGGCGAGAGCACGATTCGTGTCGCCGTGGTGGACGGCGCGCGCGCCGCCGAGCTCCGCGGCGTGGACATCGAGATCGTCCCGCTCGGGTCGGGCGCGCCCGGCGCCTGGCGTGCCGAGGTCGTGCACGCGAGTGTTGTGGGCGGCGCCGTCGAGATCGACGGCCGCCGCGCTTCGGCGTTCCGCCTGCGCAGCGAGAACGTGATCCGGCTGAACGGCCGCGACTATCCCGCACCGCTCGAGATCATGCGCAGCGGCGAGGGGCTCGTCGTGGTGAACGAGCTTCGCCTGGAAGACTACGTGGTCGGTGTGGTGCGGGCGGAGGCGGGCGAGAAATGGCCGCTGGAAATGCTGCGCGCGCAGGCCGTCGTCGCGCGCACGTATGCGGCCTATCACCGCAGCATCGCCACCGGCAAGCCGTACCACATCCTCGCGTCCACGGTGCATCAGCAGTACGCGGGCCGCGTCGCCGCCACCTCGCCGATCTGGGGCGCGGTGCGGGACACCGCCGGCCAGGTGCTGCTGTGGGAAGGCGAGCTGTTTCCGGCCTTCTATCACACGGAGAGCGGCGGCTACACCGAGGATCCACGCATGATCTTCGCGGCACGCAATCTGCCGGCGCTCAAGCCCGTGCGCTGCGATTTCTCGGTCGGCTCACCGCACTTCTACTGGAACCTCGACCTCAGACTGGACGCGCTCACCGACGTGCTGCGCAAGAACAACGTCGACGTCGGCGGCGTCAGCGCCGTCGAGGTCAGCGAGCGCACGCCCTCGCTGCGCGCGGCGCTCGTCACCGTGCACGGCGCCCGCAGCAGCGCGCGGCTTCGCGGCAACGACTTCCGCCGGATGCTCGGCTACGATCGGCTCAAGTCGACGCTGTTCGCGGTGGCGATGGACGGCGACTGGGCGCATTTCAGCGGGCGCGGCTACGGCCACGGCGCCGGCATGTGCCAGTGGGGCGCCAAGGGCATGGCCGAGCAGGGCTACTCCGCGCGCAAAATCCTCGAGTTCTTCTATCCCGGGACGACAGTCGGCTCGCTCCGGACCAGCGCCACGCCGTGACCGCGGATCGGAGCCACGACACATCTAGAACAGGCCACCCACGTTCAGATCCGAGCTCCCCGCCCCCGCTACAATCACCCCCGCTCCAACAAACCGAGTTCGAGAAGGTCGACATGCGTGTCGGCGTCGTGACCGACGCCCAGCCGTTTCCCGAGGCCCACCGTCCCGCGCTGAAGCTCTGGATCGACTTCGGTCCCGAGCTCGGCACCAAGCGCTCGAGCGCGCAGATCACCGCGCACTACGCGGCCCGCGCGCTGATCGGCCGCCGCGTCATCGCCGTCGTCAACTTCGCGCCCAAGCAGATCGGGCCGTTCGTCTCGGAGGTGCTCGTGCTCGGCGCCTACGACGAGCGCGGTGAGGTCGTCCTGCTGAACGTCGACCAGGCCGTCTCGCCCGGCAGCAAGATCGGCTGAACGCTAGCCCGGATCGAGGAGCGCCCCGGGTTGCCCGGGACGCGCCCGCACCCGCGCGTAACGCACGCCCCACAGAAGATTGGACACCCAGCGCGCCAGGCGCGCGGTGAGCGTCGACACCTCGCCCTCGTGGGCGTCGCAGAAGTGGATGGTCGTGGACCAGATCGGAATCAGCAGCAGCAGATAGAAGCGCACGGAGAGTCCGTTGGGCGCGAGCCGCGCGCAGTAGCGGCAGCGTGCGAACGTATCGCGAACCGTCAGCACCTCAGCGCGCCGGCGCTCGCGGTAGGCGGCCAGATCCGCGTCGTCCAGGCTGACGCCGCGGCACGCGAGCTCAGAGGCGAGGACGGCCTGCGCGCCGTCCTCGAATTCGTCTCGGAAGAAGGCCCACGTGTCGAGGAGATCGCCGGTCGTCTGCTCCGCGGCCATCGCGGCGACGCGCCGGCGATCGATCCCGGTGTTCGACGCCGTCATCTCACGCGGTCGCCGTCTTCCCCCGACCGGTGAGCCATCGCCAGAAGCCTCCGATAGCCGTGATACCGCCGATGACGAACACCTTCCAGAACCGCGCGAGGAGTCCCATCTGCGCCGCCTTCACCACCGCCACGCCGGCGCCGCCCGCCACGAGCGCAGCCAGGCCGTACTCGGCAACCTTGTCCGTGCCCCGCACGAACTCTTCGTAGCGCTTGCCCGGCTTGAAGCTGATTCCACCGATGAGGTCCGGGACGACGGCGCGATCGCGCTCGAAGCGGCCGCGATCGGTGACGAGCACGACCGAGATCAGTCCGTGGCGGCCGAGCACGCGGGTGTTGAAGTTGACGACCTCTTCCTCCGCGTCCACCGCGCGCCCCGACAGCGCCCAGACCAGGCGCTTGTTGACGGCGTCGTAGTGCGGCTGCTCGACCCAGCCGACGAGGTGCATGGCCGGGTGGCCCATAAGCTTGCGCTGCGCGTTCGAGCGCTCGGTGCCCTTGCGGATCGATTCGAGGAGCGCGGCGGCGTCGAGCGACGAGCCTTGCTCGTCCTTCACGTAGCCCGTTTCTTCGTACTCGAGCACGACGAACCACTCCGCGGCCTTCTTCGGAATGATCGTTCCCAGCTCGCTGTCGGAGGGGGGGTTGCCGAGCGCCTGCATGAGTTTCTTCGTGTTCGCGGCGTCGACGAAGTAGTAGTCGGCGCCGACGTTGAGGCTCGCCAGGTCGCGGCCGAGATCCACCGTGGTCGGTCCCGCCACCGGATGGAAGTCGGCGAGGTCCGTCGCCGACGCGGCGCTGCTGAGCAGCAGCACGAGCCCGAGCGTGAACGTCGATAGCCAACCCCTCATGGCGCTCCCTCTTTCGCCGCCGCGTGGGCGGTCACGTCGCCGGCCGCCGGCGCCGCGCGATGTGCGCGCGCCAGCAGCCACTCCGGAGCACTCAGCGCGAGGAGCATCAGGCCGTTGCCGAGCAGGCTCTGCCAGAAGCCGTACTCGTACCATCCGACGACGACCCAGATGGGCAGCAGGCCGAGGAATACCCAGATATAGAGGTAGCCGAGCAGCGTATAGATGACGCCCCGGGCGAGCTCGCCGTCGAGAACGAGCCATGTGCCGATGACGAGGGGAAGCGCGGTGAGCGCTGCCGCGAGGACGGACGCCCCCAGCGCCAGCGCGGCGGCCTTCGCCCCGCCCGTGCCGCGCCATATCGCGGGTGTCGTCGTCGTGAGCAGTCGCAGCGTTCCGCGCGGGCTTACGACTGACATTCCGACGGCAGCGGTGATCCCCGATCGGCTCCAGCGCGCGGTGACGATCACGGTGAGGACGAATGCGACGACGAAAACGACGGCAACGTCGTGGCCGAGGGAGCGCCCGTAGATGCGGGTGAGGCCTGCGGCAATGGGATCGAGGAACCAGGCGAGCATGCGCGGCCTCTGAATCGACTGTAGGAGGCCGCGGGGCTGCCAGTCAACGCTCGCGAGCATGTACACTAACACGGCGTGAACATTGGCGACTTCGACTACGAGCTGCCGCCGGAGCTCATCGCCCAGGCGCCGGCCCAGACGCGCGATGCCTCACGGCTGCTGGTGCTGCGGCGGACCTCGGGCGAACTCGAGGACCGCACGTTTACCGCGCTACCGTCCCTGCTGCGCGCCGGTGACTGTCTGGTGGTGAACGACTCGCGCGTCATTCCCGCCCGCGTGCTCGCCGAGGACGACGCCGGCCGGCCCGTCGAGCTACTGTTCGTCGAGCCACTGAACGAGCACGCGTGGCGCGCGCTGGTGCGGCCGGGTCGGCGCTGCCGGCCCGGCGCCCACCTGCTCGCGGGCGGGGTGCGTCTGCGCGTCATGGGCGCCGACCCCGACGGCGCGCGCGTGATCGCGCGTGAGCAGGGGACGATCGCCGCGCTGCTCGAGGCGCACGGTCTGCCGCCGCTGCCGCCGTACATCACGCGTCACGCCAAGCCGGCGCCGGAGGACTGGGAGCGGTACCAGACGGTGTACGCGACGTCGCCCGGCTCCGTCGCCGCACCGACGGCGGGCTTGCACTTCAGCCAGGCGATGCTGGCGGCGCTTCGTGCCGCCGGCGTGGAGATCCACGCCGTGACGCTGCACGTGGGGCCGGCGACGTTCCGGCCGGTGGTCGCGGCCACGGTGGAAGCGCATCGGATCGCGCCGGAGCGCGGCAGCATCACGGACGCCACCGCGCAGGCGATCGATCGCGCGCGCAGCGAGGGCCGGCGCGTGGTCGCCGTGGGCACGACGACGGTGCGCGCGCTCGAGAGCGCCGCCGACGAGACGGGGCGCGTGCGGCCGTTCGACGGCGTCGCCGACGTCACCATCCGGCCGGGTCATCGGTTCCGCGTCGTCGACGCGCTGCTGACGAATTTCCACCTGCCGCGCTCGTCGCTGCTGCTGCTGGTCGCCGCGTTCGCGGGTCGCGAGCCCGTGCTCGCCGCCTACCGCCACGCCGTCGCCGCCCGCTATCGGTTCTATTCCTACGGCGACGCCACGCTGATTTCGTGATGGGCACCCGATCGCGTATGGGCGCACGGAGCCATCCTCGGTTTGGGCCGGCCTCGCCGGCCCCGGTCCAATAAATGCGGTTCGAAGTGACGGCGACCGACGGCGCCGCTCGCCGCGGCCAACTCACCACGGGCCACGGCGTCGTGGACACGCCCGTCTTCATGCCCGTCGGCACGCAGGCCACCGTCAAGGCGCTCACGCCCGAGGACCTCGAGGCCGCCGGCGCGCAGATCGTGCTCGGCAATACCTATCATCTCCTGCTGCGTCCCGGCCCCGACGTCGTGCGCGACCTCGGCGGGCTCCATCGTTTCATGGGATGGCGCGGCGCCATCCTGACCGATTCCGGCGGTTTCCAGGTCTTCAGCCTCGCGAAGATCCGCAAGATCAGCGACGACGGCGTCGAGTTCCGCGCGCCCCTCGACGGCGCGACGCGCTTCCTGTCGCCGGAGTCGGTCGTCGACATCCAGCGCGCGCTCGGCGCCGACGTCACGATGCCGCTCGACGAATGTCTGGCGTATCCCGCCACCCGTGAGGCGACCGAGCGCTCGCTGGCGCTGACGCTGCGCTGGGCCGAGCGCGCGCGCGCGGCGCATGCCGCGGGCGATGGCGGTCAGGCGCTGTTCGGCATCGTCCAAGGCGGGTCGTACGAGGATCTGCGCGCGGAGGCGGTCGAACGAACCGTGGCGCTCGGCTTCGACGGCTATGCGATCGGCGGCATGGCCGTCGGCGAGCCGAAGCCGACGATGGTCGACCTCACCGCGAGGGTCGCCGCCGCGCTGCCCGCGGATCGTCCGCGCTACCTGATGGGTGTCGGCAAGCCCGAGGACCTCGTCCAGAGCGTCGCGTGCGGCGTCGACATGTTCGACTGCGTGCTGCCCACCCGCAATGCGCGCAACGGCCAGGCGTTCACCTCGACGGGGCCGGTGACGATCAAGCAGGCCCGCTGGACGCGCGAGGCGGCGGCGCTCGACGCCGCGTGCGACTGCTACACGTGCCGCACCTTCTCGCGCGGGTACCTGCGTCATCTGTTCGTCTCCGAAGAGCTGCTGGCCTACCGGCTGCTCACCCTGCACAATGTGCGGTTCTATCTGCGTCTGATGGCGACAATGCGCGAGGCAATCGCCGCACGAACGTTCGACGCCTTCCGGCGCGCGTTTTTCTCGCGCTATGTTTTGTCGAGCGATCGGGTATGCTGACTGCCCTATGAACCTGTTTTTCCCCGACGTCGCCTGGGCGATGGCGCCCTCGCCGGGGGGCGGCGTCGGCGGCTCGCAGCTCATGCCGACGCTCATCATGTTCGGCGCGATGTTCGCCATCTTCTATTTCCTGATGATCCGACCGCAGCAGAAGCAGCGGCAGGAGCGCGACCGTATGCTGTCGGCGATCAAGCGCGGCGACAAGGTCGTCACCACGAGCGGCATGTTCGGGACCGTGACCAATCTCACCGACAAGACCGTGACCCTGCGTGTCGCGGACCAGGTGAAGCTCGAGTTCGAACGCGCGTCGATCGGGCGCGTCGTGGAGGTGCAGGGCGACAAGGATGCCTAGGAATCTGCGGACGCGCATCATCATCGTCCTCGTCGTGCTCCTCGGTTCGCTCTGGTATCTGTACCCGCCGAAGAAGGCGATCAACCTCGGACTCGACCTGCAGGGCGGGATCCACCTCGTGCTCGGCGTCGAGACCGACAAGCACGTGGCCAACCAGAGCGACCGCGCGGCGGAGGACTTCGCGGCCGCGCTCGAGCGCCGCGGCATCGCGCATCGTCGCGTCGCCCGCGACGGCCTGGCCGCGTTCGTCGTCGAGTTGGCGGCGCCGCAGTCATGGAACGACGCGATCACGGTCGCGAACGAGTTCCAGACGTTCGAGCGCAGCAACGACGACCAGGCGGCCGGACGCTTCCGGATGACGATGTCTGCGCGTGTGCAGCGTCAGGTGAGGGAAGACGCAGCCAAGCAGGTGCTCGAGAAGCTGCGCAACCGGATCGACAAGTTCAACGTCGCCGAGCCCACGATCGCCCGCCAGGGCGAGGACCGCATCCTCATCCAGCTGCCGGGGATCCAGGACATCCAGCGCGCGAAGGATCTGATCGGAAAGACCGGCTACCTCGAGTTTCGGCTCGTCGAGCGCTTCGTCGAGGGCGGCGACGCCGAGGCGCTGGCGCGGCAGCTCGGCCCGGAGGTCGAGATCCTCCCGCGACGCGTCGTCGACCCCAACACCAAGACCGACCGACTGGTGCCGTACGTCGTGGTTCAGAAGCGTCCGTTGCTGACGGGATCGGCGCTGACCTCCGCCAACGTCGCCGCGGACCCGAACTCGCCGGGCAACTGGCAGGTCACCGTCACGTTCAACGAGGCGGGCCGGCAGCGCTTTGCCGAGATCACCGAGCAGAACGTCGGCCGGTCGCTGGCCATCGTCCTCGACGGCGTCGTCAGCTCGGCCCCGCGCATCAACGAGCGGATACCGGGCGGCAACGCGGTCATCACCGGGCGGTTCACGATCCAGGAGGCACAGGATCTGAAGATCGTGCTCAACGAGGGCGCGCTGCCTGCGACGGTGCAGATCCTCGAGGAGCGGACGGTCGGCCCGTCCCTCGGCGCCGATTCGATCCGGCAGGGCATGATCGCGATCGTCGCGTCCGGGGTTGTCGTCGTCCTCTTCATGCTCGCCTACTACCGGCTGTCCGGGCTCATCGCCGACGTGGCGCTCATCCTGAACCTCATCATCCTGCTCGCGTGCATGGCCGCCTTCGGCGCGACACTGACCCTGCCGGGCATCGCGGGCATCGCGCTGACGATCGGCATGGCGGTGGACACCAACATCCTCATCTTCGAGCGGATCCGGGAGGAGCTGCGGATCGGCAAGACCGTGCGCGCTTCCATCGATGCGGGCTTCCATCGCGCGTTCCGCACGATCATCGACACGCACGCCACGGTCATGGCCACGGCGCTGATCCTCTGGATCTTCGGCAGCGGACCCGTGGCCGGATTCGCCGTCTCGCTCGGCACCGGCCTGGCGGCCAGCTTGTTCACCGCATACTTCTTCACGCGGCTGCTGTTCGACGTCATTTACATGGGGCGGCGGAAGGTCGAGACCGTGTCCATATGATCCAGATCTTCCGGAACCCGAACTACAACTTCATCGGCAATCGGCGCTGGGCCTACATGCTGTCCGGGCTCATCACGCTGATCGGGATCGTCTCGCTGGTGACGCAGGGACTGCGTTACGACATCGACTTCACCGGGGGCACGCTCGTCCAGGTTCGCTTCGAAAAGATTCCGACGGTCGCCGACATCCGCAAGGCGCTCGGCCGCATCGGCATGGGCGAGTCGATCATTCAGGAGTTCGGGCGCAGCAACGAGTTCATCATCCGCGCGCCGCTCACGTCGACGTCCTCGGAGGAGCTGACGAAGAAGGTCGAGCGTGCACTGAGCGAGGAGCCCGGGCTCGGCAAAGCCGAGATCCGCCGGGTCGAGTTCGTGGGCCCCCAGGTCGGCAAGGAGCTGCAGTGGCAGGCCATCTATGCCGTCGTGTTCGGCCTGATCGGCATCCTTCTCTATATCGCGCTGCGCTTCGACCTCAAGGGCGGCGTGGCCGCGGTCATGGCGGTATTCCACGACGTCATCGTCTGCCTCGGCGCGATGTCGCTCATGCACCGGGAGTTCTCGCTGCCGGTGCTGGCGGCGCTGCTGACGATCATCGGCTACTCCGTCAACGACACGATCGTCGCCTATGACCGGCTGCGCGAGAACCGGGGCAAGACGACGGTCCGCGGGCGGCCGTTTGCCGAGCAGATGAACGACGCGGTCAACCAGACCCTGTCGCGGACGGTCCTCACCGCTCTGACGGTTTTCTTGTCAACCGCTATCTTGTTATTCTTCGGGGGCAAGACGCTCGA
>Ga0066669_10000168_pt1 | contig 17457 bp, 15 predicted proteins | sample GraSoiAngelo_118_FD_133940 | JGI IMG/M metagenome (GOLD analysis project Ga0066669, IMG submission 133940) | Grasslands soil microbial communities from the Angelo Coastal Reserve, California, USA - 14_0919_02_20cm | ecosystem: Environmental > Terrestrial > Soil > Grasslands | place: USA...
ACGCCCGCGCGCCGCGCCGCCTCCAGGACGTTGGCGGTGCCGACGACGTTCACTCCCGCGTCGAAGGCGGGATCGGCGACGGAGCGCGCGACGGCGGCCTGGGCGGCCGTGTGGACCACCGCGTCGGGTCGCTCCGCGGCCACGATGGAGCCGAGTTGCGGGCTCCGGATGTCGCCGACGTGCAGCGTGGCGGCCGGGCTCACGTTGGCGCGTCGGCCCGAGCTGAGATTGTCGACGATGGCGACGCGATGGCCATCGGCGAGCAGCCGGTCCACCACGTGAGAACCGATGAAGCCAGCGCCTCCGGTGACGAGGATCTTCACGCTCCGAGTTTCCGGCGAAACCACTCGAGCGTCAGTCGAAGGCCTTCTTCGGCGTCGACGCGAGGCTCCCAGCCCAGGAGCGCCCGCGCCCGCGAGATGTCGGGCTGGCGGACCTTGGGATCGTCGACGGGCAGCGGCCGGAACACGATCTCACTCTGGGACGACGTCAGGCGAATGATCCACTTGGCCAGATCGAGGAGCGTCATCTCCTGGGGATTGCCGATGTTCACCGGATCGTGGACCGCGCTGTTCATCAGCCGCCAGAGGCCTTCGATGAGGTCGTCGATGTACTGGAACGAGCGAGTCTGGGAGCCGTCACCGAAGACGGTGAGCGGCTTGCCGGTGAGGGCCTGGGACATGAACGCCGGAATCGCGCGGCCGTCGTTCAGTCTCATCCTGGGGCCGAACGTGTTGAAGATCCTGACGATGCGGGTGTCCACGCCGTGGGCGCGATGGTACGCCATCGTGATGGCCTCGGCGTAGCGCTTGGCCTCGTCGTACACACCGCGCGGGCCGATCGGGTTGACGTTGCCCCAGTAGTCCTCGCGCTGGGGGTGCACGAGCGGATCGCCGTAGACCTCGGACGTCGACGCCAGGAGAAAGCGCGCGTTCTTCGCTTTGGCCAGGCCGAGCCCGCGGTAGGTGCCGAGGGCGCCGACCTTCAGGGTCTGGATCGGCAGCTCGAGATAGTCGACGGGCGACGCCGGGCTGGCGAAGTGAAGGATCTGGTCGACGGGACCGTCGACGCCGATGTACTCGGTGACGTCGTGCCGCACGAACGCGAAGCCGGGCCGGCCGCGCAGGTGCTCGATGTTCTCGACCGTGCCCGTGATGAGGTTGTCCATGCAGACGACCTCGGCGCCCCGACCGAGGAGGAACTCGCAGAGATGCGAGCCGATGAAGCCGGCCCCGCCGGTGACCAGGACTCGCATCGCGTCAGGCGGGCAGGACGGAACGGCGGCCGATCGAGTGGTATTCGAAGCCGAGCCGGCGCATGCGCTCGGGCTCCCAGGCATTGCGTCCGTCGAACACGACGGGCCGGCGCATCAGGGCGCGCACCCGCTCGAGGTTCAGGAACTTGAACTCGTTCCACTCGGTCACGAGCGCGAGCGCATCGGCGCCGGTGGCGGCCTCGTAGGCGGAGTCGCAATAGGTGACGTCGGCCGGCAGCTCCCGGCGCGCGTTGGGAATCGCGACGGGATCGTACGCGCGGATCCGCGCCCCGAAGCCGCGGAGCCGGCTGATGACCTCGACACTCTTCGCCTCGCGCATGTCGTCGGTATTGGGCTTGAAGGCCAGGCCCAGCACGGCGATCACCCGGTCGTCGAGCGGCGACAGCGCCTTGGTGATCATGGCCACGAAGTGCTCGGCGCGCTCGCGGTTGACGTCGATGGCCGCGCGCAGCAGCCGGAAATCGTAGCCGAGCGTGGCCGCGGTGTGGACGAGCGAGTCGCTGTCCTTCGGGAAGCAGCTCCCGCCGTAGCCGAGGCCCGCCTGGAGGAACGCGTGACCGATGCGGGCATCGAGGCCGACCGCCTTGATGACCTGGGTGACGTCGGCGCCGGCCAGCTCACAGATGTTGGCGATCGCGTTGATGAAGGAGATCTTGGTCGAGAGGAACGCGTTGGACGCGTACTTGATCATCTCGGCCGAGGGCACGTCGGTGATGATCATCGGCCGCTCGAGCGGCGCATAGAGCTCGAGCAGCGTCATGGCGACCTGCTGATTGGGCGCACCGATCACGATACGATCGGGCCTGAGCGTGTCCTCGATGGCCGAGCCCTCACGCAGGAACTCCGGGTTGGACACCACGTCGAAGGGCACCCGCTGGCGCTGGTGGCGCGCGATGACGTCGCGGACGAAATCGCCCGTTCCCACCGGGACCGTCGATTTGTTCACGATCACGGTGTACTTCTCCATCGCCCTGCCGATGGCGGCGGCCACTTGCTCGACCGCGCCGAGATCGGTCTCGCCGTCGGCCTTGGGAGGTGTACCGACCGTGATGAAGATGATCAGCGCGCGTCGGACGGCGGCGGCGAGGTCCGTGGTGAAGGCGAGGCGGGCGTCCGCGACGTTCCGGCCGACCATCTCCTCGAGCCCCGGCTCGTAGATGGGCATCTTGCCGGCCTGGAGGGCGGCCACCTTTTCGGGCTGGTTGTCGACACAGAGAACGTCGTTACCGAGGTCGGCGAAGACGGCGCCTGTCACAAGACCCACATAGCCCGTCCCCACCACGCAGATATTCATGCCGGCAATTCATCATACCAGGATGGGTAGAAAAGGAGCGTCGATTGGAAAGTTGACGCAACGAGCGGGACGGGCGAATCAGGCCGCGAACGGCCCGTCGTCCCCGCTGTCGGGCCCGGGGATCCCGTCCTCGAACTGCTCCCGCGCGTCACGCATGGCGTCGCTCAACGAGTCGAAGCGGCCGGAGATCGTGATGGTATTGCTGCTCTCGTCGCGGGCTTTCCACATCCATTCTCGGCGACTGCGGCCGACCGGCACGAACTGCACCTTCATTCCGTCCACGTCCCTGCTCCTTCCGCCCGACTCGCTGGGAGGCTCGGGCTGCAGGAGACGGAGTGCAATCGCAGTGCCACGGAGAACGGGTAACACTGGCCGGCTCCGTGTGAATGGTAGGCCTTACTCTGAGTACTCGGGGCCATCGTCGGGCTCGGCGGCGCACCACCGGAAGAACACCACCGTGAAGGCGATCAGGGGGACGATTCCCGCGGGAACCCACATCAGAATTCCGCCCAGGCGCTGATCCTCGAGCGGTGTGGTGCTCGCCGTCGGGTACACGACCACCTCGGCCCCGGTGATCATCGCGGCCACGACGGTCATCGGAACGCCGAAGGCGAAGAGGTAGAGGATCTGGGCTGCGTAGGGCAGCGCGGGCACTCGCTGTGACGGGCTCAGCACCGGCCACCAGGCGATGACGGCGACCGCCAGCATCGTCGCGTGAGCGGCGATGTGCCAGAGCGGTGATTCGATCGTGAGCGCGTAGGGACCCGGCACGTGCCACGCGACGAGGGCGGTGGCGTACAGCATGAGAGCAGTCACCGGCGTCGTGGCTCTGGCCACGAGCGCGCGCACGGCTCGGCGCGTGAGCAGGGCGTCGATGAGCTCGGCCGGCATGCCGGCGAGCAGGCACGGGGCGGCGATGAGGATCAGGACGAGGTGTTGCGTCATGTGCGCGCTGACCAGCGAGCGCTCGGCGAGGTCGTGGAGCGGCCCGTTCAGCGCGGCCGTGAGCGCCAGCAGACCGCCGAGAAACGTGGCCGCCCGGCCGCGTGGCAGAGGCAACTGCGCGCGCCGCCAGCCGGCCAGCCAGGCGGCGCCGAGGCCGGCGACGAGCGCAAGCGACTCGGGATGAATCATCGGCCGAACACCAGGAACGCGCCCGTCAGCGTCGCCAGTGCGATGGCGAGGAGGACCGCGATGATCAACGGTCCGAGGAACAGGAGCTTCAGCGGCCGCGGATCGTAGCGCAGGTGCATGAAGAAGAGCGCGACCAGCGCGAATTTCGCCGTGGCCATCACGATGAGCAACGGAATCAGGATCGGCGTGAGCCGGCGGATATAGATGACGCCGACCTCGAGCGCCGTGATGATCGTCAGGAGAATGGCAACCTTCACGTAGGTCGCGACCGATGCCGGCGCCTGATCGTGAGCCATCACGGCACCAGATAGACGAGTGTGAAGATGACGATCCAGACGATGTCGACGAAGTGCCAGTAGAGCCCGGCGATCTCGACCTTGACGCTGTCGGCCACGCCGAGCCGGCCGCGCAGGTCGAGGACGAGCAGCGTCACCAGCCACAGCACGCCGAGGGCGACGTGCGCGCCGTGGAATCCCGTGAGCACGAAGAACGTCGAGCCGAAGAGGTTCTGCTGGAGCGTGAGGCCCTCGTGCACGAACGACGTGAACTCGTACGCCTGAAAGCCGAGGAAGATCAGCCCCAAGAACGCCGTGCCGGCCAGCCAGAGGCGCGACTGCCGGTGATCACCGCGCTGTGCGGCGGCCAGCGCCAGCACCATGAGGAGGCTCGACATCAGCAGATCGAAGGTGCTGGCACTCGTGATCGGAATGTTGAGGATCTCGTGCGGATGGGGCCCGACGACGCTTCTCCCCTTGTAGGCGATGTAGGTCGCGATCAACGTGCCGAAGAAGAGGCACTCCGAGCCGATGAACGTCCAGATCCCGACCTTGCGGTGGTCGATGCCGAGGACTCCCACCTGGTGCTCGTGGGCGGGATTGCGATGGTGCTCCAGCGCGAAGCTGATCGCGGCCCAGAGCGCGAGCAGGCCACCCAGGATGACCCAGGCCAGGTGCACGAGCGCCCCCACCGCCGCGACGAAGACGCCGCACGCCAGGACGATCGGCCAGTGCGACGGCGCCGGCAGATGGATGCCGTGCTCGGCCACCGGTGGCGCCAGGGGCGTCCGCTGAGGGCCGTGCTTCTCGCGCCAGAACGAATCGCGCCCGTACACCGGGGGAATCGCGTCGAAGTTGTGGGCGGGTGGCGGTGACGACGTTCGCCATTCGAGCGTTCGCCCATCCCAGGGGTCACCGGGCGCCGTCGCCGGCGTCCGGAGACTCCGGACGGCGTTGACCATGAAGAGCAGGATGCCGAGCCCGATGCCGAACGCCCCGACCGAGGAGACGAAGTTCCACAGGTCCCAGCCGGCCCCGGCTCGATAGGTGTAGATCCGGCGCGGCATGCCGACCGCGCCGAGGTAGTGCTGGGGAAAGAACGTCAGGTTGAAGGCGACGAAGATCAGCCAGAACTGCAGCCGCCCCAGCCGCTCGTCGAGGAGGCGGCCGGTGATCTTCGGCCACCAATAATAGGCGCCCGCCAGGAGCCCGAAGAGGCTGCCGCCGATCAGCACGTAGTGCAGGTGCGCCACGACGAAATACGTGTCCGTCTGCTGGAGGTCCACCGGCGGCGACGAGTGCATGATGCCGCTGAGCCCGCCGATCGTGAACGTTGCGATCAGCCCGGCGGCGAAGTGCAGCGCCGTCGTGCCGTGGATGCGTCCGCCCCACAGCGTGGCCAGCCAGTTGAAGATCTTCACGCCGGTCGGGATCGCGATCAGCATGGTCGCGATCGCGAAGGCAGAGTCGGCGACGGGGCCCATGCCGGCGGCGAACATGTGGTGACCCCACACGCCGAAGCCGAAGAACCCGATGAGCACGCCGGAGTAGATGACGACGGGCGCGCCGAACAACGGCTTGCGCGCGAAGGTGGGCAGGACCTCGGAGACGATGCCGAACGCGGGCAGGATCAGGATGTAGACCTCGGGGTGCCCGAAGGTCCAGAACAGGTGTTGCCACAGATGGAGGTCGCCGCCCGCGGCCACGTCGTAGAAGTGCGTCCCGAAGAAGCGGTCGAACATCAGGAAGATGAGCGCGCACGTGATCGGGGGAAAGGCGAGCAGGACGAGGAATTGCACGACCAGGGTCATCCAGGTGAAGAGCGGCATCCGCATGAAGCTCAGACCGGGCGCCCGAACGTTCAGGATCGTCACGATGAAATTCACGGCGGCGAGGATCGACGACGCGCCCAACACTTGAAGACTGAGCGTCCAGAAATCCACGCCCAGGGTCGGTGAGTATTCACGCCGGGTGAGGTTGGCGTATGCGAACCAGCCGACGGCGGGCGGGGTGCCGGCCAGGAAGCTCGTGTGCAGCAGGATCCCGCCGGCCAGGAACATCCAGAAGGAGAGCGCGTTGAGACGCGGGAAGGCGACGTCGCGGGCGCCGATCTGGAGCGGGACCATGTAATTGAAGAACGCGGACCCGAACGGCATGATGGCCAGGAACACCATCGTGGTGCCGTGCATCGTGAACAGCTCGTTGTAGGTGTCCGCAGTGACCAGCGTCAGACCCGGACGCGCGAGCTGCGCGCGGATGATCAGAGCCTCGACGCCCCCGATGAGGAAGAAGACGAAGGCGCTCACGCCGTAGAGAATCCCGATCCGCTTGTGGTCGGTCGTCGTCAGCCACGACCCCAGGATCGCCGTCGTGGGGACCGCGAGCCCGGCGTGCGGATGGGCGGATCGAGGTGCGGGGTGGCTGCCGACGTATTCCGGATTCATGACCTTCGACGCGCGTCTATTTCAGACTGGTCAGGTAGGTCGCGAGCGCGCGGGCGTCGGCCTCGCCGAGCCCGAGATTCGGCATCTTCACCCCGGGCTTGATCCGCTCGGGCGCCCGCAGCCACGCGGCGAGATTCTCGGGTGTGTTCGGCAGCAGACCGGCCGCGATGGTGCGGCGGCTCCCGACGTGGGTGAGATCGGGGCCGATCACGCCGCCCGACACTCCCTGGATCGTGTGGCAGCCGACGCAGGCGAGCCTCGCGTAGATCGCTTGGCCTTCGGCCGCGGGGCCGGCCGACTCGCCGGGCGGTGCCTTCTGCGCCTCCACCCAGCGCTCGAATTCCCCGGGCGTCTCCGCGACGAGCCGGATCCGCATGTTCGCGTGGGACGCGCCGCAGAACTCGGCGCACTGTCCGTCGTAGACTCCGGGCGTGTCGACGACGAACGACATCTGGTTGTGGCGCCCGGGCACGACGTCGCGCTTGCCACCGATGGGTGGCACCCAGAACGAGTGGATCACGTCGGGCCCTTCCAGGTGCAACACGACCGCCTGGCCGATCGGGAGGTGAAGCTCGTTGGCGGTGACGACGCCGAGCGCGGGATAGCGGAACTCCCACCACCACTGCCAGCCCCGCACTTCGACGTCGAGCGCGCCGGGCGCCGCCCGGCCCTGGGTCCGGAAGATCACCTGGATCGTCGGGATCGCGATGATCAGCAAGATGAGCGCGGGCGCGATCGTCCAGCCGATCTCGAGCAGTGAGTGACCGCGCGTCTGCGCGGCCGGCGCCGCGCCGGGTCGGTCGCGATAGCGAACGAGCACCCACGCGAGCAGGACGAACACCACGACCGCGATGATCGCCGTCGCCCACGTGACGATGGCGTACACGTACAGGATCTCGCGGCCGAAATCGGAGCGCGGGGCGAGGCTCGACTGGGGGCCGTCCCAAGCGCACCCGCCGGTGAGGAGGGCCACGGCCGCGGTGAGCGCGAAACGACGCGAGCACGCTCCGGCGTTCACACCGCGGACGTTACCGCCGGCGTTTGACCACTGCAACTGCTCGACGACGGACGCCGCGAGCTAGGCGCGGGCGAGCGTCAGCAGCGTGTGCAGGAGGGTGTTGGCGCCCCGCTCGATGGCATCCCAGTCGCTCATCTCGTCGACGCGATGGCTGCGCCCGCCCTTCGACGGGATGAAGAGCATGCCCATGTCGGTGATGGCGGCCAGGTTCTGCGCATCGTGGCCGGCGGCCGAGTACATCCGCTGGCTCGTCAGTCCGAGCGAGCGGCAGGCTGCTTCGATGCTGGCCTGGACGCGCGGCGCGGCCAGCGCCGGTACGGTGGCCGACATGGGCACGACGTCCGCCGCGATCTGGCGCTCGCGGGCGACCGAGTCGGCCAGCCCCCGGCACTCCTGCCACAGCCGCTCGAGCACCGCGACGTCGGGATCCCGCATCTCGTGCACGAGCTCAGCGCGACCCGGCACGATGTTGGACGCGCCCGGGTGGACGTGAACGACCCCGATGTTGGTGACGCTGCGGTTCGTCCCGCGCGTCACGACGTGCTCACGCGCGCGAAGCGCGTAGTCGGCGGCGGCCAGGAACGCGTCGCGCCGGCGCTCCATGGGCGTCGTGCCGGCGTGGTCGGCCTGGCCACGGAAGACGATGCGGGAGCGCCGGACGCCGACGATCGCCTCCACGACGCCGATCTGCACGCCCGATTCTTCGAGCCGCGGGCCCTGCTCGATGTGCAGTTCGACGTACGCGGCGACCGAGCCGGCTGGCGCTTTCGCTTCCGGCGCACGACGGGCGTCGAAGCCAGCACGCGTCATCACGTCGGCCAATCGCTCGCCGTCCACCGCGGCCATGTCGACGACGCTCGCGCCGTCGAGCTTGCCGCAGAATGCGCGCGACCCGAACAGGCTGCCGTAGCGGCCCTCCTCGTCGGTCCAGGCCGCGACGGCGAGGGGGCGTTGGTGCGCCGTCTTCGTCTCGGCGAGGACTTCGAGGCATTCGAGGCCGGCGATGACGCCGAGCGCGCCATCGAGCATGCCGCCTTCGGGCACCGTATCGATGTGGGATCCAGTCAGAACGGCCGGGCGGTCACTCGCTAGTGCCGTTGCACCAAGGCTCCCGAACGTGTTTCCGGCGGGATCGACCCAGGTGGCGAGGCCCGCGCCTCGCATCTCGGCGATCAGCCACGCCCGGGCTTCCTCGTGCTGAGGGCTCCAGGCCGGCCGGGTGACGCCACCGCCCAGTAATCCGCCAAATCGAGAGAGGGCGACCAGACGGCGTTGAAGTCGCGTCAACGACACCGAAAGCATCGGGCGCCGAGTATAACCCTTGACTAAGTCGGAGAGCGCTCCCTAGAATGAATCGCGGTTCAGTTGCTCTGTCTCACCTTCCAGGAGGCGATTTTGGACTTCTCGCTCACTCCCGAACAGGACGCGTTTCGCGAGCAGGTCCGCGCGTGGCTCAAAGAGAACATTCCGCGTGACTGGTCCCGTCGCGTCATGGCCAGCGCGGAGGTTCCTCGACCCGAGGCGTATCAGTTCCTTCGCGACTGGCAGCGCACGCTCTTCGACGCGGGGTTCGTCGGACTGACGTGGCCCAAGGAGTACGGCGGGCGGGGCCTCACCTTCATGGAGGAGCTGATCCTCCACGAGGAGATGGCGTTGGCCAAGGCGCCGCAGATCCTGAACATCCTCGGCGTCGGCATGGCCGGGCCGACGATCATCGCCTACGGGACCGAGGAGCAGAAGAAGCGGTATCCGGCCAAGATCCTCTCCTGCGAAGAGATCTGGTGCCAGGGGTATTCGGAGCCGAACGCCGGGTCCGATCTCGCGTCGCTCCAGACTCGTGCGGTGAAAGACGGCGAGTACTGGGTGATCAACGGGCAGAAGGTGTGGACGTCGCTGGCCCACGTCTCCGATCGCATGATGCTGCTGGCGCGGACCGATCCCGCCGCGCCGAGGCACAAGGGCATCACGTACTTCCTGCTCGACATGCGCTTGCCCGGCGTGACGGTGAAGCCGCTCAAGCAGATCACGGGCGATCCCGAGTTCAACGAAGTCTTCTTCGACAACGTGCGCGTCCACGAGTCCGAGATCCTCGGCGGCCTCAACAACGGCTGGCAGGTCGGGCTCACCACGCTGATGTACGAGCGCCTGGCGCTTGGATTCGGGCTCCAGGTACGGCTGCGCATCGCGCTCGACGGCCTCATCGAGCTGGCTCGGCGCATGGAGAAGGAAGGCCGCGTCCTCACCAAGGACCCCGTGATGCGGCAGAAGATCGCCCAGCTCTGGATCGATACCGAGTGCCTCAAGTACCTCGGCGCGCGGGCGATCACCAAGCTCCTCAAGGGCGAGATTCCCGGTCCCGAGGCATCCATCGGAAAGATGATCTGGGTGGAGACCCATCAGAAGCTGCAAGAGCTGGCCATGGAGATCGAAGGCCCGTACTCGCAGCTCGTGCGCGGCTCGGACTGGGCGGTCGAAAGCGGGGTCTGGCAGTACACGTTCCTCCGCTCGCGGGCCAACTCGATCGAGGGCGGTACCACCGAGGTCCAGAAGAACATCATCGGCGAGCGCATTCTCGGCTTACCGAAGGGCTAGGAGAGCGTTTCCATGGATTTTGGCTTCAGCGAAGAGCAGGAGATGCTCCGTGCCTCGGCGCGGAAGTTCTTCGAGAACGAGTGCACCTCCACGGTCGTGCGGCAGCGGATGGAGGAGCCAGCGGGCGTCACCGATGACTTCTGGACCAAGCTCGCCGAGCAGGGCTGGCTTGGCCTCGTCTATCCCGAGGAGTACGGCGGTGTCGGCCTCGGCTTCGTCGATCTGACCGTGCTCATGGAGGAGATGGGCCGCGTCGTCATGCCCGGCCCGTTCCTCGCGACGCTCCTCGGTGGCCTGGCCATCCTCGAAGCGGGCTCGGCCGAGCAGAAGAAGCAGTGGCTGCCGCGGCTCGCCGACGGCAAGGCCAAGGCCGCGCTGGCCTGGACCGAGCCGAGCGCGCGCTGGGACGCCGCCGGCGTCGCCACCACGGCCAAGCCGACGGCCGATGGCTGGCTGCTCTCGGGCACCAAGCTGTTCGTCCTCGATGCCCACATCGCGGACGTCACCGCGGTCGTCGCGCGCACGGCCGAGAACAAAGCCGGCCAGCCAGGCCTCTCGCTCTTTCTCGTCCCCAAGGGAACCCCCGGCTTCGAGCCCAAGCTGCTGCCGACGATGGACCAGACGCGCAAGCTCTGCGAGGTGGTCCTGCGCGACGTGCGCCTGCCGGGCTCGGCGCTACTCGGTGCCAAGGATGGCGCGTCGGCGCCACTCAGCCGCGTGCTCGAGCGCGCGACCGTGGCGCTCTGCGCCGAGATGTGCGGCGGTGCCCAGAAGGTCCTCGAGATGACGACGGAGTACGCGAAGATCCGCGTCGCCTTCAACCGTCCGATCGGGTCCTACCAGGGCGTCAAGCATCGCGCCGCCGACATGCTCGTGGACGTGGAGAACGCCAAGTCACTGACGTACTACGCGGCCTGGGCCGTCGACGAGAACGTTCCGGATTCGGCGCTGGCGGTCTCGATGGCCAAGGCCTACGCCTCCGACGCGTTCCGTCGCGTCTCGGCCGCGGGCATCCAGCTCCACGGTGGCATCGGCTTCACGTGGGAGCACGACCTGCATCTCTATTTCAAGCGCGCCAAGTCGTCGGAATTCACGTTCGGTGACGCCACGCACCACCGGGAGAAGGTCGCCCAGCTGATTAGTTTGTAGTCGTGGCGCGACGGACCGAGATCAAGATGTCGGAGGCCGAGCTGATGCGGTTCCTCGGCGAGGAACGCCTCGTGACGTGCGCCTCCATCGGCCCCAATGGCCTGATGCCGCTCTGGTACGTCGTGGACGACGGCGTCGTCACCGCGTGGACGTACGCGAAGTCGCAGAAGGTCCGCAATCTCGAGCGCAAGCCCCAGGCCACGCTCCAGGTCGAGGCCGGCGATGCCTACGCCGAGCTGCGCGGCGCGATGCTGGAGTGCGACGTCGAGATCGTTCGTGAGCTGGCTCGCGTGACCGCCGCCGGTGCGGCCATCGCCATCAAGTATCTCGGCATTCCGAACGCCACGCCCGACACGCCGGAAGTGCGCGCGTACGTCGGTCCTCAGGCCGCCAAGCGAGTCCTGCTGCGCTTCCATCCCACTCGCATCGTGTCCTGGGACCACCGCAAGCTCAGCCGCTGACCCTCCGGCAGCTGACCGCCCGCGCGGTATCATTCGCTTCGTGACTCCCGCCGATCCCAAGCCGGCCGCGTCGGTCCTCCTCGTGCGCGCGGCGCCGGGCGGCGCGGCCGAACCGCTCGAGGTCTACATGATCCGCCGCCAGAAGGGGATGAAGTTCCTCGGCGGCTACTATGCGTTCCCCGGCGGCAAAGTGGACGTCGAGGACGGAGCCGGTGACGCCGCGGCGCGCTGCCATGGGCTCACGTCGTCCGAGGCCGAAGCGCTCGTTCCGCGCGCCGCCGGCGTCCCCTCGCTCGCGTACTGGATGACCTCGGTGCGCGAGCTGCTCGAGGAGACCGGTCTACTGCTCGCCTGCGATGCCGGTGGGCGCGCCATCGACGCCCACGATCCTCTCGTGGCGGCGCGGATCGACCGCCTCCGGAAGTCGCTGATGGCGGGCGAGGCTCCGTTCGCCACGCTGCTCACGCGCGAAGCCTGGTACGCGGATGCGCGCCCGTTGCGGTACCTCTCGCACTTCATCACGCCCACGTCGAGCCCGATCCGGTTCAGCGCGCGCTTCTTCCTCTGTCCGGTTCCCGTGGATCAGCTCCCGCGCCTCTACACCGAGGAGACGTCGGAGGGCTTCTGGATCGCGCCCGGGATCGGGTATCAGCGCTTCTGCGCGGGCGAGATGGCGATGGCCGAGCCGGCCGAGTACGGCCTCGGCTACCTTGCGCAGTTCGATTCCTTCGACGACCTGTGGGCCGCGCACGCCGACGGCGCTCACAAGTTCCACGGCATCATCGATCGCATCGACACGTTCTGGAAGGAGTTCGACTGGAACGCGGCGCCCTGGCGTAATCCGCGGGGCCCTCGCTCATGATCGCCAACGCGGTCACGGCGTTTCTCGACGATCGCGTCGGGACCGGGGACGGTGGATCGCCCGCCGTCGTCACGGCCGACACCACGACAACCTACGCCGAGGTGCTCGCGCTGGCCAACCGCGCGGCCCGGGGGCTGCGCGCCCTCGGTGTCGAGCCCGAGCAGCGCGTGGCCGTGCTCCTTCCTGACGGCCTTGCCTGGGTGGCCACGTTCTTCGGCGCTCTTCGGATCGGCGCGATCGCGGTGCCCTTCAACACGCGGCTCAGCGCCGCCGAGTGGACGGACATGCTCCGCGACAGTCGAGCCAGAGTGCTCGTGGCGGACGCGGCGCTGGCTCGCGTCGTTGCCGGCCACCACGCCGAGCTGCCACACCTGCGGGCGATCGTCGACTTCACGGAGCTCGTCGCCGGCGCCAACGACGGGCTCTCCCCGGAGCCCGTCGGCCTCGACGCGATGGCCTTCTGGCTCTACACCTCGGGCACGACGGGCGCGGCCAAGGCCGCCGTGCACCTGCATCGCGACCTTCTCGCCGGCCGGCCGTATGGCTGCGACGTCCTCGGCGCCAGCGCGACCGACCGGGTCTTCGCCACGTCGAAGCTGTTCTTCGCCTACGCGCTCGGCAACGCGCTGCTCATCCCGTTCTCCGTCGGCGCGCAGACCTACCTGAGCTCGGCCTGGGCCGAGCCCAACGCCGTCGCCGAGATCGCCGCCAGCTTCCGTCCGACGCTCCTCTTCTCGGTGCCGACGTTCTATGGACGGTTGCTCCGAGCCGGGCTGCCGAGCGACGCGTTCGCCTCCGTGCGGTGTGCGGTGTCGGCTGGCGAGCGGCTGCCTGTCGAGATTGGCTCGGCGTTTCGCGAGCGGTTTGGCGTCGAGATCCTGGACGGCATGGGGGCCACCGAGACGATCTTCATGGTGTTGTCGAACCGGCGGGGCCGAAGCCGGGCGGGATCATCGGGATTGCCGGTACCCGGGGCGGAGGCGCGGCTGCTCGATGCCGACGGTCGCGATGTCCCGGACGGCGTCGAAGGCGTGCTCCACGTGCGCGCGGCGTCCACCAGTCCGTTTTACTGGAACCGCGTGGACCAATCGCGCCAGGCGTTCATCGGCGAGTGGTTTCGAACCGGTGACGTCTACGTCCGGGATGCCGAGGGCTTCTATCACCATCGCGGACGCGAAGACGATCGGTTCAAGGTGGCCGGGATGTGGGTCGCGCCGGCCGACGTCGAGCGCGCATTGTCCGCCCATCCGGCAGTCGCCGACGCCGGCGTCGTCGGCGCCGCCGACGAGCACGGCCTGGTCAAGCCGTTCGCCTTCGTCGTCCCGAAGGACGCCGCCGCGGCGGCCCATCTCGCCAGCGATCTCGGACGCATTGCCGAGGCCGAACTGCCGGCGCACCAGCGCCCGCGCCGGATCTTCCTGCTCGCCGAGCTGCCCCGCACCGCGACGGGCAAGCTTCAGCGCTTCCGCCTGCGCGAGTTCGTTCGTTAGATGCCTGCGCACACGACCACGGTGAAAGCGCGCTGGGGCGACACCGATCCCGCCGGCATCGTCTTCTACCCGCGCTTCTACGAGTGGTACGACCTGGGCACCGAGACGCTGTTCGAGTCCCTCGGCCTGCCCTGGCCCGAGATGTTCCCCCGCGAGGCCATCGTGGGTGTGCCCATCGTCGAGTCGGGATCGACCTTTCTCGCGCCGATCCGCTATGGCGACGAGGTGAACATCCGCTCCACGGTCGCATGGGTAAAGGAAAAGACGTTCCGCATGGACCACGAGATCACGGTGGGAGCTACATTGTGCGCCCGCGGCTTCGAGATTCGCGCGTGGGTGGTCCGGCCGGTCACGGCGGACGACCGGCGGAGGGCCGCGCCGATTCCCGAGCACATCAGCCGCCTCCTCAAGGCACAGACAGTGTAGATTGAGCCCTCCAAAGGAGGAACCCACATGCGCGGATTGACCCGTCGAACCTTCCTCGCCGGCGCCTCGGCGACTGCGGCCGGAGTGGCCGTCGGGCCATGGGTGCTGCGCAGCGCGGCTCAAGGCGCGCCGGTCAAGATCGGCCTCGTGCTCCCGTACACCGGGGTCTACGCGGTGCTGGGCGAATCGATCACGCAGGGCATGGAGCTGGTCTTCGCGCGCGAGAACTGGACCGTGGCCGGCCGCAAGGTCGAGATGATCCGGGAAGACGACGAGATGAAGCCACCCGTCGGCATCCGTAAGACGGAGAAGCTCATCGATTCGGACAATGTCGACATCCTCACCGGGCCCGTGCACAGCGGCATCCTCATGGGCATGCGCGACAAGGTGCACAACAGCAAGACGATCCTGATCGTGTCCAACGCCGGCGCCGACGCGATCAGCCGCGAGCGCTGCTCGCGGTGGATCTTCCGCACGTCGTTCTCGAACTGGCAGCCGAACCAGCCGATGGGCGGCTGGGTGGCCAATCACGTCGCCAAAGAAGTCTTCATCACCGCGCCCAACTATCAGGCGGGGAAAGATCAGCTCGGCGCGTTCAAGGAGACGTTCGTGCCGGCCGGTGGCAAGCTGGTCGGTGAAGATTACCCGAAGCTCGGCGAGACGGACTACGCGCCGTACCTCACCAAGATCAAGCAGTCGGGCGCCAAGGCCGTGTACGCCTTCTTTTCGGGGACCGACGCCGTGAACTTCGTGAAGCAGTACGACGACTTTGGATTGAAGCAGTCGATCAAGCTCACCGGGGCCGGCTTCCTCACCGAGCCCGACGTGTTGCCGGCTCAGGGCAAGTCGGCGCTGGGCGTGATCACGGGCCACTTCTACACGCCGCAACTCGACAGCCCGACGAACCGGAAGTTCGTCGCCGATTTCAAGGCGAAGTTCGCCAACAAAACGCCGGACGGCTTCGCCTGCCAGGGCTACGACACGGCCGAGGTCATCGTCCGTGCGCTGAAGGCGGTGAACGGGAACACCAAGGACAAGGACAAGCTGGTCGACGCGATCGCCCGGGTCGAGTTCGATAGCCCACGGGGTCGCTTCCGCTTCGACCCGAAGACGCACAACGTCATCCAGCCGTTCATCTACGTGCGCGAGGTGAAGGAAGTGTCGGGCGGCCTCGACAACGTGCCGATCGACAAGATCGCCAACGTCACCGATCCCGGCACCGGCTGCACCTTGCCGGCTTGATGGAGATGGGGGGCCGTCGGACGTCGACGTAGCCGTCGTGTTCGTGCCCGACTTCTTCGGCCAGGCCCTGAATGGGCTGTCATACGGCGTCCTGCTCTTTCTCCTCTCGGTCGGTCTCACGCTCATCTTCGGCATGCTCGACGTGGTCAACCTCGCTCACGGGTCGTTCTACATGCTCGGCGCCTACGCCGGCCTCGCCACGATTGGGGCCACCGGGAACTTCTGGCTCGCCCTCGTCGTCGCGCCGCTCGCGGTGGGCGTGATCGGCGCCGTCATGGAGCGGCTCGTGCTGCGCCCGCTCTACGTGCGCTCGCCGCTCGACCAGGTGCTCCTCACGTTCGGGTTCATCTACCTCTTCGAGGACCTCGTGAAGTGGATCTGGGGTGGACGCATCCGCTCCATCCCACCCCCCGATCTCTTCTCACGCTCAGTGAAGATCTTTGGGGCCACGGTGCCCTCCTACCGCCTGTTCGTCATCGTCTTCGGCCTCGTGGTGGCGCTCCTGCTCTGGCTGCTGATCGAGCGCACGCGCCTGGGCTCGGTCATCCGCGCCGGCGTCTTCGACGCCGAGATGGCCGCCGGCCTCGGCATCAACATTCCCCTCGTCTTCACCTCGGTCTTCGCGTTCGGGGCCGCGCTCGGTGGGCTCTCCGGCGTGATCGCGGGACCGATCCAGTCAGCGTCGCCGCCGATGGGCGCCGGCATCCTGATCCCGGCCCTCATCGTCGTCGTGGTCGGCGGCCTGGGAAGCCTCAAGGGCTCACTGGTGGGCAGCCTGATCATCGGGCAGGCCGAAACGTTCGGGAAGGCCTGGCTGCCCGGGGCGTCGATGCTGATGATCTACGTCGTCATGGCGCTGGTTGTCCTGGCCCGACCGCAGGGCCTCTTCGGCCGTCCCCTCCGATGAAGCGAAAGCTCGCCGGCTTCGCCGTCGTCCTGCTCGTGCTCGCGTTGGCGCCGGGGTTTCTCGGAACGTACCCGGTCAAGCTGTTGCAGGAGATCCTCATCTGGGGCGTGTTCGCGATGAGCCTCGATCTGATCATGGGCTATGCCGGGATGGTGTCGTTCGGCCACTCCGCTTTCTTCGGCGTCGGCGGCTACGTGGCCGCGCTGGCGCTGAGCCGCGACGCGGGTCTCACGTCGGCGCTGGTGCTTCCGGGCCTCGCCGCGGCCCTCGCCGCGCTCGTGATCGGGTTCTTCTCGATCCGGGTGAGTGGCGTGTACTTCATCATGCTGACGCTGGCGTTCTCGCAGATGTTCTACGCGGTGACCTTCCAGGCGGCCTGGCTCGGCGCCGAAGACGGAATCGTCGGCGTGCCCCGCCCGCGGATCGCCGGCCTCGAGCTCGGCGACGCCCGGCGCTTTCACCTCTACCTGATCGTCCTCGTGGCCCTCGCCGCACTCGCGTTGTGGCGCATCGTGCAGTCGCCCTTCGGCCACGTGCTCCGGGGCATCCGCGAGAACGAAGCGCGCATGCAGGCGGTCGGCTACGCGGTCGGGCGTTACAAGCTGCTCGCCTTCGTCATCGCGGGGACCATCGCCGGCCTCGCCGGCTCGCTGTACACGCAGTTCGTTGGATCGATCACGCCGGATGCGTTCCTGTGGACGACCTCGGGCGAAGCGCTCCTGATGGTGATCATCGGCGGGACGGGCACGCTCTTCGGCGGTGGGCTGGGTGCCGCGGCCTTCATCCTGCTCCAGAGCCTCGTCAGCTCCTACACGGAGCGATGGATGCTCATCCTCGGACTGACCTTCATCTTCTTCGTGCTCTTCGCGCCCGGGGGGGTCATCGGC
>Ga0066669_10000170_pt1 | contig 17450 bp, 15 predicted proteins | sample GraSoiAngelo_118_FD_133940 | JGI IMG/M metagenome (GOLD analysis project Ga0066669, IMG submission 133940) | Grasslands soil microbial communities from the Angelo Coastal Reserve, California, USA - 14_0919_02_20cm | ecosystem: Environmental > Terrestrial > Soil > Grasslands | place: USA...
CGCGCGACCCGCGGGTGTTCGTGATGGGTGAAGACGTCTCGCTGATCGGCGGCATCTTCGGCGTGACGCGCGGGTTGCGGGAGAAGTTCGGGGAGGACCGCGTGCGTGACACGCCGATCTCCGAAGCGGGATTCGTCGGCGCGGGCGTGGGCGCCGCCATCGCCGGGCTGCGGCCGATCGTCGAGATCCAGATCTGGGACTTCATCGCGGTGGCGATGGACCAGGTCGTGAATCAGGCCGCGAAGTTCCGGTACATGCTCGGCGGCGGCCCCACCGTTCCCCTCGTGATTCGCGGCCCGCAGGGCGGCGGTATCCGACTCGCCGCGCAGCACTCGCAGAGTCTCGAGGCCTGGTTTGCGCACGTGCCCGGCCTCGTCGTCGTCGCGCCGTCGACACCGTACGACGCCAAGGGGCTGCTGGCCTCGGCGATCCGCGACGACAATCCGGTCATCTTCCTCGAGCACAAGGCCCTGTACGCCGTGAAGGGGCCGGTGCCGACCGAGCCGTACGCGATCCCGTTCGGGACGGCCGACGTCAAGCGGACGGGCAGCGACGTGACCGTGATCGCGACCCAGGCGATGGTCGCGCGGGCGCTCGCGGCGGCCGCCGATCTCGAGAAGGAAGGCATCAGCGTCGAGGTGATCGACCCGCGCACGCTCGTGCCGCTGGACGAGGCGACGCTGCTCGCGTCGATCGCCAAGACGCATCGCCTGGTCATCGCGCACGAGGCGGTGAAGCGCGGCGGCTTCGGCGCCGAGCTGGCGGCCGTCGTGGCCGAGAAGGCGCTCGACGAGCTCGACGCGCCCGTGGTGCGGGTCGGCGCGCGCGCGGTGCCGATGCCCTACAACGACGGCCTCGAGCGCGCGACCATCCCGACTCAGGCCGACATCGCGGAGGCGATCCGCTCCCTGTTCTGAGTGGCCAGTCGTCGCCGCTCGGCCGTCGGCGAGGCGACGAGCGCCACCTCGACCGTGGCGGCCGCTCCGAATACGCGCGCGGCGAGGTCGACGACGGCGGCCGCGTGCGGATCGCGCGGGTCCAGCGCCAGCGTCACGCGCCAGCCGCCGCGCGCGCGAGTCACGATCGGCGCGACGATCGCGCCAAACTCGCGATGGATCGCGTCGGTCACCTCGATCTGGCGCGCGATGACGTGGGCGCGTCGCGCCTGCAGCGCGTCGACCAGCTTCAGCAGTCCCACCACCGCCACGATCGGCAGGCCGACGACCACGAGCACGCCCGCCAGCGCGGTCATCGCGCACCTCCGACCAGCGCCAGCACCGGCACGCGCACGCGCCTGCGCACGCGGTCGACGATCCGGGCGAGCGCCGGCCGCCACCACCGGCGCGGTCGCTCGGTGAACGCGACGAGGTCGGCCTCGAAGGCTTCCGCCTCGCGCACGATCTCGTCGATGACGTCGCCGAATCGCACGGCGCGCTCGATCGGCACGCCGTCGAGCAGCGGCTCGAGCTGCCGCAGCCGCTCGAGCGTCTCGGACTCGACGCGTGCTTCGTGGGCGTGGCCGTACGTGAGCACGCGTCGCTGGGCGTCGAGCGAGAAGCCGACGTCGTAGCCGTACACCGGCAGCGTGCGCGCATAATCGTCGAAGCGCGTAGCCTGCAACGGCTGCACGTTCAGGAGGCGTACGGTGCCACCGCCATCGCGCGCGAGGGCCGCCACCACCGGCACGATGGCTTCGGCACGCTCGTTCGCCGCCACCGGAACCAGGATTCGCTTGGCCATCATCCACCTCCGCCCGGTATGACACCGCGCGAAGGTGGACGTGAAAGACGGCGTGCGTCTTACGCGGCTTCCAGCGGATGGAGATCGGGCCGGCAGTCCGTGCACGGCGCGAAGCCGCGTGCCTCGGCGTCCGCCCGGGAGGCGAACAGCGTGAGCAGCGAGAGACTGCGCGTGCCGATGGAGCCGCAGGTCGGCAGGCAGTATTGCGTCTCGCCCTCGCCGAGCGCGTACATCGCCTCGCGCGCAACGCTGACGTCGCGCTGCGCCGCGTGCAGCTTCACGCCCTCGACGCTGAGGAGCTGCTGCTTGAGCGAGATCTTGTCGCCCGCGTAGCCGGTGAGCCGGCCCGAGGTGCCGATCACGCGATGACAGGGCACGACGATCGGCAGCGGATTCCAGCGCAATGCCTGCGCCACCGCGCGCACCGCGCTCGGCTTGCCGATGCGCCGCGCGACGCCCGCGTACGAGGCGACCGCCCCGTACGGGATGGCCGCCGTCGCTTCGAGCACCGCGCGCTCGAAATCGCTCCGCGCGAGCCGCCAGTCGAGCGTCCAGTCGAGGTCCCGGCGACGGCCGCCGATGTAGTCCAACAGATCGCGCTGCAGGCGCTCGAGCTCCGGCCCTCCCGGCACCGCCTCCACGCCTTCGAGGCCCGCGAGCCGCGAGGCGCGCAGCGAGGCGTCGCCATGCAGGTACTCGACCACCGCGATGCCGTGCTCCGAGCGGCCGATGAGAATGTGGCCGAGCGGCGACGGGAAGATGCGATACGCCACGCGACGCTGCTTGAGATCCGCCAGCCGCGACTCCAGCCCCGCGCGCGAGCGGGCGAGCGCGTCGTCGGGCGGCGCTGCGCGCAAGCCGCGCGTGAGGGACTCGACGGCGCGGTAGCGGTCGAAGTCGTCGCGGCACGACCCGCAGGCATCGAGATGGCGCTGAACGCGCTCGGCGGAACGCGACTCCGCCTCACCCGTCGCCGTGGCGACGAGATCGAGTTCGATCGCGCGGCAGGACGGGGATTTGGCAGTCATCGCACGTTCTCCATCATCGAAAGTTCGTGGCCGTTGAGGCCGAGGCGGATCTTCTTGAGGGCTTGGAACACGTGTGCGCGTGCGCTCTCCGGCGAGCAGTTCAGGCTCTTGCCGATCGCGTCGTACTCGAGGTCGTGGAGCTTGCGCAGCACGAACGCCAGATGCTGCTTGAGCGGCAGATCATCCACGACGCGTTCGACGAGGGCGCGCGTCTCGTGGAAGCGCCGCGCGTCTTCTGGGCTGGCGGGATCGACGTCAGTGCGGACCTCGCTCACGCCGGCGTAGGCACGTCGCCGCCGACTCTCCGATCGGAAGTAGTTGCGGGCAAGATTGGTCGCGATCGTGAACAGCCAGGCGCGCACGTTGGCGGCTTCGTCCAGGCCATCCCACGCACGGTAGGCGCGCAAGAAGGTCTCCTGACTCAGGTCGTCGGCGTCACCTGAGCGCCACGTGACACGCAGGAGATATCGATAGATCTCGGTGTGATGCGCCGTCACCACGGTCTCGAATGGTTGCAGGCCCATACACCTATGAGACACCGGGGCGGCCGGGACGTGAAACGGACGCCAGCACTGCGGCGCTGATCACCAGGGCGCCGCAGGCGACCAGCAACGCCGCGGAAAAATTCCCGTCCGCGCCGTGCAGGTAGTTCGCGGCGAGCGGGCCGGCAATCTGGCCGAGCGCGAAGGCCGACGTCATCGCGGCCATCAAGCCCGTCGCGGCCGGTCCGCCGACCTCACGCGCCTCCTGCATCCCGAGCATCGTGACCACCATGAACGTGCCGCCGACGCCGAGCGCGGCGAGCAGGGTGGCCGCGATCCCCGGTCGGATCACGGGCAGCGCGACGCCGAGCGCCATTAGAACGTGGCTCGCGATCCACAGCCGACGGTTGCTGACGCGGCGTCGGATGCGACCGGCGAGCAGCGTCGAGATGATCGCGGCGGCCCCGAACAGCGGCCACGACAGGCCGAACACGGCGGGATCACGGATCGCCTGTCGGGCCATGACCGGCAGGAAGGTCGCGGGAATGATGTAGCCGAAGCCGAAGGCGCCGTAACAGAGGGTGAGGCCCAGCCACTCGGCGTCCCACGCCAGCCGCGGCCGTCCCGGTGCCCGAGAGACTGGCCGATCCGCGTGACCGAACACCGGCCAGATGACGCCGGTCACGATCAGCGAGCCGACGCCGAAGACGATCCAGGCTCGCGAGGACGTCGTGGCGAGGCGCATGAACGCCAGACACGCGGCTCCGGCGAGGGCGATGCCGGTACCCACGCCCGCGAACACCGTGCTTTCAAGCATCGGCCGGCGCAGCGGCTGCAGCCGCTCCAGACACCACGCCGACGTGCAGACGAGCACCCAGGCGCTCGCGATGCCGGCGAGCGCACGCAGGAGGAGCCAACCGGCGAACGCATCGTGAAGTCCCATCGCGAGCGTCGTGACGCCGATGGTGACGAGACCGGCGCGGATCGCCGTCGGGGCCGAGATCGGCACGAGCATGACGGACAGCGCGCCGACGAGATAGCCGACATAATTCGCGGCCGCGAGCCACGAGCCGGCCGCGATCGACACGCCGGCGTCCTGCTGCATCATCGGCAGGATCGGCGTGAACGCGAAGCGGCCGATGCCCATCGCGACGGCGAGCGCCGCCAGACCGGCGCCGGCGACGACCCTGCCCGAGTACGCTGGGCTCAGTCGCGCGGCTTCAGCTCGATCTGATAGCCGTCCAGGTCGCGAATGTAGAGCGACGGTCCGACTCCCCATGCGCCGCGGCGCTGCTTGACCTCGCCATCGGTCTCGACACCGCGCGCGCGCAGCGCGATCGCGACCGCCTCGAGGTCCTCTGCGCGGATCGACAAGCAGATGTGATCGACGCCGCGGCCGTGCGGCGGCGGTGGCCCGTCGGCGGGCAGCAGATCGATGAGCGCCTCGCCGAATCGCAACTGGACGAGGCGGATCGGCTCGTTGACGAACTCCAGCGTGCAGCCGAGAACCTCCTCGTAGAACTTGCGTGACGCGGCCTGGTCGGCCACGCGCAGCACGACGTGGTCGAGGCCGAGCGGCTCGAAGGCCGGCCGCTCACTCACGGCGCAGCACCGGCAGCGGCTTTTCGCCGAGCAGCCGCCACGTCGCGAGGAACCCGACGGCGATGGCGAGCCCGACGCTGGCGACGACGCCGGCCAGCAGCGCCCATGGCTCGAGATGCCACGGCGTGTCGAGCACGAAGCGCAGGACGATCCACGCGAGGAGGCAGGCGAGCGCCGTCCCGCCGACGCCGGCGGCGGCGCCGAGGCAGGCGTATTCGACGGCGAACGCGCGCGCCACGACGCCGCGCGTGGCGCCGAGCGTGCGCAGCACGACCGACTCGTAGAGCCGCTGGTAGCGCGTCGCGGTGAGCGCGCCGGCCATGACGACGACGCCGGTGGCGACCGTGAACAGCGCCATCACGCGGATGGCGACGGCGATGTCGCCGAGCACGGCGCCCACGCGCTCCAGCACGTCGCGCACGGGAATGGCCGTGACATTCGGAAACGCGGCGGCCACCGCGCTCTGCACGGCGCCCTCCGCGGCGGCCGTCGTGCGCGCGGTGGCGACGAACGTCACCGGCGCGCCGTCGAGCGCGCCCGGCGAGAACACCACGAAGAAGTTGGTGCCGAGGCTCTGCCAGTCCACCTTGCGCAGACTCGCCACCTCAGCCTCGACGGGCACGCCCTGCACGTCGAAGGTCAGGTGCCCGCCGACGTCCACGCCGAGCTGCTTGGCCATGGCCTCCTCCACCGAGATGCGCGGCGGCCCGGGCTCCGGCCCCCACCACCGTCCGCGCGTCAGCACGTTGCCCGGCGGCGGCGCCGCCGACCAGGTCAGCGCGTATTCGCGAGTGTAATAGAAGGCGCCCTCGCGGTCCTCGCCAACGCGGCGGCGCACCAGATCGCGCGTGACGCGTACGCCGTTCACGGCGGCCAGCCGAGCGCGGACGATCGGCGTCAGCGTCGGCGTGACGTCGTCGCCGGCGGCCTGCGCGAGCACGCGCGCGAACGCCTCGCGCTGGTCGGGCTGGACGTCGACGAAGAAGAACGACGGCGCCTCACGATGCCGCTCGTGGTCGATCTGCGCGTCGAGCGCCTCGTGAAGGAGCGCGACGGCGACGAGCAGCATGACGCCGGCCCCCAGCGCGACCACCACGCGCGCGGATTGGCCACCGGGCCGTCGCAGGCTGCCGATCCCGTGCCGCCACGCGGGCCACGGCGCGCGCGGAAGCCGCCGCGCCGCGCCGACGAGGCCGCGCGCCAGCGCCCACAGCGTGACGAGGGCGGCGAGCGCGGCGCCGAGGAAAATGCCGCCGAGCTTGAGCGAGCCGGCCTGCCACAGCGCCAGCGCTGCGAGGCCCATCGCGATGGGCAGCGCCGCGGCCCACGGACGCCGGCCGCGCGCCGGCACGGCGTCCACGTCGCGGCGCAGGATCAGACTGGGGCGAACGTCGCGGACCGCCAGCAACGGCCACATCGCACACAGCAGCGTCGTGAGCACGCCCATGAGCACGCCGCGCGCGAGCGTGAGCGGCTCGACACGCGCCTCGAGCGCGAACGGCACGAAGCCCGCGAGCAGGCGGATGAGCACCGGCTGCAGCGCCGCGCCGAGGCCGGCACCGACGACGCTCGCGACGGCGCCGACGGTGAGTGTCTGCCAGAGAAACGTCGCGAGCAGCGTACGCGAGTCGGCGCCGAGCGCCTTCAAGATCGCGATGGTCGGCGCCTGACGCCGTACGAACGTGGCGACCGACGATGCCACGCCGATGCCGCCGACGAGCAGGCTCGCGAGGCCGACGAGGCCGAGATAGGTCGCGAGCTGCGAGAAGAAGCGCCGCAGCCCGGGCTGCGCCTCGTCGTACGAGGCCACGCGGATGCCGGGGTCGGCGATGCGACGCGCCAGCGCCTCGCGCGTGTCGCGCGCGGCCAACCGCTCGGGCAGTCGCACGAGCACGCGATAGCGGACGCGGCTGCCGATCTGCACGAGGCCCGTGCGCTCCAGCGCGTCGCCGGCGATGAACACGCGCGGGCCGAGCGTGACGAGGCTGGCCGCGCGATCCGGTTCGCGCTCGACGATGCCGCGCACCGTAAACGTCGCGCGGCCGAGCGCGAGCCGATCGCCGGGGCGCAGCCCCAGCCGCTCGAGCGTTTCGCGCTGGACGACGGCGCCGTCGTTCGCGAGCAGCGCCGGCAGCGGCTCGGCCGGGGCGAGCTGCAGCCGCCCGTAGAGCGGATAGCCGGCGTCGGGCGCCTTGGCCTCGACGAGCAGCGCCCGTCCGTCCGCGCCGCGGGCCATCGCGACCAGCTCGCGCACGCCGACGATGACGGCGCCCCGGGCGCGCAGATCCGCGAGCGCCGCGGCGCTGTCGCCGTCGAGCGGCCGCGCCGCGCGCAGCTCGAGGTCGCCGCCCGTGAGCGCCTTGGCCTCGCGTGCCAGCGTGCGATCGAGCGTGGTGGCGAACGAGCCGACGGCGACCAGCGCGGCCACGCCGAGCGCGACACACGCGGCCAGCAGAACGAAGTGACGCCAGGCGCCGCGCGCCTGCCGCCACGCGAGCCGTGGCGCCGCCGTCACGGCACGAGCGTGGCGCGCCGCCGCTCGCCGGCGACCCGACCGTCGCGCAGCGATACGACGCGATCGGCCCGCTCGGCGAGGAGGTCGTCGTGCGTGACGAGCAACAGTGTCGTGCCGTGGTCGCGGTTGAGCGCGAACAGCAGCTCGACGATCGCGCCGCCGGTGGCGGAGTCCAGGTTGCCCGTCGGCTCGTCGGCCAGCAGCAGCGGCGGATCCAGCGCCATAGCGCGCGCGAGCGCGACGCGTTGCTGCTCGCCGCCCGACAGCTGCGCCGGATAATGATGACCGCGGTCGGCGAGCCCGACGCCGGCCAGCAGCTCGCGCGCGCGGGCGGGCGCGCCCGACACGCCCGCGAGATCCAGCGGCACCGCGACGTTCTCGGCGGCGGTGAGCGTCGGAATCAGGTGGTAGGACTGGAAGACATAACCGAGCGTCTCGCGCCGGAAGCGAGCGAGCGCGGTTTCGCCGAGCCGCGTCACCTCGGCGCCGGCGACCACGATCGTGCCCGACGTCGGCGTGTCGAGCCCGGCCACGAGGCCGAGCAGCGTGGACTTCCCGCTGCCGGACGGGCCCGCGACGGCCAGCGCTTCGCCGGCGAGAACGTCGAGCGAGACGTCGTCGAGCACCGTGAGCATGCGGCCGCCGCTCGGCAGGCGCAGCGTGAGGTTGCGGATCGAGACGAGCATCCTCGTCATACTACACTCGGAGCGTGGGCCTGCTTCGCGCGCTGCTCGTCAGCGTGCTCGTCGCGAGCGCGGCGTCGGCGACGCCGCGCGCCGATCACGTCATCGTCGCGCTCGGCGACAGCCTGACGGCCGGACTCGGCGTCGGCGTTGAGGAAGCGTACCCGGCGCTGCTCGAGGCGCGGCTGCGGCGCGAGGGCTTCGACTACCGCGTCGTCAACGCGGGCGTCAGCGGCGACACCAGCGCGGGCGGGTTGCGGCGGCTCGACTGGGCGCTGAAGCTCAAGCCGCAGGTGCTCATCGTCGCGCTGGGCGCCAACGACGGGCTGCGTGGCCAACCGCCCGCAGCGCTGCGCGCCAACCTCACGCAGATCGTCGAGCGCGCGCGCGGCGCCGGCGCGCGCGTGCTGCTGGCCGGCATGCGCGTGCCGCCGAACTACGGCGACGAGTACGCACGCGCCTTCGCCGCCGTGTACACGTCGGTCGCGCGCGCCACCGGCGTGCCGCTCGCCCCGTTCCTGCTGGACGGCGTGGCCGGTGATCCACGCCTGAACCAGGCCGACGGCATCCATCCGACCGCCGAGGGCCAGCGCGTCATCGCCGAGCATTTGTGGCCACATCTGCGGCCGCTGCTCGCGAAGTAACCCCGCGTTTCGACAGCGTCACGGGGCGGCGACCTTATTTTCGACGCCTCCCCGGGGGCGCCACCCGTAGCATGGATGAGTGAGACGCGCGTGGTGGCTGGCCCTGCTGCTGTTGACGACGGGCGCGTGCAGCACCTTGCACGACCATGCGTACTATCCCGATCCCGCCGATCCCGACACGCGCCTGCTCGCCGAGGTGCTCTGGCGCGCGGCGAAGGCGGCCCGCGACGACCCCGGCGAGTACTCGTTCGCGATGATTGACAGCCGTCACGTCGCCACCTACACGGTCGAGGACGCGACGTTCTATTTCACGGAGGGCCTCGCGCACCAACCCGTGACCGTGATCGACGCGCTGGTCGCCCACGAGGTCTCGCACGAGGTGCTCGGCCACATCGGGCAGCGGCGCGCGCTCTCACTGTCACTCGCCGCCGTTCTCGTCAATCCGTTGATCGTCCGGGCGTACACGCGCGACCAGGAAATCGCGGCGGACCTCAAGGCCGTCGAGATCCTGCGCGACATGGGCTATGAGGCGCCGCGACGGGCGCTGGCCGACGCGCTGCGCGCCGCGGCCAAGATCAACGGGCCGCCGCGCGGCGGCTGGCTCGCGACGGAACCCTCACTCGAAGATCGCCTCGGCCGTCTCGAGCCGCTCGAAGCCGAAAAGCGCGCCGCGAAGTAGCCGCGACTACTTCGCGGCGCCGCCGTACAGGCGGCGATATTCCGACCACGAGAGCATCACGCGCTTGACGTATTCGCGCGTCTCGTCGTACGGAATCTGCTCGACGAACGCCTCGATGTCGGCGGTGCGCCGGGCCTTCCACCAGTCGCGCACGCGCTTGGGCCCGGCGTTGTAGGCGGCGATGGCCAGCCGCGGCTCGCCGAATTCCTTCATGAGCCCGGCGAGGAACGCGGTGCCCATCTCGAGATTCGCCCGTGGATCGTCGAGCAGGCCGCCGCCCTCGAACGGCAAGCCGCGCACGTCCGCCATCGGCTTGGCCGTCGCCGGCATCAGCTGCATGAGCCCGCGCGCGCCGGCGCGCGAGACCGCACGCGGGTAGTAGCTCGACTCCTCGCGCACGATGGCCGCGACGAGAAATGGATCGAGCCCGACGCGGCCGGCGGTCTCCGCCACCTCGTCGCGCCAGCCGAGCGGATAGATCACTTCCCAGAACGCGCGCGGCAGCGCGGGATCGCCCGACGCGCTGAGCGCGCCGAAGTGCCGGCGCACGATGCGCAGCGCGAGGTGATACCGCTCGTCGCGCACGTACGCGCTCGAGGCGCCGTACAGCCGCACGGGATCGCCGACGGACGATTGCACGACGTCCTCCAGCTCTTCCCACGCGGGCTCGACGAGGCCGAGCCGGCGCAGCAGGTCGACGCGCGCGAAGCGCGGATCGGCCTTGAAGGCCTCGGCCGGATTCGCCGGCAAGGCCGGCGCGGGGATGTCGCGCGGCATCGCGGCGGGCGCGGCGCCGCCCGCCCGCTGCGCGGCGAGCATTCCATAGTAGCTGCGCGGCGCCTCGCCGAGCACGCGCGCGTAGAGCGCGACGGCGCCGGCCTCGTCCCTGAGCATCTCCAGCGCGCGCCCGCGCCAGTAGAGCGCGGGCAGCCGCAGGTCGCGGCGGCTCGACACGTCGGCCACGGAGCGCCACTCGGCGGCGGCCGTGCGCAGATCGCCGTTCAGCCAGGCGATCCATCCGAGCCGCCACTTCGCGACGGCGGCGACGCCGCGGTTCGGGAAGCGCTTGGCGATCTGTCGATAGAGCGCGATCGCCTCGTTGTCGCGACTGGCTTCGTCGAGCACGCGCGCCTCGAGCGCCAGCGCCTCCGATGCCTCGGCCTCCGGTGCGCTGGCCGCGACGGAGGCCAGCAGCGCGATCGCGCGCTTGTCCTGGCCCGCGCGAATGAGGAACCGCCCCTGATCGATCCGCAGACGCGGCTGCTGATCGGACGGCGCGCGCCGGGCCGCCGCCTCGAGCGCCTTGGCCGCCGCCTCGTATCGCCCCAGTCGCGCCGCGGCGTCGCCGACGACGCGCAGTGCGCGCACGACGATGCCGGCGTCGCCCGCCTCGTCGGCGATGCGCTCGGCCTCGTCGCGCGCGGTCTTGGGCACGCCGCCGCGCAGCAGCCGCTCGGCGCGGTCGATGCGCTCGGCCAGCGACAGCGGCGGCATCGGCGTGCCCAGACTCGAGAGCACGGCGAGCCGGTCGGTGGCGGCCTCTTCGTAGCCCGTCGTCGGCGCGAGCACGCGCAGCTGCCGGTAGGCGAGCGCGGCCACATCGAGCTGACCGCGCGCCTCCGCCGTTTGGCCAAGCAGGTACAGCGCTTCGGGGACCTCGGCGACGTCGGGATAACGCTCGAGCAGTCGCCGGAGGGCCGCCTGCGCGCCGTCGTCGTCGCCGGCGCGCGCCGCGAGCACCGCCGCCTGCACGAGCGCGCGCGGCGCGAGCCGGCTATCGGGATAGCGATCGGCGACGCCGAGCGCCGCCGCCCGTGCACCGCTCCAGTCCTCGTTGCGGGCCAGCGCGTCGGCCAGGAGCCAGCGCACGTGGTCGCCGATGGGACTCGCCTGCGCCGTCTCCGTCGAGAACGCCTGCACCAGCGGCGCCTGGTCGCCCTGCTGGAACGCAGCCACCGCGCGCGCCCACGCGCGCTCGATCTCGGTGTCGGCGCGGCCCGCCGGCGGCCACAGCACGAGCGCGGCGACGGCCAACGGCAGCAGCACGCGCGCCCGGCGCGGCTCGGCGCGCATCATGCGCCGCGTGAACACGATCCGCTGCACCGCGGTGACGTTGGCCATGATCGCAAGCACCCAGAGGGCGGGCTCCATGACGTCGAGGATCGCGCCGGTGATCAGACAAATCAGCCGCTCCGGCCGCTCCATCATTCCGACGGTGCACTCCACGCCGATCGACTCCGCGCGCGCTTTCGTGTAGGACACCATGACGGAGCCGGCGAGGCCGGCCATCGCGAGCAGCGCGCCACGCGGATTCGGCATGCGCGCGTAGAGCACGACGATGCCGAGCATCACGGCGATGTCGGAGTAGCGGTCGATCACCGAATCGAGGAACGCGCCGAACGCCGTCACCTGACCCGAGGCGCGAGCAAGCGAGCCGTCGAGCAGATCGAGTAGTCCGGCCAGGATGAGCACGAGCCCCGCCGTCCTCGTCTGTCCCGCGATGAAGCAGCCGGCGGCGACGAGGCTGGCGGCGAGTCCCGCCACCGTGAGGTGGTTCGGGCGCAGCCGCAGCCGGAACAGGACGCGCCCGACGGGATCGCTCCACGCGCGCACGCTCTCGCGATAGCGGCCGAGCATCAGAGGGGTTGCAGCAGCGCTTGCTCGAGCGCCGCGCGCGCGTGCTCGATGGCGTCCGGATCCTCGAGCCGGCGGCCCGTGCGGTCGAGGACGTAGAACGTGTCGACGGCCTGGTCGATCTCGGTGGCGATGCGCGCGCTCGCGATGTCGAGGCCCAGCGCGGACAGCGTCCGCGTGATCAGATAGAGCAGGCCGAGGCGGTCGGGGCACTTCACCTCGATGACCGTGTACGCGTCCGAGAGCCGATTGTCCACGGCGATCTTGGGCTTGCCCTCGCCGGCGGCGGGCGCGCGTCCGGCGCGCCGCCGCTCGAGCAGCGTGTCCACCGACTGCTCGTCGGTCAGCACCGCGGCCAGCGCCGCGAGCGTGCGACCCCACTGCGCGGCCGAGGTCACCGCCTCGCCCGTCGGATCGTTGACCTGGAAGGTGTCGATGGCGACGCCGTCGGCGCGCGTGGCGATCTGCGCCGAGATGATGTTGAGGCCGTGGGCCGCGAGCGTGCCCGCGATGAGCGCGAAGAGCCCGGGCACGTCGTGGGTGACCACGACGAGGTCGGACGAGCCGAGGTCCGGATGATGAAACAGCTCGGTGACGACCGGTGTCGACGGCAGCCGTGCGGCGAGGCGCAGGTGCGCGGCCATCCGCTGCACGCTGGTAGTGGCCAGATAGCGATCCTGGACCATCGCGAGGTGCGCGCGCACCTCGGTCATCGGCACGTCGCCGCCGAGCGTGTCCCACAGCCGTGCGGCGAGCTGCGTGCGATTCGGCTGCTCCACCCGACCGCCGGTGAGTCGCGTGAGCGTGCGCGCGTAGAGCTCGTGCAGAATGCGCGCCTGCCAGCCCGTCAGGACACCGGGGCCCACCGCGCGCATGTCCGCCCACGTCAGCAGATACAGCATGCGCAGGCGCTGCGGATCGCCCACCGTCTCGGCAAACGTCTCGATGGTCTTGGGGTCGTCGATGTCGCGCCGCTGGGCGATGTGCGACATCGTCAGGTGGTGCGCGACGAGGAACTCGACCATGCCCGCGTCCTCGGCCGGCAGCCCGATGCGCGCCGTGAGCTCGCGGATGAGCGGGATGCCTTTGGCGACGTGGCCGTGGCCCTTGGCCTTGCCGATGTCGTGCAGGAGCATGCCGAGCATCAGCAGCGCCGGCTTTTCCACCTCGTTGAAGACGGCGGCCGCGCCCTCCGACTCCGCCGACTGTCCGGGCGCGAGCGCTTCGAGGTGCTCGACGGCGAGCAGCGAGTGCTGGTCGGCCGTGAACTTGTGGTAGACGTCGTACTGCACGAGACACGTGAGGCCGCCGAACTCCGGCAGGTAGCGGCCGAGCAGCCCGAGCTCGTGCATCTCCGAGAACGTCAGCGCGACGCGCCCCCACGAGCGGCAGATGTCGAGGAACAGGTCGCGCACCGCGGGCGAGCGCCGGAAGGCGTCGTCGACGACGTCCAGCGACTCCTCCACCGCGCGCTCCAGCCCGAGCGAGAGCTCGCAGCCGAGCCGATGCAGGTGCCAGAACACCTTCATCAGCCGCACGGGATCGCGGCGGAGCACGTTGGGATCCCGATCGGCGCGGTGCAGCCGGCCGTCGAAGAAGACGAGCCCGTCGGCCAGCGCCTGCTGCCGCTGGCGCCGCTCGGCCGAGCCCCGCACGGCGAGGGTCTCGTGGCAGCGGGCGATCAGACGCTTGGACACGCGGTGGATGGCGCGCGCGTTCAGATAGTACTCGCGCATGAAGCGCTCGACGCCGAGCGCGTCGTCCTCGTTCTCGTAGCCGAGGTTCTTCGCGATGCGCGGCTGCAGCTCGCGCGAGAGCACGTCGTTCTTGTGGCCGGAGAAGAAGTGCAGCTCGTTGCGCACGCGCCAGAGAAAGGTCAGGGCGCGGTCGGCGGCCTCCTGCTCGTGCGGCGTGATGAGCCCGCGATCGGCCAGCTCGCGCAGCGTGCGCGCACCGAACTTGGCCGCGGCCAGCCACATGGCCGTGTGCATGTCGCGCAGCCCGCCCGCCGATTCCTTGATGTTGGGCTCGCCGATGTAGGGCGAGGCGCCGTGCTTGCGATAGCGCTGCTCGCGCTCGGCCAGCGTCGTGGCCAGGAACTGCTCGAAGTCGTGCCGGTAGACGTTGTCGTGCAGGACGCGGCCGAAGCGCGCGAACAGCCGCTTGTCGCCCACGACGAGCCGCGCCTCCTGCATCGACGTGCGGCTCGGAAAGTCGGTGCGCGCCATCGCCACGCAGTCCTCGAGCGAGCGCAGGCTATGACCGACCTGCAACCCGAGATCCCAGAGCGTGTAGAGCAGCTCTTGCATCATTCGCTGCACGTACGGCGATAGCTCGCCGTCGTACACCACCATGAGATCGATGTCGCTCGACGGATGGAGCTCGCCGCGACCGTAGCCGCCGAGCGCGACGACGACGAAGGCCGTCGGTGCGAGCCCGGCTGCTTCCGCGTCGTCGGCGACGAGCTGCGAGAGGGCGACGATGACGTCGTCCATGAACCGCGCGTGCGCGCGCACGAGGTCTTCGCCCGACGCACCGTCCGCGTGGCGCTGCTTGAGGCCGTCGAGGCCCTCGGTGAGGGCGCCGCGGAAAAAGTCCAGCCGCCGGCGGCGCCGGTCCTCGGCGCGCGCTGCCCCGGCCTCGGCGCGCCGGGCCCGACGATAGATCTCGGGCGGCATGACGACGCCGAGCGTACCAGTGCGTGGCGATTAATGTCAATGAGGACGCAGAGTTAGGGCGAAGGGGCGCGTCGATCGCGCCTGCTGCCGATCGGCGTACAATACGGCCCGTGCGAAAAATCTGGCGCGCCGCCGTCGATGCCGTCACGCCGTACGAAGCGGGCAAGTCCCTCGAGACGCTCGTCGCCGAGCTCGGATTGACCGAGCTCGTGCGGCTGTCGGCCAACGAAAACATGCTCGGCGCCTCGCCGCGCGCGATCGAGGCGGTGCGTCGCGAGGCCGCCAGCATCCATCTCTATCCCGACGGCGGCAGCGGCGCCCTCCGCGACGCGCTCGCGCGCGGGCTCGGGATCTCTCCCGCGCAGATCGTCGTCGGCAACGGCGCCGACGAGCTCATCACGCTGATCGCGCTGGCCGCGTTCGAGCCCGGCGACGAGATCGTGATGCCGCATCCGTCGTTCGAGCCGTACGCGACGGGCGCGAACATCGCCGGCGCGCGCATCGTGCAAAGCCCGCTCGCGGGCTACGAGACGGACCTCGACGACATCCGCCGCCGGGCGACGCCGCGCACGAAGGCGATCTTTCTCTGCTCGCCCCACAATCCCGCGACGACGATCATCCGGCGCGAGCCGCTGGTGGCGTTCCTCGATGCGCTGGGCGCCGATCCGCCGCTCGTCGTCCTCGACGAGGCTTATCACGACTTCGTCGACGATCCGGACTATCCCGACGGCGTGTCGCTGCTCGCGCACTATCCGCGGCTGGTCGTCCTGCGCACGTTCTCGAAGATCGCCGGGCTCGCGGGGCTGCGCGTGGGCTACGCCATCGCCTCGCTCGAGGCCATCGACCGGTTCAATCGGGTGCGCGCTCCCTACAACGTGAACCGGCTCGGCCAGGTGGCCGCGCTGGCGGCGTTGGAGGATCCGGACCACGCGGCCCGCACGCGCAAGTTCGTCCTGGAGGAGCGCGCGTATCTCGCGGCGGGCTTCGAGCACCGTGGCATCGCCTTCGCGCCGTCGCAGGCGAACTTCCTGCTAGTGCGCGTCGCCGACGCCCGGCACGCGCGCGAGCGTCTGCTCGCCGGCGGCATCCTCGTTCGGGACGGCGCCGCCGTCGGCTTCCCGGGTCACCTGCGCATCACCGTCGGCACGCGGGAGATCAACGAGCGCCTGCTGAAGCTGCTGGAAGAGTGATGGCCAAGGACGTCGCGATCGTGCACCACGCCGACCGGCGCACCGACGTCCACATGCCCTACGCACCCGGCATCGTCGTCACGCGTGGCCGGCTCGTCTTCCTGTCGGGCGTCACCGCGGCCGCCGTGTATCACAGCCATCCGCACCGCGACGAGGAGTTCGACCTGCCGCCGACGATGCGCGAGCAGGCCGTGCTGGCGATGGAGAATCTGAAAAAGACGCTCGAGGCGGCTGGCTGCGGGCTGCGCGATCTGGTAGCGGCCACGCGCTTCCTCACCGACGTGCGCGAGCAGGACGACCTCAATCGCGTCTGGGCCGACTATCTCGACGGACATCTGCCGACGACGACGACCGTCGAAGTCTCGCGACTGGCCACGCATCCGCGCTGCAAGATCGAGATCAGCGCCATCGCCGTCAGTGATGATGGGGGCCCCGAAATGGCCCCCAAGTCATTCAAGCGAAGGGGCGACGCCCCCCCGGGCTCCCCGGCAACGCTCGGACCGCCCCGGCGAAGCCGCCGCGGTCCTCGATAGTGGATCGACTCGCGTTCGTCGGGCTCGGCGCGATGGGCAGCCGGCTCGCGCGCCGCCTGCTCGACGCCCGGCATCCCGTCGCAGGCTACAACCGGACCGCGGACAAGGCGCGCGCGCTCGAGGCCGCGGGCCTGAAGCTCGCCGCCACGCCGCGCGCCGCCGCCGAGGGGGCCGCCGTCGTCTTCAGCATGGTCACCGACGACACTGCGCTGCGCGCGGTCGCGCTGGGTCCCGGCGGAATCGTGGCGGGACTCGGCCGCGGCGCCGTCTGGGCGGAGATGAGCACCGTGAGCCCGGCCATCACGCGCGAGCTGGGTGACGCCGTGACCGCGCGCGGCGCCGCGATGCTCGACACGCCGATTTCCGGAAGCACGATCACGGTCGAGCAGGGCGCCGCATCGATCGCGGTGGGCGGCGACGGCGAGGCGCTCGCGCGCGTGCGGCCCTATCTTTCGGTGATGGCGCCGGGCGGCATCACGCACGTCGGACCCCTCGGGCTGGCCAAGACGATGAAGATCGCGACCAACCTCGGCCTCGCCGTGCAGATGCTGGCGTTCGCGGAGGCCGTGCTGCTGGCGGAGAAGGCCGGCATCGCGCGCGAGACGGCCGTGGACGCGCTGCTGAAGTCGGTGATCGCCTCGCCGATGGTGAAGTATCGCGGGCCCTACGTCGTCGGCGGCATGCCTCGCGACGCGTGGTTCAACATCCGGATGATCCAGAAGGACATGCAGCTGGCGCTCGACCAGGGCCACGCCACGGGCGTCACGCTGCCGACGACCGCGCTGACGCAACAATGGCTGACGATGGCCCGCGGCCTCGGCCTGGGCGAGCGCGACTTCGGCACGCTGTTCGACGTGCTGGCCGGCCTCAGCGGCGTGCCGCCGTCGCCGAACCGCTAGCCTTTCATGAAGGCCGCGAGTCTATGAATGTGGCCGTACGGGCCGATAACCGTTCAACGCGTGAGGCGAGTCTATGAACTTTGAATACACGCCCGAGCACGAGGCGTTTCGCAAGGCGTTCCGTTCGTGGCTCACCGCCACCC
>Ga0066669_10000171_pt1 | contig 17448 bp, 18 predicted proteins | sample GraSoiAngelo_118_FD_133940 | JGI IMG/M metagenome (GOLD analysis project Ga0066669, IMG submission 133940) | Grasslands soil microbial communities from the Angelo Coastal Reserve, California, USA - 14_0919_02_20cm | ecosystem: Environmental > Terrestrial > Soil > Grasslands | place: USA...
CTCCTTGTAAGATAGACTAAGGATCGCCCGCATAACGAGAGGCAGTGTGCCCATCTTACTTGTGAAATGCAAGTGAAAATATGCTACCGTCGAATTATGCCAAAGAAGACGTCGAGTCCAAAGCGGCGGTCGGGTTGTCCGCTGAATGCTTCCGTGGAGATTTTGGGCGATCGCTGGTCGTTGCTGATCATCCGCGACATGATGCTCCGGGGATTCCGGAGTTACAAGGAATTCTTGGAGTCCTACGAAAGAATCGCGACGAACATATTGGCAGATCGCCTGCGGAAGCTGGTAGCTCATGGAATCATCACCACCGAGCGAGATCCATCGGATGGGCGAAAGCTGATTTACTCGCTCACAACGAAAGGAATCGATCTTGCGCCGGTCCTCACGGAAATGGTCCTGTGGGCAGCCGGGCACGAAGATACCGGTAATCAAACGCTGGTGCGGCTAATGCAAAAGGACAAAGAGAAATTTCTGGCTGCAGTGCGGCAACGCTGGGCGGAAAAGAGCATCCGTTCAACGGCTAACTAGCTTCGAACAGAACGTCTCAGGATTTGACTCGGTAAGCGCCAATGGAACTCTAGTCGTGCCGTGCCCCGTGGAGGACTTTCACGGCGTGCGGCAGTAGGTGGGCCACGACCTCGAGAGATTCCACCGCGCCTTTGGGGCTTCCCGGCAGGTTGACGATGAGCGTTTTGCAGCGCACCGCTGTAGCGCCGCGCGACAACACTGCCGTCGGCGTATGTTCCAGGCCCTTGCGGCGCATCTCTTCTGAAATGCCCGGCACCATCCGGTCAGCCACCGCCTGGGTGGCCTCCGGCGTGTTATCTCGTGGTCCGATCCCCGTACCGCCGGTCGTCAAGAGCACGTCCACGCGCCCGGAATCCGCCACGGCGCGCAACTGCTCGCGGATATTTGCGGGATCGTCCGACACGCGCAATGACGAGGTGACTTCCCAGCCCAGCCCGCGGCAAAACGCGACGACAGCGGGGCCGGACAAATCCTCGCGCTCGCCCTTGGTCACCGAGTCACTGATGGTAAGGACCGCGACGCGCATTAGGAAGGTTTCTTCGGGAGACTCACGGCGCTCCTACCGTATCGCGATTGGCCTCGTCCATCAGCCGCATAGCTTCCATCAACAGGCCAGTCGTGTTGCGCGTCGTGGTCGTTTTTGTCGAGGCATTCGCGGCGTTAAAATCGATCTCAAATTCTCCCGCCGTCCACAACACAACTTTATAAACGGCTTCATCCCCTTCCGCCGAACCGATCTTGGCGTCGCGGCACTGACCGCTAGCAAAATACAGTTCACACTGCGCGCCATTTTGCCGCACGATCAACCGGCACGATTTCTGCCCCATCTCCAGCGACTGCATCAGGTCGATCATGCTCATCTCTTCCAGCCGTCCTTGAATGACCCCCGGTCGTGACGCCTTTTTCTGCAGTTTTTCGAGGTGCAAGCGATCCACAACTTTTTTCGTGATGCGTACCAGATCTTTAATCAAAAATGGTTTGGTGATGAAATCCTCGACACCATCCACCAGCGGCCTCAGACGCTCTTCGATGTCCGGCCGGCTGGCCATGAACAAAAATGGAATGTGCCGCGTCGACTCGCGCGCGCGCAGTTTCTCGAAGAGTTGCCGGCCGTCCAGGCCGGGCATTTTGTAATCGCAGAGAATCACATCGGGTGGCGCGTCGACGACCTTCAAGAGGGCGTCCGCGCCGTCCGTGGAGGTCTCCACTTCGCAGACCGGTTCAAGCCCCTTCACGATCAACTCCCGCACGAGCGGGTTATCATCCGCCAGGAGCAGCTTTACCGTTTTGTGCGCTGCGGTGCTCATCGCGCGCGCCTCCGCGCAGACTTCCGCCGATGGAAGTCCCCGCTCTTCCCGCCGGTCTTCTCGGTGAGAACGATGTCCGTGATTTCCATCCCTTTATCGAGGGCTTTGCACATGTCGTAAACTGTGAGGGCCGCGGCGGTAACGGCAACCAGGGCTTCCATTTCCACGCCCGTCTGGGCGGCCGTGGTCACTGTGGATCGTACTTCCACGCCATTTTGGCATAGCCGTGCGGTCACATCAATGTGCGTCAGCGGCAGTGGATGACAAAGAGGTATCCATTCCGCGGTCCTCTTTGCGGCCGCGATTCCCGCGATCCGCGCCACTTCCAGCGGATTCCCCTTCGGGTTTTTCACCCGCCGGACCGCGCTCACGACGCGCGGCTTCATCTTCACAAAACCCCGCGCCGCCGCCGTTCGTGTCGTCACTGCTTTCTCCGACACGTCGACCATCCGCACTTCGCCTTTCTGTCCGTAGTGCGAAAGCTTTGCCATACCCGTGAGCCTAGACCGCGTCCTTCCTCAGTAACACGGAAACACTCTCGCCGATCTCGATCTTTTCACGGTCTGCGGGCACCACGAGGAAGCAATTCGCCCTGGAAAGCGCGGCAATATCGCCCGAGCCCTGCCACCTCAACGCTTTCACTTCCGGTACCCCGCCACCCCACCCCACGTGCGCGGGCAAAAAATGCGCCAGCCCGGGTTTTTCCTTCAATGCTTCCGCCAGCCGCGCCTCGACCAACGGCAAGGCGCGCGCCTGCGCACCGCTCAACAAATCAATCGCGGGCGCCACAAACAATTCGAACGTCACCATCGTCGAAACGGGATTCCCCGGCAAGCCGAACACCGGTTTGCCCTGGCACATTCCAAACACGGCCGGCTTCCCCGGCCGGATCGCCACCGCATCGAAAAGGAATTCCGTGCCCATGGCTTTGAGCACGCTTTCAACGAGGTCGTATTTTCCCATCGAGACGCCGCCCGACAGCACGAGCGTGTCTTCCTTCAGCCCACGCTTGATTTTCTCTCCCAAATCCTCGATGCGGTCCGCCGCATTCCCCAGGACTACGGGCTCGCCGCCCGCGATTCGAACCTGCGCGGCAAGCGAGACGCTATTGCTGTTTCGAATCTGAAACTCTCCTGGTGTTTCGTCGATCAATACTACTTCGTCCCCGGTGGATAGAATTCCGACGCGCGGCCGCTGCGCGCATTGCAGGTGCACCGCACCGACTTGTGCCGCCAGGGCCAGCTCCGCGTATCCGAGCCGCATGCCCGGCGTCAAAATGGTCTGCGCGGCTAGCGCCTCGCTTCCCCTTGGCACGATGTTCTGTCCGGGTTGCGCCGCTCGTTCGAATCGCACGAGATCGCCTTCCCGGCTGGTGTGTTCGATCATCACGACCGCATCCGCGCCTGCCGCAACCGCGGCGCCCGTCATGATTTGCAAGCAGGTTCCCGCGGCCAGTGCTTCCCTCACCGTGTCGCCGGCTTTGATTTCTCCCACGCACTTAAGTTGCGCGGCTGGCACGGCTTCTTTCGAGTGAACCGCGTACCCATCCCGCGTCGAGCGGTCAAATGGGGGATATTCGCGGTCCGTCTGAACTTCCTGGGCCAGCACCAGTCCCAGCGCATCCCACACGCTCACAACGGCGGTTGCGCGTGGTCCTTTCCTCCTCCCAACTTGTTCGACGACTTTGTTCCGGGCTTGCTCGTAGCTGAGCATGGTGTGGATCTTTGGGCCCTTGGCTATAACCACCGCGCCAGCAGTGTTCCCGCGGGCACAATTGTCGCGTCGCGTTCGGGTCCGGTGGAAATCATTCCAATCTCGACCTGCAGAAAATCCGAAACGAAGCGCAGATAGTCGATCGCAGCTTTTGGGAGTTTTGCGGCGTCTTTCACGCCGTACGTTGTTTCATTCCACCCAGCGAGTGTCTTGTATTCGGGGGTAACGTGCTCGTATTCTTCCGCGAGCGCGGGCATTTCCTTCAGCGGCGTTCCTTTGTACTTGTACCCCACGCACACTTGAATTTCCCGCTGCGTATCAAAAACATCCAGTTTGGTGATTACCAGCGAATCGATCCCGTTGATCATCTTCGCGTAGCGCAGGACCTGCAAATCCAGCCAGCCGCAGCGCCGCGGCCGCCCTGTCACCGCGCCAAATTCTTTTCCGCGTTCGCGGACTTCCTTCGCGTCGAGATCGGGCATCTCCGTCGGAAACGGTCCGCCACCCACTCTCGTCGTATACGCTTTTGAAATTCCAAGTACGTGCTTGATCTTTGTCGGCGGCACCCCCACGCCCGTCGCCGCACCGCCGGAGGTCGCGCTCGAAGAGGTTACATATGGATACGTTCCATGGTCGATGTCCAGCATCGTTCCTTGCGCGCCTTCAAACAGCACGGACTTCCCCTCGTCCATCGCGCGGTTCAACAGTTCCGCCGTATCGCAAATGTACCTGCGAATCTTTTCGCCCAGCTTCAGGGTCTCTTCCACTTCATGCGAAAAGTCGATGTCCGCACCGTAGGCGCCCTTCGCCAGCCGGTTCTTCTCCGCGACCACGTGCGCGGCTTTCTTTCGAAACAACTCCGGCTCCAGCAGGTCGCACATGCGCAGCCCGCGCCGCGCCATTTTGTCTTCGTAGGCCGGCCCGATTCCGCGGGAGGTCGTGCCAATCTTGTTCGCGCCGCGCGCGCTTTCCGCGGCTTTGTCCAGCTCCCGGTGATATGGAAAAATCAGGTGTGCGCGATTGCTAACGTGCAGGCGCCCCTTCACATCTATCCCGGCCTTGGAGAGCGTCGCAATTTCCGCTACCAGCGCTGCCGGATCCACTACCGTGCCCGTTCCGATCACTGCTTGTTGCTTCGGCCGAAGAATTCCGCACGGAATCAGCTGCAAAACGTAGCGGTCCTTGCCGATGATGACCGTGTGCCCAGCGTTGTGGCCGCCCGCGACGCGCGCGATGTAGTCAAACGATCCCGCAAGGTAGTCCACCACCTTGCCTTTGCCTTCATCGCCCCATTGCGCGCCCACCACGACCACCGATTTCATGCAGACGTTCCCCCCAAGGCGGGACAGGCATTCTTGCCTGTCCATTCCCTCTCCCCAATCACACTTCAACTAATTCGCGTTCACTTCACCTTTACTGCTTTGGAAAACATCAAGAAACGGCAGGTTCTTATCGTAAGCTCGCCCCCTCAACGCAAGCAAGGGATAGTTCAGTTATTTGGGCCCTCGTCGCGCACGATGAGGTTGTAACAATTGTTGTTCCGATGAAATGAAGAACCCGAGAACGAGTGGAAAATCGCTCATGAGCCCGATGGTGTCAGCCCCTTCAAGGACACCAAGTGTGCCGGAAAGAGCCAAGTTCCGACCCAGGGCGATCGTCCGCCCAGTCTGTTCATCCATCAAAAGAACATCAGCCGGAAGCGATTCCACAAGCAGGATGGCTTCTCGCTGGCCTTGAAGCCGATTTATGGGGATCGATGCGGGTGAGGTCAGTTGCAGCCTGCGAACTTCAAACCACCCGGGAAGCCAGCAGACACATCTGCGGACTTTTTCCGGAGTCTTTTCATTGGTCAATTCAGCGTGAACCGCGTTAGGCACAAAAATCTTTTCGAATAGTTGTCCGAGCAGATGTTCTTGGTCTATGGCAATCAGGTACCGAAGCGGAGTGGTGTTGGAGACAGCAATCCTGCCGCGGAACGGCTAGCGCGGGCGGCGACGCGCCGCCGCTTCAAACAAGGCCTCCTCGCGATCGAGATCGGCTTCGCCGATCGCGGAAAGTGGAACCTGGTGTTGCCCTAGAAATCTTCCGTCTCTACGCGGGACAACCCCAGCATTTCTGAAACCTGGTAAAGGGCCAGCGCATGCTCGCGATAGCCTTCCAGGGCAAGTGCTTCGAGGGCGCGGCGCGATACGTCGCCGCCTGCGGCCGTAAGCCGCTTCGCGACATCGTGGGGAACGTGGAGAGTGACTTCCATACCTTGAAGTTTAACACGGACCTCCTTGCTGATCCCACATTCTCGTCACTCGCCCGCCCTCAAGGTAAGCAAGCGCAATTCAGGCTTTAGAATGGTTCGCACGCTCTTTCAGCACCAGCCAAATGACCAAGCCAATCAGACCGGCCAGGTTGCAATTAAATAAAATTGCCGGCGTTGGGGAGAACAGAAGCGTACCCGGCAGGAGTGCGACATCGAAATAGAAGACAACGCGCGCCGTGATGCCCGGCTCATGCGCGAAAACCCATTGCAATGCGGCGAAGTCCCAGAGGAACACACCACCTGCAAGAAGCAGCGGGAGCCACTTCGCGCGATCGGTAAATCGGGCCATCCAGTTGATACCCCTAGCCTTGAGGAGTCAGCGGTGATTCTACTTCTTAAGCTGGGCAAAACGAAAGCAGGAGACCAGGTGATCGTTTACCATGCCGGTGGCTTGCATGAGAGCGTAGCAGATGGTTGAGCCGACGAAGCGAAAGCCGCGCTTTTGCAGATCTTTGCTGAGGGCGTCGGATTCCGTGGTCTTTGCAGGGAGGCGTTTGTGGGTTTTCCAGGCATTTTGTTTGGGCTGGCGGCCGACGAAGCGCCAGATGTAGGCGTCAAAGGTGCCGAATTCTTTCTGGACTTCGAGGAAGGTGCGGGCGTTACTGATGGTGGCGTCGATTTTAAGGCGGTTGCGGATGATTCCGGCGTCGCCGAGCAACTCGCGGACTTTCTTTTTGTCGTAGCGCGCCACTTTCTCCGGATCGAATCCGTCAAACACTTCGCGATACCGCGCGCGTTTCTTCAAAATCGTGTCCCAGCTCAATCCCGCTTGCGCCCCTTCCAGCACCAGGAACTCGAACCATTTGCGCTCGTCGTGCACGGGCACGCCCCATTCCTCATCATGATAGGGGATGTTCAGTTCGCTTTTCGCCCATGCACAACGCATTCTGGTGATCTGCTGGTTTTCCGTCATGGTCTTTGTGGTTTCACTCCCGCCACATTCTTCACTTTTTTTCCGGCGCCGCGATCAGCCACGGTTGCTGCCAGATAAAATAATGCGTTCCCGGGATCGGCTGCCAACCGTCCACGGGGTTGGCAGCTTCGGCATTCCTGGTGATGATCGCTCTAGCCCCAACGCTAGTAAACAGCGCGAGAACCTGCTGCCTTCGCGCCGTATCCGCGCCGACGAAACGCGGCAGTTCGGTGTAGGGGATCTCCACGATGATCCGCACACCGGCCAAATGCGCCCAATCAGCGTCACCAGAACTCCGGAGGCCACCCACGTCCGTCCCGGGTGCGATCCCCATGAAGTGAAGTTGTTGCGCAACCACCCACGGCTCATAAGGCTTGTTGCGTATAACATCATACACATCGCGCGTTACTGGCCACGCCACGGTGAGCGCCGGTGCAAGGACGATAACGAGTTGGAATCGTCTCAGCAATTGCGGCTCCGCCCCTACGACGATCCTCATTTTCGCCAGCATCCAGATCAGCAATAGCAGCGCGAACGGCGCGACGTAACGAAATTCGACGAGCACGAGCGAATACATGGCGAGCGCCGCCACCGAAGGCAATATCGCGGGCCACGCACCTGTAGCAAAGCGTCCCCAGGCCAGCGCCCTTTTCCCGACGACCAACACCGCCAACAACACCGCCCAAAGCGCGCCGCTCTTCGAAAATATCTTCAGATACAGGTTGGCCGCCCGGAACAAGGCCCACAATTGTCCCTTCAACGAGAAATGCGGACGCGCTCCTTCATACCAATAGGAAGGGTCATACCATGGCGGATACGAGCCCGGTATCGGAGAAGCAAATTCAAACACCTCGGGGTCGGAGAAAATCTTGCGGGTCGGATGCGCGGGCTTTCCTGCCCCCAATGGCTCTCCCTGCCAATGAACTATTTTTGTGGCCCCATCAATATATTCCGTGTACGCGATGCGTCCGGAATCTCCAAATGTCAGCCGTCCTTTCGTCGCCGAGAGCGCCAGGACAAGTGGCAGCGCAAACGCGGCAAACACTGCACTCGCCAGCAGCGTGCGGAGAGCCGAGGTGCGAAAAGAAGCTCCCGCGATGCAGCCGAGGCAGAAAGCGCTGAGCAAAAAAACGAAGGCCAAAGGAAACATCGCCGCTTTCGCCAGGTAGCCGAGGCCGAGCGATGCGCCAAGTCCCGCAAACTCGAGCCAGTTGCCCCGGCCGCGCCGGATGCGAAGCAACAGCGCGGTGAGGAGATACACCAGCACGGCAACGCAAAGGTCCGGCGTAACCCAGGCCAGACCCAGCCAAAAGTAACTAGCCCAGAGGAAAAATAGGTATCCCCAGATCCACACGGTTCGCGGCGAAACATGCAAAGATTTCTCGTGTGATTCACAGGCAGCTTGCCGCTGCAGAATTAATTCTTCCAGAAACAGCTCAAAGGAAGCGAGGCTAGCAAGATACACCGCAAAATTCAGGAGATGCGCAGCCGTAAATTCCCACTGCACCGGAGGATGAAATTGCCGAAAAACGAGACTCAGAAGAAAAGGATAGAGCGGACTCCAGTAGGCGTTGACAATCTGTTGCAAACCAGAGCGAGCCGTGGCCCAGGCGATTTCGATATACGAAATGCTGTCGGGGGACACATCATTGCGGTGCGCCCACACGTGTAACAGTCCCAAAACCAGGGCCACGCACCAGAAGAAGATTCGAGGGTGGGGCTTGGGCGGCGCAGCTGCCGGAGAAAGTGGGTCCTGCTCTTCCGCCTGCGAGCGATGCAGATGATGCACTCTCCCTCCGCCGCAAGAATTTATTCGAAGCTGGTGCCAAGATTATGTCAGGACTCTTACTCGCAGTGATAGGCGAAACGATGGAGGTCATCGAAAAATCGCGGCGCCCCGATCGGATCGGGACGCCCCTCAATGGCCTTTAAATTTACGCGATGTGCCGCTCCAGCGCCTTGGTGATTTGCTCCTTCGGAACCGCTCCCACAATCTGCTCGACGACCTGTCCGTTCTTAAACAGCAGCAACGTGGGAATTCCCTGAACGCGATACCGGCCCGCGGAATTCATCGCCTCATCGACGTTCAACTTCATCACTTTGAGCTTGCCCGCATAGTCATGCGCGATCTCCGCCACCGTCGGCGCGAGCATGTGGCACGGACGGCACCATTCCGCCCAGAAGTCCACCATCACCGGCTGCGAATTACTGGCCGTAAGCACTTCGGCTTCGAAATTTCCATCGGTTGCCGTTTGAATTGTATTGTCAGCCATGTTCTTTGTCCTCAGCGGCTTGCCAATCTGGCTGCCGCCTCTCTCTCTGAATCACCCTAATTAGTTAGATGTTCTAACAGGCTTTTGGTTTCTTGCGCCTTGCCCCGTAGCCTGAGGGGTCTGCCCCGCCCCGCGGCCCGCTTGTCCGGCGCCTGGAGCGGCCTTTCCTGAGCTTTGTGCCTGTGACGATAATCCGCGAGGGACTCGCGCGGCCTCATACAGCTTCGCATACTCCGCTGCAGGCGTCTTCCATGAAAAATCCTTGGCCATCCCGTTCAACTGGATGTGCTTCCAGATCCGCTCATCCATGTAATGATGCAGCGCCTGCCGAATCGCAAACAAGAGCGCCTCGCCGGTATACTCCTTGAACTTGAACCCGGTCCCTGTGCCGTGTTCCACATCGAACGGCTCGATACTGTCGTCCAACCCGCCGGTGGCTCTCACAATCGGCACCGTACCATACTTCAAGCTGTACATCTGATTCAACCCCGAGGGTTCGTAGCGCGAAGGCATCAGGAACATATCGGCCCCCGCCTCGACTTTGTGCGCCAGCGCGTTGTCGTAAGCGATCTTCACGCCCACGCGGCCCGGATAGGCCGCCGCCAGCGACCGGAACAAGTCTTCATATTTGCGCTCGCCCGTTCCCAGCACCACCAACACCAGATCTTCGCGCATCATTTCGTGCGCTTTTTCCGCAATCAAATCGAAACCCTTTTGATCCGCGAAGCGCGACACGATCCCGATCAGCGGCCGTTCCAGGTGATCGTGTGACAATCCAAACAATTCCAGCAGCTCCTGCTTGCACACCTGCTTCCCGCTCAAGTCCTTCGCCGAGTACCTTGCCGCGATGAGTTTGTCCTTCTCCGGATTCCACGCCGCGTAATCCACACCGTTCAGAATTCCCACCAACCGATCCGCGCGGCCTCTCGCAACGCCATCTAGTCCGTGTCCATTTTCCGGTGTCTGGATCTCTTCCGCATACTTCCTGCTGACGGTCGTCAAATAATCCGAATAAACTAGCCCGCCCTTCAGCAAGTTCACCTTCCCGAAAAACTCAATCCCGCCGGTATGAAATACGCCCTGGGGAATTCCCGCGCGGTCCAGCACATCCTTGGTGAACTGCCCGTGGTACCCCATGTTGTGAATCGTGAACACGACAGGAATATCTCTCACCAACGGATCATCGCGGTAAGACGTCCGCAGCAGCACGGGCACCAGCGCCGTTTGCCAGTCATGGCAATGAATCACATCCGCCGGCCAGACATGCTTGGTTACCTCGATCGCCGCGCGGCAGAACTCCGTGTACCGCTCCCCGTTGTCCGGATAATCTCCGCTGCTGCCGCCATACAATCCGTCACGATCGAAATACTCCGGGTCATCCACAAAGTAGTAGCGCACGCCATTCAGTTGCGTGCCATCGGCTATCGCCGGAAAGCGCAACCGTGTCCCACCCATTGGAATCGTCAGGCTCGGCATCACCACCGCAGTGGCCTTTGTCCCGCGGTACCGTGGCAACACCACCGCCACTTCATGGCCCTGCACCACCAGCGCCTTCGACAGTGCCTCCACGACGTCCGCCAGGCCGCCCGTCTTTGAAAACGGCAGCCCCTCCGATGCCACAAACAGAATTCTCACGGTGTTCTCACCAGCGGCTCAAAAGGAACCACGCAATCATTTTACGCTATCTGACGCTACCAACGCCGTCAAGGCGTGGGGCTTGGTTGTCGTTGAGCTGTAAGCTTTTTTTCCCGGTCAGACGTGCTTTGTGTTACGCCGGTCCGAGACGGCGTAAATGGCGGCGGCTCCCAACAAACCCGCCGCGGCCATGATTTTCCATGCTAATTCATAACTGTGCTGCGAATCGAAGATTCTTCCCGCAATCCACGGCGCTCCCCACTGACCGAGCGAGTATCCCATGATGATCAGTGCCAGCAGTTTGCCGAGCGACGCGGTCCCGAAGCACTCCGCCGTGACGAGGGGAATCAGCATATAGTCCGCGCCCATGGAGAAGCCAAATACCAGCGCGAAGGTCCCGGCGGCAACGGGCTGATGGGCCATACCGAGTAAGAGGAGCGACGCGCTGAGCAATGCGTAGAACAGGGCCATGGTGTTCTTCTTCCTGAAGCGGTCCGCCAGATAGCCCGCCAGTACGCGGCCGCCGAGACCTACCGCAAGCAGAGCTGTAAAGTATCGAGAGGCGGTGGTTGCCGAGTAGCCCTGATCTTTGAGGAAGAGGATGAAATGTTGAGTCACCGAGCCTATGGCGCCCATCACCAGCGTGGACCCCGCCAGGATGAGCCAGAAATTCGCTGTACGAACCGCTTCTCCGACTCCGCTTGCGGAGGAAAAGGTGGCGCTGTTCTTTTCTTCCGGCGGTCCATTGCTTTCCGCCCCATCTGGCAGAAGACCCATTTCGGCCGGGGTGGAGCGCGTAATCCAGATCCCCACCGGAAAGAGCACCATCAGGATGAGCAGGCCCACGACCTCAAGGGCATGGCGCCAACCGAAGCTTCGCGTCAAAAAATGCACCAGCAGCGGCGAAACGACTCCGCCTAGCCCCAACCCGAGATACGCGTAACCCATCGCCCGTCCACGCCGCACTTGGAACCATCGGGCCACGAGGACTTGATTGGCGATTGGCCCCGCCAGCACGTAGCCCACAACCTCCAGGATGCAGAGCAGTTCGTAATGCCACAGCCTGGTCATGGACCCCATGAGCACTAGGGAAATGCCGACGAGTCCGGCTCCCGAGAGAATGACCCATCTCGCGCCTATCCGGTCAATCACCGCTCCAGCCAGCAAACCAAACGGCAGGCCCGCCACAAGAAATCCGAGGAGGAAGCCCTGCGTGACTTGCGCACGCGTGAAACCAAGGGATTCCACGAACGCGGGATAAAAAACCGGGAACCCGTAAAAAATGATTCCCACGGCAAAGAAGAGATTCAGGAACGCCGCAACAACAATCCACCACCCGTAAAAGATGCGCGTTGATCGATGGTTCGCCATGAATGAGCTCCGTGCCTTCTCGTAAACCGGGAATCAATTTCTGGAAAGAAGCTGCGAACCGCGCGTCCTGCGGCCAGACATTCTCAGCCGAACTCCGGGCCTAGAATCGCACAAAGGAGTTCCGATCGTCCCGGGTGCTCATTCGATCCCCGGTACATTCGAGTGAGCGACCGCGAATAGCTGAATTCGAAAGACCTCAGTAAGCGGCCAGCGATGGCGTTTGATTTCAAATAATCCACCACCACGAACTCACGCGAAGAGTGTCCCAGGAACGCTTCGAGTAGCTGGCGAGCTGTGCTTGCGTCTCTCGCCATCCAGGGACCGAAATGATCCGCGAAAGAGCCACGCCGCCCGAATGAATAACCCTCGATCACACCTGCATTCCAAATCCCCGCCGTGAATTCAGGCGCATCCTCATCGAGAGACTTAAGCAGCAAACTGCGGTCTGCGCCAAAAATCTCTTGATCCGCTTTGCAAATCGATTCCAAGAGTCCCGGAGAGAATGAATCGCGCGCACCGGAACCGGACGCTTTCGCCGCCCCGGAAGACGATCTCCGCAGAGTCCATCGTTCGATCTCGTATTCGGACACGAATCCTAATTTTTCGTAGAGCGGTTTTCCCTGCGGTGTCGCGTCGAGCTTAATGGCGGGAATTTTCAAATCATCGAGGTGCTCGATCGCTCTTTCAAGAAGCCGGGTTCCGATACCTCGACTGCGATATTCGGGGTCCACCAGCACCATCCCGACCCATGCAAATCGATTTTCAAACGAGATCGTCGTTGCCGTGCCGCATACCCTCCTGTCTTCTTCCGCGGCAAAGCAACCTGCCGGGCCGGCTTCGAGAAACCGTTTCCAGTCCGCCGCGGTCTGATTCCAGCCCGCGATCTCCTTCAACCGCATTCCCGCCGGGATGTCCGCCATCGTCATGATGCGCAAGCGCATGGCTGCCGAATTCCTCGGGGGAGATTGTAAACCCCTTCGAATGGGTCTCCGGAGAAATCTGGACCGTAGAAAAAAGTCTGAAAAGGCAGAGACAAAGACGGAAGACCATGCCTCGGCGATTCGAGTACAATCGCACTCGCCAGTTTTATGGGCATTCGATCGCCGCTGCATCGAATGACTTGAGAGCAACGAATGGCATCATCACACCAGAAGACCTCCGTCCGCGATATCGAAGAGCTGGATGAACTTCTCAGCGAGCCGACGGACGCCGTCATTGGCACGCTCGCTGCCCTCGATGACGACATTGTCATCTTGGGCGTGGGCGGGAAGATGGGGCCGACTCTCGCCCGCATGGCCAAGAGAGCATCGGAGATCGCGGGAGTTTCGCGGCGTGTGATCGGTGTCTCTCGTTTCTCATCCTCCGAGTTAGAGTCGCAGTTGCAAATGTGGGGCGTGGAAACGCTGCGCTGCGACTTGCTGGAACCAAAATCGCTCTCCGCTCTCCCGGATGCCGCCAACATTATCTATATGGCTGGCATGAAGTTCGGGACGACAGGGCAAGAATCGCGGACCTGGGCCATGAATAGTTTTTTGCCCGGCCTCGTGAGCGAAAGATATCGCAAGAGCAGAATCGCGGCCTTCTCCACAGGCAATGTCTATGGGCTCTCGCCTGTTTCCGGCGGCGGCTCGCGAGAAGATGACACGCTGAATCCCGCAGGCGAATACGCCATGAGTTGTCTCGGCCGAGAACGCATCTTCGAGCACTTCAGCCGCACGAACCACACCAGGATGTCCATACTTCGGCTCAATTACGCCACGGAACTCCGCTATGGCGTTCTGGTGGACATTGCCCAGCGCGTTTACGCTGGACAGCCGGTTTCGCTCTCCATGGGCTATTTGAATGCCATCTGGCAGGGTGACGCCTCTGCCATGAGCCTGCAAGCTCTTGGCATCGCGTCGGTGCCTCCCTTCCTGATCAACATTGCCGGACCTGAGTTGCTGAGTGTGCGCCGCGTTGCCGAGCAATTTGGTGAACGCTTGCATAAGCCCGTGCGCCTTGAAGGACAGGAATCGGCCGACGCTCTCTTGAGCAACGCAAAAAAATCGTACGAACTCTTCGGCCATCCCCGCGTCGAAGCCAATCAACTGATCGCCTGGATCGCGGACTGGCTTAGCCGGGACGGAGCGACATTGGCAAAACCCACACATTTTGAGGAACGCGCGGGACGCTTTTAGAAAGAGCCCGCAGCGGAGAGAGCAGGCCAATTCCTATGCCACGGCAACTGGATCCAACGATTCGGCGCGTCTTGGCGCGAGGCGTGGTGATCCCCGCGCATCCATTAGCACTCACGGCAGACCGGCAGCTGGACGAGCGGCGCCAAAGAGCTCTCACGCGTTATTACGTCGCCGCTGGCACAGGCGGCTTGGCCGTGGGCGTCCATACCACGCAGTTTGCCATCCGAGACTCACGCATCGGGCTCTTCGCACCCGTCCTAAAATTGGCAGCGGAAGAAATGGACCGTGCTGATCGCGGCCGCGCAGAGCCGTTAATCCGCATCGGAGGTATCTGCGGGGCGACATCGCAAGCTGTCGCGGAAGCGGAGTTGCTCGCGAGTTTGGGATACAGCGCGGGCCTGTTGAGCTTGGCCGCCATGAAAGGCGCGGAGGACGCGGCCCTCATAGCTCACTCCCGAAAAGTAGCGGAAGTCATACCTCTGATTGGTTTTTACCTGCAGCAGGCTGTGGGCGGCCGCGTGCTTTCCTACAAATTCTGGCGCGCGTTCGCCGAGATTGAAAATGTTGTCGCTATCAAGATTGCGCCATTCAACCGTTACCAGACGCTGGATGTCGTCCGCGCCGTCGCCGAATCTGGCCGAGACATCGCGCTCTACACCGGCAATGATGACAATATGGCCATGGATCTTCTGACGCCCTATTTTTTCCAGGTCAACGGACGCGCGCGGGAATACCGCATTGTAGGCGGCCTTTTGGGCCACTGGGCGGTATGGACTCGCCGCGCCGTCGATCTCTTACAGGAGTGCCATGCCGTGGCGCACGAAGCGGGAGGCGTTTCGAAAGACTTGCTCCGAAGAAGCGCCGAAATCACCGATACCAACGCGGCCTTTTTCGACGTGCCGAACAATTTCGCCGGCTGCATCGCGGGACTGCATGAGGTCTTGCGGCGGCAAGGCCTCCTGGAAGGTATCTGGTGCTTGGATCCCCACGAAACCCTCAGTCCCGGACAACGAGAAGAGATCGATCGCGTCTACGCCGCCTATCCCCATCTAAACGACGATTCCTTCGTCCTCGAACGCCGCGACCAGTGGCTGAAGCCCTGAGAGCGCATTCCGGCAACGCTTTTTTTATTCTGGATAAGTGCCATACGTGCGCCACCGCGCCTGATTTCAAATGGGCCCGTGGTTCAAGGGCCCTGGATCAACGAACAAGCAGCACATCGGCCGCGGCCAGTTTCACTTACCGCGTGTCGAAGGTGTAGAAGGTGTCCGCCTGCAGGGCGAGTGCGGAGACCACGTGAAGTACGTCGAGTGTTCGGGCACCCAAACGAGGCGTTGTCTTCGCGCGATCGGCTTCGCCCGTTCGAAGGTGCTCGCGGGCAATGCGTTGACCATTAGAACGCCGTCTTCCAGGTCCTTTCTGATCAGCGCGTGCGCAGCCTTCACTTGAGAGGCAGAAAGCTCTTTCCGGAAAAGCCGCAAAGCGACGGCGTTGGTGAGCTCGAGTTCGCCAAACGGGGCAATCAGCACGGGAAGTTTGGCGCGCTTCATCCGGGCAGCGGCCAGCACCGAGTAACTCGTCATCTTTATCTTCTTATCTCCTTATCTCCTTATCTCTCACGGCGATCCCCGCGCTGCCTGCTACACTGTTCCACCCATGGCACGCCAACGCCTCGGCCAACATTTTCTCGGCGATCTCCATTGGCGCGAAGAGATTGCGCGCGCCATTCGCGTTTCGCCGCATTCCACCGTTCCTCGCCCGCCAGACGATCAACATTGCTGGATCGAAATCGGTTCCGGTCACGGCGAGATGACCCAGCACCTCCTCGCCGCCGGCACTCCCGTCCACGCCATCGAAATCGATCCTGCGTTCCTGCCGGGCCTTCGCCATCTCGCAAAGCAATTCCCCAGTCTCACCGTCATCCCCGGGGACATTCTTGAAGCCGACATTGCCGCCATCGCCGCCGGTCGCCGCCTACGGATCTATGGCAATCTTCCTTACTACATCACTTCGCCGATCCTTCATCACCTTTTCACGTTTGCCGACTTCATCGACGAAATACACATCGTCATCCAGAGCGAAGTCGCGCGTCGCCTCGCGGCCCAACCGGCCACGCGCGATTACGGCTATCTTTCCGTCGTCACCCAGTTCTACACGCGTCCCGAACTCGTCTTCGAGATCCCTCGCGACGCCTTCGAGCCGCCGCCGGAAGTCGCCTCCGCCCTGGTCACGCTCCGCCTGCCCGGCGAACGCGCAATGCTCTCCCTCAGCGACGCATCTCGTTTCCTGGATTTTGTGAAATTATGTTTCTCGCAGAAGCGTAAAACCCTGATCAATAATCTGCGGTCTCTCGCCAAACCCGATCGTGTTCGCGAGGCCTTGGCCTCACTGAATTTGCGTCCCGACGCCCGCGCCGAACAAATCCCCGTCGCCCAACTCGCCGCTCTCCAGGCTCAGCTGGCTGGTTCGTGATGGACGCCCGACCGCTCTCCACTTTTGGAATGGAACTTCGCTCCCCTGGGTTTCTCGCTTTTAAGAGATGCTCTCGGCTTCTTTTCTCACCGCCGCCGCCAGCCGGTCCGGATAATCACTCATGATTCCGTCCACACCCGCGGCGGCGAGCATCCGCATGTGCGCGGGATGATTCACCGTCCAGCACACCACTTGCAGATCTTTCCTCCGGACTTCGGCAATCAGCGCAGGCGTCACCAGATCTCCGCGTACCACCACTTGCCGCGCGCCGATGGCGACGGCCTTCTCCAGCGGATTCTCGATCTGCCCGTCGTACAAGAGCCCGGTCATCAGCGTTGGCTCGATTTTCCGCACGCTCAGCACGATCGCCGGGTCAAAAGAAATCACCACCACCCGCGGTATCTCTCCTGATTCGCGCAACGCTCCCACCAGCGCGTGCTCCCCGCCCCACGATCCGCCCGGCTTTATCTCCAGGTAGAACACCACATCATTTTTCTTGGAGAACTCCAGAACTTCTTCCAGCGTGGGGATGCGCTCTCCGGCGAACTCGCTCCCGAACCACGACCCCGCATCCAAGCGCCGCAATTCCGCCAGCTTCATGTCGTGCACTGCTCCCTGCCCGTTTGTGGTTCGATTCACCGTCGCATCGTGAATGGCCACGAAATGCGCATCGCGCGAAAGCTGCAAATCCGTTTCAATGAACGGCGCTCCCAGCGCAACAGCTTTCTTGAATGCCGCC
>Ga0066669_10000185_pt1 | contig 16985 bp, 19 predicted proteins | sample GraSoiAngelo_118_FD_133940 | JGI IMG/M metagenome (GOLD analysis project Ga0066669, IMG submission 133940) | Grasslands soil microbial communities from the Angelo Coastal Reserve, California, USA - 14_0919_02_20cm | ecosystem: Environmental > Terrestrial > Soil > Grasslands | place: USA...
GGCGTCTGCCTGGTCGAGATCGGGGCCGGCACCACCAACGTCGTCGTCTTCAATGAAGGCTCGGCGAGGCACCTCGCCGTGCTGCCCGTCGGCGGCAACCACGTCACGAGCGACATCGCGATCGGATTGCGCACCACGCTTGACGAGGCTGAGAACCTGAAGCTCAATTACGGCCATGCGCTGCCTGACGTCATCGACCACGCCGAAAAGGTCGAGGTCCGGCAGGTCGGCGGCGACCGCATCCAGGCCCTGCCACGCCGCTTCCTCGCCGAGATCATCGGGCCTCGGATGCTCGAGATCTTCCAGATGGCTCGCGAAGAAGTGCGCAAGACCGGGTTCGACCAGCTGCTCCCCGCGGGCGTCGTCGTCGCGGGTGGCGGTTCGCGGCTGATGGGCACGATGGACGCCGCCCAGGCCGTGTTCAACACATCGGCCCGCCTCGGCCAGCCGCTCGGCCTCGCCGGGCTCGCCGACAAAGCTCATGGACCGTCGTTTGCGGTCGTTGCCGGGTTGGTGAAGTGGGGGGCGCGCTCTCGCGAGGCCTACGGCAACACCCACCAGCCGGCCACGTTTGGAAACACGTATCAAAAAACAGTGAGGTGGCTGCGCGATTTTTTCTAGAGAACACACCAAAAACCAGCTTGAGCTCGCCATGGCCAGAGCACATTCGAAGGAGGATCACCTGATCGTCATGAAAGAAAGCGAATTGCATGAGGGGCGAGCACGGATCAAGGTCGTCGGCTGCGGCGGCGGCGGCGGCAACGCCGTCAATCGCATGATCTCGAAGGCGCTCAAAGTCCAGTTCGTCGCGGTCAACACCGACAAGCAGGCGCTGGAGCGCTGCCAGGCAGACGTCAAAGTCCAGATCGGGAACAAAGTCACTCGCGGGCTGGGTGCCGGCGGCGACTGGACCCGCGGCCGCGACGCGGCCGACGAGAGCCGGACCGAGCTTACGGCGGTCGTTCAGGAATCGGACATGGTCTTCATCACCGCGGGCATGGGCGGAGGCACCGGCACCGGGTCGGCTTCCATCGTCGCCGAGCTGGCCAAAGAAGCCGGCGCGCTCACGATCGGCGTCGTGACGCGGCCGTTCTCGTTCGAGGGCCGCATCCGCAACGACACCGCTGAGGAAGGCATCAAGGCCTTGCGCGGCCAGGTCGACGCGCTGATCGTCATCCCCAACGACCGGCTGGCGCAGGTAGCCAGCTCCAAAACGACGCTCGAGGAAGCCTTCCGCATGGCCGACGACGTTCTGCGCCAGGGCGTGCAGGGCATCTCCGACCTGGTGACCCAGCCCGGCGTGATCAACCTCGACTTCGCCGACGTGAAGGCGATCATGGAGAACGCGGGCGAGGCCCTGATGGGCATCGGGCACGGCGCCGGCGACTCGCGGGCCGAGGATGCCGCCAAGCAGGCGGTCTCAAGCCCGCTGCTCGAGACGTCGATCGACGGCGCCAAGGGCATCCTGTTCAACATCACCGCGGGCAAGGACATCACCTTGCAAGAGGTGCAGAGGGCGGCCGAGATCGTGCGCGCGGCGGCCGACCCGGGCGCCAACATCATCTTCGGTGTCGTCCGCGATGACACGATGGCGGGAGAGATCAAGATCACGGTCATCGCCACCGGTTTCGGCGGCAAGACCCAGCAGGAAGCCAGGCAGGAGACGCAGCGTCGTACGATCGAGCGGCCCGAGTTCGGCCTCGAAGAGCTCGGCGACATCAACATCCCCGCCTTTCTGCGTAATCGGATGTAGACAAAAGAGGAGAACAGTTGCGTTGCCCGTACTGCGGTCATCACGACCTGAAGGTGGTCGACTCCCGCGATTCTGAGATCGGGGAGGCGATTCGCCGGAGGCGCGAATGCCTGCAGTGCGGGCAGCGTTTCACCACCTATGAGCGGATCGAGACCGTGCCGTTCTTCGTCACCAAGAAGGACGGCCGGCGCGAGGACTTCGACCCTCAAAAGCTCTTCAACGGCCTGAAAAAAGCGACCGAGAAGAGGGATATCTCGCCTGAGCGGCTGCGGGCGATCGTTGATGACATTGAAGCAGAGCTCCGGCGGTCGGGACGCGTCGAGATCCCAAGCCAGGAGATCGGCGAGATGGTGATGGACCGGCTGCGCGACCTCGACGAGGTCGCCTACATCCGGTTTGCCTCCGTCTACAGAGAGTTCATGGACCTCCAGCAGGTCAAGCGGGAGATCGAGCAGGTACTGAGCTCCCGCCGGTCTTAGTCGGATCGGATCCCGCCGGTAGCACGTCCAGGTTGATTGTGCCGACGGCCTTGGCCGAACCGCGCGGGATCAGTTGAAAGCTCCAACAGCCGGGTAGCGGGGCATCGACGATGCTGGGACCGCCATCAACGCTGACGACCGGTTTCGACGTGCCGAGCGGTCGGCCCTCGACCACAAAGGCGGCGCCATCGCGCAACAGCCATAGCACCTTGTTGGTGGAACCGTCGACACGTGGGCTCGCGCCGGCCACGAGGTGTCGCGCGAACAGGAAGGCAAGGGCATTGCTCGATGTGCTCGGGGCCCAGGGCACGGGCCAGGGTGCTCCATTCGTGTGGCTCCAACCGCTCTGTGCCCACCTCGGCGGTTCAGCTTCGGTCACCACGGTACCGGCGCAGCCGCCTGCAAGGGCGTTGGAGGTCGGGCCGGGTTGGGGCGTTGTCTTGGCAGCCTGCTGTGGGCTGCATCCTGACACCAGCATGAGAAGCAAGACCCAAACGCAGCAGCCGGCCCCCCGCATCCCCGTTTTCACGCTCTGCCTACACCTGACGGCAGCCAGCGGTTCCCCGTACGTACCCTGATGCCGGTGAGCACGCCAGCTGTCTTGCACGTGCCGGAGCTCGCCGATGAGCCGGCCTTCGTGCACGGTTTCTCCACCGTCGCCATCGGTTCTGTCGGGCTGTCGCACGCACCAGATCCGGCGCCTGTTCTCGCGTCCCGCGAGACGTTCCTGCGAGTTCTCGGCCTCGACGATCGGGCGCTGACGACCGCAGGCGCCATCCATGGAGCCTCAGTCGCAAGGATCGATGAGCCAGTCGATCACGTTGACGCCGTCGACGCGCTTGTCACCGACCGCACGGATGTAGTGCTGTTCACGACGCATGCGGATTGCTACCCGATCGTGCTGTGGGATCCGGAGAAGAACGTCGCGGGACTCGTCCACGCCGGCTGGCGTGGAACCCAGGCCGGCGTCGCGGGGGCGACGGTGCGATTCATGAGAGAGGAGTACGACTGCCGGTTCATCCGGGCAGGCATCGGGCCTGGCATCTGCGGGCGTTGTTACCAGGTCGGGGAGGAGGTGGCGTCGCAGTTCGATCGCCGTTTCGTGCTGCCGGATGACGGAGGCAAGTTCCTGCTCGACCTCTCAGCGGCCAACCGCGCCCAGCTCGCGGCGGCCGGTGTCAAGTCTGTGTATGACATTGCCATGTGTACCAAGGAGAGCTATCTGTTCCCTTCGCACCGCCGCCATCCAGACGGGACGCGGTTCGGCGCGATCGTCGCCTTGCGGTGAGCGTCGGCGAACGGCTGGGTGCGGTCCGCGAGCGCATCGCTCGCACGGGACGCAATCCGGACGAGGTCACGATCGTCGCCGTCACCAAAGGGTTCGGTCCCGAGGTTTGCGCTCAGGCCTTGCAGGCGGGTCTTTACTACCTCGGCGAGAACAGGGTCCAGGAGGCGCTGGCGAAGATGGACGCCGTCGAGGGCGCCGAGTGGCACCTGATCGGCCACCTGCAGACCAACAAGGTGAAGCTGGCGGCTCGGCGGTTTGCGCTCATCCAGTCGGTCGACTCGCGGCATCTTGCCGAGGCCCTCGGTCGCGCCGACTCTGAGCAACCGGTGCTGGTCGAGGTCAATGTGGCCCGCGAGCCGCAAAAGAGCGGAGTCGAGCCGGCGCGCGCTCTCGAGCTGATCGACCAGGTGGCGAAGCTCCTCCACCTGCGCGGCTTGATGGCGATGGGGCCGGCTCGCGGCGACCCGACGCCGGCCTTCGAGGCCCTGCGAAATCTGCGCGATGAGGCCGAACAACGGACGGGCAGGGCGCTCCCTATCCTTTCTATGGGTATGAGCGGAGACTTCGAGGCTGCCGTCGTCGCCGGCAGCACCATGCTTCGATTGGGCCAGGTCCTCTTCGGGCCTCGCTCCTCCCCATTTATGGGAACGAGGCCGGACAACGGCCGGAGGGGCTGATCGATTGTCCGCGATCGCCGGCCTCCTGGTCCTCGTGCTGCAGGCTTTCCTCATCGTGGTCCTGATCCGGATCGTGTTCTCGTGGTTGAGCCCGTACCCCACCAACCCGGTGTCCCGTCTTGCCTTCCAGGTCACCGAGCCGATCCTCGCCCCGATCCGGCGCCGGCTTCCGCCGCTGTCTGGGATCGACCTTTCGCCCCTGGTCGTCTGGCTGGTCGTGATCATCCTCATCGGGGTTCTGCGCACCCTCGGCTGACCTGATGTTCGATAAAGTCGATCCAAGAGTCAGCTTCCCGGAGCTGGAGCGACAGCTCATGGCGCGATGGAAGGAGGAAGGCACCTTCCAGAAGTCTCTGCAGCTGCGCGAGGGCCGGCCCCGCTTTGTCTTCTACGAGGGTCCGCCCACCGCCAACGGGAAGCCGGCCACCCATCACATCCTGGCCCGCGCGTTCAAGGACCTGTTCGGCCGCTACAAGACGATGCAGGGCTTCTACGTCGAGCGAAAGGCCGGCTGGGACACGCACGGCCTCCCGGTCGAGATCGAGGTCGAGAAGAAACTCAACATCTCGGGCAAGTTCCAGATCGAAAACGAGATCGGGGTGGAGAGGTTCAACGAGCTCTGCCGGCAGAGCGTCTACGAGTACGTCGAGGACTGGAGGCTTTTCAGCGAGCGCATGGGGTTCTGGCAGGACTACGACCACGCTTACTGGACGCTGACGTCCGACTACATCCAGTCCGTCTGGTGGGCGCTAAGCGAGATGTGGAAGCAAAACCTCGTCTACAGAGGCTTCCGCGTCGCCCCTTACTGCTCCCGCTGCGCCACCCCGCTGTCGAGTCACGAGCTGGCTCAAGGCTACCGCGACAACGTGCCCGATCCGAGCGTCTACATCCGGTTCCGGCTCAAGAACGACCCCCGAACGTCGATCCTCGCCTGGACGACCACGCCGTGGACACTGCCCGGCAACGTCGCGCTCGCGGTCGACAACGATATCGACTACATCAAGGTGCACGAGGGCGGCGAGTTTCTCATCCTCGCCGAGACTCTGCTTAGTGTGCTCAAGGAGCCGCCGCAGGTGGTGGAGCGGATGAAGGGTCGCGACCTCCTGGGCCTCGAGTACGAACCCCTGTATCCGTACTCCGTCCCCGAGGAGGGACGCGCCCACTACGTGGTCGATGCGGATTTCGTCTCCACGGAGGAAGGAACTGGCGTGGTGCACACGTCGGCGCTGTACGGCGTAGACGACCTGCGCCTCTGCCAGGAAAAGGGCATCCCGTTCAAGCACACGGTCGGCCTCGACGGAAAGTTCCTGCCCTATGTCGAGAAGTTCGCGGGGCTGCACGTGAAGGAAGCCGACCCCGTGATCATCGACGACCTCAAGGAGCGCGGCCTGCTTTACAAGGCCGAGACCATACTTCACACCTATCCGTTCTGCTGGCGGTGCGGCACGCCGCTGATCTACTACGCGCTCGACGCCTGGTACATCCGCACGACCGAGCGCAAGGAGCAGCTGCTCGCCAATAACAACGCCACCAACTGGGTGCCCGCGCACATCAAGACCGGGCGGATGGGCGACTGGCTTCAGAACAACGTCGACTGGCAGTTCTCGCGCAGCCGCTACTGGGGCACGCCGGTGCCGATCTGGATCTGCGAGGGCTGCGACGAGCAGCGATGCATCAGCTCGGCGGCCGAGCTCGGGTTGAATGACGACGTCGACCTCCACCGTCCTTACATCGACGAGGTGACGATCCCGTGCGAGAAGTGCGGTGGGGTGATGCGCCGCGTGCCAGAGGTTATGGACACGTGGTTCGACTCCGGGTCAATGCCGTTCGCGCAACGCGGCTACCCGCGAGACGGCAAAGAGCTATTCGAGGAGACCTTCCCCGCCGACTTCATCTCCGAGGCGGTCGACCAGACGCGCGGTTGGTTCTACACGCTGCTGGCGATCTCGACGCTTCTCTTCAAGCAGAACTCGTACCGCAACGTGATCTGCCTCGGCCACGTCGTCGACCCGAAGGGGAAGAAGGCGTCGAAGTCGCGCGGGAATGTGCTCGACCCCAACTATCTCTTCGACACTTTTGGCTCGGACGCCGTGCGCTGGTACTTCTACACGTCGACCCAGATCGGCGAAAACTACCGCACCGACGACGCCGCCCTGCGCGAGACGGTGCAGCAGTTCTTCATCCCGCTGTGGAACTGCTACACGTTTTTCATCACCTACGCCCGGCTCGACAACTTCGACCCGGAGAAGGCAGGGGTGCCCATCGAGGAGCGCCACGTGCTCGACCGCTGGCTGCTGTCGAAGCTCAGCGGGCTGGTGACGGCTGTCACCGCCGGGCTGGACGCCTACGAACCGGTCGAACCGGCGCGCCGCATCCACCGCTTTGTCGACGACCTCTCGAACTGGTACGTCCGGCGCTCCCGGCGGCGTTTCTGGAAGTCGCAGTCAGACCGCGACAAGCAGGCGGCCTATCAGACGCTGCACCAAGCCCTGACCACGCTGGCCTTGCTGATGGGACCCTTTGCGCCGTTCGTGGCCGACGCCATGCATCGCAACCTGTCGGACGGCAAATCGGTGCACCTGGCCGATTTTCCCAAGCCGGTGGCGGCCGACGATCCGCAGATCGAGGCCGACATGGCTCGGGCCAGGCAGGCGGTGGAGGCAGGGCTCGCCGCTCGAGACGCCGCCAGGCTCAAGGTGCGCCAGCCGCTGGCGGGGATAGCCGTTCTCGGCGACCCGCTGCCGGACGACATCGCGGCCATCGTCCGCGACGAGCTCAACGTCAAGAGCATCACGTTCGGGGCGCCCGAGGTGAAGCTCGACACGGTGATCACCGAGGAGCTGAAGCTCGAGGGCCTGGGCCGCGAGCTGGTGCGCATCATCCAGGATCGGCGCAAGAAGCTGGGCCTCAACGTGGAGGACCGGATCCACACCCGCTACGAGGCGGATGGCATGCTCCTCCGTGCCCTGGATCGGCACTGCGATTACATCAAGGCCGAGACGCTATCCGTGACCCTCGAGCCAGGGCGCGGCGATGGCTTTGACGGCGAGCAGATGATGCTCGAAGGAGAACAGCTCTGGATCGGCCTCAAGCGCGCCTGAGCACCGCACGCATCCTGTTCGTGGTGGTTGCGGTGATCGTGTTCATCCTCGACCGCATCACGAAGAGCCTGGTCGCGGCTCAGGTGCCATACGGCACCGAGGTCTCGGTGATCGATCACCTCGTGGGCATCACCAACGTCCGCAACTCGGGCGCCGCGTTCGGGTTTGCGCCCGCAGGCGCGAGCCTGTTTCTGATCGCATCGGTCGTGGTGGCGATCGGGCTGGTGATCTACGTCGCACGCAACCCGGGGACTCGGTGGACCGACGGGACCCTCGGCCTGATCATGGGCGGCACCCTGGGCAACGGGTACGACCGGGTCGTGCACGGCACCGTCACTGACTTCATCAACTTCCATTTCTGGCCCGTGTTCAACGTCGCGGACTCGGCCATCTCGATCGGCGTGCTGCTGATGATCGCCGGATATCTCCTACGAAGAAGCCCCGCCGGCTGATCGCCGCGACGGCGGCAGCGAGGCTGGATCGCTTTCTAGCCGAGAACGCGCCCGACCTGAGCCGGTCGGCGGCGGCGCGTCTGATCAAGGGTCACCTCGCGCTGGTCAACGGTCACCCCGCCGACCCGGCCGATCGCGTGGCGGCCGGAGACGTCGTTGATTTCGAGATCCCCGAGGCGTACGTGGTGGAGGCGGGTGCGGAGGCAATTCCGCTCGACATCGTTTACGAGGACGGCGACATCGCGGTCATCAACAAGCCCGCTGGGATGGTTGTCCACCCGGCGCCTGGTCACTACTCGGGAACCCTGGTCCATGCGCTTCTCGGCCGCGGTGATGCCTGGTCGGTGGTCGGCGGCGCGGCAAGGCCGGGCGTCGTGCACCGCCTCGACAAGGGGACATCAGGGCTCATCGTCGTCGCGCGCAATGATGTCAGCCACCGAGCCCTCTCGGCGCAGCTCAGGGATCGCTCGCTCAGCCGTACCTATCTCGCCATCGTCCGGGGCCGGTTGAAGGACGATGCCGGAGAGCTGGAGGGGCCCATCGGGCGACACCCGCGCGAGCGCAAGCGCATGGCCGTGGTCGCGGGCGGCCGATTCGCGCGCACGCGCTACCAGGTCGTCGAGAGGAAGGGAACCCATACGCTTTTGCGCTGTGACCTCGACACCGGCCGCACCCATCAGATCCGGGTGCATCTCGCAGCGCTTGGTCATCCGGTCGCTGGCGACTCCGAGTACGGAGGTCGGGAAGCGAGCCTCGTACGCCCGATGTTGCACGCGTGGCGGCTGCGGCTCCGGCACCCTCGCACGGGCTCTGAGATGAATTTCGAAGCGCCGCCTCCGCGCGACTTCGCAGCGTTCTGGGAATCGCTGGCTTGAAGCAGGGCTTGCTGATCGTCATCTCGGGGCCGTCCGGGGTCGGCAAGGACACGCTGATCCGCCGCCTGCTCGAGCTCGACCGCAACCTCGTCTATTCGGTCTCCGGGACCACGCGGCAGCCGAGGCCGGGTGAAAAACGGGACGAGAACTACACCTTCCTGACCCGTGAGCAGTTCGAGGCCCTGGTCAAGAAACGCGCTTTCCTCGAGCACGCGAACTACAACGGCCACCTGTACGGCACGTTTCGCGACCGCGTCGAGCGCGCCCGCCGCGAAGGCCGCGACGTCGTGCTGAAGATCGACATCCAGGGCGCTGAACAGGTGCGCCGGCGCATACCGGACGCGGTTTTTATCTTCGTGGTCGCACCTTCAGAGGAGGAGCTGAAGCACCGGCAGGAGGAGCGCGGGAGCGAATCCCCGCAGGACCTCGCGTCGCGCCGCGAGATCGCCAAGCACGAGATGGCGTACGCACAGAATTACGAGCACGTGGTCATGAACGACGACGTCGAACGCGCGGTCCGCGAGATTCGCCAGATCATCGAGGACGCGCGACTCCGCGTAACTTAGCCCCCATGCCCCTCGACGCCACTCCGATTCCAATTGAGCTCCGGGGCCTGCGCATCGCGCTGCTGGTCTCCGGCGGGATCGCCGCATACAAGGTGGTCGACCTCGCCTCGGCGCTGAGCCAGGCAGGGTGCCAGGTCCGCGTTGCGATGACCGCGGCGGCGATGCGTTTCGTCGGTCCTCCGACCTTTCAAGGCGTCACCGGCAAACCCGTGGCAACCGGGATATGGCCCACCGACGGAACTCCGGAGCCGCATGTCTTCCTGGGCGATTGGGCGCAGCTCATCCTGGTCGCACCCGCGACCGCCAACGTCATCGGCCGCATCGCGGATGGCCGGTCGGATGACATCGTGACGGCGACCCTGCTCGCAGCTCGATGCCCGGTGGTCATCGCGCCCGCGATGAACGACGCGATGTGGGCCAAGCCCGCGCTGCAGGAAAATCTCACGAAATTGCGCCACCGCGGGATCACCGTCGTCGAGCCGGAGACGGGTCACCTCGCGAGCGGACACGAGGGCGCCGGGAGGCTGGCCGGCGCGTCGGCGATCCTCAACGCGATGGTGCACGGCATTCGTGCCCGCTACGACCTGGCGGGTCGCCGCGTGGTGGTCACCGCAGGCGGCACGCGGGAGCCGATCGACCCGGTGCGGTTCATCAGCAATTATTCGAGCGGCAAGATGGGGTTCGCCCTCGCCGCGGCGGCCGCCGATCGCGGCGCCAAGGTGACCCTGATCACGACCGCGAACCATCCTGAGCACAACGGCATCGACGTGCAGCGCGTCGACACTGCGGAGGAGATGCTCGCCGAGCTGCGCTCACAGCTGAGGGGTTCGGATCTCCTGCTCATGGCCGCGGCGGTGGGTGATTTCCGTCCCGCCAAAGCCTCCGATCGCAAGATCAGGCGCGAGGAAACGCCGAGCCTGACCTTGGAGCTCGAGCCGATTCCCGACGTCGTCGCCTCGCTGGCGGCCGAGCCGGCGTTCGCCACCGTGTTTCGGGTCGGCTTTGCCGCGGAAGACTCGAAGCTCGATGCCAAGGCGATGGAGAAGGTGAAGCGAAAGGGCCTGCAGGCCATCGTCGCGAACGACATCTCGCGTCGCGACATCGGCTTCGGCAGCGAGTACAACGCGGGCGTGCTTCTCTTCGCCGACGGTGCGCGTCACGAGCTCGAGAAGGCGACCAAGCGCGAGCTGGCCGACAAGATCCTGGACCTCGTGCTTCCCCGCTTGAAAAGGTAATTGGCTCTCTACGCCGAGGTGGCGGTGGAGGCGGCCCGCGGGATTGCCCGGGAAACCTATACGTACGCGGTCCCCGATGGGGTGGACGTGGTGCCCGGGCATCGGGTCACCGTTCCCTTCGGCCGGCGCGACACATACGGATTTGTGGTGTCGCTCGGCACCGAGGATCCAGGCGTCGAGACCAAAGCGATCGCGACCGCCGGCCGCGAGCCGCTGCTGCTGCCGCATCAGGTCGCTCTGGCTCGCCTCGTCGCCGATCACTACTGGCTGCCGCTGATCGAGTGCATCCGGGCGATGCTGCCGCCGCGCGTACGCGGCAGCGGGTCGGCGGGATCAGGAGAGTCGAGCCGGCAGCGCCGGCACACCCGCCTGCTCGAGCTCGCCACGGGCCCCGCCCCGGCCGCCGAGAGGGTGGCGCTTACAGATGAGCAGCGCGCGGCACTCGATGTGATCGACACGAACCCGGTCACGCTGCTACACGGCGTCATCGCCAGCGGGAAGACCGAGGTCTACCTGGCCGCGGCCGAGCGGGCGCTGGCGGAGGGACTGCGGGTCCTGCTCCTCGTGCCTGAGATCTCGCTCACCCCGCAGTTGGTGCAACGCGTGCGAGCGCGTCTGAACGCCCCCGTGGCGGTGTTGCAGTCGCAGCTGACCGAGCTGGAGCGCGCGCAGCAGTGGTGGCGGACGAGGCGGGGCGAGGCCCAGGTCGTGCTGGGCAGCCGGTCTGCGGTCTTCGCGCCCATTCCGCGCCTGGGCCTGATCTGTCTCGACGAGGAGGGATCGGCTGCCTACAAGCAGGACCGCACGCCGCGCTACGAGGCGGGATGGGTGGCGCGGCGGCTGGCCTCGGTCACCGGAGCCCGTCTTGTCATGGGCTCGGCGACACCGGCCGTCGCCACGTATTACGAGTCTTCCCAGGACGTGACCGCCCTCGCCACGCTCATCAGGCGGGTGCGCGGCGACGACGCCGAGGTCGAGCTCGTCGACATGCGCGATGAGGCCGAATCCGGCAACCGCCAGCCGCTGTCGCGGCGCCTTGTCGAGGCCGTCACCCACACTCTCGAGAACGAGGAGCAGACCATCCTCTACCTCAATCGTCGCGGCCTTGCGACGTATGTCATGTGCCACGACTGCGGTCGCTCTGTGCAGTGCCTCGGCTGCTCGGTCGCGCTGGTGCAGCATGCCGAGGTCGAGGGCCTGGTGTGCCACTACTGCGGTTATTCGCGCGCGATGCCCGCGGTTTGCGATCACTGCGGGAGCCGCAATATCCGCGCCCTTGGCATGGGCACCCAGCGCCTGGAGGGCATGGTCAAGAGGTTGTGGTCGCAGGCGCGGGTGTTGCGACTCGACAGCGATGCGGCGAGAGGACCCGATTCCTATTTCCGGATCTGGGAGACGTTTAGCGAGCGTCGGGCCGATATCCTCGTCGGCACGCAGCTCGTGACGCGAGGGCTGGACCTGCCCGGGGTGTCCTGCGTCGGCGTCGTCGATGCCGACCTGCCTTTGCATTTTCCCGATTCCCGATCCGCCGAGAACACGTGCGCGCTGGTGGCGCAAGTAACGGGTCGGGCCGGCCGCGACGGCCGCCCGTCACGGGTCATCGTGCAGACCAGCAACCCCGAGCACTACAGCCTTCGCTGCGCAGCGGCGGGGGACTACCAGGGCTTCTACGAGGCCGAGCTGCCGGCCCGCAAGGCCTTCGTGTTTCCGCCCTTTGCCGGGCTGGCCGTCCTCACGCGGACCGACCGCGACGACGGCCGAGCCGCCTCTTCGGCGCGCGAGGCGGCGGAATCCATCGCCTCCGGGCTGCTCAAAGATGAGATCGCGGGCATACGCGTGATGGGGCCATCACCCGCATTCATTCACCGCCTTCGTGGCGAGTACCGGTGGCAGGTGACCCTCAAAGGCGACGGCCTCGAGCGCGCCCGGCACCTGGCGCCGCGCGGCAAGGGCTGGAGCTATGACATCGATCCGGTCAATTAGGAGAGGCGGATCTTGAGAGACACAGCAACCCGAAAAGCTGACGTTCTTGCCGCGCTCGAGAAGCAGCACGACCTCTGGCTCGCGAGCGCCGATGTGGCCGGGCGGCCGCATCTCATCGCTGTGTCGGCATGGTGGGACGGCACCGACCTGATCATCGCAACGACCGGCTCGAGCAAGACGGCACGCAACCTGGCCATGAATCCGGCCGCGCGCGTGGCGCGAGGCGCGCCGGCCGATGCGATCGTGATCGACGCCCAGATGATCGAGAGCCGAGCCGTCGAAGATTCGGCCGAGCTGGCGGGCGGCTTTGCCGCGGCGGTGGGCTGGGATCCGCGCGAGGTGGGCGAGGGCTGGATGTTCTTTCGCTTGCGGCCGAACCGGATCCAGGCCTTCCGCGGCTACGACGAGATCGAGGGCCGCGACGTGATGCTTCGTTCCCGCTGGCTGGTTTAACCCAGGTTGGGTTTTCGCACCCCGCGGGTAGAATCGAACGCATGGTCCGGCCGATCCTCACCTTTGAAAATCCCGTGCTCCGCGAAAAGGCGAAGAAAGTCGCGCGCGTGGACGCCTCCATTCAGCGTCTCCTCGACGACCTGACCGAGACCATGCTGGAGGCGCCTGGCGCCGGGCTCGCAGCCAACCAGATCGGCGTGGCCCTGCGTGTGTGTGTCGTCAAGGGCGACGACAAGCAGATCTGGGGCCTGGTCAATCCGGAGATCGTGAAGAAGGATGGCGCTCAGGTCGGTTACGAGGGATGCTTGAGCTATCCGGGATGGGTGGGCGAGGTGGAGCGCGCCGAGACCGTGGTCATCAAGGGCCGCAACCGGCACGGCAAGGAGATCCGCGTCAAGTCATCCGGCTTCACGGCTCGCGCCTTCCAGCACGAGCTCGACCATCTCGACGGCGTCCTTTTCACCGACAAGCTGACCAGTCTCGACACGCTGCGGCGGGTGGAAGAACTGGTCGGTGAGGAGAGGGAAGAGGCCGTCGCCGCGGCCTCGGGTTAGACGACCTTCTACAGGATCGTCTTTGCCGGCACGGCCGCATTCGCCGTGCCTTCGCTGCGAGGGCTCAATGAGGCTGGGCATCAGATCGTGCTCGTGGTCACGCAGCCTGACCGCCCGGGCAACCGGATGAAGGTGACGCCGGCGCCCGTGAAGGTTGCGGCGCAGGAGTTGGGGTTGGCCGTCTACCAACCGGAACGCATTCGCGACCCCGAGGCCGTCGAACGGTTGCGCGCGCTCGCGCCCGATTTCCTGGTGGTGGTTGCGTACGGGCAGCTCATTCCGCGCTCGGTGCTTTCGATACCGCGCCTGGGTGCCATCAACGTGCACGCCTCGATCTTGCCTCGACACCGCGGCGCGGCCCCGATCGCACGTGCGATCCTCGCCGGGGATCGGGAAACCGGGGTGTCGATCATGAAGATGGATGAGCAGCTTGACCACGGTCCGGTCCTTGCGGTGCGGGCGACCCCCATCGGCGAGGGCGAGGACGCGGTCCAGCTGACCGCGCGCCTGGCGGTGATGGGAGCGGAGCTGCTAGTCGAGACGCTGGAGAATTTGGACGAGCTGCATGGCGTGGGCCAGGAGCACTCGCGGGCGACCATCGCCCCCAGGCTGAGGAAGGAAGAAGGTGAGCTTTCCTGGGAGCTGGGCGCGGACGAGATAGATAGGCGCGTGCGGGCGCTGCAGCCCTGGCCTGGGACGACACTCCCGACCGCACGCGGCCGCGTGAAGGTCTTGAAGGGCCACATCGAGGGCGATCGCTATGTGCCCGACGTCGTCCAACTGCCGGGCAAGCGACCCGCGCCCGCTAAGCAGGTGCTGGGCGATGCCTGACAAAGACGAGCGCGACCTTGCTGTCAACCGGCGTGCATACCACGATTACTTCATCGATGAGAAGTACGAGGCGGGGATGATGCTCACCGGTACCGAGGTGAAGTCGATCCGGAACGGCCGGGCCAACCTACGCGACGGATTCGTCAGGATCGACGACAACGAGGCATGGTTGGAGAACGTGCACATCTCGCCGTATGCGCAGGGCAACGTGATGAACCACGACCCGCTGCGCCCGCGCAAGCTGTTGCTCCATCGCAAGCAGATCTCCAGCCTGATCGGCAAGGTGAAACAGAAGGGCTACACGCTGATCCCTCTGCGCATCTACTTCTCCCGCAACCACGCCAAGGTCGAGGTCGGCCTGGGGCGGGGCAAGCGGCAGTACGACAAGCGAGAGGCGATCGCGGAGCGGGACGCGAAGCGGGAGATCGCGCGAGCGGTCAGGAGGGGATAGCGACACATGAAAGTGCTCTTCATCGCCGGGTTTGGACCGATTGCGGCGGACGTCGGTGAGTCGCGGCGGCTCTATGCGGAGACGCTCGGCATCCGCTTCAAGGTCGAGGAAGGCGAATACCTCCACACCGAAGAGATCGAGGGAGCAAGGGCGTTCGCGATCTGGCCGCTTGACCAGGCCGCCGAGTCGTGCTTCGGCAGGGGCGAATGGCCGGCGGATGTCGTCAGGCCTCAGGCGTGGCTCGAGTTCGACGTCGAAGATGTGGATGAAGCAACGCGTGAGCTGGAGGAGCGCGGCTACCGGCTGCTCGTGCGCAATCGAACGGAGCCGTGGAGCCAGGTCGTGACGCGCCTGATCAGCCCGGAGGGTTTGCTCGTCGGCGTCACGATGACGCCGTGGATGCGAAAGCCCGCCTAGTCGCGCAGCTCGCCGGCCAGCATGTCCATCAGCAGGCCGTCGTGCCACTCGCCGGATGGTCCAAGTTCGTACTGGCGCATCAGCCCGACTGGCTTGAATCCCACGCGCTCATAGGCCTTGATTGCCCTTGTGTTGTGCGCGGCCGGATCGATCGTGAGGCGATGGTGACCGCGCTGATGGATCAGGAATCGGGCCAAGGTTCGAATCGCGTCCGGCCCCAGGCCTTTGCCCTGCCATGGCGACCGCAAGGAGATGTCGATGGAAGCGTGGGTATACATCGGATCAGTTTCCTCGGAGGCCTGAATGAAGCCGATGGCATTGCCGTCGTGCTCGATCACGAAACGAGACTCTCCCGCCAAGACTTCCATCGCATCTGCCACCGACTTCGACGGATCGCCCCACCACCGCGCGACCTCGGGATCGGTGAAGATCTGCCTGAGCTTGGCCTCGTCGCCGGGCTGCACCGGTCGCAGCGTCACGTGCGCCCCCGTCAGGACGTCGTCGATCAAGCGGCCAGATTGATGCCGATCGCCCGCAAGCGCTTGTTCAACGAGTCGAAGGCGTACTGAAGGATTTCGCTTTCGGTGTGACCGTACTCGGTGATGTAGCGTGGGTCGGGCGGGTCGAGTGTGCCCGAGATAAGGGGCAGGCATTCGACGAGCGTCTTCTGGATCAGGGGCGCGAAGCGCGCCGGATCTTCGCGCACAGCTTCCTGCAGCACCTTGATTCCGAAGCTCACGTGGCGCGACTCGTCTCGGGCGATGGCCGTGAAGCCGCGATAGAAGCCTCGATCCGTGAGGCTCTGCTCGCGCATGGCTTCGAGCTCGAAGCGCTGTCCGGTCAGCGCTATGGTCGCCTCGATGACGATGTGATACAGGGTGACGCCCTCGACAAACGCGTCAAAGTCCTTCGGGTTGCTGGCCAGGCGCTGAGCGGTCGAGGGCAGCCGTTCGTAGAAGAGGATGTTGTACCCCTTGTTGGCTTCAGGCCGGATCTCGGTCAGCAGCTCTCCGAGACTTTTGGCGCCGGTGCCGACGACTTCGTGCCACCACCGTTGGAAGAAGACGGTGTGCCGCGCCTCGTCCACCATTTGCGTCGACAGGAAGATTTCGATCTCCGGCGTGGGTGCCGCCCACACAAAAGGGGCAAGCGTGGAGGTCACGCGCTCCTCTCCGTTGAAGAAAAGCCGATGCGACCACAGCGTGGCTTTTCTGTCCAGCTCGTCTGACTCCAGCCAGTCCTGGCGGTCGAGGCTGAAGTCGATATCGCCCACCGACCATTGCTGAGACTCCCAGCGGCGATACAGGTCCATGTAGCTCGGCATCTTCTCGATGCCTCGGTCGATGAAGGAGAGGACATCGTCGATCCGGATGTCGCCCAGCTCTTTGAGGCTGGCGCGGCCGATGCGGTCGAGGTCGACGGCCATGACGCGATCAAGTGTAGGCGGGCGTCGAGATGGGTAAAATCACTCGGCAACCAGGTTCAGCTTCGTGGGGGCGTCCGGTCTCGACGGGGCAGTTGAGCTTCGGGATTGCGAGCCGAGAGCCGCGAGCGTTACAGCGCAGCGTTTACAAACGCCAAGAACAGACCCGCTTTCGCCCTCGCTGCGTAAGCAGTAGAGGCTGAAGCCCCGGGACTTTGATCCCGGGCGTCGCCCTCGGTCAGTCCGGCGGACCGAGGAACGGCGTTACATAGACCGGATCGCTACCGCAGGGGCGCCACGGCCCTGAGGTAGGACAGTCACCGCGGCTGGCAGAAGCGGATCCCGTCGGGAGGAGCCGCCAAGCAAGATCAAATTCCCGGACACGCTCGTAGAAATCCCGGGGGAAGCTGCTTCGGACGCGGGTTCAACTCCCGCCGCCTCCACCAA
>Ga0066669_10000209_pt1 | contig 16440 bp, 13 predicted proteins | sample GraSoiAngelo_118_FD_133940 | JGI IMG/M metagenome (GOLD analysis project Ga0066669, IMG submission 133940) | Grasslands soil microbial communities from the Angelo Coastal Reserve, California, USA - 14_0919_02_20cm | ecosystem: Environmental > Terrestrial > Soil > Grasslands | place: USA...
ACTTCGAGGTTCCATCGGGGGCAATGATGTACTCCTCGGGCAAGGTGAGCAGCAGCTCCGCCAGCTCCCGCGTGAGGAAGGGCACCCGGCTCTCGATCGAGAACGCCATCGAGTTGCGGTCTTCGTAGCGGAGCAGGTGGGGGAGCATTGTGGTCGTCAGCGTTCGCACCAGGTAGTCGCGCAGGACGTCCTCACTCCGTGTGTAGGACAAAGACGCCGGACGTACACCGCGATCCACGAACCACTGCCGCGCAACCCACGACGGAAACAGCGATTGCCCGACCAGCGTCCGGCCGAGGGATTGATATCGTGACGGAACCAGGAAGTCCGCGCTCCGCAGCACCAGCTGCAGACGCTGCACGCCGGGAAGGCCGCCGCACGCCCGCAACAGCCGAGCCGCATCGGCCCACGATCCCAACCGAACCAGCGAAGCCAGCCGCGCGGCCAGGTAGAACCGATAGCCCCCGAGCAGCTCGTCCGCCCCCTGACCGTCGAGCAGGACCTTGATGCCGTGTTCTCGTGCCAGTCGACACACCCTGAACTGGGCATAAACGCTGGTGCCGCCAAACGGCTCTTCCTGCACCCGAATCAGCTCCTCGAGGTCATGGCTCAGCTCCTCAGGGGACACGTGTACCTTGTGCGCGGTCGTGTGAGCGGCGTCGACGACCACATCCACCCAGCGCTCTTCCGAGAGCGCCTCGTCCGCCGGCACGAAGCTGAACGTGTGCAGCACCAGCTCCGGACCACCCAGGCGTCGCATCGCCATGACGATCGCCGAGGAGTCGATTCCACCGGAGAGCGCGGACCCCACCGGCACGTCGCTGCGCAAGTGCAGCCGCACGCTGTCCAGAAACAGGTCGCGGACGCGACGCGTCGCTTCGTCGAGCGACAGCTCGGCACGTGGCCGGCCGCCCGGCTGCCAGTAGCATCGGAACTCCGGCGGTCCGGTGTGGTCGATGTCGATGACGGTGCATCCGCCGGCAGGCACCTGCTGGACCTCCGCGAACAACGATCCGTCGCCGTGATCCGTGATCCCGTAGCGGAGATAGGCGAACAGCCGCGCCGCGTCCACAGTCCGGGGTAGCTGGCCGAGCTCCAGCAACGCCCCGATCTCCGAAGCGAACACCAGGCCGCCGGGCGTGCTCGCGACGTACAGCGGCTTGATGCCGAAGTAATCGCGCGCGAGGAACACCGTCTTGTCACGCGTATCGAGCACCGCGAACGCGAACATCCCGACCAATCGCTCCAGGCAGCCGGGGCCCCAATGCGCGAACGCCGTCAGCAGCACCTCCGTATCCGACCGGGAGTGGAACCGATGGCCGAGCCGCCCCAGCTGCTCCCGCAGCTCGACGTAGTTGTAGATCTCCCCGTTGAGCACGATCACGTAGCGACCGTCCACCGTCTGCATGGGCTGACATCCCGCCGCCGACGTGTCGATGATCGACAGACGGGTATGGAGGAGCACCACGTTGACCGGCTGGCGGGGCTCTTCCGGCGGTCCGCCGGAACTCTGTTGCCCCTGGGACCAGGCGAACCAACCGGCGGCGTCGGGGCCTCGGTGCGCTATGAGCCGCATGACCCGGCCCACCATACCGCGGTCGAGAACGAGTGGAGCGGACGAGATGACGCCGGCGATGCCGCACATCGTCAGTCGCCCGGCGCTGTCATAGAGCGCGCCACCTGCGAATCCGCTCCGGCAGCGTGGCAAGCCCGGTGCGCCACGGCATGGGCGCGACCGACCGGGCGGCGACGAAGACCGCGGCGCACGCCAAGGCCTGTCCGATGACCGCCCCATACGCGGCGCCGATCACGCCGCGGGACGCAACCAGCAGAATGGTCACACCGAGGGTCACGACACCGGTGGAAATCGTGATGGCGCTGAGGACAGAGGTGCGGGCCGAGTAGAACAGGAAATTGGCAAACATCTTGTAGATCCCGTTCAAGGCGTAGGCGAACGATATCCACACCACGAACACGCGCGCCGCGGCGAAGCGGGGCCCCAGGAGGGGGAACACCAGCGGAGCCGCTGCGGTCACGGCGACCGCCGTGGCCAGCATCGCGATCGCGTACAGGCAAATAAATTGCACGATACTCACGCGGGCGGCGGCATCCCCACGCGCGAGCCGGTCGAAAAAGAACGGCACCCAGGCGCGATTGAACGCTTCCTGGACGAGCGCGACCGCGGTGCCGATGGAATATCCCACGCTGTAAATGCCAACCTGGCCCAGGCTGGTCAGCTTCGCAATGATCACGCGGTCGGCCATCCCCGTGAGCCAACCAGATACCCGGTGGGGCACGAGCGGCAATCCGTACCGCAGAAACGCGCGCGCGGGCTCTCCCGCCCAGCGTGGGACCAGGAGCCCGCATCTCACCAGCTCGATCACCGCGTAGACCGCGAAGGCGAGGAGACTGAGGCTGTACCCCCAGAGCAGACCCTCCAGCTTGGCTCCCCCCCCCGACCACACCACCGGAGCGAGACACGCCACGGTGCGCGCCGCCGTTTGCGTAACCGTAAAGCTCGCATACGTGCGGGAGCGATGCTCCATTTGCCACACCGTGAGCAGCACGGCCTTCGCCGATTCCCCGGTCGCCACCACGATCGCGATGAGGAGCCACGGGCCCGGCACTCCCAGGAATGCCTGCAGCGGGCCCGCCAGCGCGGCGGCCGTCGCGACCAAACCGAGCGCCACGCCGCCCCCGCTGATCAAGGCGGTCGAGATGTACAGGCTCAGCTCGACGGCGCTCAGCTGAACCATTGCCCGGGAGACCGCCGCCTCCACATTCAAGCCCACCAGCGGCAGCAGGAAGTTCACCACGACTTGGAACATCACGAACGTTCCGTATTCGGCCGGCGTGAGATACCGTGTGAGCACCGGCAGCAACAGGAACGGGAACAGCCGATTGAGAATGTCGCCCACCGTATACGTCGCGGCATCGCCGAACAGCTGTGTCCAGCGAGATGGCCCTCGGGGCTCGGCGTGTCCCGTCGCCTCCGGTACGCTGGGCATGCTCACGGCCCGCCGGTCAGTCGCGCTACCTGCTCTGGCAAGGAAATGGACACGAACTCTTCACGGCCGCGTGCGACACTCGCGATGCAGCGCGCGACGAATGACTCGGCGCCGGTACTGTAGCGAACGTGACGCGCGACAAATACTGCGGCGGCTCTCACAAACCGATCGTACTGATCCACGACCGTCGTCACTCGATCGAACAGCTCCTCGGCGGATCGGGCCGGGGGCAGAAAATAGCGTTCGACCTCCAGATAGGAGTCGGAATCCCCCGCGCAATTCACCCGCACCACGGGCCGGCCGAGCATGGCGGCGTCGATCGCCGCGTTGGACCACATCACCACGGCGAGCGCCGCGCTCGCCACGGCCTCGCGCAACCCAAAGGCGCGGTCGAGGACGCGGACGTTGTCCACGCCGCGCGCCAACGCCGCCGCGAGGTCGCCGGCCTCCAGAGGATGGAGCTTCACCAGGACGGTGAAGTCCGGGTGCCGCCGCGCAAATTCGATTACCACTCTGGTGTTGGCGAATACGAGCTCCCGTTCCCGACGAGACGACCGCAGCAGCTCGCTGGACAGCTGCGAGAAGAACACGATCGTGCGGCGATCGCCCGCTGGAAGGCAATCCGCGGCTATCTCGCTCAAGACGTGTCCCCCTTCCACCAGACGGGTCGCGCCGAACCGCAGGGACTGACCCTCGCAGTGCTCGACGGAGCTCGGCCCGAGGACGAAGTAGTAGTCGTAGTCGAACATGGTCGCGTGCTCGGACAGCGGGACGACGCTGTGCGCGATGTTGATGAGCTTCGCCCGACCGGCACACGCCAACCGCAGACACGCGACCAGCGGAGAACGGTACTCGGAGCACACGACGATCTTGGGAGCGTACCGCCACAGCAGGTAGCCCGCATAGTACGCGTCGAGGCGCCAGCGGAGCGGTACGCGGTGCCCCGGGTGCCCGAATCGGCGCCGCAACAACCGTTGTAGACGGGTCTCCAATATGTGATCCGCGACCGCGAGCCCTAGGTCCTCCAAGGCACGCCGCAGACCAGCCGCCCGGCGCAGCCCGCCATCGTACCCGTGCAACAACAACACATCACTGGGTATGCGCCGGCCGGGCGGGCGCCGGGCGAAGAGCGAGATCACCGGCCCGGCAAGGGTCGCAGCAACGCGCTTCCCGCCATAGGCCAGCCGCCCGAGACAGCCGCGCGCCCTCGCACCATGGCGGACATAGAGATCCACGAGTCGATACCGCCATCGGACGGCGTTATCCGTCGACGGGGGGACGTCAAGTCGCAAGGATCTGCCGAATCGTTCGGACCACCCACGCCTGGTCCGCTTCGGAGAGACTGGTGGAGCTCGGCAGGCTGAGAGCGTCCCGGTTCAAGCGCTCGGCCACCGGGCAGGGGCGGGCGAAACTGCCGTGATGCACGGGGCTCAAATGCAGCGGTTGCCACAGAGGGCGTGCCTCAATGCCCACTGCGCCGAGCCGGCGCATCAGTTCCCGGCTCCCGACCGGGCACTGGTCCGAGCGAATCAGCATGGTGTAGAGCCAGAAAGACGCCTTTGCCCAGGAGGCCTCCTGCATGAGCTCGACGCCCCGAATGCCCGCCAGCTGCTGGGCATAGCGGGCCGCAATCTGCCGTTTCGCGGTGACAAAGTGCTCCAGGCATTCGAGCTGCGCGCATCCCATGGCGGCCTGGACATTGGTGAGCCGATAGTTGAAGCCGATTTGCCGGTGAACAAATTCGACCGGATCATCCTTGGCCTGGGTCGTCAGATATCTTGCGCGGCGGGCCAATTCCGGATCACCGGTCACGAGCATCCCACCTCCACCGGTCGTCATCACCTTGTTCCCGTTGAAGCTGAAGCACGCCAGGCGGGCGTCCCGTCCGAGTTTCCGGCCGCGATACTCCGCTCCCAGCGACTCGGTGGCGTCTTCGACGATCTCGAGACCATACGCCCCAGCTAATTCCCGGAGTCGATCCATGCCGCAGGGATGACCCAAGATGTGCACCGGCAGAATCGCCGTCACCCGACGGCCGGTACGCCGGTTCCACAGGCGGCCGTCCCGCTGGGTGCAGTCCTCCTCGAGAAAGCCGGTCACCTGCTCGGCATCCAGTTGCCAAAACTCGTTGTCTACGTCGACAAAGGTGGGCCATGCCCCGACGTAGCGGACGGCGTTGGCCGGCGCGATAAACGTCAGCGCCGGGACGATCACCTCATCGTCGGGCTCGACGTTGGCAAGCAGGAGTGCGACGTGCAGTGCCGCGGTCCCACTCGCCGTCGCCACGGCCTGTCCAGCCCCCAAGTAGGCCGCGAACTCCCGCTCGAACCGGTCGACATACGCCCCGACGGAGGACACCCATCCCGTGTCCAAGCAGTCTTTCACGTATTGCCACTCGCGCCCCACGATGGTCGGAGCGCACAGCGGGACGACCCGGTCAGGCGCATCACGATCCTGCGGGCTAGATGGCATAGATCTCGGGTTGGAAATAATCGAGATGGGCGCGCATCCAGGCGGCGGTGCGCTCCAGGCCCTCGTCCAAAGAGACCTCCGCTTTCCAGCCCAGGAGTTGCGCGGCGCGACTCGGATCGGACTGGAGCACCATCACTTCGCTTCGCTCAGGTCGGAACCGCTCGACGCACTGCACGATCTCGGCCTGCGCCCCGCACACGCGACACGCCCGCTCGACAACCTCCCGCACCGACTCGGCCCGCCCGGTTCCCAGTTGAATCGTCTTGCCTTCGAGTCCTTCCGCCGAGCCCGCCGCGACCAGTCCCCGCACCGTGTCGCTGACGTACGTCAAGTCGCGGCGCGGCTCGAGATTGCCCAATTCCACGCGCTGCCGCCCGCTCAAGAGCTGCGCCAGAATCGTCGGCACGACGGCGCGGGCGGATTGCCGGGGGCCGTAGGTATTGAACGGTCTGATCACCACGACCGGCGTACCGTACGAGCAGTGGAATGCCTCGCACAACTTGTCGGCGGCGATCTTGGTGGCGCTGTAGGGCGACTGCGCCTGGAGCGGATGGCTTTCGGTGATCGGCAGGGTCGTGGGAGTGCCGTAGACTTCGCTGGTAGAGGCGTGCACCAGTCGGCGACACCCGCCGCGCCTCACGCCCTCCAGCAGGTTGAGCGTCCCGCCGACGTTGGTATCCACAAAGGACTCGGGGGCTTGGTAGCTGTACGGAATGGCGATGAGGGCTGCCAGGTGAAACACGACCTCCACGTCGCGACAGCTCTCCTCCACGAAACGACGGTCGCGGATGTCCCCCATGCGTATTTCCATGGCGTCGCGCACGTCCGCGTCCACATCTGCCAGCCATCCCACTGATCCGTGAGAATTATAGAAGGCGAAGGCGCGCACGCGAGCGCCTTCTCGCGCGAGGGCTTCGGCGAGATGGCTCCCGATGAAACCATCCGCGCCGGTGACCAGGACTCGCCTGTCTCTCCAGCTCACGTTTCTCCCCTCGCTTGGCGCAGGTCGCCGGGTCGGCCGATGTCGAGCCACTCATCTTCGATCAGGTGCGCGCCCACCTTCAGTCCTCGCCTCAGCAGCCGCTCGAACACCTCGGTGATCGGCACCTCCCTTCCCCGTGGCACCGTTCGAATGGCACGGGGAGAGAGCACATAGATCCCTGCGTTCACCAGCATGCGGTGCGTCGGTTTCTCGTGCAGCCCAACCAGTCGGCCGGCGCGGACCTCCGCGACTCCGAACGGGACCTCCACGGAGTAGGGCTTGACGCCCAGCGTGGCGACACAGCGACCCCGGCTGTGGGCATCCAGCAGCGCGCCAACGTTCGCCTGCGTGACCAGGTCTCCGTTCATGACGACCACGGGGTGTGGGCCGGGCGAGCGCAGCAGCGCGAGCGCGCCCCCCGTCCCCCGGGGCCGCCGCTCTCGTAAATAGCGGATGTGGCAGCCGAACGCCGAGCCGTCACCAAAATGGCGCTCGATCACGGACCCCAGGTGACCGATCGAGATGAAAAATCGCCGGAACCCCTGCCCCACGAGATGGAGGACCAACCGCTCGAGAATCGGGCGTCCCGCGACGGACACCATCGGCTTTGGTACAGAGTCCGTCAACGGTTGCAGTCGTTTTCCCTTGCCCCCGGCGACCAAGACCACGCAATTGGGCCGTTCGCGCGTGGTCAAGAAATCCCGCAGCAGATGCAGCCCGACCAGGCGACCCCGGCCGTCGAGCACCGGAACCTGACTGATGCCGCGGGCACGCATGAGGTCGAGCACTTCGTTTCTGCCTGCGCTCGACAGCACTGCCGTAAACGACCGCCGCATGGCCGCGGCGAGGCAACGGCTCGTCGGCCGTGCGCCCTTGAGGATCGCCCTCCGAATGTCGCCGTCCGTCAAGGTGCCCAGTACCCGACCACTCCGCTCGCAAACGAGCGCGATTTCGCAGCCGCTGCGGTCGATGACCTGGAGCGCGTCACGGAGCGAGGCATCCCGCAGCACCATCACGTCTCGCAGATTGCTGATCATGCCTCACCCTTGCGACATTCCACGACCCAGAGCTCCATCACGTGCCGCTCTCCGCCAAGCGTCCAGGCGACCGAGTCCACGACGACATCCCGGAACGCGCCGTACAGCTCCTGCACCTGTTCGCGCGTCGAGAATCGCGAAAAGCCCTTATCCTTGAACGGCCCCTCCGCGATGTCCGTAAACCCTCCAGGCTCGATCTCCCGACCAAGACCGTTGCCCCAACACCGGTCGCTGAAGTTCGCTGACAGCAGATGGCCGCCGGGCTTCAAAACCCGGTGCACCTCCGAAATAATCCGCCGGGCTTGTGCAAAGGGATTGGCGTAGAGCGCCGCGTTGTCAATCACTCCATCGAAAGTGTCATCGGCCCACGGCAGCTCTACGATGTCCCCCACATGCCCGTCTGCGCACAGGCCTTCCGTGGCCAGCCGCGTATTCAGCTGGGCGATCGCCGTTGGGGATCCGTCGATCGCGGACACCGAAAACCCTTCCCGCGCCAGGTACCACGCGCATGCTCCGGGCCCGGAGCCCAGATCGAGCAGCCGCACCTCGTGACGCTGGGACACCCGGTACCAGCGGCGCGCGACAAAACGAACGACGAACTCGGGCGGGTACTTGCCCCATTCCTGAGAGCGGAACACCGACTCCCAAACTGGGTCCCAGCTCGCCTGGTGCACCTACACGAGCTCCGCCGGCTGGCGGTAGCCGAGCAGCCAGGTGGGGGGACGGCCGGCTTTGCGGGTCCACTCCTGCACCAGCTGGTCGTACCCACGCTTGTCCACCACCACCAGCGCCACTCGGAATGTCTTGAGCTCTCCGCCCACACTCCGCTTGAACTTGAGCACCGCGTCCTCGGGATCGCGAGTCGCCCCCCCGCCGAGGAACACCCCCATCAGCTCTCGTTCCGCCGCGCGCTCGAGACCGGCTTGGATCAGGCAGCTGGTCACGTGATTTTCGGCATCCGACCTCCGGGCCGCGAGGTGATAGTGCGCCCACGCGGGGCCGAACAGGAATACCGCCCCGGCCACCAAGCCACGGCCGTCCCGCACCGTCGCCAGCTGACTGCCGGCGAGGCGCCGCAGCGACGCGAAATATGCCCCCGTGAACCTGAGACGCTCCGGCGCGCTCAGCCGAGTCATCGCGTCACCGTACAGCGCTTCGAAGTGGGACCAGTCCCCTGGGTCGTTCCAGCACACGGCGATGCCTTCCCGCCGCCCTTTTCGCACCATGTTGCGATGGCGGCTCTCGGCGCGGTCCCACGCCTGCTCCAAACCGTGAGTCAGGTCCACATACACGGTCGGCCGGTCGTTTTGCACGATGGCGTCGGACGGGAGGAGCAACTCGTTCCCCACCAGGGGGTGGAGGCGGAAGAATGCCGCCACTCCGCCGCTTTCTCCCAGCGCCCGTCGGGTCTCGACCCACGCATCCTGCAGGAACGCCGCTCGGACCCCGGGCGTTACTAAGGGGCCGCCGTATCCGTTACAGCTCTCCAAGTCCCAGCACGCCGGCGCTCGAGGTGGTCCCGCCGTCACGGGTACGGGTCGCCGCAGGCCCGGGACCAGCAGCACGGCGTCTGCATCTCGGACCGCGACGCACACCGCATCGCCATCCCCATTGGCCACGTGGAGGTTGTGGTATTCGGGGGTGAAGTAGACATCCCGCGATGCGATCGGCAACGCCGCCAGCGCCCGTTGCCATTCCTCGGCGTCGAGCGTATCCGCATTCATGCTCCCATGCCCTCGCACCCCACGAAGTGTTTCGTGAGCAACTGCTCCCTGCCCGACAGGTCGCCGAGTACGCGCAGAATCCGCTCGGTCGCGTGCCCGTCGCCATAGGGATTCCTGAGCCCGCCCAGTGACGCTCGGAACTCGGGCGAGAGTGCCCTCGCGATACCCGCTCGCACGCTCCGCCGCTTCGCCGGAACGTCGATGACGTTGCTCGCCCGGTCGCGGCCGCGCTGTCGGCCGCCGATGTTCACGACCGGCAGGGGGACACACGGCGCTTCAATCAGCCCGCTCGACGAGTTGCCGACCATCGCCCCGACGGAGTACAACACACTCCGGTAGCAACGATTCCCTAGGCTCGGGACGAGCACCGCTCTGGGGTTCTCACGTGCCAGTTCGAGGCACGCAGCATGAATCACGTCGCGGCCCGGGTCCGGCGCGGGCGCGGTCATGATGATCGGCCCTGTATGCTCCTTCAACGCAATCATCAGCTCTTCGACCTGTTGGGGGATCCGCTCATGCTCCAGCGTCGCCGGATGAAACGTGACGAGCAACGTCGAGCGATCCGGTGCAAACCCGATGGCCTGTCGCACCTCCTCGTCCGTTGCCCGCGGACCGTGAACGAAATTGTCCAAGGCCGGATCCCCTACCATGTGCACGCGCCACGGCTCCTCTCCCATCTGCAGGACGCGGCGGGCGGACCGCTCGCTGCTGGGAAAGTGGACGTGCGCGAGCTTGGTCAGGGCATGACGGATCTGGTCATCGACCGCGCCCTCGGTGATATCGCCACCGCAGAGGTGCGCGATCGGGATGCCGAGGAGAACAGCCGCCGTCGCGATCGGGAGCAGCTCGAAGCGATCCCCATAGAGCATCACCAGGTCGGGGCGAAGGCGCTCGAAAACCTTGGCGTACTCGGCCAGCGCGGCAGCGGCGCCGCGGGCGAAGCCGACCGCGCCGGTCTCCGGTTGCAGGAAGGCGACACGCGCGGCGATCGACCAGCCATCCTCCTCGATCTCCTGCACGGTGAGCCCGAAGTCCGGTGCCAGGTGAGCCCCGCCCACGATCAGCGACACGTCGAAGCGCACGTCGCTGAAGAGCTGCTTGATCAGCCAGGCCGCTGGGCCGTAATCCGAGCGACCCGTGGTCACGTACGCGATTTTCACCGGCATATCACGACACGTCCGCCTCCGACACGGCGCTTCCCGACATAACCCGCCGCTTGAGCGCGCGCCCAACCAATCGGGTCGCCACGTCAGGGGCGAGTCCGCCCCCCTTCGCCCGCAGCGCCACCAGGTCACGCGTCCGCAGCACGTGGCCCTGCTCGAAGGTCGCAGCATAGGTGAGCGCCCGTCGCACCACGCCGAGCGTAGCGGCTTCGCTCGGCGTCACCGCTTTCGCACCCGTCCCGATCATCTGCCCGGCCTGCCGCACGAGCCGCACCAGCTCCTTGAATCGCTCAGGATCATACGACATGCGGTGATCCGGGCCTGGGAGAGCCCGGTCGAGCGTCAAATGCTTCTCTAAAATCGCCATCTCGTAGCCCATGCCGATGATTGCGGCCGCGTCACTCGTCGTGTGATCGGACAGGCCGACGGGAACGCCAAAGGACGCCCGCATTGAGGAGATGCAGCGCAGGTTCAGCTCTTCCTCGGGAGCGGGATAACTGCTCACGCAGTGGAGTAAGGCGATGGGCACGCGGTGTGTCTCTTGCGTCGCGTCCACGGCGTGCGCGACATCGGCCATCGTCGCCATTCCCGTCGAGAGGAGAAGCGGCTTCCCCAGCTCGGCGAGCTCACGCAGGAACGGCAAGTTTGTCAGCTCGCCCGAACCCACTTTGATCGCCGGGACGCCGATGTCGCACAGGAAGCGCGCGCTTTCGACGTCATCCGGAGTACTCAGAAACAGGATACCCCTCTCGGCCGCGTGCCGCTTGAGCTCTCCGTGCCACGCGTACGGCAACTCGAGTCGCTTGAGCATCTCGAACTGGGAGCCGCCGCCGGTCGTCTCCGACTGGTAGGCAGCCTTCGGGGCATCCGTCGCGCACACTCGCTCGGTGACAAAGGTCTGGAACTTCACCGCGTCGGCACCCGCATCGGCGGCAGCGTCCACGAGCCGGTGAGCGAGCTCGAGGCTGCCGTTGTGATTGACGCCCGCCTCGGCAACGACAAGACACGGCTTACGTGGCCCGATTTCCCGCGGGCCTATGGGCACGGTCGCGACCTCGCGAGCGGCCAGCATGGCGTCCGCCAACCGGAGATCTCCCTCGGAGTCGATATCGACGGAGCGCTCCCTCGGCATCCGATAACCGCGAGTCGAGTCGTCCAAGAACCCCCCGAATTGGCGAATCTGTTCGGGCCGCGCGACGTAGACCGCCCCATTCGGTCGGTATGCCGTCTCCGTCTCCTGTCTCCGACCGACGCGCGGCAAGGCCACCACCGGCGACAAGCGGCCGCCTTCACTCATCCGCATCGCCCACGCAACTGGATGCTCGGTCTCGCAAATGGACACAACGGGGTCGCCGGTGCGTCGAAACAGCTGAATGGCCCCCAGCACGTCCTCGACCTCCGTCAACGGGCTGGTCGGCTGGAGCAGCACGACGGCATCCCAACGCTCACCCAGCGCGCCGAGCGCGTGCAGAACGACCGCGGACGAAGGTGTCTCGTCGCGGCCCAGCTCCGCCGGGCGCGTGAACGGAATCTCCGCCCCCCACTCGCGGGCCGTCGTAGCGATCCGCTCGTCCTCGGTTGAGCAGACGAGCCGGGCCCTCGCGCCGAGCGCCGAGATGGCGCGCCGACCGAGCCGCACAGCCCGCGCGACGAGAGGGATGCCAGCGATGGGCCTGAGATTCTTCTCTGCCAGCCCTTTGGAGCCCGCACGGGCCGGGACGAGGAAGAGGAACTCCATGGACGGTGACAACCTGGTCAGGCAGCGGGGCGAGGCCTCGCGCCCAGCGCGCATTGGTACGCCGCGAGCAACCGCGGCACGCTGTGTCGCCAGAGCAATAGGTCTCGTGCGCGCTCTCGCGCCACCCCCTCCATCCGTCGTCGCAGCTCTGGCCGGTCCAGGAGACGCAGGATCCCCTCACCAAGAGCGCTCCCCGAATTCGCCTCCACAATCAGCACGGCTTCACCCGCCAGCGCCTGGGTTTCCGGAAGGCCAAACGCCACCTGCGGACGTCCCGCCGCCATGTAATCGAGGACCTTGATCATGGTGCAGCCCCTGTTGAACGCGTTCACGGGGTCCGGCGTGACACAGACATCCGACGCGGTCAGCAACCCGGCAAGCCGCCGCTCTTCCTGAACGTAGCCCGTGAACTCCACCACTGGCGCCAGCCCCCAGGCGGACACCGTCTGCTCGAGCTTGGCCCGATGGGGACCATCCCCGATCAGCAGGAACCGCACGTCGGCTCGCTGCCGCTCGTGCAATATATGCCGCGCCGCCTCCAGCACGTATTCGACGCCGTCCTGTCGGTCCATGTAGCCGACGTAGGCAACGAGGTATCGCGCGGCGCGCCTCGACGCCACTGCCGGCTCGACGGGCTCGAGGCGCGCATCGTCCAGCCCCGTACGAACCACGAACACCCGATCGGGCGCGACCCCCCCCCGCTCCCGCGCGACGTCCGCCATCGGCTCGTTACTCGATAGGACCGCGTCCGCGGCGTGGAACGAGGACCGCTCGGCTTGGCGCAGCGCCCAGTAGAGGGGACTGCGGACCGTACCACCCTTCGCCAGAAAGAGCTCCGGGGAGAGGTCGTGATGGTCGAAAACGAACCGGGTACCATCCCGCCGCAGCCACCACGCGAACGGGAAGAACAGGTCCGGCGGGCTGCACGCATGTAGGACGTCGATGGGCCTCTCGCCCCGCAACCGTCGAACGAGCGCGCCCAGGTGGCGCCAGGCGTGGGCGTATTCCCTCAGGTATCCGCGGCGACCGCCCCCTTCCGGTCCGCGGGCATAGCGCCGCACCGAGACCCCCCGCACCACCTCTTGCGCCGATTGCTGCGGCGCCGCAGGGGCAAGGACGGTTACCTCGTAGCCGGCGTCCCGTAGCGTTTCCGCCTCAAGACGCACACGTCGATCCTGTGGATACGGGAGATTCTCGAGCAAGATCACGACCCGCCGCGAATTCATCGGCGAGCGCGGACGGGACCGACGGCGAGGGTCACGCCGGAAATGGAATCGCCTCTGCCGCGGACTGGAATGACCGGACGACGCAGTCGACTTGTTCGTCCGTCATGTGGGGGAACATCGGCACTGACAGCGCGCGCGCGGCGACCTGTTCGCTGACGGGAAAATCACCCGTGCGGTGCCCCAGCTCGGCGTATGCCCCCTGCAAGTGCAGCGGGACGGGATAGTGGAGACCGGTGGCAATGCCCAGGGCGTCCAGCTGGCGGCGCACCTCGTCGCGCTCCGGCAGCTGCACGACGTACAGATGGTACACATGCCGGGCTCCGCTCCGTTCGGCCGGAAGGACGAGCTCCTCGCCCTGCAACCGCGCGCAGTACAGAGCAGCTATCCGCCGGCGCGCGTCGTTCCACGCCTCCAGTCGTTGCAACTTCGCGCTCAGCACGACCGCCTGCAGTGCGTCGAGCCGGGCGTTCCCTCCTTCACCTGTGACGTGGATGTAGCGCTCCCGCTGCCCATGGTCGCGCAGCACTCGGCAACGCTCGGCCACAGCCGCCGACCCGGTCGTGATGGCACCTGCCTCCCCCATGGCTCCGAGATTCTTGCCTGGGTAGAAGCTGAATGCCGCCGCGTCCCCGAACGTCCCGCAGGAACGCCCGTGATAACGCGCGCCGTGCGCCTGACACGCATCCTCCACCACCTTCAAACCGAATCGCCCCGCCAGCTCCAGCAACGGATCCCAATCCGCCGCCTGGCCGTACAGGTCCACGGGGACGAGGGCGCTGACCGGTCGACGGCGCCGCCGCTCGACCAGCGTTCCCAGCTCGACGGTGCAGTCGCGCTCGAGGTACCGCTGCAGCGCCTCCACGTCCATCGTGTAGGAGACCGGCTCGATGTCCACGAACGCCGGGCTCGCGCCGGCTTGCGTGATCGCTTCCACGGTGGCGATGAACGTGTGCGGCACCGTGACGACGAGGTCTCCCGGCCGCACCCCGACTGCCTGCAGCGCGATCCGCAGGGCGTCCGTCCCGCTCCCGACCCCGACGGCGTGGGAGGCGCCGCAGTAGGCCGCAAACCGGCGCTCGAACTCGGCTACAGCCGGGCCACCCACGAAAGCCGACCGCTCGATCAGATCGCGCCAACCCGCTTCGATCTCGGCGCGTACCTCCTCATGCATGCTGCGCAGATCGAGGAACGGGACGCTCATGACTCAGCCACAGCGGCTCTCGCGGCGGCGAGAATCCGTGCCGGCACGCCGGCGACGACCGCCCCCTCCGGGACGTCATTGGTGACTACCGCGCCGGCACCGACCACCGCGCCCTCGCCGATGGTGACTCCGGGCATGATGATCGCCCCGGTTCCAATGGCGGCGCGCCGCTTGACCAGAATCGGCTCGAGCGTCCAATCGGTGTCGCGCTTGAGTGCGCCGTCCTCCGTCGTCGCTGCGGGATAGCGGTCGTTCAGGAAATTGACGTTGTGCCCCACGAATACCTCGTCTTCGATCGTCACGCCCGCGCAGACGAATGTGTGGCTCTGGATCTTGCACCGCGCGCCGATCGTGACGCCCTTCTGAATTTCGACAAAGGTGCCGATGGAGGTCTCGTCGCCGATCTCGCAGCCGTACAGGTTGACGAACGCATGGAGGCGAACGTTCTTGCCCAGCGTGACGTCGGGAGCGATCCGCCGCGTGAGGGCGTCGCGCTCTTCGGGGGTCAGGGCCACGTTCAAGCGACGCCCACGACGGGCGCGCCCGCGACCCGCACGACGCCGCCCCCCTGTTCGATGGAGCGCTGGGCAGCCTCGAGGATCCGCACCACTCGCCAGCCGGCGCGGCCGTTCACGACCAGCTCAGCCTTGCCGTGGATGGTGTCGATCACGTTGTCGACTTCGATCGCCAGCGCTTCCCGCGTGTCGAGCTGCGGCGCGTGCATGTCGCCCGAGCGATAGGAGATCATCTGCTGGTACTCCTTCTCGACGCTCAAATCCGTCGCGATGGAGAAGCCCTTATCGTACACCTTGAGCTTCTCACTCGGCTCCATGTCGTCGTAGATCATCATCATCTTCGAGCCACCGAGAATGGTACGACGCACCTTCGCCGGCGCGAGCCAGTTGACGTGCACGTGCCCGATGAGCGAGCCCTGGTAGCGCACCGTCACGTACGCGATGTTCTCCGTCGGGCTGCCTCCGTGGGAGGCTCCCGTCGCGGAGACTGTGATCGGCTCGTGCCCGATCAGGTAGTCCATGATCGCCACGTCATGGGGCGCGAGATCCCAGACCACGTTCACGTCCGTCTGGAACAGGCCCAGGTTGATCCGCACTGAGTCGAAGTAATACAGATCCCCGATGCTGCCCGCGTCGATCAGCTGCTTCATCCGGCGGACCGCCCCCGTGAAGACGAAGGTGTGGTCCACGGCCAGCAGCAGACCCAGCCGCCCGGCGAGCTCGCACAGCTCCTCGGCGTCGCTGAGCCGCGTGGCGAGCGGCTTCATCACTAGCACGTGCTTGCCCGCTTCGAGTGCCGCCTTGGCGAGCTTATGGTGCGTGAACGAGGGAGTCGCGATGACCACGAGGTCGAGCTCACGCCCATGCAGCAGCTCGTCGGGGCGGTCCGTGATCATCGGGACACGGTACTGCCCGCCGAGCCGGACGGCGCGCTCGTAGCGCATGTCGCAGACGGCTTCGACCTGGCAGTGGGGATGACGCGCGAAGTTGCGTACCAGGTTCGGGCCCCAGTAGCCGCAGCCGATTACGCCGACACGGACAACACGCACGTTACCTCCCTCAGTATCGCGCTCAGGCGGCGCGGCCGGAATTCGACAGCACGACGGGAATCGTCTTGACCATGATTTGGAGGTCGAGCCACAGCGACCAGGCGCGGATGTAGACCAAGTCCAGCTCGCACATCTGCCGGTAGGTGAGCCGGTTCCGACCGGAGACCTGCCAGAGGCCGGTGATGCCGGGGCGCACCTGCAGCCGGTGAAACTGCCAGTGTTCGTACTGATCGAATTCGTACGCGAGTGGCGGCCGCGGGCCGACCAGGCTCATTTCGCCCCGGAGCACGTTGAACAGCTGCGGCAGCTCGTCCAGCGACGTGCG
>Ga0066669_10000228_pt1 | contig 16133 bp, 12 predicted proteins | sample GraSoiAngelo_118_FD_133940 | JGI IMG/M metagenome (GOLD analysis project Ga0066669, IMG submission 133940) | Grasslands soil microbial communities from the Angelo Coastal Reserve, California, USA - 14_0919_02_20cm | ecosystem: Environmental > Terrestrial > Soil > Grasslands | place: USA...
AACTCGTCGCTTTCTGTCGAACTCTCGGAGGCATTCCACAACTCCTCCACTCGTCGCAGTGCTCGCTCGTAATCGGCTTCCTCTCTAATGGGCTTGATGTCCATATTTCACCGTCTATACGTCAATCTTGTCGTAATCCCCATGGGTTCCGATCCCATTTGATGAACACGATCTGGTGACGATAGTTGATGGCCACCACCAACCGGTAATCATTCGCTTTGATGTTGAAGACTACTCTGCCCGGTCCCGCGATGCTGGCATTCGCATAGGCCTTCAAAACATCCGCCGGACTTTTCCAGTCAGCGCGAATGGCCTCATGAAACCATGCCTCAAGCGCTGATCTAACCGCCTTCTGATCCTTGCTGCCTTTGAGGCTGTCCACGAATTGCCTTAGGGTTTTCCGCGCAATCACTCTCACGGCCAAGCCTCGAAAGACACGCCTTCATTATACATTTGTTCCCAAAATGGGTACAAGGCCCCGTGGGGTCGTGCCGTCAAAGTGTGCATGATCAAACCGTCTCACTCCAGGGGTTCCCTCCAACGCCGTTTCCGGATAGTTTGCAAGTGGTGACGATAGATCCGGAAAAGATTGCCGTCTTGGACGACAATTCGGCAAGTCAATTCTGCGGTTGTTGCTGCCAGCCTCCGCCGAGTGCCCTGTAGAGTTGCACAAGACTCTGGTACTCAGTGCCGCGCGCCTCCGCGAGTGTGAGCTCAGCGGAAAAGAGGGACCGTTGGCCATCCAGGACTTCGAGATAAGTGGTGGTGCCTCCCTTGTAACGCATTTCGGACAGGCGAACGGATTCCTGCAAGTCCTTGACGGTGTCTTCCTGGCGGACCCGGACCTGATGGAATTTCTGATAGCCGATCAGCGCATCGGATACGTCCCCGAAGGCATGCTGAATCGCTTGCCGGTAAGCGATCAGCGCCTGTTGATTCTGCGACTTGGCTAGCCGCAGATCTCCGCGAAGAGCTCCCCCCGTGAAGATGGGCTGGCTCACTCGGGCGCCGTAGGACCAGATTCCGAGTTGCGAACTCATTAGGCCAGAGAATGCGCTGCTGCGTCCGAAGGAGCCGCCGCCGGAGCCCGTGAGGGAGATTTGCGGAAAGAACTGGGCTTTGGCAACCCCGATTTCGGCATTCGCGGTGACTAGAGTTTGCTCGGCCTCGCGAATATCGGGCCGGCGCTCGATTAGCGATGAAGGCAGGCCTGGCGGCACTTCGGGAGGAAGCGGCTGCTCCACCAGCGGCTGCCCGCGCGGCACGGCCTGCGGGTAGTTGCCAAGGAGGATGCTGATGGCATTTTCTTCCTGCGCGATCCGCCGCTCCAAGTCAGGGATTTGAGCATTCGCCGAATCGAGAACTTGCTGAGCCTGCAAAACGTCGAGCTTTGTGGCCACACCGTGCTCGACGCGAAGATTGGTAAGCTTCACGGAGTCTTCCTGCGTCTTGACAGTCTCGCGCGTGATTTGTAGTTGAAGGTCAAGTTGCAGGAGCGCGAAATAATCACTCGCCACGTCGCTCACGAGCGTTAGTATGACCGTCTGCCGCGCATCCTCTGTGGCAAGGAGCTGTGCGCGTGACGCCTCGGTCGCGCGACGCAGCTTACCGAAGAAGTCCAGCTGGAACGCTGCGTCGGATGTAAGTGTCAGAAAGTTTGACCTAGTCTGGAAGGTATGTTCTTTTCCGCCGGTGAAATCGCCGCTTCCTCGCACCTGCGGAAAGAGATTGGAGCGCGTGATGGCAACCTGCGCACGCCCGGCGTTGATGCGCTCCGTCGCAAGTTGCAAGTCGTAGTTTTGCTTTAGCGCTATGCGGATGAGTTCTTGTAATTGGGGGTCCTGGAAGACCTGCCACCAAGGAAGATCAGCATAGGACGCTGCCACAGCCTGGACCTGTGGATTTTCGCTCAGATCACGGTAGGCCGTAGGAGATTGAATGACGGGTCGATGGTAGTTCGGCCCGACGCGGCATGCAGCGACTAAACCCGAAGCCATAATGGCGGCTATGATTGGCGCTAGATTCTTCATAGCTTGCTCCGCCTTTCTTCCTTCGCGCCGTTCTCGCGGTGGTCCATCTCAGTCTCCCTCCGCCGGAGCTGGCGTTGCCGGCAACGCTCCCGAAACGTGCTCCTTCCCGGCACCTGACCATTTCTCCACCAGGTAGAAGATCGCCGGCACGAAGAAGATTCCGATCACGCTGGCGGCCAGCATCCCGCCGATAACCGTAGTGCCCATGATTTGGCGGGCAACCGACCCGGCGCCGGTCGCCGTCCACAGCGGCACGCAGCCCAAAATGAACGCGAAAGACGTCATCAAAATCGGCCGCAGGCGAAGCCTGGCTCCTTCAAGCGCGGCATCCGCCAGAGGCTTTCCGTTTTCGTACTGCTCCTTGGCGAACTCGACGATCAAAATCGCGTTCTTAGCGGCTAAGCCGATGAGCATGACCAGCCCGATTTGTGAGTAGATATCGTTCTCGATCTGGACCATGTAGGGCGGCAGGAAAACGCCGAGCAGCACGCGGCGCAACCACAGGATTCCAAAGGCTCCAAAGATCGCCACGGGCGTGCTCAGCAGCACGCTGAACGGCAGCGACCAGCTCTCATACAACGCCGCCAGAATAAGGAATACGAATAGCAGCGACAGTCCGAAGATCACCGACGCTGGTACTCCCTCCCGCGCTTTCTGTTCCTGATAGGACATGCCCGAGTAGTCGAAACCCATCTCTCGCGGCATCGTCTGTTTGAACACGTCTTCGAGGGCCGCCGTGGCTTGGTCCGCGCTGTAGCCCGGCGCGGCGCCACCGTTGATTTGCGCGGAACGATACTCATTGAAACGCATCGTAAACTCCGGCCCGAACCGCGGCTTTACGCTGGTTAGCGTGGATAGTGGGACGTTCTCCCCTTTGCTGTTACGAACGTAAAACTGCCCAACGTTTTCCGCCTTGGCGCGATCTTCACCTTCCGCTTCGATATAGACCTGCCATTGACGGCCGAACCGATTGAAGTAGTTGATGAAATATCCGCCCATGAACGCTTGGATGGTGCGGTAGACATCATTGAGAGGTACACCCTGTTTTAGCACTTTGTCGCGGTCCACCTCGACGAACTCCTGTGGCACGCTGGGCAGGAAGGTAGTGCTCAAGCCTGCGATCTCGGGGCGCTTGCGAGCCGCTTCCAGGAAGGTCGCCAGGTTCTTGGCCAGGAACTGCACATCATTTCCGGCGCGATCCTCAAGGACGAAAGTGAACCCACCGGAAGTACCGACGCCCGGAATAGCGGGAGGAGAAAAACTGAAGGCAATGCTCGAAGGCAACCGGCTCAATTCTCGATTCAGATGCGCCTTGATCGCTTGAAATTGTTCGGCTCGTGTCGTGCGCTCATCCCATGGCTTGAACGTGACAAAAAAGAACGCGTTATAACTGGTGCGCACGTAGCTCAGCAAACTGAAGCCGACTACGCTAGTCGTATATTGAACACCCGGGGTATTGGCCAAGATTTTTTCCACATCAGCCGCAGCCGCGGTGGTGCGTTCCAACGAGGCTCCGTTCGGGAGCTGGAGATTGACGAAGGCATAGCCCTGGTCTTCGTCCGGAAGGAAGCTCGACGGCACTCGGTTGGCAAAAAAGCCGCCCGCCAAGCCAAATCCCACGAGCAACACGACTACGACGACGGCCTTTCGGATGAGTGCCGCGCTCCAACGGACGTAGCCCTCGGTTGCACGCTCGAACCAGCGGTTGAACCATTCGAAAAACCGCCTCAGCAATCCCCGGCTCTGTGTCCGTGGCCGGAGCAGCAGCGCGGCAAGCGCGGGACTGAGCGTAAGCGCGTTAAACGCCGAGAGAAGCACCGAAATCGCCACGGTGACGGCGAACTGCTGGTAGAGCCGACCGGTAATGCCGGGGATGAAGGCTGTCGGCACAAATACGGCCGAAAGCACCAGGGCGATGCCAACAACGGGGCCGGACAGTTCTTCCATGGCTTTCAAGGCCGCGTTCTTCGGTGTCATGCCGTCCTCGATGTGCCGTTCCACACCTTCGACCACGACGATGGCGTCGTCCACCACGAGGCCGATGGCCAGCACGAGACCAAAGAGAGAAAGCGTATTGATGGAGAAACCGAACGCCGGGAAGAGCACGAACGTGCCGACCAGCGAGACGGGCACCGCAAGGAGCGGAATCAGCGTGGCGCGCCAGCCCTGCAGGAAAAGGTAGACCACGAGGATCACCAGCGCGAGGGCGATCAAAAGCGTTTTAACGATTTCCTTGATGCCTTCCGTGACCGCGCGAGTCTGGTCCAGCGCTACGACATAATCCATGTCCTCCGGGAAGCGCTGCTTCATCTGGGCCATTAGCTTCTTGACGTTTGCGGCTGCGTCGACGGCGTTGGAACCGGGCAACTGATATGTAGCGATAATCGCGCTCGGTTGTCCGTTGAGGCGGCCAAGAACGCTGTAGTCCTGGGAACCCAGCTCGATCCTGGCGACGTCCCGGACACGCACAATCCCGCCGTCCGGCGTTTCGCGCACCACGATCTGCCCGAATTCATCCGGCGACACGAGACGGCCTTGCGCGAGAACCGAGTAAGTAAATTCCTGGCCCTTCGGTGCCGGTTCGCCGCCCGCCTTTCCGGCTGGGTTCACGGTATTCTGCGCCTGAATGGCACTGACGATTTCAGGAACGGTGATGCCCAGCTTTGCCAATTGGTCGGGTTTTACCCACAGCCGCATCGCGTATTGGCCCGCTCCGAATACCTGAACGTTGCCGATGCCGGGCGCGCGCGTGATCGGATCGGTGATATTGATGTACGCGTAATTCGCCAGAAACTTGGCATCGTACGTTCCATGCGGCGAGTACAAGGCAACTAACATGAGAGGAGCACTTACCGACTTTCGGACGGTAATTCCGTAGTTGTTGACATCAGCGGGGAGTTGCGAGGCAGCTTGCGTCTCCCGTGCCTGGGTGAGAATCAAATCGGTGTTCGGATCGGTTTTCACATCGAAGTTCACGATCAGTGTCGTGTTCGAGTTGCCCGTGGCATTCAGCGAATACATATAGTTCATGTTGTCCACGCCGCTCATCTGCTGTTCAATGGGAGTGGCGACCGCCTGCTCGAGGGTTTGCGCGTCCGCACCGACGTAGGTGGCCAGTACTTGAATTTCCGGGGGAGCAATGTTGGGAAATTGCGCGACCGGCAGACTAAGGATCGTGATGGTGCCTACAATCACCATAACGATGGAGATGACCATGGCGACGATGGGACGGTTGATAAAGAACTTTGACATCGGGTTACCTTCCCTTACTTTCCACGGTGAACGGCTTGGGGTTCACTTGCATGCCCGGATGCACCTTCTGCACTCCCTCGACGACCACGCGTTCGCCCTGCTTTAGTCCTTCCGCAATAATCCACTGGGTGCCGACACGGTCGCCGACTCTCACAGTGCGGATGCTCACTTTGTTCTCGCCGTCCACAACCGCTACTTGATAGCCGCCTTGCAACTCCGTAACCGAACGCTGAGGGACAAGTAGCGCATCTTTCTGGACGCGGACAGCCGTGCGAACTCTGCCGTAGCCGCCGGGGCGCAGAATATTTCCAGGATTCGGAAACAGCGCAGCAATGCGAATCGCGCCCGTGCTCTGATTCACCTGGCGATCCGCAAAGTAGAACGTACCCTCACGTGGATAGGGGGAGCCGTCGGCCAAAATCAGTTCGAGGCGCAGACTCTTGTCAGCCGCTAGCCGAGTCGTCTCCGTCGGGAATCGTTTGTTCCAATCGAGATACTCGCTTTCGCTCACGGTAAAATAAACCTTGATAGGGTTGACGGTGGACACGGAGGTCACAGGCCCGCCGTTCGGATTGACCAAGGCACCCACCTGAAGCTGAGCCTGCCCAGCGATGCCGTCGATGGGTGCAATGAGGCGGGTAAAATCGAGGTTGATCTTGGCCGTTTCCACGGCAGCCTCGGCCGTCTTAATTTGAGCTTCGGCCGTGGCCACCGTTGCCTTTGCCGCCATGTTGTTCTGGACGGCGTTGTCCAGATCTTGCTGGCTAGCGGCTTGTTCTTTGGCCAACGGCGTGTAGCGGTCTACGTCTAGCTCGGTCCTGCCCTGCACAGCTTGGGCGTTGGCAAGCATGGCCTTGGCCTGCGACAACTGCCCTTTGGCTTGGTCAAGGACTGCCTGAAAGGGCCGCGCGTCAATCTCGAAGAGTAACTGACCCTTCTTGACGAATGCGCCTTCCCGGTAGCCCTGCCGCAGCAGGTAGCCCGTGACTTGTGCCCTAACGTCGGCATTCGTAAATCCGTCGAGCGTCCCGATCCACTCGCCAAAAATCGGAACGTCCTTCTGCCCAACCGGGACGACTTCTACTTCGAGCGAAAAGCCCGACGGAGCTCCCGATACGTGCTTTGGGCGTATCGCTCCAATAATCACGCCGATGATGGCCAGGCAAAACGCTCCGCCTATCCAGAGTTTGTATTTCGAAATCACGTTCATGTCCCCTCCGAGAGTGAGACCTTCCCTGGAATCGAGATTCGCTGTTTCCGCTTCCCGCGGGATTGCATGAGTTGATGCTCCGTCTGGCGAGGAGGATACAAATAATGCCGCAAAGCTGATGAGAGCGCTCAGACTGCGTGGACGGCCTCCGCGGGGAAGCGCTTGGCAGCGAGAACCCCAAGGACAATGAAAAGCAACATGACCACGACCTGCCTCCCGAGGAACGGCGGTTCTGATTGCGTGGGCGCCAGGGCCTTTAGCGGTTTATTGGCGGTTCTGGCAGGGACAGCGGCTACCGTATGCACCGCAGGCGAACCGTGCGCTATGTGCGAAACTTGCAACCGCCTTATCCTTAGGGCTTTACGGCAAGTTGTTGATTCCACGGTTGGGGACGTAGTTCAGTTGGTTAGAACGCTGCCACGGTTACCAAGGTCGTCAAAACGCTTCCAATACTGCATCCGCGGTTTTGTTCGCCAAAACACACAAAGCCATAAATTCAGTTCCCACAGCAAAGTTACAGGCCTCTCCACATCTTATTCATTTAAAACGCATTTTGGCTTTTGGCGAGAGCCAGAGACAACGCTCATCATTGCAATGGAGGGCTGGCCCAGACGACCCCGTGGACGGTCTGGCTTTGCCAGTCGTGCTCAACCACGGAAAGGCGTGCTCGCGGCCGGGCTGTCACAATGAAATGCCTCTATTCCACGAGTTGGAGGTTCAGGGCGATGCGCACGCCGTTCACCAAGACCACACTCTGATCAAGTAGTTGCTGGTTCGTGATCTCCGCGTTCACGAATTGTTTGAGAGCGGTTCGCGGACAAATGAATTCAATCGCCTCGGAACTCCCTTTCACGCCGGGAGAAAGTCTATTCAGGACGGAAAAGTCGAAGAGTTGAAATTGCAAATCCGGCGAAATCCTATCTGATAGATCCTTGAGCTGAGGGGCCAGGAACAAGTCAAAACTCTGCGCGGCTCTTTTGTAAATGGATCCCTTCACACGCCCGAACTGGATGGAATTTCGCAAGGTCATCTGGAGGGCGATCTCATCGCGAAAGACCATGAAGGTGGGCGGGGCGTAATCGGCGAAATGAAACTTCGTTGCGCCCTCCTTTGCCAGAGCAGCTAACTGTGCTTGATGCTTTTCGTTCAGACGCTCGGCGTCAGCCGGCGCTGGCAGAGAACTCGCGGGCGAAGGATCAACAGCCCTAGGCGAAGGCAGAACTGGATTGCCGCTTGCGGGATTGGGGTCCCCCGCGGGGGACGGAACATCCGGTGAGACGGATGGCCGCGAATGAATTGATTTGAGCAAGGAAGAGCGGGCTACAAAGGTCGAAGAACGCGCGGTAGAGGTTGCATCCGGTTTGGCAGGGATGGAGCGAGGCAGTGCTTGAACATTGAGGGGATCGCGTTCCGTGAGCGAAAGGCCAAAGTCGGTTCCGCTAACATACACTTTCGAACGATTCAGGATTTCCTGGCGCGCGGAATCCGTGGAGGCGCGGGCCAGCGCCCAAGCATCATCGCGGTCGAGCACCACGACGAGGATTTCTTTTCCTTCGTAGTCGTAGCTGCGCTCCCGAGTGTGGACGTGATGAGAAATTTCGAAACCGATGCCATCACAAGCCAAGTCTTCCGGCACAGCAGCCGTCAGTTGTTCCAGAATAGGAAGGACTACGGTGCGGAACGTACTGGCAGCACGCTCGTTCTGCGTGAGGCGCCCGGTGTCATAGGCCACGTTGTAATTTCCAGTCGCTTTAAGAATCACGCGATCGTGAAAACGGGCGAACTCCAAGCCGCGTGAATCGGCCTCTGTTTGGTGCGCAGGGTCGAGGCCGACGAAGCGGCTTAGATAGAAAGGAAAGGGGAATTTCGTTCTAGCGATCGACTGATTAAGAGTCTTCAACTGCTGGAAATAAGACTCTTCGAGTGCCCTGAGATCAGGATTCAGGATTTCAGACGGGCTTACCTGTGCGGACGCAGGTGGCGCGGAAAAACTCGTCGCCAGTCCAATCGCCAGGAAAAGTGTTCGGCGACTGAAGCGGAAAGAAGGCCTGAGTTTCATAGCTCGCACAAGAGCACCTCCTATTTGGCAGAATATTGCGATTCGGCTCGTGCCGGGGGCTGATAGGGCGGCTGGGCGATGGCCCGCGTGAAAGCAACCACGGAGCGGATCTCCTCCGCCGAAAGCATACGTCCGTATGGCGGCATCATCGCCGATTTGCCCATCGCAGTGCCACCGAGTGCAACGATGTTCTGCATGTACTCGTCGCTTTCCGCGTTCAACGTTGCACGGTCATTCAGCAAGGGTGGAACAGGCGTCAGGTTTGAACGGTTAGATGGGCCGGCAGGCGTAGAGTCTGCGTGGCACCAGACACACTGTTGGTAAAAAATACGCTTCCCTTGCGCTTGCTGAAAACTCAGAGGAACGACGTGTTGCGCATCGTTCCAGTCGGCCTCGGTATCGTACGCCGATAGAAGCGGATCGGCTTTGGCAGATTCTGCATTTTTGCGGCACGCTGCGGCGCCTGCGAGAGTCATCAATAGGAGGGCGCCGAACCAGACATGGAATTTCATCGGCCGGCCCCTTGAGTTGCAGCGTGCTTTGCAGTGGTACTAGCGGTTTTTTGTGGTTTGATGCTCTGTCGCAAGGTCGTCAGGTACGCCGTCAAAGCCCTGACCTCATCTGCAGTAAAATTTCGTCGCGGCTCGATGGTATCCGGAACGAGTGCCTGAGGATTTCTCAACCAGGCCTCGATCCATGCGGGTGTCAACCAGTCGCCCGCATTGCTCAGGTTGGGCCCGACGTATCCGCCGGTACCGCCGATCGTGTGGCACGACTGGCATTGATACTTCACTTCGTAGAGCTGCTTGCCGAGGGCAACCATCGCAAGCGTGAATTGCTTGGCGTCGACAGCCGTGGGATTCGCTGCGGGATGCTGGAGCACCATGGTCATATAGTCAGCAAGTGTCGCGGCGTCCCTGCCGCTCATATTGAATTGCGGCATGCGCAAGACGACCGTGGGGCGGAGCGTTTGCGGGTTCTTCAGAAAGTCCACGATCCACTGCCGCTGGGCGCGGCTGCCTTCGTAGGTGAGGTCAGGCGCCAAGTCCCCGCCGTAGCCGTTGAATTTGTGGCAGGAATAGCATTTGTAGCGTTCGTAGACTTCCTCAAACGCGCCCGTGGGATGGAAATCAACTTCCTTGCGTGGCACAACCAGATTTTGCAGCGCGCTGGTTGGCGGAGCGCCTTTCATGCTGAGGAGGGCTGTCGTAATGGCGTCGAGGTCGGGCTGGTTCCAGTTGTATTGGGGCATGCGCGCGGCAGGATTGACGGAGGCGGGGTCCTGCAGCTTGGCCTGAATGTAGGAGACAAGGTTGTGCGGAATTTTTGAGGCGCCGAATTCCAGCTCGGAGGTGTTCTTTCCACCGATAGCGCTCAGATCCGGCCCGAAATCTTTTTGTGGGTTCAACCCTTCGATCACATGGCAGCTGGCACAGCCTTTTTCGAGAAATAGGCGACGCCCGAGCTGAATTTCGTCTTCTCTTGGCTGCCCAAGCTGCGGAACGCCGGTTAGGAGGTCGGGATCGGTCAGCTTGGTGGCGATGTATCGTGTGACCTTGAAGAGATCTTCATCCGACCAGCCGTAGCGCGGCATGCGAGTGTGCGGGAGATAGCCCTGTGGATCGCGGAGCCAGGTGATGAGCCAATCGGGATTGACCTTGCTGCCGACTTTGGTCAGCTCCGGGCCGATGTCGCCGCCGATCAGCTTGGTTTCGCCGGCGCGCGTGACGGCGAGGGAGTGGCACGTCGAGCAGAACATCTGGCGGAAGCGCAATTCGCCTTGCGAAGCCAGTTCCGGATTTTTGGTCCAGGCAGCAACGACGCGGGCATCGAGCTTGTAGGACACAAAGGCTTTGGCTTTCTGCACGCTGAGATAAGCAGAAAGCCCGCGGAGTTCGGTCTCGGTCAGGCGGAACTTCGGCATGCGCGGCTCATCTTCCGCCTCGTAGCCGTTCACGGTGACGTTGCCGTCTTTGTCGACGATGGTGCGCGGTTCCTTCAGCCACTTGTAAATCCATTCGCGGCTGACTTTGGTGCCCACGTTTGTGAGGTCGGGAGCCAGCATCGCGGGACGTTCGACTCCGGGCAGACGGTGGCAGCCCTGACAATTCAGTCCGGCGAGAAGCGCGCGGCCGCGGGTCAGCTGGGGCGTCTGGGGCAGGTCGGCGTAGTGACATGTGCCGCATGACGCTTGAATGAAGCGGGTTGGCAAGATCGGTTGCTCCCACGCGAGTGTGGACTTGTGGGCTTCGGCGACTTCGGTGGCTGGACCTTGGCCGCGATGACAGATGGTACAACCCCAGTCGCGAACGTTGTGGGGAATCGGTGGATGCGCACGGAAGGGTTGCGGGACCGACTGATCCGCGAGGCTCGCTTGCGTGATTCCGTAATGACAAGTAGTGCAGCGATCGACGACGTTCATGCCCGGCAGCCAGATTTGATCAATGTCGGGGCGGTAGTCCGCCACTAGTTTTTTTGTGTCCGGACGAGTTTGCGCAAAGCGCAAGTACGAGTGCTTGTACTGCTTCCACTCGCGACGAAAATCCTTGAAGGGTGAAATGGCCAGCACGGCCAGGAACATAACGCTGGAAACTGCGAGGACCAGCCGCGTGCGATTCGTCAATTTGCCCATTTCTTCAGCCGACATGAGTTCTCCACGGCCAGACCCAAGACCAACCAGTGCCCCGGAAAAAGGTGCCCACGACAGTCAAACAAAGAGCTACGGCGATAAACCATGTCATGACCCACCAGGAGACGGGCTTCCTAGCCAGCACATGAAGCGAGCCTTTTTCTCCGGCCCGAGCGGTATAAGAGAAAAGCAGAAGAGCCGCAACGAGCGCCGTCGGCAGGAAAATCGTCCATGCATAGAACACGGCAAGAAACGCCAGCAGGAGGAATACGGTGACGAGAACAATTCTCAGATTTTGTGCGGGCCGCGACCAGATTGCCTTGCCTTCGACGTTCACATTGAAATAAGGAATGACCACGAGCGCGATCACCACCAATGTCGGAATCAATATTCCGGCCACGAATGGCGGGAAAAAGTGCAGCAGTTCCTGGAGGCCGAGAAAATACCACGGGGCCTTGGCGGGATTCGGGGTAAGCAGCGGATTCGCGAGTTGCTCGAGCGGCGCGTCCCAGAAAAGTGCGACGAGCACCATAACAATCACGAGCAACTGAAACGCGATCGCCTCGCGAATCAAGAGATGGGGGTAAGTCATCAACTGAGGGCCGGGATCGCCTACTACCTTGGCAGAGGTCTTCTTGGCGACAAAAACGACGCGGCGTGGCTCCTTCTTCGCGTCCGAGCTAAAGCCGGTCTCGATTTTATTCTTTTCCATCGTCGTCCTTGGGCTTTACGGTCAGACCGCCGTCCTTTTGCACACGCCAGAAATGAATTCCGATGAGCAAGAAAGCGACAAGAGGAAGGATCACGACGTGCAGCACGTAGAAACGCAGCAACGCGTTTTCTCCTACGATGTTCCCACCAAGCAGCAGGAACCGAATTTTGTCGCCAACGAAGGGCATGGCGGAAATGATGTTGGTGCCAACGGTCACGGCCCAGAAGGCGAGCTGGTCCCAGGGCAGGAGATAGCCGGTGTAGCTGAGCAACAGCGTGACAAGAAGGAGCACGACGCCGACCACCCAGTTGAACTCGTGCGGCGGTTTATAGCCCCCGCGGTAGAACACGTGAAACATGTGCCAGAACACGGCGAAAACCATTAAATGTGCGGCCAGCCGGTGAAGATTACGAAGAAAGACGCCATTGGAAACGACGAACTGAAGATCCTTCATGTCCCGGTAGGCATGGGGCGCGGCTGGGTGGTAGTAGAACATCAGTAGAATGCCGGTGACGAACAGAACGATAAAAAGGATGAAGGAGACCGAGCCCAGATAGTACGAGGCACGCACGCGGAGGGACTTCTCCCGAACCTTGACGGGCGACCAATGGAGGAAGAGATTGCCGAAGACGGCGAGGCTGCGCGTGCGGTTCGTATTTGCAGGGCCGCGGCGAAAGATGGACTTCCAGACTTTCCTATCCCGAAGGTTCTGCAGCGCGGAATGAAGAGTTGAAGCCATCGTTTCCCTTAGACTTTCAGAACCTGCGCGGGCTTGATGTTTTGCAACTTGTCGACGAGCAATTCGCCATCCGGTGTCACCGAGATAGCGAAGTGCGGGAGTGGCCGCGGCGCGGGACCTTCGATTTTTGTGCCGTCCGCTTTGAACTTGCTGCCGTGGCACGGGCACGCAATCATGTCGGCATCGGGCTTCCATTCTGTAACGCAGCCAAGATGGGTGCAGACGGCGGACACTGCATAGAAGCCCTCGGGCATGCGCACGATGTACACCTGCTGGTCCTGAAGAAACGTTACAGAATGGATGGGATAAAGATCGGGATTGCCGGCGCGAAAAGTCGTCGGGGGCTCAAACAAAACGTTGGGTGAAAAGAATTGATAGGTCACGGCAACGGAGCCTAGACCGGCAATGCCGAGGGCGCCTAGAGTGATTTCGTTCAAGAAATCGCGCCGGGTGATCTCATTAACGGCATCCCCGGAGAAGGGCACTCCAGGGAACGAAGGGTGTTTTGTTTCACTCATGCGTGGAGAACTATCTCCTCAATTTGGACTAAATTTGAGTCGCGATCGAAAACCTCAAAAGCTTCCATGGTGATGGTGTGAACGGGGCAGCGCTCCGCGCAAAGGCCACAACGGATGCAGATAGTTTCGTCTTTCACCATCACCGAACCAGGGGCAGTGCGTAGTTCTTCAGGCGAGAGGTGGAGAAGTTCGTTAGCCCGCGAATCGGATGTGACGGACAACTGTTGTGTCGTGTCATCGGAAAATTCGAATTGGCTTAGTGGCACGAGCTGTAGGCAATTTTCCGGGCAAACATCAACACAGCCGCCGCAGAGGATGCACTCGCTGCCGTTCGCCTCGGTCCCTTCAAAAATGGTGTTGATCCAGCACTGAAGACAACGCGACGCTTCTCGCCTCGCCTGTTCTTCCGTAAAGCCGGTTTCGACTTCGGCTATGCCGGTACGGCGCTCGAGGGGGATGACCGGCACAGCCAGGCGGGAATATTCGTCGTACCGCCCCGCCATTTTGTGATGATCAAGAACTGTGATTTGTACATACTGGGGCTTGGGCTTCCACTCGGATCCCCGAATAAATTTGTCGATTTCTTCCGCGGCTTTTTTGCCATCCGCAACGGCATTGATGATCAGGCGCGGACCAAAGGCGATGTCCCCGGCTGCGAAAATTCCCGGCGCCGTGGTCATAAGTGTCGCGGGATCGATCTTCAAGGTGCCTTGCCGCGTGGTTTCGAGGCCATCGGCGGGCTTGAGAAAGGACAGGTCGGAAGCTTGCCCGATGGCCAGAATGATTGTGTCGCATGGGATGATTGTTTCCGTGCCGGTAGCAAAGGTAGGGCTGAACCGCCGCTGCGCGTCGAGTACGGAGGTGCAGCGGATCACTTCGAGACCAGTTACTTTGCCATTCTGACCGACGAACTGCTTCGGGCCGAGCGAGGGATGAATCCTGATCCCCTCGACCAAGCCCTCTTCAATCTCTTCTTCTGAAGCGGGCATTTCCTGGCGCGATTCGAGGCACACAAGGTGTACTTCACGAGCCCCCATGCGTAGCGCCTGACGGGAAACGTCCATGAACTCTTTCATAGCGACATCTATCTCGCTGGAAGTCAGTTCATTGGGAAGCCCCGCGGTGTCTGCGTCCGCTGCGAGTTTCTGTTGTTCGCGCATAGCCGAGCGCGCCACGTCGATTGCAACGTTGCCTCCGCCGATGACGACGACTTGCTTGCCGATGGAGAAGCGGTAGCCAAGATTGACGTTGAGAAGAAAATCGATCCCTTTCACTACCCCGTCCAGCTCATGCCCCGGAAGATTGAGGTCACGGCTGCGGTGCAGGCCAAACGCGAGCAGCACGGCTTTGTAGCCCTGACGACGGAGGTCTTCCAGAGAAAAGTCACGACCGAGCCGCGTGTTCAGGCGGAGTTCCGGCCCCAGGTCCAGAATTTCTCGAATCTGGGCCTGCAAAACATCGCGCGGCAGGCGATATTCGGGAATGCCGAGATGCATCATTCCACCGGGCACCGGCGCGGCTTCGAAAACGGTGACGGGATAACCGAGGAGCGCCAGATCGTGCGCCGCCGACATCCCGGCCGGGCCAGAGCCGATAATGGCAATTTTTTCCGGCCGGACGGGCCGGGGCGTTCCAGCAAAAACATCGATGGAATTGCGCGATTCCGGTCCATGGCGCTCGGTGACGAAGCGCTTCAGGGCGCGGATGGAAATGGGCTTGTCAAATTGCCCGCGGCGGCAGGCTGGCTCGCAGGGATGCCCGCAGACGCGGCCACAGATGGAAGCGAAAGGGTTGGGGACTCGGGCGTAGCGGTACGCTTCCTCGTACCTTCCCTCGGCGATCAGCGAAACGTAGCGTCCGGCTTGCGTATGGACAGGACACGCCTGCATACAGGGGAAGTTCGACTCAAGCCACTCAAGATCAACGAGTTTGGTGCGCGTGCTCACTTGATTGGCTGTCTCCGGGTTCCCAATCTGTTACTTCTTTACCGTCAGGTCAACCGTGACGGTTCCAGCGGCAACGTCCACAGCCTGCGTTGTGGGTTTGCCGTCTTCGCTCCACGTCTTCAGCGTATATTTCCCAGCAGGTACATTCTTGATTTCAAAATTTCCGTCCTTGTCCGTCACCGCAAAATACGGCGTGGGAACAACGACGACATAGCCGGACATTTCCGGATGGACGTTGCAGAGTAAAGAAGCGACGCCGAGATCATTAAATTGGAATGGCTTCTTCTCTCCCTTCGGCCAGGTGCCGAGATTGTGAGAGAGCTTTTTGTTCCCACTGATCGAAGGCCAATAAACGTTGTGGCCAACGGGATCGCTGTTCAGAAATTCGACCGGAGTTCCCTGCTGCACGGCCACGACATGGGGAATGAACGCCATTTTCCGCTGGTCAATCACGACATGGTCTTTCGGCGCATCGAACTTCTTGTCTGGAATCGCATCCACATATACGGCGATGCTTTCTACGGACTTGATCCCTTGCACGCTCACCTTTCCTTTGATTTCATTCGCCTGGCTTGCGCCGGCCATCACCACGATGAGACTTGCTGCGACTGCTGCCTTTGCTGCGATTCTCGATGGATTCATGACGTTCCTCTCGTATTTGATGTGCGGGCGATTCAAGTTCCGAGTTCGATATTCTCAAAAGACGTAGTCGATGCCTGTCTGGAACGTGTTTGGACGGAAGAAGAGTGTGTTTCCTGCTAGGTCTGTGTAAGGCCGCCCAAAGGTGTACTGATATTCGCCAACGACTTTGATGTTGGCGCGTACGAGCACCTGGAAGCCCGGGCTGAAGCGGTTCCGCGTGCGGTACTGCGATGCCGGCGCGCCGTTCACGAAGTCCGCATGGGAATTCACAGCGTCGTAATGGAAGGTCCCGATCAGCCATGGATAGAACCAGTAGTTGGCGCCGGCAAACCCGCCGGAGAATTTCACGGCAGGAGCAACGCCGGTGGTCGCGGGTGGTCCGGCAGTGAACAAGTG
>Ga0066669_10000233_pt1 | contig 16070 bp, 8 predicted proteins | sample GraSoiAngelo_118_FD_133940 | JGI IMG/M metagenome (GOLD analysis project Ga0066669, IMG submission 133940) | Grasslands soil microbial communities from the Angelo Coastal Reserve, California, USA - 14_0919_02_20cm | ecosystem: Environmental > Terrestrial > Soil > Grasslands | place: USA...
GATGCCAGCGACACCAATAGTCAGGCATTTTTTGGTGGAGGCAGATATGCAAGTGCGGTGGAGGTTCCCGAGCCGGGCAGCACTTATTACTTACCCGAAGATGTACCTCACGGGCAGGTTCGCGAGGTCTGGTACAACTCCAAAGTCACGGGAACCTGGCGGCACGCGCTTATCTATCTACCGCCGAAGTACGACGCGCAAACGAAAGTGCGTTATCCGGTGCTCTACCTCCAGCACGGTGGTGGGGAAGACGAAACCGGATGGATTCGGCAGGGTCACGCAAATTTCATTTTGGACAATCTCATCGCGGCTAAGAGTTGCAAGCCGATGATCGTGGTGATGGCATACGGGTACGCTCGGCGCGCGGGACAAGCTCCACCCGATCTCACCGGGAAACCGTTTGGCTCGCCGGAAATGATGAAAGCCATGCGGGACATGTCCGCGGCGTTCGAAGATGATATGACACAGGCTATCATCCCCTACATTGATTCAACTTTCCGAACGATTGCGGATCGCGATCATCGTGCGATGGCCGGTCTATCTATGGGAGGCATGCAGACATTCCAAGTTACGCTCGACCATCTGGATCTCTTCTCCTATATCGGCGGATTCAGTGGCGCTGGCGGGATGCTAGTGATGGGAGATAGAAAACTAGATCCCAAAACGGATTACAACGGAGTATTTTCCGATCCTGCTGCCTTTACAAAGAAAGTACATCTTCTTTGGGTTGGTGTAGGTACTAAAGAGCCTGAGAGAATGCGTGCAGGACTCTTACGGCTGCATTCGTCTTTAGACGAAGCAAACATTCCGCACATCTTTTACGAATCATCAGGCACGGATCATGAATGGCAGACATGGCGTCGCGATCTGAAGGATTTCGCCCCACGGCTCTTTCACGAGAAGGCGTCCACTAAACAGGAAGTAGCTCAACGCTAATCTCGAGTCTGTCTTGAAAACATGATCCGCAGATACAGTCTCATCATTCGAATCAGAGTATGTCTCCTCTTGGCCCTGAGCTCCTGCCCAAGCCTGTTCGGCGCCGATTTTGCCATGAAGGTGACCGACAAGAATTACCTCGACACGCAAGGTTTTAGCCTATTTCTCTACGACAGTATGTAGCATCCGGTGTTCGTTGACCAAAAGAACACAGCCATGGAGATGATTCTCCACGGCCAGCGCATCGCCACCAACGGCGACGTGCGGCTGATACCAACGCCCGAGCAGTGGGACCTGGTGGCAACCGTTCTCCGAAGACGTAACGAAATTGGAGTCAACGTCAGACTGTCGCTGCCATCGTTTATTGAAGCGACATCCCCCGCAGATAGCAATTCTTATCCTTGGCGGGTGTTGTTTCAACTTCCCTAGCGCTCCACTCTTCTCAGCTCGACGAGAACGGTCGAAGGGGGGTGGGAAGGCCCTCTCGAAGGATCCGAGCCGTCCGGCGCAGGTCCAATCTCAGGGGCATCGGAAGCCTTCTCGGGTGGCTTTGTTGTGCTGGAGCCCGGACTGCCTGAGCGCTGTAGCTCAATGCGGTCTCCTTTGATGTTCCCGGCAAAGCTGCTGTTTCCCACTCTAAAGCTAATCGCGCTTCCATCGATCTTCCCGGCTTCGATAGGAGCGGGGATGTCACCACCGCCGAAGAAACTTGCTCCTGTGCCTTCCACTGTCCCGGTCAGGCTGCTGCCTTCCTGTTTAAAGGAGTAGATGGAATCTCCGATTGCGGGAGGCGCAGACGACTCCGGTCCTCCGTCGGCAGGCGCCGGCCTCCACAAGCCTGTGATGCCTTCCCCTTGTGGAATCTTGCGTTCCCACCGCGGCACTTGCGGTCGCAGCGTTGCGGCTTTCACTAGAAGCGTAACTGTCGCGGGTGCGAGTCCGGGTGAGGCGGCCTCGACTGTGATGTTTCCGCCCTGCTTTGTTGATTGCACTACTGCCATGCAATATCCGCAGAAGGCTTTTCGCGAAGGTGCTTTGTCCGAGCCTTGATCGGTTGGATCGCCATTGCCAACGCCAATCAGCTTTCCTGCGCCCGATACCTTGAAGGTCACTTCGTTCTCGGTGATCGGCACAACACGGTTCTGCGCATCGCGAACTTCGACGGCGAACATTGCGACATCCTCGCCGTCGCCCGAGAGTTCCTGGCGATCGGCAGACATCGCGATCTTTGCTGCCGGACCGGTGGTTTCGCGTTTTGCTGGCAGCACGACCTTCTCGCCTTTGTAACCGCGTGCTTCGATGGTTCCGGGCGCGTACTTCACCACCCAGGCAACGTGCGAGTCTTTCTTCATCTCTTTCGTGCCCAGGCTTTGGCCGTTGTGCAGCAATTCCACCTTGTCAAGGTTCGAATAAGCCCACACTGCGATTCGCTTTCCTTCCATACCCGGCCAATTCCAATGTGGGAACAGATGAAGAACCGGCTCGCTCGTCCACCATGCCTTGTAGTAGTAGAACGAGTCTTTTGGAAAGCCGCAGATGTCGATGATTCCGTACTGGGAGCTGATGTTGGGCCAGCCGTTGGGCGAGGGTTCGCCGCGATAGTCGAATCCGGTCCACACGAATCCGCCGGAGAGCCATGGCCGCGCATTGCAGAAGCGCCACCAGCCTTCCGCGGAGGCGCGTCCAGTGGTTGTGTATGGGTCGTAGGCCGCTACGTATCCTTTGGAGTAATCGGTGATGTAGATTCCGCGAGTGCCGACGGCGCTCACCGTCTCGGTACCCATCACCGGCTTTTTGGGATTCTCGTTGTGGTACTGCTCGGCCTGCGGATCCTGGTAGTTGTAGCCGATCACGTCGCACACGGCCAACCCACCGACCCCAATCGCGCGAATGGGAGCGATCGACACCGGTCGCGAGACGTCGAGTCGGTTGGCCATGGCTTTCATCGCCGTAAGGATCAACAATCCTTTGTCTGTATTTGCCGTACCTTCCTCGTTGCCCATGGACCACATGAAGACGCTGGGGCGATTGCGATCGCGGCGGACAAGATTGACGAACTGGCTCATGCCTTCAGGGTTTGACGACATCATGCGCGTTTCGTCGAAAACCAGCATGCCGAGTTCATCGCACGCATCGAGCAGCTCAGCAGTGGGCGGATTGTGCGAGGTGCGCAGTGAATTGCAGCCCATCTCCTGCAGCTTGCGCACACGGTAGTACTGCACTGCGTCCGGCACAGCAGCGCCGACCCCAGCATGGTCCTGGTGATTGCACGTTCCCTTCAGCTTTACGACCTTGCCATTGAGAAGAAATCCTTTTTCGGCGTCGAAGGCCACGGTACGAATACCGAAACGGGTCTCGTAGAGATCGACCAGGCCTGTTTCAGTCTGAACTTCTGTCACCAGCTTGTACAGATTCCGCGTTTCAAGTGACCAGAGGAGCGGCTTCTTGACATTGATCTTCTGCTCGTATGTTTGCTTCTCCTGGTTCGGAATCATTTGCGGAGAACTGGTCGCACTTCCAACGGTCTCTCCCGTCGGGCTCAGAACCGTCGAGATCACGCGCACGGTCTTCGCGGTAGCGCTCTCATTGTTAACCTCCGTAAGGATCGACAAATTTGCTCCGTCGGGCTTCACGTCGGCTTTCACGAACGTGCCCCATTGCGGCACATGAACTGCGTTGGTCTTCACCAACCATACGTGGCGGTAAATTCCTGCGCCTTCGTAGAACCATCCATCACTCGATGTGGCATCGACTCGCGCCAGCAACACGTTGCGGCCGCCTGGCGTGGCGAAGTCTGTAAGATCAAAAGTGAATGGATCGTAGCCTCCGCTATGACGACCAATGTAGAAGTTGTTGAATATCAGCATTGCTTCGCGATATGCGCCGTCGAACTCCACGGTGATGCGCTTGCCTTTGTCTTCAGCCGGCAGCTCGAAGACGCGCCGATACCAACCGACACTGGTGGCTGGATATTTCTTTCCGAGTGGATAGAAACCCTTGGACCTCAACGCGGGATCGTTTTGAAACGGCAGCTCGACAGCCCAGTCGTGTGGTAGGTCGAGGTCGCGCCATTGGCTGTCGTCGAAGGCCAGTGCGCCGGGAGGCACGAAATTGCCCGTTTTCTGGAAGTTGCCAGTGAATCCGAAATCTTTCGCAGGTTCGTCGGCGTGCCCAAAGTGGAAGCGCCAACCAACATCTAACAGCAGCCGCTCTCTCCGGGCGCGCTTCATCGCTTCATCGTTCGTATCGCGCAGGGGAGGTGCAAAAAATGGCTCCGCTGCATCGGGTGCAATCTCTATTGCTGCCGCAATAGGTGCTACGCCATGCACGGTTGCTGCTGCGGAAGCAAGCACGCTGGTCTTCAGAATGTCTCGGCGTGAAAACTTTTTCATGAGTCCTCCACACAGCCAAAATGACTTACCTGATGTAAATCGGAAAAGCTTGACCTATCGGAGCTAGGCAATCCAGGAAAGCAAGTCTTTCAACTCAGTCGCGTTGTTTGATTCCGTTCCTCGCGGCATCGAAGGACCGATGGCGACGGCTTGGGTGTGCCCTTCGAACCAAACCAGAAAAGAGGATTGTTCTGTTCCAGGGAGTCGCTGCTGATTAAGCCAGTTGTAGTACGCGCCCATATCTCCGTCGATGAGTGAGCCGATCACATCTGGTTCAGCTCGTTCCCGGCTCGCGGATAACAACTCATTCATCGGCCTTTGTCGTTGCCGCGGGGCGAAGCGCACGAGCAAGGTCAGCGGTTGGGAACGTCGCAATGCCTCGCGAGCGGCCCATTGCGCGAATGTTGTGCTGAAGATCTGAGTTCCGGAACCTTCTGTCAGCAGTTTTAGCTGAAAGCGATCGAGGATCGCGTTTCCAGAGTTACCCAGTCCGATGTCAGCCGGTCGCATGCGGGCAAGAATGGTCCGAAGCGCTTCGGGTCCCATTCCGGGACGATCTATTTCAGACCGCATCTTTCGCAACAGAGCATTCCGTGCCGGCTCCAATGATTCATAAGAGACACAGGTCAGCGCACTGTCGTGGTCATCCGCTTTGCCACCGTCGATATACCAGTGCGCGAAAGCAACGCGATGGGCTTTCGCCCTTGCCGCAACTGCATCGAGGAGTGTCCTCAGGCCATTCTCCGGATTGACACGATTGAAGTAAGCGCCTTGGCCTCGGAGTTTTCGAAATAACGGCGCATCATAGGAAGACATTCCCTTTCCAATAATAGTGATTCCGAGCCGTGGAATTGGCGGAGGCTGCGGAGGAGCTGCCGCGCGGAGACGATCCGCATATGCCATGGCCGCGCTTCGAAAGCTGTCGAGCTGATGTGTCGTCCAAAGGTGTGCCGAGAGTTGTTCGACAAATTGGGAGGGCGCATTCACCCAGTCCGAACGCTCTAGTTCGCCTGAAACGCGAATCTGAGCAAATCCACTCAACCATGAACCCAATTGCTCTGGCGATAATGAACTCAAGACTTCGAGTTCGTTTTCCAAAGCATGTCGGGATCCTAAGCTTCGGAATGAATAAGTGCCGAATGCGCTCTTGTGCTAAGAACTAGTCTTTTGTTTCTTGGAATAATTGTTCTTTCGATGGAATCTGCCTCGCCATTTCATCGCGGATTTTTTCCGCTTGCTTAGCGAGCTTCTTCTTATCGAGGCCGGGTCTGTAATTGAATACAATTCCTACGGCACCGATTCTCTTGCCAGCCTCATCAAGCAGCGGAAGTTCATCTTCGAAGTGATTTCCAGTTTTGTTTACTTCCAGATTGCTCACGCCGGTATCGATCACTCGCATATCGTCTTCGTCGGCTTTCTTGCCGATCCGGCCAATATTCGAGGCGATGATTACATTTTTCGATTGATTGGGTGGCGTGACATGGAAGGCCATGATCACAACTTCCTTGTGCTTGGCTAAGGTGTCGTTCACGAGTCTCTGGGCGTAGATTTTCGGTGGCTGAGAATCGGGTTTTGTTTGGTCCTGGGCCAGCACCTCAAAGGACAGAACCAAGAGTGACGCCCAAACAATTGCTCTTGCTAATGTCATAAATTTCCTCAGTTCAATTTGGATAATCGGAACAACCTCCCGCCCCAGCATTTGCGCCTTGGGGTGGTTACCTATCCCGCAATTCCACTCCTACACAAACGAGACTCCCAGAGCCGCTGCTTCATGCCTGTGCATCGCTTCAAAATAGCCGCTCACCAGCTGATCTTCAGCGCAACCTGAATCTGGCGCGAGGCGGTCTGAGTTGAAGTGACCAAACCTGCACCAGTGATCGGTGTTGTTCCTCCGGTCACAGGGAATAATGTCTTTCCCGAACTGGGCGGAGCAAAATTCGTGAAATTTAGGATGTTGAAGAACTCCGCTCTGAATTGGACGTTGAACGCCTCTGAAATTGCGGGAATCTTGTTGTTCTTGAAAATCGACAAATCAAGGTTCTTCAGCCCTGGACCGGTGAGCGAATTGCGCGTAACGTTCCCAAGTCTTGTGAGTGGGTTAGGGGAGGCGAAGCAGCTCAAGTTGATGTATTGGACCTGACCTTGAGCCGGAATGTTGTATTGCAGCCGCGTTGGCGAACCGCATCCTGGGACTCGGTCGGGAACGTCGTATGGGGCAGTGTTCTTGAGCCCAAGTGGGTCGCCGCCTACCAACGGTGTAAACGGAAGTCCGTCGCTAGCCTGAAAAATTCCACCGAGCTCCCAACCATTGGCAGCCCAGGCAAGTGGACCGTGCAACGACTGTACCGCAGGGGCAATCCAGATCAGATTCTGAACAAAGTTCTTTCCGATGTTGAAATCTGCAGGACCGCGTCGCGATCGTTCGTCGAAGAAGAAGAGCCCAGAAATGGAATTTGCGAATGGGTCTCCCGCAAGACTTGCAGAACCGTCATCGATGGCCTTGCTGTAGGTGAACGAACTTTGACTCTGGAGTCCATGACTCATTCTCTTTACAACCTGCAACTGAAGTCCATCGTAGTAGGAATGTCCAGTCCACGCGAGTGCTGCGATCTGTCCCACATTAGGATTTAGTTTCGTTCCGCTATTTCGCGGCGTTGGCCAGAGTAGTCCCTGCGGTGTAGCGGTTGGCAGCACCGTGTTCACATCGTCTGAGCGAAACGGCTGATGAATTCCGCGCGTGCCGACGTACCCAGCTGTTACGGTGAGGTTTTTCACTATCTGCCTCTCGAGGAAGAGATTCCATTGCATAACGTAATTGCGGCTGGGATTCGGCTGGATGTAGGTCTGCCGCAAGGCACTAGGCGACGCGGAAATGAGTGAAAACGATCCGTTGGGAAAAGCCCCAGGAGGGAGCGGGACTGCGCTACCCAACTCCAGGAAGGGCGCCGCCAAGGATGAGAGTAGCTCAAATTGATAGGGAAGGGGCAAGCTGTCGAAGAAACCAAAGGCTCCGCGCATTGAGGTTGTTCCAGTATGGAAAGGATCCCAAGCAAAGCCAATCTTAGGCTCGAAGTTTTTCGTCGTCGGATTGGAGAAATAGGGATCGCCCAAGTGCGGTTGTGCGTCGGTCAGACTTCGGAGAGTCGAGAGTTTGCCGTTCACCTCAGTGGGAACCGTAGCCATCTCGTAGCGCAACCCCAGATTAAAGGTTAGATATGGCCGGAGGTGAATGTCGTCCTGCAGATAACCAGCAAAGAGATTCTGCCGCATATTGCGAGGGGACGTTGTGCCGGGAACGCTCGCGTCGAATTCGTTGGCCTGCCCTGCCATGAAGGTGGCAACGGAGTTGAAGCGGAACAGCCCGCTAGGATTGGACAGCGCGAGAATATTGTTTCGCATGCGCTCGAACGCAAAACCGAACTTTAGGAAGTGCTTGCCTTTGGTGAGAAAGGCGTCGTCATAAGCCTGAATCGATGTCCATCCGTAATGGTAAGCCGATGGCCCGTTCACGCCGCCACCGAAGGTGATGATGCCAGCAGTGATGAGACTGGGCGCGTTCTGTCCAGGCACCACTCCCAGTTTGGGATCGTTTCCTGCCGCCACGGGTCCTGGGGCTGAACCGTTTATATCTGCGGCCACGCGACTTATTCCGAAGCGAACGGTGTTGATTAGAGTTGGGCTGAAAGTATGCGTTGTTTCACCTGAACCAGATTGCCGCCGAGTATGTGAGCGCAGGAAGATGTCGTTGAGCGAATCCGGCTGAGTAAACGTACCGTTGTCGAACATGTACGAACCATGCAGTGCGTCTTTGTCGCTGATCCGGTGGTCCCCACGAACAGTAAAATAGTCTTCAGGTGTGATCTGTTGTCCGACAAGTGAGTACTGTCCAGTCAAGCTACCTGCAGGCGTGGGTCCATTCGGCAGTGGATAGAAAATTAGATAAGGCTGAGTTGCCGGGCTGGCAGTCGCTCGCGCAGCTGGAGAAGGCACTTGTCCGATGGAAGTAAATCCGAGCGATTGGCGGAGTCCTTCATAGTCTCCAAAGATGAAAGTCCGATCTTTAGTAATCGGACCTCCCGCTGAGGCACCAAATTGATTCCGCTTGAAGGGAGGAATCTGCGCGCGGTCGAAAAAGTTGCGAGCATCCAGGGCGCTATTGCGGAAGAACTCGTAGACACTGCCGTGAAACTGGTTAGTGCCAGCCCGGGAAATTGCGTTGATCACGCCACCCGAAGTTCTTCCATACTCCGCCGAATAATTGCTCGTGACTACCGAGAATTCCTGGATTGCATCGACTCCCAAATTGAGACCTACGACGCTACCAGGTGCACCATTGGAATAATCGTTGATGCTGATTCCGTCGAGGCGATAGTTATTCTGCTGCGGTCGCGCGCCAGCGATCGTGATCTGCACGCCATAGCCGCGATTGCCGCGATCGGCTCCGACGGCTACGGCTTTCTCTGTTCTGACTGCCGCTACTCCGGGTTGCAAGATTGCGAGCTGGGTCCAATCGCGTCCGTTGAGTGGAAGCTCGCGGACTGTCTGCGCGTCGACCACCTCGCTGATTTGAGAGGATGCCAGCTCAACATCAGCGGGTGAGTCCTTTACTTCGACACTTTGTGTCACGTTGCCGGGTTGCAGGCTGACGTTCAGTAAAGGTTGAGCGCCGACCTCCAACTTGACGCGCGACTGCGTCGTCGCAAATCCGCTCGCTGCGATTCGTATTTCATAGTCGCCCGGCTGAAGATTCGGTGCGACATAAAACCCTTGTGAGCTTGATGTGACTGTGGTCACGCTTCCCGTTTCAGTGTTGCGAATCGTGACTTGCGCGTTCGGAATCACTGAACCGGACGAATCTGCAACCGTACCGGATACTGTTGCGCCAACGGTCTGCGCTCGCAGTGAGGATGCCAGTAAGCTTACGAAAACTGCGACTGCGAAGTAGAAACACGCACGCTTTTGAATTCGAGTGAACATCGCTGCCTCTCCATTGCCGGTTTTCGATGAGCCGGCGACTCTTCAGCAAACCTTCTTCTCAGGAGAGGAGTAGCGTTCAGTTCAACTGTGGACTTCAGCGCTCCAGATGCAGATATTCTCTTGCCGCGCTTTCCTCGGTCGATTGAGCTCTACCATTAGCCCGGGGCATCTCGATACGAACCCGGGTGCCCTCTCCTTCACTACTGAAAATCGATAACTCCCCACCCTGTGCCGAGCAGATCGACTGCACGATCGAAAGTCCGAGGCCCGCACCTCCCGAGTCTCGCGATCTGGCTTTGTCTGCTCGATAAAACCGCTCACAAATGTGCGGCAACGCGCTGCCTGGGATCCCAATCCCGGTGTCGCGCACTTCGAGCACTGCCTTGGATCCTTGGATCTCAACTAGGAGTTCTACTGAGCCGCCCGAAGGTGTGTACTTTATGGCGTTGTCAAGAAGATTGACCACGACTTGCTTCAGCAGCGATGGGTTACCCACTACCATCACTCCGCAAGAAACTAGATATTCCAGTCGAATCGACTTTTCGTCGGCGAGCAATCGCATTTGCTCTGCCGTGGAGGTTGCAAGCTCACCGAGATTCACAGTCGTAACTTCTCTGGTCGCATCACCGGCCTCAAGCCTGGAAATCTCCAATAACTGGCTCACGATCTTGCTCAGCCGCGCAATCTCCTCGAGTGCGCTACCGACGATTTCCAGGGCTGTGGGTGATAAGTGCTCATATTGCGTAAGTGATTCAAGCTCGCCTCGAAGGATCGTGAGTGGTGTACGCAATTCATGTGATACATCCGCCGAGAACCGGCTGATGTGACGGAAGGAGTCTTCTAGGCGCGCCATCATGCGATTGAGTGATGTGGTGAGGCGCTCTATTTCGTCCCCGGTTCGAACTACGGGCAGCCTCTCGCCGAAATTGCGAGACGTTATTGTTTCGGTCGTGTGCGTGATCTCGTCAAGCGGACGCAGAGCACGCTTCATGATCACGATGCCACCCAGGATGGCTGCCGCGATAATGACAGGCATCCCAAACAGTAGGGTGAGGATCAGCCCGTGCAGGACTGACTGAATATCGCGGGAGGACGCTCCAACCTCTATCAAAAAGGAAGTGCCGTTGGGTATGACAAAGGGAACGGCTTCAATCAGCACGGGATGGCTGCCGGCTCCCGACTCCACAAGCGAAAACGGACGAGAGCCCCAGCTTCGCAAAATGGGAATTCTTGATGGAAGGAACTTTTGATTAATGGGAGCCGGGGATTGGTACAGTGTGCTTCCGTCGCGCCGTGTAATGCGGATGAATCGTCCACTGATTTCCGGCGCCATTTCGTTGATTTCGCCTGTGACGAATGATTCGCCCTTCCGTTTCACATCGACCAGCAACTTCTCGCCGATTGATTGAGCATCACTCCGAAGCGAGTTTCTTAGATTGGAATCGAGATAGCGTGCCAGCCCCAGATAAACCGCCGCACCGAAGATCACGAGGCAAACGGCAAGCACGCCGGCGTACAATGCTGCCATTCGTAAACGGAGGGAATTGAAGTTCATCCTTCCGCTCCTTCCCGAATTGTGTAACCCACTCCGCGCACCGTGCGCAGAAGTTTGGAATCATGGCCGGTATCTACTTTGTTTCGGAGATGCCGGATGTAAACGTCGACGATGTTGGTTATTCCGTCGAAGCTCTCATCCCACACGTGCTCGATAATCATATTGCGCGAGAGGACTCGTCCGGCATTGCTCATAAGATACTCAAGGAGCGCGTATTCTTTGGAAGTAAGATCGATGCGCTGTCCGGCGCGCTTGACTTGCTGCGAGAGCCGGTCCAACTCAAGATCGCTCACTCGAATAGTGCTCGCGCGATTCACTGGACCTCGTCTCATCAGCGCCTTGATGCGAACCGACAGCTCGGCAAACGCAAAGGGCTTCGTGAGGTAATCGTCGGCGCCGGTCTCCATATTCGCAACCTTGTCCTGTACGGTGTCGCGGGCAGAAAGAATCAGCACTGGCACGGAAGAGTTCTCCCTCCGGATTCGGCGCAGCACTTCACTGCCATCCATGCCGGGCAACATGAGGTCAAGAAGTACAAGGTCGTACTGGTACGCTTGCGCGAGCTCCAGTCCGCTTCGACCATCCTTGGCAACATCAACTGCATATCTTTCGGCGATCAAGCCTCGCTTGATGAAGCTTGCTAACTTCACTTCATCCTCGATCAACAAAATGCGCATTCTCGGCTCCATATTAGGCGCGGCTGCAATGAACCGCACATGAACTCAAAATGAAAGTTCGTTCATAAAAATGGTCATTTGGGCTAGCGCGACATTCTCCCTCGGTTCGAGCGTATTTCCTGAATGAAATTTCATCCTCACTTCAGGAACGGCTCATGCTCTCTAACTAAGCTTCAAAATGCGTGGGGGAAAGAACATGAGGAGAGCTTTGCTAACGTTGGCAGTTCTCTGCGTAACGTGTGCGGCAGCCAGTGATAGCACACCGCTAAGACTTGTAGCGAGCGTTGATTTGCCAAAGTACTCTGGCGACTTCGATCATTTTGCCGCTGATGTCAATGGCAATCGGCTGTTCCTGGCAGCCGAGGACCACGGCACGCTGGAGGTCTTCGATCTGAAGAGCACCAGGTGGCTCAGGACAATCCGAGGCTTCGAGGTGCCGCACAGCATCCTCTATCTTCCTGCCTCACAAAAGCTGCTTGTGACCGACGGCGGAGAGAGTATGTCGAAGGTCCTCAATGGCCCAGATTTTCAACTCCTGAAGAAAGTCCCACTTATCCCGGGCGCGGATTCGCTCGCTTACGATCCGGACAAGCACCAGGCTTATGTGGTTACCGGGGGCAAAGACGTACAAATGAAGGAGTCGGTGCTTTCGGTAATCGATACGAGGGACTTTAGCAAGAAGGCCGATCTCAAGTTTGACTCCGCGCACGTCGAAGGCATGGCGCTTGAGTCGCAGGGTAAGCGGATGTTCGTCAACGTCACGGACCATAATGAGATTGACGTCGTAGATCGTGACAGCATGAAGATCGTTGATCGCTGGCGGCTTGAGAGTGCTGGCGAGAATTCGCCGATGATCCTCGACGAACCCAACCATCGTCTTTTTATCGTCTGCCGCAAGCCGGCCAAGCTCGTCGTTTTAGATACGCAGAGTGGTAAGCAGGTCGGGGCATGGGAGACAGCTGGACATTCTGACGGCATGGCTTTCGACAGGGCGCGGAAGCGCATCTATGTGCCTGGAGCTGAGGGATATATCGCCGTGTATCAACAGAAGGATGCCGATCACTACGAGCTAATCGCCAAGGTACCCACTGCGCCCGGAGCGAAGACGTGTCTCCTCGTTCCCGAACTGAACCGCTTGTATATAGCAGTGTCCCCTGGCGAAGGAAAATATGGTGCCCGTGTCCTTGCTTTCGAGACTCTGCCATAGTCTTCCTCCGGGAGAACTCGCGATCAAGCCGCACGCTGAGTTTCATTCGCGGGCCGTTCGCCCGGTGATGCGCAGGTCGATTGATGGCGTAGACAGCGCCACGCGAGCAGGATCAACTCACAACAGCCGCACCACGGTAGGCGGAAATGCATGACAATTTCCAGCTGCTCGCAAGAGTAGTGAGGATTTGAACCTCCGACGCTTGCTCTGGAACCGAAATCAAAAATCCAAGTGCTTGCTTTGGTGTGCTTAGGAGCCCAACACACCGTTCGTTCTCTCTCTCTCTCTCGTTGTACCGAAGTTGTACCGATAATCCGTGTGTGTCCGCACTTCACATATCCGCGAATTGGTTGAGATCGACCGCGCGAAAGATTGCGGAACCCAGCTGATATTGGCCTCGAGTTTCCATGAACAAACATTAAGGAAAAGTTAATGGGCAACCTGTTGTATCGTCGCGTCCAATTTAGCGGTGTAGCAGCGAAAGCGAGGTTCGTATGCGTCGTCGTGATGCGTGCACATTCGTCGTTGCGTTGATTATCGCAAGTAGCGTCGTATCCTCCGTCTCTGCCCAAGTCGCCGGCGGAGTCATTGCCGGCACGGTTTCCGACACTTCTGGAGCTGCTCTGCCCAATGCGAAAGTGATCGTGCACAACGTCGCCACGAGCGTTGACACCGAGTTGAATTCGAATGAGAGCGGGTTCTACCGTGCAGCGAACCTTTTACCTGGAACATATGACGTGACTGCCTCCGCGCGGGGATTCTCGAACCTTGTGCGAAGGAGTGTTGTTCTTACAGTAGGAGCTGAACTGACTATTGATTTGATCCTACGGGTCGGCGCCGCTCAGGACAAAATTGAGGTTACAGCGGAAACACCCATTGTGGATACGTCGACGTCGACGCTGAGCTCAGTCGTGAATGCTTCCACGCTTCGCGAGCTTCCGTTGAACGGGCGTGATTGGACGAGCCTGGCAACGCTGCAACCGGGTGTCACCAGCGTTCGCACGCAGTCGACAGTCGGTGCGACATCCTCACGCGGCAACCGTGGCTTTGGCGACGAGCTCACCGTCGCCGGTCACCGCCCACAGGAGAACAATTATCGGATTGACGGCGTGAGCATTAATGACTATTCGAATGGCGCACCTGGCGGCGCCGGCGGTGCCAATCTGGGCGTCGATGCAATCAGCGAGTTCTCCGTTTTGACCAGCAACTATTCTTCGGAATACGGAAGAACTTCTGGCGGTGTAATCAATGCCATTACGCGTACCGGGTCCAACGCATTCCATGGCGCGGGATTTGGTTTCTTTCGCGACAGCTCGCTTGATGCACGCAACTACTTCGATGCCGCGACGAAGCCTCCGCTACGGCGTTACCAGTTCGGCGGGTCAGCGGGAGGACCGATCATCAAGGATAAGACATTCATTTTCGGTAACTACGAAGGCTTGCGCCTGAACCAGGGTGTCACATTCAGCGACACGGTTCCATCGCAGGCTGCGCGAAACGGGCAGCTCTCGACCGGCAACGTGACCGTGGACCCTGCCGTGAAACCCTATCTCGATTTCTGGGCGCTGCCGAATGCGGGGCTCCTTGGCGCCGGGGATACGGGCGTCTACAACGTCGCCACCGACCAAACATTGAAAGAGAACTTCTTTACCACGCGGATTGATCATCACTTCTCGAACACAGACAGCTTGTTCGGCACATATATGTTTGACGACGCCAGCTTTGACGTTCCTGATTCGTTGAACAACGAGTTCTTCGGGAATCTCACTCGCCGCCAACTGATCGCGATCGAGGAAACTCACGTCTTCACTCAGAACTTCATCAACACGGTCCGAGGGGGCTACAACCGGACCAAAGGGTTCGTGAACACTGCCGGAGCTGCGATCAATCCCAAGGCTGCCGATCTCAGCTTAGGTACTGCCCCTGGCCGGGCGGCTGCAATCATCACTGTTCCTGGACTTACGACCTTCAACGGAGGAGTTGGAGCGAACTCGTTTTTCGACCATATTGGAAACTCATACCAGTTTTACGACGACGCTTTCATTACACACGGCACGCATTCGTTCAAGGTCGGTTTCTCGTTTGAGCGATCGCAGTACAACCTGTTCGCGCTCCGCAGACCGAACGGTCTGTTTGCCTTTGGCTCACTGGCGAAATTCCTGACAAACCAACCGACCAGCCTGTTTGCCCTCGATCCAGCCCGGTCGAAAGAAGCCGGGCTCAGGCAGTCGATCATCGGCGGCTATTTCCACGACAACTGGCGGTTTACCCCGTCGCTGACTCTCAATTACGGCATACGCTATGAAATAAGCACCAACCCGATCGAAGCTCACGACGGACTTCAGACAGTTGTGAACTTGAACGGCGGAGCGCCAGTGCCGGTCCACACGTATTTCACAAATAATCCAACCCTCAAGAACTTCGAACCGCGGATCGGCTTCGCATGGGATCCGCAGAAGAACGCCAGGACGGTCGTGCGCGGTGGTTTCGGTGTTTACGATCACCTCCCGCTGCTTTACATTTACACGCCGAAGGCTGCTCAAGGTACGCCATTCGTAGTAAGCACGACGGTGCGGAATCTGCCGGCCGGCTCCTTCCCGAAGGGCGCATTCAGTCTGGCAAATTTCTCCTCATTGACGGGACTGGGTAGCACCTACATCCAGCCCGACCCACCTCGCAACTACATCATGAACTGGAATCTCACGATCCAGCGCCAGCTTATTTCCGACTTGACGCTGCAGGCCGCGTATGTTGGGTCTCGTGGAATTCACAATGCTTTTACGATGGACGATTCCAACATCGTTCTGCCTGTAGCGAAAACTGCGCAAGGCTATGTATGGCCGACGCCGCAAGGGAGCGGGACGCGGCAAGACCCGAACGCGGGGGTCTTAAGGTCCGACTGGTGGGATGGCGACTCGTACTATCACGGATTGCAGACCATGGTGCGCAAGCCGCTCAGCCATAGTTTCCAGATTCAGGGCTCATATACCTGGAGCAAGTGCCTGGACACCGGCTCGGCAGCATCGCGCGGCGATCAGTTCCTGAATGGAATTACCAGTCCTCTATTTTTTGATAAGGCGCACCGCAAGGGATTCTGCGATTTCAACATCTTTCACACGTTTACACTCAGCTCTCTATGGAATGTGCCTGCACCGAGCGGGAACGCGCTCGCGAGGGCCATACTAGGCAATTGGGAGCTCGGAACGATTCTGAACTCGACTTCGGGAACGCCATTTACAGCGATGATCTCTGGGGATCCGCTCGGCTTAAACAGCGACGATCCCATCGGATACCCTAACATCCTGAGCACCCCCGAATGTAAGCAC
>Ga0066669_10000240_pt1 | contig 15943 bp, 18 predicted proteins | sample GraSoiAngelo_118_FD_133940 | JGI IMG/M metagenome (GOLD analysis project Ga0066669, IMG submission 133940) | Grasslands soil microbial communities from the Angelo Coastal Reserve, California, USA - 14_0919_02_20cm | ecosystem: Environmental > Terrestrial > Soil > Grasslands | place: USA...
CGAATCCTACAGGAATTACTCGGGATTGTCAACCAAAAGGCAAGGTGCTAGGTGTCGGGTGCCAGGTGCCAGCTACGCCGCGTCCGCGTCCGACACCTGACACCTGGCACCCAACACCTGCCTCAGTAGATGTCCCGATTCACCTCCCTCACTAAGCGCTCGTAGTCTGCGGGTGTGTTCAGATCGTCGATGACCGCCGGGTCGTCGACAGTCACCGTGACCAGGTCCTGCTCGTGGGCCAGGAGCACGGCCCGGGCGCCGTGCCGGGTCGCGGCCGGGCTAGTGGCGAGCTCGGCGAACAGGGCCTGATCCCAGATCACGGGATGCCCGCGCCGCTCGGCGAAGCGCGGAACGACGGCAGGCGCTCCGCTCCGCCGGTAGGTCTCGAGCAGCAGCTCCACCGTGGCGACGCGGACGTGTGGGAGATCGACGGGCCAGGCCACGAGCCCCGTGGGGCGGACCGGCTCCAGGGCTGCCAGCACGGCGCGGAGCGACGCGATCGCGCCACCGGCAACATCGGGGTTCTCCACGATGACGCAGTCGTGTGTGGCCAAGGCGGGTCGAATGCGAGGGGCGTCCGGACCGAGCACCACGACGCGGGACTTCAGGTCCAGCGCTTCCAGGGCCTCCAGGATGCGGACGGCGAACGGCCGTCCCCGGAAGTCCAGCAGCGCCTTGGGTCTACCCATCCGCTCCGAGGCCCCGGCCGCCAGAACCACCCCGGCGAGAGCCATGTCGTACGTTAGCGCGAGTTGCACGCCGCCGCCAAACCCCCAAATTGGCGGCCCATGGCCGTCCGACACATTCGCCAGCTGGGCGATCCGATTCTGCGGGTCCGCTGCGAGCGGGTCCAGAACCCGAAGTCCGCCGCGACCCGGCTGGTGGCGGACGACCTCCGGGACTCCCTCGCCGTGGCCAAGAAGAAGTACAAGATGGGACGGGCGCTGGCGGCACCGCAGATCGGGGCCCCGGTGCGAATCGTGTTCGTTCAGACGGACAAGCAGCGCTGGACGATGATCAATCCCGAGATCACGGACGTCGGCCCGAACGACTTCACGGTGTGGGACGACTGCTTCTCGTTCCCCAACCTGCTGGTGCGCGTCACCCGCGCCCACCAGGTCACGGTGAGCTATACCGACACGAAGGGCAAGCAGCACACCATGCAGGCCGAGGGTTCGATGGCCGAGCTCTTGCAGCATGAGATCGACCACCTGGACGGCATTCTCGCGCTCGATCGCCCGAGCGGCGTGGATCCGTTCGCGTTTCGAACCGAGTGGGACAAGCTCCACGAGGCGTCCGAGCGGTACTCGCCACCCAAGCCACGGGAGGTGTGACAGAGACGCGTCCCGTGTAGATTTTCGATAACGACAGGGGTGCCTGCGGACGCAGCGCAGGCTGAGATTACACCCTTTGAACCTGATCCGGCTCGCACCGGCGAAGGGAGTCCCGTATGACCTGCCTGACGCAGCTGCATTTCGCCCGCCACGGTACCATCACCCCACAGATGCAGCGGGTGGCAGAGCGAGAGGACCTTCCGAACGAAACGGTTCGCGACGAAGTCGCCCGAGGGCGTCTCATCATTCCCGCGAACGTGAATCACCTCGCCAAGCGGCTCGATCCGATGGCGATCGGGAAGGTCGCGCGGGTGAAGATCAACGCCAACATCGGCAACTCGGCGGTCGAGTCGAACATCGACCAGGAGCTCGAGAAGCTGCACCACGCCGTGCACTACGGCGCCGATACCGTGATGGACCTCTCGACCGGCGGCAACATCGACGCGATCCGCCAGGCGATCATCGACGCCTCGCCCGTGCCGATCGGCACGGTGCCGATCTATCAAGCCGTGACTCAAGTGAAGCAGGTCGAGGATCTCACGGCCGACGACCTCCTCGACATGGTCGAGCACCAGGCGCAGCAGGGCGTGGACTATGTGACGGTGCACTGCGGCATCCTGCGGGAGTACGTCGGGCTCGCGCTGGGTCGGGTGACGGGGATCGTATCGCGCGGCGGCTCGCTGCACGCCTACTGGATGATGCACCACAACCGGCAGAATCCGTTCTACACGCACTTCGACCGGATCCTCGAGATCGCACGCCAGTACGATGTGACGCTCTCGCTGGGGGACGCCTTGCGGCCCGGCTCGGTCGCCGACGCGAACGACCGGGCGCAATTTGCCGAGCTCGAAACGCTGGGCGAGCTGACGACGCGGGCGTGGGCCAAGGACGTGCAGGTCATGATCGAGGGTCCGGGCCACATCCCGATGCACCTGATCGAGGAAAACGTTCGCAAGGAGAAGGAGATCTGCCATGAGGCGCCGTTCTACACCCTGGGACCGCTCGTGACCGACATCGCGCCGGGGTACGACCACATCACGTCGGCGATCGGCGCGGCGATGATCGGCTGGTACGGCGCTGACATGCTGTGCTACGTGACGCGCAAAGAGCACCTGGGCCTACCCAACGCGGAGGAGGTGCGAGAGGGTGTGATCGCGTACAAGATCGCGGCGCATGCGGCCGACATCGCGCGGGGCCGCGCGGGGGCGCGCGACCGTGACGACGCATTGTCGCGCGCACGGTACGCCTTCGACTGGAACGAGCAGTTCCGCCTCTCGCTCGACCCGGCACGCGCGCGCGAGTTGCACGACGAATCGCTGCCCGCCGAATACTTCAAGAGCGCGGAGTTCTGCGCGATGTGCGGGCCCAAGTTCTGCTCGATGCACATCACGCGGGAGATCGAGCGGAAGCTCGGAACGCGGGACGCGGTGCCGGCGGATTAGCCGCTACGCGGCGTTCGGCCAGTCATGACGTATCCCATCGTCGTGAAGTTCGGCGGCACCTCCGTCCAAGATGCCGCGGCATTCGAGCGCGCGGGGGGAATCGTGCGCTCGCACGGTGGCGCCCGCCCGGTGGTTGTCGTTTCGGCGCTGAGCGGGATGACCGATGCGTTGCTCGCAGCTGCGGCGACCGCACACGACGGCACAGCCGCCCTGGACAGTCTCGAGCCGCACTTCGAGCGTCACCGCCAGGTTGCGCGACAGTTGTTGTCTACCGCCGCCGCGACCACCTGGTGCACCGAACTCGATCGCTCAATCCACTCGCTCACGGACCTGGCGGGGCGTATCACGCGGGGCGCCGATACCGGCCCTGCACTGCACGACGAGTTCGCCGCCCATGGTGAGCATCTCGCTGCCACGCTCTGCTCGGCGGTGCTCGAGGCACGCGGCTTCCGGGCCCGTTACGTCGATGCTCGGCGATGCATCGTCACGACGGACGAGCATCCAGCCGCCGTTCCGTTGCTCGCGGAGACCCGAACGCGGACCCAGGGAGAGCTTGGTCCGCTGCTCGACGTCGGCGAGATCCCGGTGCTCGGAGGGTACGTGGCCGCCGCCGCGAATGGCGTGACCACCACACTCGGGCGAGGCGGGTCGGATTATTCGGCGGCGCTGATCGGCGCTTCCTTGAGCGCATCCGAGATCCAGATTTGGACCGACGTGAGCGGAGTGCTCACGGCCGACCCTCGAATCGTGCGCGCCGCGCGGACGATCCCGCGGCTGTCGTACGCCGAAGCGGCCGAGCTGGCCTATTTCGGCGCCAAGGTACTCCACCCTCGCACCATTCAGCCTGCGATGGACGCGGGGATCCCGGTGAGGATCTGCAACTCGCACGCTCCAGACGATCCGGGAACACTGGTGACCGCCGAAGCCGACATCTGGCCGGAGACGGTCAAGGCGATCGCGCACAAGCGGGGGATCACCATCGTACAGGTAGCGTCTGCTCGGATGCTGGGCGCGTACGGGTTCCTGCGTGCCCTGTTCGACGTGTTTGAGCGCCACCACACCGCGGTCGATGTCGTAGCCACATCTGAGGTGAGCGTCTCACTCTCGGTTGAAGAAACCGCGGCGTTACCCCAAATCGTCGCCGAGCTGCGCCGGCTGGGCGAGGTTCGGGTGGAGCCACGTCGGGCAGTCGTGTGCATCGTGGGCGAGGGGCTGCGCGCCACGCCCGGGATCGCAGCCCGTGTGTTCGACGCCATTCGCGACATCAATGTCTTGCTCGTCTCGCAAGGGGCCTCGCAAGTGAACCTGACGTTCGTCGTGAACGATGCGGAGGTCGGCGAGGTCGTTACCCGGCTTCATGCCGCGTTGCTCGAGCGCGACCGTGCCCCGACGAGCGTTGCGATCCCGGCCGCCAGGCCCAGGGCGGGCGCGCCGCTTGATGTATGCCAGCTGGCGCGCCAATTGATCGACATTCCGTCGATCTCGGGGGAGGAGGCAGCGATCGCGCGCTTCCTCGCCGAATACCTGACCGACCTCGGCTACCGCGTGGCGTTGGCGGACGCCGCTCCGGGGCGGCCGAACCTGTTCGCCACCACGGGTGCTGCGCCGCGGGTAGTGCTGTGCACTCACCTCGACACCGTGCCGCCGTTCATCGGCTCTCACGACGACGGCGAATTCATCGCCGGCCGAGGTGCGTGCGACTCCAAAGGGATCCTCGCCGCTCAGATCGTCGCCGCCGAACGGTTGCGAGCGGACGGGTTCGCCGAACTGGGTCTGCTGTACGTCGTCGATGAAGAGATGGGGAGTCTTGGTGCCCGCGCTGCGAACGCGCACCCCAGGGCCCGCGAGTGCCGCTACGTCATCGTGGGCGAGCCCACCGAAAACAAGCTGGCCGTCGGCTGCAAGGGATCGTTACGCGCGACCCTTCGCTGCAGCGGCACCGGCGGCCACTCCGCCTATCCCGAGCGGGGCACGTCGGCGATCGACGGGCTGCTCCACATCTTGACGGATCTTCGCGCGGCTACGTGGCCAGTCAACGACTTCTTCGGCGCTACCACGTTCAACATCGGCATTATCGGCGGCGGCACCCGCACGAACGTCCTCGCCAGCGAAGCGAAGGCGGATCTGCATTTCCGTCTCGTCACGGATGTCGACGTTGTTCGTCATCAACTCGAGGACATCGTCGCAGACCGCGCCGAAATCGAGTACCTGAGCGTCACGCCGCCGATGCGGCTGACGGGCATGCCGGGCTTCCAGCAATGTGTAGTGGGATTCACAACCGATGTGGCACACCTCGGTCATTGGGGTGCGCCGCTGCTCCTGGGCCCCGGCTCCATGCTGGAAGCGCACACCGCGCACGAGCGCATCGCAAAGGCCGAGCTCGCCGGCGGGGTAGATCTATATGTCGAGCTGGTCCGGTCCCTGATCGCGGGTCACGTTTCGACCGCGGCGAACGCCCGCACCGGAAAGCTCCCCATGCCCTTCACCCGCGGGGGCACCGCGTAGAACCTGAACCCCTCGTCGGGCAACTCGCCGAGCCTGCAGAGATGCTCGACGATGGGGATTCCCGCCGCGAGCAGGATGGAATGCGCGGGACGCGTGCCGTCGCCTGAATCGTCGATGTTGAGGGAGTCAATCCCGACGAGCGCCGCGCCGGCGGCGACCAGTTGGTCCGCGGCGGCACTGGTGAGGAAGGGATGCCCGGAGCCGTACCGCTCCGTCCGCCAGTGCACGTCCCAGCCAGTGTGCACGAGGACGGCCTTGCCGCGCACGGCCCGGTCACGGAACAGGTGCGCATCGAGGGCCCGCTCGCCGCTCTGGTGCGCGCGGACCACCACGCCCTCGAGGTCGGCCACGGCGTCGAGCGCGCAGCCCGCAATGTCATCGCCGCCTTCGTAGCGATGGAACGGCGCGTCGATGTAGGTGCCGGTGTTCGCGAGCAGCTCGATCTTGCCGATCTGGAATGTCGTGCCCGGGGCATAACGGGTGCGCGACGCGTCGCGCGACAGCCAGTCGCTGATCAGGGGAGCGGGAAGCCCCGGGTATGTGACCATCCCGTGCTCGATCTCGTGGCTCAGATCGATCAGCCGGCCCATCAGTCCCACCAGCAGTAGAGGCGCTGCGATTCGCGCAGCTCGTGGGGAAGCGCCTTCACGGTCCCCGTTCCTTGTTCCACGACGTCGGGGCAAAACACGTAGAAGCGCCGGGCGAGGGCGTCCACATCACGAATCTCGGAGTGGACCGAGACAGACCTCCCCGATTGCTCATTGCGCCGGTGCCGCCTATGGAAGCACCCGCCCCAACGCCTTGAGCAGCTGGCCGTCCGCCGTCCCGCCATCAGGCGCCTCGGCCAATACCACCGCGAAGCGACGCCGTAGCAACGGGTCGCGCATGGCGTGCGCCGCGAACTGCAGGGTGAGCGGGATGAACCATGGCGCCTGCCGCGCCCCCGGCCCCGCACGGGCCACGGCCGCATACTGCTCGAACAGCGCGAGCATAAAGGCACCCTTGGAGGGAAACTGGCGATAGATCGCGCCCTTCGTGAACCCCGCAGTCTGCGCGACGTCGTCCAGAGTGGCGAACTCGACCCCTCGCTCGGCGAACACCCCCAGGCCGGCTTGGAGTAGCAAGGCTCGCGTTTCTGCCTTCCTGCGCTGCCGCACGATACCCATGAGAATCAATGATACCCTCAAGAATCTTATTCGGCAAATCAATGGGCTGAAGGAGCCATTTGGATACCCGTGAGTATCTCAACTGGCTTCCCTGAGCACGAGAGCGCCGTTTCGGTTTGCGCCACCAATCCGCGCTCTCAAGATTGGGCCGCGCTCTGCCACCAGCGTTCAGGGAGGCCCCTCGTGTCCGACCCCACGTCCGCCAGTCCCGGCAGCGGGACTCTACAGTTCGACCACGCCGACCGCGGGCCGACTCCCGCCGAGTTGACGTGCGCCGCTTGCAAGCAGCCGATCAGGGCTGCGTACTACGACATCAACGGCAACCTGACCTGCCAGCGCTGTCGCGGCCAGATCGTGGGGGCCTGGAACCGCGGCTCGCCCGCTGCCCGGTTCGCGAAGGCGCTTCTGCTCGGTGGTGTTGCGGCGGCGCTCGGCGCCGGGCTCTACTTCGGGATCGAGGCGCTCACGGGATATGAATTTGGTCTCGTCGCTGTCGTCGTGGGCTTTGTCGTGGGCGCGGCGGTCCGAAAGGGATCGAACGGACGCGGCGGCTGGCGCTACCAGGCGCTGGCGATGTTCCTCACGTACAGCGCGGTGGTCGCGACCGACTCCTCGTTGATCGCGCGCGAGCTCGTGAAGCAACTCCCCGCGCGCACGGACTCGGTAGGGGTGGTCCACGACTCCACTCGTCTGTTGGCGAGTGCGGCCGGCGTGGCGGTCAGCGCCGACAGTGCGGGGGCGAAACGTCGGGAGCGTCCTGGGTTGGGCGCGTTGCTGCTCGGCCTCGCCGTCCTGCTCGGCCTGGCGTACGCCGCGCCGATCGCGATCGGGATTTCGAGTCCCATCCACCTCCTCATCGCGGGCTTCGCGATCTACGAGGCTTGGAAGTTGAACCGCGGAATGGCCCTCCGCGTCACGGGGCCGTACCAGGTCGCACCGCGCGCAGCGCCGGCCTAGCGTCACCCGATGGCCGCACCGGCCCTCTGCGTCCAGTGCGGGACGCAGCTCGCTCCCACCCTGCTCGCCTGTCCGTCGTGTCAGCGCCTGGTGTACAGCGAAGAGCTCAAGCGTCTCGCGACCACGGCGGAGCAGGCGGCGCATGCCGGTGACTGGACCGCCGCGCTCGGGGGCTGGCGTCAGGCGCTCGACCTCCTGCCACCCGACTCGTCGCAGCACCAGGTCATCTCCGCACGGATTGCCGAGCTGAGCCGCGTCGTCGACGGCGGCTCCAGCGCGGACGCGACCAGGCACGGTTCCTCGAAGTTGGCCAAGGGCACCGCAGGCGCGAGTGTCGTGGGCGCGCTGCTCCTGAAGTTCAAATTCGCGCTCGTATTCGTCCTCACCAAGGCCAAGCTTCTGCTCCTCGGTCTGACCAAGGGCGGTACGCTCTTCAGCATGTTGTTGTCCGCGGGCGCGTACTGGACCATGTGGGGGTGGAAGTTCGCGGTCGGCGTCGTCCTATCCATCTACGTGCACGAGATGGGCCACGTGCAGGCGTTGCAGCGGTACGGCATCAAGGCCACGGCCCCGATGTTCATCCCCGGGATCGGGGCGGTGATCAGGCTCAAGCAATACCCCGCCAACCCGCGCGAGGACGCACGCGTCGGTCTCGCGGGCCCGCTGTGGGGACTGGGCGCTGCACTCGCGGCCTACGCCGCATATCTGGCTACGGGCTTGGGCGTGTGGGGCGCCATCGCGCACTTCGGCGGGTGGGTGAACCTGTTCAACCTGACTCCGGTGTGGCAGCTCGATGGCGCGCGCGGCTTCCGTGCGCTGACGCAGGCGCAGCGCTGGGGAGCGGTGGCGGTCATCGCTCTGGCGTGGGTCGTGACCAAGGAAGGGTTGCTGCTGTTGGTGCTCGTCGCCGCCGCGGCGGCGGCTGGTTGGGGGCGCGCGCCGCAGGAACGCGATCAGCCCGCCCTGCTGCAGTACGGCTTTCTGGTCGGCGTTCTGTCGCTGCTCACGCGGATCGGCGTGCCGACCGTACCTCGATGACCACGAGTACTTGAACGGGGGTGGCGTCGGGCCTAAGTTTTCGATTCGGCCAGACCGGAGCGGGGATGCCGTATATCATCGCAGAGCCTTGCATCAATGTGAAGGATCGGTCGTGCGTGGATGTGTGCCCCGTGGACTGCATCTACGAGGGCGAGGACATGCTCTACATCCACCCGGACGAGTGCATCGACTGCGGCGCCTGCGAGCCCGAGTGCCCCGTTACCGCGATCTTCCCGGAAGAGGACACGCCGCCGCAGTGGAAGTCCTACATCGCCAAGAACCGCGACGCCTTCCAGAACGCGACTCCACCCGGCAAGCCGCAGCGCAAGGGATCGTAATCACGCCGCTGTCAGTGCACCGTCTGCAGGAAGTCGGCGACGAGGCGGCTGCTCACGAGCGGCTGCTCGAGCGGCGCCAGGTGACCCGCCGCCGGGACGACGTGACACTCCGCGCCCGGGATGAGCTGCGCCATGGCCCGGGCCCCGTCAGGGGGAGCGATCTGGTCCTCGCTCCCCACCAGTACCAGCGTCGGCACTCGGATCTTACGGAGCGTCTCGGTCGAGTCCGGGCGATCGCGCAGCACCCGTAACGCGCTCACGAGCACGGGTACGGGCCAGCGGCGCGCCATCTCTCGCACCTGATCGACCACTTCGGGCTGCGCGGCCAGCGTCTCCGGCGCCACCAGGCGCGGGAGCAATCGTTCGATCACGGCATCCTGCCCATGCCGCTCCGCCACCAGCGTGAGCTCGTCTCGTCCCCGCTTTGCCTCTGTGGAGTCCGCCTCCGTTTTGGTATCCACCAAAATCAGCGCCTTCGCGCGCTCCGGGTGCCGCCGCAGCAGCTCGAAGAGGACGTATCCGCCCATCGAGAGACCGCACAGCACCGCCTGCCGCGCCCCCAGCCCGTCGAGCACGGCGACGAGATCGTCGGCGTATCGCTCGAGCGCATATCCATCGGCCGTTGACGCCGCCCCGGACGCGCCGACGCCGCGTAGATCGAGGGCGATCCGCCGGACCCGCGACAGCGCCGCGAGCTGGTGCTTCCAGACGGTGCGATCGAACGGGAAGCCGTGCACGAACAGCACCGGGAGTCCCTCGCCGCGCACGTCCACGCTGAGCTCCACGTCGCCCGCCGGCACGCGGATCGGCTCGTGACCGCCGCCGGCCCCAGACGGACGGGCCAGGGGCCCGAGGAAGCGTGCGATCTCGTCTGGGATCGGCGTGGCGCGTCCCAGCCGATCGATGCAGACGAAGACCATCTCCGCGTCCGCGATCGGCGCATCGTCCGAAACGCGTCGCACCACATGACGCAATGTCATGCTGGTCGTGCCCCTGCCCGCGACGGTCGTCTCCACGCGCAGCACGTCGCGCGCGAAGGCAGCGGCGCGGTATTCGATCACGGCTTTGCGGACGGCCGGCCAGACGCCGTTGCGATCGAACAGATCCATGCCCGGCCCACGGGCCAAGGCCTCCCAGCGCGCCCGTTCCAGCAATGTGAGCAGCGCCGCCTGGTTCAAATGTCCAAAGGCGTCACACTCGTACGGGTAGACGGTCAGGTCGACGGTCGTGAACGGAGTCACGGGACTGCAAACGTATGCCAGAACACGACTCGCTGCACGTTCCACGTTCCACGACGCATGAGGAGGCCGAATGCTTTCGCGCCGTACGTGGAATCGAGGGTGAGGCCGTGCTCGGACGCGAGACGACGTGCCGCCTCCCCGTCCGACGTCGGATGCCCGTAGCCTTCGCCCAGCCTGTCGACGATTTCGAGGGAGCAGGGAGCGGGGAGCGGGACCCCCTGGTGCGCGAGCAGCCGCCGTGCGGCGTGCGCCAGCCGCAGCGTCCGCCAGCGATTCGCGATCACTATCGGCGCGACGCGCACGCCCACGACGCGGGTGGGCCAGCCGAGCGCGCCCACCGCAAGCGCGAGGCCCGCGGCCGTGCCGCCGGTGCCGAGGGGGAGGACGATCGCGTCGGGTGGGTGAGCGGTCTGCGCCGTGAGCTCGAGCCCTGCGAGCAGGTGGCCGACGACGGCGCGGGGATGCGCCCCGCCCCCGGGAATCCAGCGGCGGGGCCCAAGTGCGCGCGCCCGGCGCCACACCTCGAGCATCGCCACCGGCAGCGTGGCCCGCATCCGTGCGCGCACGACGAGCGCCGCCCGTTGCTCACACGCGGTGGCCACCGCCTCACTCAGAGGCGTCACGGGCTGCGGGAACTGGGCGAGCGCGGCGCGCCCTCCAGCGGCGGCGGCGTGCACCGCTGTCGCCAGGCAGTGGGTCGAGCCCGTCCCTCCCACGGTGACGAACACGGTGCCCGGCGACGCGCCTGCGAGCAGGAACTCGAGCCCGCGCACCTTATTGCCACCGTACCGCTGGGACGCTCGGTCCTCGCGCTTGAGCGCCAGCTCGGCCAGGCCGAGGGCGCGCGCCAGGGCGGGCGCTGGCTCCAGGGGCGTCGGCCATTCGCCCAGGCGACACGGCGCGAGAGTCGCGCGTATCTTTTGGATCAGCTGCGCCGCATCCGACACGTGAACCCCATTCCGAGGACGGCCATGCGGGTTGCCACTGATTACATCCGTCATGCCGCGCGCGCCGCCCGCAAATACGCGGGCGATCCGTTCGGCGGCACGCCCTCCGGCGCCCCCGAGGTGCCGGACGCTGAATTCTACAAGACGCTCGCCAAGGCGCTGGAGGAGATCGCCGCCGGCATGGAAGCCCTCGGCAAGGAAGAGTGAGCTACATCCGCACAGCGGAAGCGCTCGCGGAGGCGATCGCGGCACTCTCTCGAGAACCGCTCGTCGCCGCGGACACGGAGGCCGCGAGCTTCCACCGCTACCGCGACCGGATCTTTCTCATCCAGCTGTCGAGTCCTTCCCGCACGGTGATCATCGACCCGCTGGCGGTGACGGACCTCGCCCCGGTCGGCCGCCTGCTCGCCGACCCGAAAGTCGAAAAGATCTTCCACGACGCCGACTATGACCTGCGGACCCTCGACCGGGATTACGGATTCCGCGCACGACGGTTGTTCGACACCCGGATCGCCGCGCAGCTCGCTGGCGAGCCCGCCGTGGGCCTGGCGGCGCTGCTCGAGAAGTACGTAGGCGTGAAGCTCGCCAAAGAGCACCAGAAGGCCGACTGGTCGCGCCGGCCACTCCCCCCCGCCATGCTCGCCTACGCGGCCGCCGATACGGCTCATCTACCTGCCCTGCGCGCCCAGTTGCGCACCCGGCTCACCGCGCTCGGCCGCCTCGCGTGGGCGGAGGAGGAATTCACCCGGTTGGAGAACCTGCGGTGGACGGCGGGCGGCGGCCCGGAGGGCAGCGGTGCCGCCGCTGATGGCTTCCTGCGCGTGAAAGGATCGAAAGCGCTCCTCCCCCGGCACCTCGCCGCTTTGCGGGAGCTGTACGGCTGGCGGGAGGGCCTCGCCGCAGAGCAGGACCGGGCCACGTTCCGGATCATCGGAAACGACGCCCTCCTCGGAGTGGCCAAGGCACTGCCGCTCACGCCCGCGGACCTGAGCACGATCTCCGCCCTCCCCCCCGCCCTGGCGGCGCGGCACGGCACCGCGCTGCTCGACGCGGTGGGCCGGGCCCTCTCGCTCCCCGAGAGCGAGTTGCCGCGCGTCGAGCGGGCGCCGCGAAAGCCACGCGATGCCGCGCTCGAGGCGAGAGTCGAACGGCTCAAGGCGGCGCGCAACCGGGCCGCCGCGCAGTTGGGCATCGAGCCGGGCGTGCTGTGCGGCCGCACGACGCTCGAGGCGGTCGCCCGTGCCGAGCCCTCGCCAAACGATCGCGCCGGGCTCTCGAGAATCGGAGAGCTCCGGCGCTGGCAGATCGAAGCGTTCGGCGACGCGCTGCTCGCGGCGCTATCCTAGAGTCCCATCAAGGCCCGGACCTTGGGATCCATCCGCTCGGGGGTCCAGTACGGTTCCCACACGATCTCGATGTCCACGTCCTTCACGCCCTCGAGCCCGCGCAGCACGCGGTAGGCGTCGTTCGTGATCATCGGGCCCGCGGGACAGCCCGGTGACGTGAGGGTCATTTTCACACGCACCGCACCGTCCTCGATCTCCACGTCGTACACGAGACCCAGGTCAATGATGTTCATGTCAAGCTCCGGATCCTTCACTTGCCGGAGCGCGGTGCGCGCTGTTTCCGCGTTGAGCGCCGCGGGCGCCGTCATCAGCGTTCCTCCACCGTCCCGTTCTCGAACCTAGTCACCTGCGTAGCCGCGCACCAGGCAGTGGCGGCGCCGCGCGATCCATCCATAGACAACGCGCGCCAGGGGAGCGGCGCCCGGAATGCGAAACGCCAGCGCCCACCAGCGCTTGCCCGGCAGCAGCCGGAGGAGCTCCGGAACCGCATCGGCGCCCGCGAGCACGCGCCCGTCGGGCAACAGGAGATGCATGGCGGCCGCGAGAGCGGGCAGCGGGATGGCGAACGCGGCCACGCGCGGCTGATCCTGGAACGGGATCAGCGCGATTCGCTGTTCCCGGTCCCACCGCCGCACGACGTCGACCGAGCGCTGGCAGAAGCCGCACGCGCCGTCGTAGATCAGCGTGGGGCGATCAACGAGCTTGTGCATCGGACGCCCGCGCGGCGGCGTCGGCGACGCCGCCGCGTATTTCCTTGAGCACCGTGAACGGCCGGCGGGCCCGTGGCGCGTACGCGCGGTTCGTGAGCAGCACGACGAACAGGTCCCGGTCCGGGTCGATCCAGAGCGAGGTTCCGGTCCACCCGGTGTGCCCGAAGCTCCGCGGACCGAACAGCGTTCCCGCGCTCGAGACGTTCTCCCCGGTCGGCAGCGCCTGCCAGCCCAGCGCCCGTGCTTCGCTTTTCGCGCCGAATGCCACGGCCTTGGTGGTGAACTGGCGCACGGTCTCCGCGCGCACGAGGCGAGAGCCGTCCGGGAGCGCGCCCTCGCGAACCACGAACTGCGCGAACCGCGCGACGTCCGCCGCCGTGGAAAACAGTCCGGCGTTGCCCGATACGCCGCCCAACTTGAAGGCGCTGCCGTCGTTCACGGTGCCGGCGATGGCGTGCCCGTGCCAAACGCCGGTCGGCGCGATGCGGGGACGCAGGCGGGGCGGCGGCCGGAACACCATCGCGTCGAGGCCTAGCGGGCGAAACACCTCGCGCGTGATGAATACGTCCAGCGGCTCGCCGGTGACATGCCGCACGACCTCGCCGAGCAGGATTGCGTTCAGATCGCTGTAGATCACGCGCGTGCCCGGCGGAACACGCGGGCGCTCGCGCAGCACGCGGGCCATGACGCCGGCGCTGTCGTGAATCGCTTTGAGCTCGGGATCGGGGATGTCGGCACGGAGTCCGGAAGTGTGCGTAAGCAGCTGGCGCACGGTTATCCCTTCCGTCCCCGGCGCGTCGAAGCCCGGCAGGTACCTGGCGACGGGCGCGTCGAGGCGCACTTGCCCGCGCTCGACCAACAGCATCAAGGCCGTCGTGGTCGCGACGACCTTGGTCATGGACGCGAGATCATAGATGGTGCTCTCGGGATCGACGGCCCGACTCGCGGCAGACCACGTGAGATGCCCGTAGCCCTTGGCGAACAGGATTGTGTCGTGCCGCCCCACGACCAGTGCCGCGCCCGGATAGGCGCCGCGCCGGATGCCGTCCTGCACCAGGGGATCGAAGCTGGCCGCGGCGAACGCCGGCGGTCCGGATAGGGCAGCCGTTTGCGCGATCAGCAGCAGCGCTAGCACCAGAGACCCGGGATCCGTCGTCCGCAGGTCGGGCACGCCCCGTCGGCACCGATGCGCTGCTGCTTGATCTCGTAGCCGGAGCGCTCGATCAGCAGCGTGCCACAGTCCGGGCACCAGGTATGCTCCCACCGATCCACGCGACCCGGGAGATTGCCCGCGTATACGAACTTGAGACCGGCCGCCGCACCGATCTCGCACGCGCGCACCAACGTCTCGGCTGAGGTGTTGTCCGGGTCGATCATCCGGTAGTCCTTGTGGAACGCCGTGACGTGCCACGGGATCTCCGGACTCACGGACGCGATATAGTCCGCGGCGCGGCGCAGCTGGGCATCGTCGTCGTTGAATCCGGGCACCACGAGGGTAACGAGCTCCAGCCAAAATCCCCGCTCGAACACCATGCGGATGGCATCGAGGACGTGTTGCAGCACGCCGCCCAGCTCGCGATAGCGCCGGTCGTCCATCGCCTTGAAGTCGATCTTGTAACAGTCGGTCCAGGGACGGATGTAGTCGAGCACTTCGGGCGTCGCATTGCCGTTGGAGATGAACGCGGTTTTCAGACCGCTGGCCCGCGCCACCCTGAACACGTCAACGGCCCATTCGGCGGTGATGAGCGGCTCGTTGTACGACGAGCCCACGAGCTTCGCGCCCTGCCGCAGCGCGAGCCGGACCAGGGCATCGGGCGTGACGTCGGTCGGGACGACACCGGCGGCATCGTCGCGGAGCGCCTGGCTGGTGAGCCAGTTCTGGCAGTAGCCGCAGTGGAAGTCGCAGCCGAGCATGCCGAACGTGAGCGTGTCGGAGCCGGGAAGGGCGTGGAAGAACGGCTTTTTTTCCGTGGGATCGCACTGCAACGCCGCCACGTACCCCGCGGGAACGAAGAGCGTGCCGTCCTTGTTGAAGCGAACCTTACAGATGCCGCGGCGCCCGGGGCGCACCAGACAGCGATGCCCGCAGGCAAAGCAGCGGACCGCCTGGTCCGGAAGCCGTTCGGTCAGCTCGCCCTCGCGGACGCGCGCGTCCAGCGCTTGGGCGAGGCTCGCCGCTCCGCCATCCGGCGGAAGGACTTCGCGCGTCAAGAACGAGGTAATACTGCGATGCGCCATGGGACCCGCCGACTGCAGCCTGGCTGCAATATAGTCCGCCGCCCTCCTCGCGGCTCAGTTGCCCACGCGGAGCGTGCCCGGCGCGAGGTCGTACAGCAGCAATGCGGTGCTGATGTCCCGTGTCGAGAGATCACGCACCTGCGGTCGCGCGTACATGATGTCGCCTACGTTGGGCGAGTGGTCCAGGCCGATGAGGTGCCCGACTTCGTGAAGCGCCATCACGCGGATCTCGTCCGCCCCGAGGGGTTGCCCCTTGGCATCGAACGTGGCAAGGGTGATGGTGCCGGTCAGGAGGTGTCCCTCATCGTCCCATTGCAGGTCGGTCTGACCTGAGCGCTCGCCTTCGAATTGAATGCGCCAACGGACCCACACCTCGGCCGCGGTCGAGTCGGCGTCCATGTTGAACCGCACCCGCACTCCGGCTTCCTGCCAACGCTGGAAGGCGGCGCGTACGGCGTCGAGGAAGGACGGCTGGAAGTTGGCGACGCTCGCGCTCGCGAAGGCCACGCGCACGGGCGTCGCGACCCGGCTGTCCCAGCGGTGCAGGACGGAGTCGGAGCTGGCGGCCACGATCTCGTTCAGATAGGTGATGCCGCCGCTCGCCCGGATACGGCGGCGAATCTCGGAGCGCGCCAGCAGGACGATGTAGCTCGGGCCTCCCGCCTCGGGAGGTCGCACGAC
>Ga0066669_10000245_pt1 | contig 15798 bp, 13 predicted proteins | sample GraSoiAngelo_118_FD_133940 | JGI IMG/M metagenome (GOLD analysis project Ga0066669, IMG submission 133940) | Grasslands soil microbial communities from the Angelo Coastal Reserve, California, USA - 14_0919_02_20cm | ecosystem: Environmental > Terrestrial > Soil > Grasslands | place: USA...
ACGTACACGCTCGGCCCCTGCGCCTTCAGGAGACGCATCGCCACCTCGTCGGCCGCTCCCGCCTTCCAGAGCTTGCTCCCGTACTCCGCGCTCAGCTCGTACCGCTGCGGATCGCGGAGCCGCGGGATCACACCGAGCCAGCGCCGGACCAGGGCCGGGTTCGTGAACAGGAAGAGCTTGACCTCGTCCCGCGTCGTTCCGAGCATGATCGGGACCCGGGTATAGGCCCCGCGCCGGCCGAGGAGGTCGAAGGGCTTCTCCCGCGGCAGCACGACACCGTCGAGAAACACCTGCGGGAAGTCGAGGAGACCACCGAAGTTGCCGGGCGCGGCCGCGGTGAGCAGCTCCGCGCTGCTCTTGCCACGCAGGTAGCCCGCCACCTCGTCCGGCGTCATCGCCGCCACCCGCGCCTTCGCCGCGGCGCGGTCGGTCGCCGTCCCGTCGCGCACGAGGAGATCGAGGAGCAGCTCGCCGGAGCTGTGGCGATGGCCGGGCACGGGGTCGTCGCGGAGGTGCTCAGCCTCATCGACGCTGCTCGCGTGGAGACCCGAGCTCTCCAGGATCGCACGGTGGAAGAGCCTGCGCGCGAGCGGCGAGACCAGGAGCGTCGCGACGTTCGTCCCTCCCGCCGACTCCCCGAAGATGGTCACCTTGCGCGGGTCGCCCCCGAAGGCCGCGACGTTGTCGTGCACCCACTCGAGCGCACGCACCAGGTCGAGGGTGTCGAAGTTCCCTGACCGCTCGGCGTCGCTCGTGCCGTCGCTCCGGAGTGCGGGGTGGCGGAACCAGCCGAGCGGGCCGAGGCGGTAGTTCAGCGTGATGACGACGACATCCTGGCTCGCAGCCAGATTGCTCCCGTCGAAGAAGCCGCCGTGCCCGAGCGAATTCCCACCCCCGTGGATCCACACCATGACGGGCAGACGGCCGCCACGGATCGGCACGCGTCCCTCGGGGAAGGACGGCGTCCAGACGTTCAGGTAGAGGCAGTCCTCGGAGCCGGCCGGCTCACCCCGCTTCACGTCGTAGATGCCGCCGAACGGTGCGGCGAGCTGCGCGCAGGGGGACGCGAAATGGATCGCCGGGCGCGTTCCGTTCCAGGGGTCGGGCGGCAGCGGCGCACGCCAGCGGAGCGCACCCACGGGTGGCTTGGCGAACGGGATGCCGAGCCAGGCGTGGCCACCATGGCGGCCCGTCGTGCCGACAAGGAGACCGGATTGGACCGCCCGGCGGGTGACCGGATCGGGGGTCACGACGGCGTGCTCGCCCTCGCGCTTCAGCGCGCAGGCGAGGACGAGGATCGTCGGTGCGAGCAAGGCGAGAACTCGTCGGTGCATGGCTCCCTCCCGCTGGTCGGGGTATGCAGTATTGCCGGTTCGGCGGGAGAAGTGGAGAGCCGCTCCTCGACGATCGTCGCGCCCGGGCTCTCGGCGGTGCTGCCCTGATTAGGACAGTACCCGCTCGGCACCCTGGTGGCCGCCGGATGCCTTTTCTGTATGGTTGGACGTTCCAGGCTCATCTCAGGGCCCGGCCGTTCCAGAAGGCGTCCGGCGTCTCGGAGGGACCTTGCCGACAGGCGCGTGCAGCTCGTCGTCCTTCTCGCGACCCTGACCCTCGCGCCCGCGGGCGAGGTGGCAGCAACGATCCTCGCAGGGGTTCCGGCCCAACCCGACCCCCGGGCCCGCTACCTGATCTTCCTGCACGGAAGGATCGTCGAGGAGGAGGGAGCTCGTCCGACACACCCGGACTTCGGCGTTTACGAGTACGCGGCCATTCTCGACGCCCTTGCAGCACGGGGGCTGACCGTGATCAGCGAGCAACGCCCGAAGGGCACCGAAACGGATCGGTACGTCGACAGGGTGGTCGGGCAGGTGCAACGTCTCATCGACGCCGGTGTGCCGCCGCGGCAGATTACGGTGACGGGCTTCTCCAAGGGCGGCGCCATCGCCGTCCTGACCGCCTCGAAGCTCCAGCAGGACGCCGTCAACTTCGTTTTCCTCGCGGCCTGCTCCGAGGAGCTCCTCGCACGCCAGGACGTACGCGTCCGCGGGAGAATCCTCTCGGTCGTCGAGGCCAGCGACGAGGTGGGCCGCTCGTGCGAGCCGCTCCGGCGGAGCGCGGCGCCGGGGACCGTGATCGAGGAGCTCCGGCTCGCGACGGGTGCGCGACACGGCGCGTTCTTCCAGCCCCGCTCCGCATGGCTCGACCCCGTCGCCCGCTGGGCGGCGGGCGGGACGCCATGAGCCGGCCCCCCGCGAACTACCGGGCCGTCATCTTCGACGTGGGGGGCGTGATCGTCGGCTCGCCGCTCGACGCGATCGCGGCGTACGAGCGCGAGCACGGGATCCCTGCCGGCCTCATCAACCGCGTGGTGGTCACGACGGGTGCCGCGGGCGCCTGGTCGCGGCTCGAGCGGGGCGAGCTCTCGCTGGAGGACTTCTATCCCGCCTTCGACGCCGACTGCGCGCGCGGTGGCTGCCCGATCTCCGCGCGCGATCTCATGATCCGCGTCGCGGCGGCGACCGTGGTACGGCCGGCGATGCTCGACGCGATCGCGCGCATCCGCGCGCAGGGGCTCCTGGTCGCGGTGATCACCAACAACTGGATCACCGAGGACGGCGGGACGGACGCGCTGCGGGACCACTTCGACGTGTTCATCGAGTCGGCAGTGGTGGGGGTGCGGAAGCCCGACCCGGTGATCTTCCACCTCGCGTGCGACCGGGCGGGCATCGCCCCCGCGGAAGCGATCTTCCTCGACGACATCGGGGCAAACCTGAAGACGGCCCGCGCCCTCGGGATGACCACGATCAAGGTGGCGGACCCCGACGCCGCGCTGGCCGAGCTCGAGGGACTGCTCGGCTTTCCGCTCCGCCCGCCCGCGTAGAGTCGCCGCGGTCGATCAGTCCCGGTAGGAGATCACGGCGCGGAGGAAGCCCGGCGGCAGCGGATGGAGCTCGCTCCGCGCGAAGCCGGCACGGTGGAACATGCGCTCGAATTCCGAGAACGGATAGGCGTCGCCGCCGGGGGTGCCCGCGAGCATGACGAGCGCGAAGGTGGCGGCTTCGGGCGGCGTCACCCGATTCTCGTCGGGAATCATCTCGACGGTCACCGCGCGGCCGCCCGGCCGGAGGGCCGCGTGGACCTTCCGGAGGACCGCGACGCACGCCTCCTCGTCGAAGTGGTGCAGGAAGTTCGTGAGCAGCACGAGGTCGTAGTCGCGGCCGTAGTCGACCGTGAAGGCGCTCCCCGGGACCGTGCGGAAGCGGTCCGCCACGCCCGCGGCACGCGCGTTCTCCTCAGCGACGGTGAGCACGTTCGCCCAGTCGAGGGCGACCACCGAGGCCCGGGGGTTCCGCGCCGCCAGCGTGATGCCGAAGAGACCGTGCCCGGCCGCGATGTCGAGCACGTGCCAGGGGCGGCCGGCGTCGGCATCGAGCAGGTTCGCGAGGAGCTGGGCCACGAACCCCGCGAGCGGAGCCATCGCGCGTGCGAAGTCGACCCACATCGGGTGCTCCGGCGCGGTCGCTCCACCGGCGTCCACGACCGTTCCGCCCTTGCGCACGGCGCCCGCGACGTCGGCGAACGACTGCATGACCACGGGGGAGGCGAGGAACCGGATCGCCGAGCCGACATAGAGCGGCGAGCGGCGGTCGAGCAGCGGCCCCGACTCCGGGTCGAGCGTGTAGCGGCCGTCCGTCTTGTGGAGAAAGCCGACGGCGGCGAGGTAGTCACAGAGGATGCGGACACCGCGGGTCGAGGCCTGACAGCGTGTGGCGAGAGCCTCGGCCGTCGCGTTTCCTTCGGCGATGGCGCTGAAGAGGTCGAGCTCGATCGCGCCCTTGAGGGCGGCCGAGAGCTGGTAGGCGGTGAAGCCCTGAAAGACCCTCGCCACGGGATCCATTTGTCCTCCCTTGCTCTCCCTCAGGATGCGAGGAGGCCCAGCTCCTCACCCTCGACGCGGCACACCTGCCACTCCCCGAGCAGGCGCGCACCGAGCGACTGGTAGAAGCGCCGCGCGCGCTCGTTCCAGTCGAGAACCGTCCACTCGAAGCGATGGCAGCCGCGTGCGACGGCCACGCGGGCGACCTCGCGCATCAGGGCCGTCCCCATGCCGTGCCCCCGCACCCCCGAGTCAACGAAGAGGTCCTCGAGCCAGAGGCTCGGGGCCGCACGGAACGTCGAGTAGGTCTCGAAGAAGAGCGCATACGCGCGGACCTCCCCCGCGATCTCGGCGACCAGCACGTCGAAGCGGGGTCGCGGCCCGAATGCATCGCCGATCAGGCGTCGCGCTGCCTCGTCGTCCGGGGGCGGGAGACTCTCGAAGTCGGCGAGCGCGCGCACCAGGCGGACCAGCGCGGGCCCATCGGCTCGCTGGGCAAGGCGGATCGCGAATGCGGCCATGGGATCCGAACCGTATGATGAACGAGGTGCACCGGCCACTCCCCCCCCGCGCTCCACGCTCGTCGGGCGCGGCCGCCCGCCGCGGGTTGTACCTGCGCGGTCGCCGGGGCATAAGACCTCGGTGACCCCGGTCGAGAAAGCCGACGTTCTCCTCGAGGCGCTGCCCTACATCCGCCGCTTCGCCGGGAAGCTCCTCGTCATCAAGTACGGCGGCCACGCGATGGAAGACGACGAGCTGAAGGATTCCTTCGCGCAGGACGTGACGCTGCTCAAGTACGTCGGCATGAACCCCGTCATCGTCCACGGTGGTGGGCCACAGATCGACGCCGCGCTCCTCAAGGCGGGCATCGAGCCGCGCTTCGTGCGCGGGCTGCGCGTGACCGACGCGGCCACCATGAGCGTCGTCGAGATGGTGCTCGTCGGGAAGATCAACAAGGAGATCGTCACGCTGCTGAACCGCCACGGCGGCAACGCCGTCGGCCTCTCGGGCAAGGACGGGGAGCTGGTCGTCGCCCGCAAGCGGCGAACGCAGGACCTGGGATTCGTGGGCGAGGTGGTGGGCGTCAACGCGCGCGTCGTCGATTCGCTCGCCGGCTTCATCCCGGTGATCGCGCCGGTGGCCGCCGACGCCGACGGCGTCACCTACAACATCAACGCCGACGTCGTGGCGGGCAAGGTGGCGGAGGCGCTGCGCGCAGAGAAGCTCATCCTCCTGACCGACGTGGAGGGCGTGAGGAGTCGCGACGGCACCCTGATCGACACGCTGCCGGCGGACGCGGCAAGTGACCTGATCCGCGACGGCACGATCTCGGGAGGGATGATCCCCAAGGTGGAGTGCTGCCTCGAAGCGATCCGGGGCGGCGTCAAGCAGGCCCACGTGATCGACGGCCGCGTCCGCCACGCGGTTTTGCTCGAGGTGCTGACCAGCCGGGGCGTCGGGACGGAGATCCTCCCGCGGACGCTCCGGCGCTCGCGGAACCGGCTCGCGGCGTCGTGATCACGCACGCCGACAGCGCGGCGAGCAACGCGGAGGTCATCGCGCTCGCCGCCGCCCACGAGATCGGCGTCTACGCGCGGCAGCCGGTCGCCTTCGTGCGTGGCCGCGGCTGCGAGCTCTGGGATGCCGACGGACGACGGTACCTCGACTTCTTCGCCGGGCTCGCCGTGACCAATCTCGGCCACTGTCACCCCGCCGTGGTGCAGGCGATCCACACCCAGGCCGACCGTCTGCTCCACGTCTCCAATCACTACCACACGGTGCCCGCGGCCGAGCTCACGGCATTGCTCTGCCGGCACTCGTTCGCCGAGCGGGTCTTCCTCTGCAACAGCGGCGCCGAGGCGAACGAGGCGGCCATGAAGCTCGCCCGGCGCTGGGGCGCGGACCGCGGTGGCGGACGTTACGAGATCCTGGCGACCACCGGCTCCTTCCACGGGCGGACGTTCGCCACGCTCACCGCCACGGGACAGGAGAAGTACCAGCGGGGCTTCCAGCCCCTTCTGCCCGGCGTCCGCCTCGTTCCCTACGACGATCTCGCGGCGATGGCCGCCGCCGTCCGTGACGAGACGGTCGCCATCATCGTCGAGCCGATCCAGGGCGAAGGCGGCGTCATCGTGCCGCTTCCCGGCTACCTCCCCGGGCTTCGCGAGCTCGCCGACCGGCGGGACCTCCTCCTCGTGCTCGATGAGGTGCAAAGCGGGCTCGGTCGAACGGGACGGCTCTTCGCGTACGAGCACGCGGGGGTCACGCCAGACATCATGACCCTCGCCAAGGCGCTCGGCGGCGGGATTCCGATCGGCGCGATGTGCGCGCGCGCCGAGATCGCGACGGTGTTCACGCCGGGAGCGCACGGCACCACCTTCGGCGGCAATCCGGTCGCGTGCGCGGCCGCGGTGGCAGCGGTCGACGCGCTCGCTCGACCGGAACTGCTCGCCCACGTGCGCGAGCTGGGCGTCTACTTCCGCGAGCGCCTGGAGCACCTCGCCGAACGACACGACATGATCCGCCAGGTCCGTGGGCTCGGGCTCATGCTCGGCGCCGAGCTCGACCGTCCGGGGACACCGATCGTCGAGCGCTGCCTGCAAGGCGGCCTCGTCATCAACTGCACGGCCGAGCGGGTGCTCCGGTTCCTCCCACCGCTCGTCATCACGCGGGCGGAGCTGGACGAGGGCCTCGCCATCCTCGAGCGCGCGCTCGCCGGCTGATCGCGCGGGCGGGACATCGATTGAACGCCAAACGCGACTTCCTGCGCCTCGCCGACCTGACGCGGGCCGAGACCGAGACAGTCCTCGAACTCGCCGCGCGGCTGAAGACGGAGCTGCGCGCCGGCCGACCCCGCCCGCTCCTCCTCGGGCGCACGCTCGCCATGATCTTCGAGAAGCCGAGCCTCCGGACCCGCGTCACCTTCGAGGTCGGCATGGTACAGCTCGGCGGTGCCGCCATCCACCTCGCTCCAGGCGACATCCGGTTCGGGGAGCGCGAGTCGGCGGGGGACATCGCGCGCAACCTCGAACGCTGGGTCGATCTCATCATGGCGCGGACCTTCCTCCATCGGAGCGTCGTCGACCTCGCGGCGGGAGCCCGCGTCCCCGTCATCAACGGCCTCTCCGATCTCCATCACCCCTGCCAGGTCCTCTCCGACTGCTTCACGCTGCTCGAGCGCCGGGGGAAGCTCGCCGGCCTCCGCGTCGCCTTCATCGGCGACGGCAACAACGTCGTCCATTCGTGGATGGATGCGGCCGCCCGCCTCGGCTTCGAGCTGGTACTGGCCTGCCCGCCCGGCTACGAGCCGGATGCGAAGATCCTGGCCGAAGCCGGACCGTGCGTGAGCGTGACGCACGACCCCGAGACCGCCGCGCGCGGCGCCGACGTGATCTATACCGACGTCTGGACGAGCATGGGGCAGGAGGCCGAAGCCAAGGCCCGTCGCCAGGCCTTCCGGCCCTATCAGGTGAACGAGAGACTCGTGGCGCACGCGGGCCCGGGGGTACTCGTCATGCACTGCCTTCCAGCACATCGTGGCGAGGAGATCACCGACGCCGTGATCGACGGACCGCGGTCGGTCGTCTTCGACCAGGCCGAGAATCGCCTCCATGTCCAGAAGGCGATCATGGTCTGGCTGCTCGGCGCGGCCTGACGCGCGCACGCCGTGGTCTTCGTTCAGCCCTTCGCGATCGACTTCCGGTACGAGACGGAGCACGTCATCGCCTTCTGCTCCGGCCATCCGGAGTACGAGGCCGTCGAGGCGTTCATCGCCCGGCGGAGTACCCGAGGGCCCCGCATCCGCGCGATCCTCACCCGCCATGACATGAGCCAGGTCGACCACATCAACGAGGGAGAAGTCGTCCGGGAGCGGCGCGCGATCGATCCGACGCGCGAGACGTACCATGCGCCGATCGCGTTCGAGCAGACGACCGCGGGCGCCCTCCCGGACAGCGTGCTCCGGTTCTCCTCCTACAAGGGGGAGACGATCGTGCTCGAGCTCGTCGCGGCCTTCCCGGCCGACCCGGCGTTCGGCGGTCTCACCGACCCACAGGGGCACGCACCCGACGTGTTGCCGGTGATGTGGCGATCGGCGAGCGCCGTGGCGGCTCGGGCCACCAGGGTCACCATCGACGACGTTCCGTACCCGATTCCGGTCTTCGTCGAGACGGCCGACCTCGTCGGAATGAAGGCCTTCTATACCCGGGGGTTTGCCGTGGGCATCGTCCGGACCCGGGGGGTCGAGCTCGACCTGGTCGCGGCACCGGCGGAAATGACCGTCGGGCAGCGGTGGAGCTACCGGCAGGGCGGCCGCCGCGTCGACTACGAGATCGCGGAGCGGGAGGGCGATCGGGTCGTGATCCGGAGGACCCCGGGGGAGAGCGAGACGATCCACGCCCACGTGAGCGACGACGGGTTGCGCATCGGACGGATCACGCTGGCGTCCGGAAGCGAGACCTCCTCCACGTTGAGCGTGGACTTCGACCCCTTCCTCCCCGCCCCCGCGAGGCGGGCCTCCGGAGTCGATCCGATCTCCACCTTCTGCATCGGGATCGACGACCATACCTCGCTCGTGACCGGCAGCGTCATGCCGGTGGAAACGGGGTTCGAGCTGGTCCCCGTCGAGCCCGTCTGGGCGAGAAGTCGGGCGATCGACCTTCGCCTGACGCAGGACGGGAACACGCTCCGGCTCCGGTCGTCGATCTCGAGGGCAGGCTCGGCCGGTGGCATCGCATCCTGTATTCACGGGACGCGGCGGCCCCGAAATGCCTGAGACCCGCCCCTCCGGCACGGGGAGCGGGCGTCATCGACACGCTGCGCCGTCGGCGGTTCGCCCTTCTCCAGCGCCTCTCGAGCGAGCGTCACACCTTGACAATCGCTTTGCATCTTCGCTACGCGCCGCCGCATGCGAAGCTCGCTCGGTCGGCTGGTGCTCGGCCTCGCCGTCCTGGGGGCCGGATCCGCAGCACACGCTTACTATCTAGACCAGAGCCGGAATTTCGACGTGCGCCTGCGGACGTATTCGCAGGTCGCCATCGCGACGGAATCATCGCGCGAGTCGCCACCCACCTTCAGCCCGGGCGACCTCTTCTCGCAGCGGAACTTCTACAACCCGGAGTTCGACGCCAACCTGACCAACTACGTCGGCTGGACGCGGAAGGCCCCGGGGTTCTCCCTCATCGCGCCGGACGAGTTCAAATTCCATTTCGGATGGTGGGGCTTCTACGACGGCATGTTCGACTACCTCTCCCCCCAGTGGCGCGACGCCCTGCGCGCCGTGCCGCGGAGCCGGCAGTCGTCGAGCGACGACATCGACGGAGAGACCACCCGCTTCAACGACGAGAACAAGAATCCGCGCAACATCCTCGGGAAGCGCAACCGCATCAACGAGCTCTACCTCGACTTCAGCAAGGGGCGGTTGTTCACGCGCATCGGCCGGCAGTCGATCGCCTGGGGCGAGGCCGACGCGATCGTTTTCATGGACGTGATCAACAACTTCGACCTGACGATGGGGGTGCCGGGCATCTTCATGGATCTGGAGGAGGCGCGCATTCCCTTCTGGGCCATCCGCAACACGATCCGGCTGGTCGACCAGTGGGGCCCGCTCTCGAGCCTCTTCGCCGACATGTACATGGTGCCGGGGCCGATCGACACGACCGTCCCCCTCACGACCCCGGCCTTCTTCGGCTTCCCCTACTCCCAGCCCGGCCAGGACCCGCTTCGCAACCCCGCCCTCGCGCCGCTGATCAAGCCGCTGCCCCTCGAAGTGGTGCTCGTCGATCGCCTACCCAAGAACGAGTGGAGCGAAACCCGCTGGGGGGCGAGGCTGACGAGCGTGCTCTTCCGCGACTACACGGTGCAGGGCTGGTTCTTCCGCACCTACCCGACCGCGCCGGTGCCCCTCCTGATCGGGGGCACGCCGCCCATCACCCTGGCGACCACGCAGCCGCAGGGGAACACGCTCATCGACGACCGGGGCTTCCGCACCCCCGTCTGTCTGGACAATGCCGGCAATCCCATCCCGAATCCCGGCAGCGGCCACACCCCGGCCGGTCGGGCCTGCAAGTATGCGCGTCCTGTCATCACCGCCTTCTACCGCCGCCTCACCTCGGTCGCCGGTGCCGCGGCCACCTGGTACAGCCCGGAGGTGGCGGGCATCATCCGCACCGAGGCAGAGTACTTCATCAAGCAGGATGCGTTCATCCCGAGCGTGAACCTGAATCCGCAGGTACAGGTTCCCACTCCGGGGAACAAGATCAACACCATCCCGAAGGCCGACTACCTGAAGTACATGATCGGCTATGACCGCTTCTTCTTTGCCCGCTGGATCAATCCGGCGAACAGCATCGCGCTCATTACGGCGCTGAACGGCCAGTGGAACGTGACCGCGCGCCGGGAGAAGGACTTCCGCTTCAACGGGATCGCCAAGCCGGGGAAGAACCAGATCGAGGCGGGACGGATCCCCGGGAATCCCGCCTGCCAGACGCCGCCGTTCAGTATCCTCTGCCTGACGGCCCCCGCGAAGAACTTCGAGGACGAGAAGAAGTTCGAGCACTTCTTCAACATCGTGTTCCAGACCAACTACATGCACGGCCGGCTGGAGCCGCGCATCATCATGCTCTTCGACGTGAGCGGCGAATTCATCTTTGAGCCGACGGCCACGTACCGGCTCACCGACTACCTGCTCGCGACCGGAACGTTCGCAGCGATCGAAGGTTCACGCAAAGCAGGTCCCGCCGTCTTCCGCGACCGCGACCAGTTCCAGTTCCGCATGACTTACCTGCTCAACTAGCGGAAGAACGGGATCCCACGCGTTCGTGGACGGGGAGCGGGGCGTGGGGTCCCCCCGCTCGCCTTCGGTTCGGTCGCGAGGGACGTCGGCAGCTTGCTCGAACGTCGCGGACGCGACGTCACAGGCGGCGCTCGGGAGGACCCCACGCCCCGCTCCCCGTGCGAACGTCGATCCGTTCTTCAGCATCCTCGCCCCCCCGCACCACACTGCCGGGCGCGGCTTCGCCGCGCCCGGCACGTCCCGAGCGCGCAGAGCACGCGAACGATTCCAGCGGAGCCGCACGCGCCAGCGTGCGGCGACGGGGGTTCGGGGGGCCAGCGGAGCAGCGCAGCGCGCGAAGCGCGCGAGCAGCGGACGGGGCCCCCCGAAATGTTATGCCGACGGCTCGACCTCGCCCACGACCGCGAGCCCGCCATCGGCGACGCGTACCCGGAAGTGCACCAGCGCGCCCGAATGTGGCCCCAAACGCGCCTTCATCTCGATCACGGGTGCCGCGACCCAGAAGTTGGGGAGCAACTTCGTGATCCACCCCGAGGTACCGTCGACCGCACCCACGACGAGTCCTCGCGGACCGCTCGTCACCTCGGCTTCCGACCAGGGCACGAACAGACGTCGGGCGCCGCCCCGGAGCCCCAGCCCTCCGCGATGGAGGGTCACGGCCCGCAGACGCGCCCCGACGAGCGCCACCACCCGCTCCGCAACGACGAGCACGATGGCCACGCCGAGATTTCCGGCACCCACGAGGCAAACGGGGAGCAGCGGGAGGTAGGCCCACCAGGCGAGCTCCCGCGTGGGAGGCGAAAGCGGCGGGACGAGTCGCACGGCCTCCCCGTCCTCGAGCTGCGCCCACATGTCCTCGGCGAGCTCGGGCACGACCCGCGCCAGCACCGACCCGAACGCGCCGGCCCGGACGAGCGACGCGAGCGGCACCTTCAACGCGAAGCCACGACCCTCGAGCCGGAGCGCGTGGGTTTCCTGTGTCAGGCGATCGAAGGCCGCCCAGGGAACCCGTCGGACCGCGCTGCGCGGTCCGAACGCCGTCACTTCCGCATCATCGAGGTGGTACCGCCGGAGCCAACCGAATGGCACGGGAGCCCGGCGCGCCGCGGCCCAGCCGACCGCGAAGAGGACGATCGGCGCGCCGGCCGGTCCAAGCAGTTGGGCGGCCAGGAGCCCACCGGATAGCGCGAGGCCGAGCCAGACGAGCCAGCCGAGCGCGACCCCGGGGGCCGCGGCTGCGAGCGTGACCCAGAGCGCACGCTCCACGTTCGTCGTGGGGGCCGCCGATTGCATGCCGTCAGTGTTTCGGCGGATCGGTGGGGATTCTTGAGCCGGCGATGAAGTTGGTTCCCCGGGGGGCCTGTGCTACGTGAACGCGGATGGCCGCGGAAACTGCCATCCGGCGGATCGTCCTTGCGTATTCGGGCGGGCTCGACACCTCGGTCATCCTGCGCTGGCTGGGCGAGCGCTACGGCGCCGAGGTGATCGCCTTCTGTGCCGACGTCGGGCAAGGCGCGGAGCTCGCGGGACTCTCCGAGCGCGCCCGGCAGACGGGCGCGACGAAGGCGATCGTCGAGGATCTCCGGGAGGAGTTCGCGAAGGACTACGTCTTCCCGATGCTCCGCGCCGGGGCGATCTACGAGAACCAGTATCTCCTCGGCACCTCGATCGCCCGTCCGCTCATCGCGCGGCGCCAGGTGGAGATCGCGCGCCAGGAAGGCGCCGACGCCGTGGCCCACGGCGCGACCGGCAAGGGCAACGACCAAGTCCGGTTCGAGCTCACGTATGCGGCCCTCGCCCCGGAGCTGCGGATCGTCGCCCCGTGGCGCGAGTGGGAATTTCGCGGACGGCGCGACCTCATCGCCTACGCCGAGGCCCAGCGCATCCCGATCACGGTGACGGCCGAGAAGCCCTACTCCACCGATCGGAACCTCCTCCACGTGAGCTACGAGGGCGGCGTGCTCGAGGATCCCTGGCGGGCGCCCTACGAGGACATGTTCCAGCTGACGGTCGCGCCCGAGCGCGCACCCGACCGGGCCGAGGAGATCGACGTCGAGCTCGAAGCGGGTGTGCCGGTCGCCGTCAACGGCGAGCGCCTCTCGCCGGCGGCGCTGCTCGCGCGTCTCAACACGGTTGCCGGGGCGCACGGGATCGGCCGGGCGGACGTGGTCGAGAACCGCTACGTCGGCATGAAGTCGCGCGGCGTGTACGAGACGCCCGGCGGCACGGTGCTGCGCGCCGCCTTCCAGGCGGTCGAGTCGCTGACGCTCGACCGCGAGGTGGCACACCTGCGGGACGGGCTCGTGCCACGCTACGCGGAGATGGTCTACTACGGATACTGGTTCGCGCCCGAGCGCTTCATGCTCCAGGCGGCGATCGACGAGGCGATGCGCGCGGTGACCGGCACGGCGCGGCTCCGGCTCTACCGCGGCAGCGTCCGCATCGTCGGACGCCGGGCGCCGCGCTCGCTCTACGACCCTCGTCTGGTGAGCTTCGACGAGGCCGGCGGCTACCGGCAGGAAGACGCCGGCGGGTTCATCCGGCTCGCGGCACTTCGGCTCCGCATCCGGGCGCTGGTCGAGCGCGGTCGATGAAGCGCCCGTCGCGGGCGCCGACGAGCAACACGAAGGCCTGGGCCGGACGTCTCCCCGTCCCCGCCGCTCCGGAAGCGGAAGCCTTCACGACGTCGCTTCCCGTCGATCGCGTGCTCTATCCCCACGACGTCGCGGGCAGCCGGGCGCACGTGCGCGCGCTCGTGCGGGCCAAGCTGCTCTCGCCGCGGGAGGGCGCCCGGATCGAGCGCGGGCTGGCGGCCATCCTCCGCGAGCTCGAGCGCGGCCGCTTCCGTTTTCTTGCCTCCGACGAGGACATCCACATGGCCATCGAGCGGCGTCTCGTCGAGCGGCTCGGCCCGCTCGGCGGCAAGCTCCACACCGGACGGAGCCGCAACGATCAGGTCGCACTCGACCTCCGCCTCTGGCTCCGCGCCGAGTGCAACGCGGTGGATGCAGCGCTCGCCCGCCTGCAGCGCGTCCTCGTCGCGCTCGCGCGCCAGCATCGCGACGCGATCGTCCCGGGGTACACCCACCTCCAGCGAGCCCAGCCGATCCTCCTCGCCCACCACCTGCTCGCCTATCGCGAGATGCTCGCCCGTGATCGGACACGCTTCCGCGACTGCCGGCAGCGCGGCGACGAGCTCCCGCTCGGCGCCGGCGCGCTCGCGGGCGCGGGATTTCCCCTCGACCGGAAGTTCCTGGCGCGTGAGCTCGGCTTCGCACGCGTCAGCCAGAACAGCATCGACGCGGTGGCCGATCGCGATACGGCGGTCGAGTTCCTGGCTGCCGCAGCCATCGCCGCGGTGCATCTCTCCCGACTCGCCGAGGACCTCGTCCTCTGGGCGACGGACGAGTTCGGCTTCCTCGAGCTGCCCGACGCCTTCGCGACCGGGAGCTCGATGATGCCACAGAAGAAGAACCCCGACGTGGCGGAGCTGGTGCGGGGGAAGACGGGACGGGTGACGGGGGCGCTGGTTGCGCTCCTCACCACCCTGAAGGGCCTGCCGCTCGCCTACAATCGCGATCTGCAGGAGGACAAGCCCGCGCTGTTCGATGCCGCCGCGACGCTCCGTCAATGCCTGGAGGTATTCACGGCGATGCTACCCGGCGTGCGCTTCCGCACCGAGCGGATGGCGGCGGCGGCCGACGGCCTCCTCCTCGCCACCGACCTCGCCGATCAGCTGGTCGAGCGAGGCATCCCCTTCCGGCGGGCGCATGCGCTCGTCGGCGCGCTCGTCCGCCGGTGCGCCGTGACCGGCACGGGGCTGCGCGACCTCGATGCGCCAACCCTCCGCGGCTACTCGCCACACCTGACGCCGGCGCTCGTCCGTGGCCTCACGCCCGCCCGCTCGGTCGCCCGCCGCCGCGTGCTCGGCGGCACGGCGCCCCGCGAGGTCCAACGCCGGCTCGCGCGCGCCGGGGGAGAAGACGGACGGTGAGCCCCGCTACCCGGATGGTCGTCTTCACGGCGGCGCTCGTGCTCGCCGCGTGCGGGCGGAAGGCCCCGCCGCTCCCACCCGAGCTCGTCCGGCCGGAGCCCGCCGAGGATCTGGTGGCCGCCGTCGTCGCGGACGGCGTCCGCCTCACCTGGCAACGTCCGCTCCGCTACAGCGGCGGGCAGCGCATGAACGACCTCGATCACTTCGTGATCGACCGGGCCCCCGCCGAGGCCGCCCGGCCGACGTTCGTTCACGTCGGCCGGTTCGACCTCGACGATCAGACGCGCTTCCGCAAGGAGCGACGCATCGAGTGGGTCGACCACGACGTCGTCCCCGGCGGCCGCTACCTCTACCGCGTCCTGGCGATCACGCTCGACGGGTACGAGAGTGCGCCGGCGGGGCCCGTCAGTGTCCAGTACCGTGCTGCCGCCGCACCGCCGAGCGGCGCGCCGTGAGGCGCACGGGACTCCCCTATTCCCCTTCGTTCGCGCGCATCTCGTCGAGGGCCTGCCGCCGCCGCACGAGGCGGAGACTCCCGTCGAGCTCGCGGCGCACTTCCGGCGCCTGCGGCTACGAGTTGTAGTTGGTGGTGCTCATGGCGGCGCAGTAGGCCCCGGCACCACCCACCACGACGACGTCGCCGATCTCCGGCCGCGGCACCTCCCGTGGCGCGAGCGCCTCGGGATCGCCGGGCGCGGGCGTGAGCACGTCGCCCGACTCGCAGCACGGCCCAACGAACACCACCCGCGCGCGCGGCCGCTCGGCGGCGACGACGGTGATCGGATGCTGGGCGCCGTAGAGCGACGGGCGGGTCACCTCGGTCATGCCGGCGTCGAGCTTGGCGAAGAGGTACCCGTCCGGTCCGGTGTCGACCACGTCGATGCAGGTGGCGACGACGGCCCCGGCGTTGGCGACGAGGTACGTGCCGGGCTCGATCTCGAGACGGAGCGCGCGGCCGGTCCGTCGCTGGAACGCGACGAACGCCTCCTTCACCAGCGAGCCGATGGCGACGAGATCGGTCGCCTCCTCGCCCGCGACGCGGGCGACCTTGAAGCCACCGCCCAGGCTCACCGTGGTTACGTCGGGTAGCCGCTCCACGATCTCGAGCACGAGGTGTGCGACGCGGGTCCAGAC
>Ga0066669_10000249_pt1 | contig 15624 bp, 13 predicted proteins | sample GraSoiAngelo_118_FD_133940 | JGI IMG/M metagenome (GOLD analysis project Ga0066669, IMG submission 133940) | Grasslands soil microbial communities from the Angelo Coastal Reserve, California, USA - 14_0919_02_20cm | ecosystem: Environmental > Terrestrial > Soil > Grasslands | place: USA...
GAGATCGGGCTGCTCAAGGTCGGCCCGCGCAGCGCCGGCTCGCATCCGGGCCCGGCGTCATACGGGCTCGGCGGCCGCGAGCCGACGGTCACCGACGCCGACTTCCTGCTCGGTTATCTCAACCCCGAGCACTTCGCCGGCGGCGAGGTCCGCGTCGACCTGCCGGCCGCGCGCGCCGCGCTGGAGCGGCTCGCCAAGCGCGTGGGGCTGTCGCTCACGGAGGTCGCCTGGGGCATTCACGACGTCGTCAACGAGAACATGGCCTCCGCCGCGCGCGTGCACATCGCCGAGCGCGGCCGCGATCCGCGCGACTACGCGCTGCTCTGCACCGGCGGCGCGGGTCCCGTGCACGCGTGGGGTGTCGCGAAGAAGCTCGGCCTCGCGCAGGTGATCTGTCCGCCCGCCGCCGGCGTCGCCTCCGCGCTCGGGCTGCTCGTGGCGCCCGCGCGCGTCGATCGCGTGACCACGCTCGGTATCCGGCTCGATCGCGACAACCCCGCGGCGCTCGAGGCGGCGTTTAGACGGCTCGAGGACGAGGCGCGCGCGGTGATGGCCGACACGGGGCTCAAGCTCGAGATGGCGACGGTGAAACGACTCGCCGACGGCCGCTTCCTCGGCCAGGGCTTCGATCTCGTGGTCGATCTTCCCGCCGGCCCCTACGACAACAGCGACGAGAGCCGGCGGCGCCTCACGGGCGCGTTCGAGGCGGCGTACCGCGAGAAATTCGCGCTCACGCCGCCCGACGTGCCGATCGAGTTCATCAACGTCCGTGTCGCCGTGCGCGCGCCCGTGGCGGGCGCCGAGGTGACCGTGCACGGTGAGAGCACCGGCGCGGGCGGCGCGCGCAGAGGGCAACGGCCGGCGTACTTCCGCGAGCGCGAGGCCTTCGTGGAAACGGCGGTATACGACCGTGTGCGCCTGGCGCCCGGCGACGAGGTGCGGGGCCCGGCGGTGGTGGAAGAAGAGGGCTCGACGCTCGTCATCGGACCCGGCGGCACCGCGCGCGTGGCCGCGAGCGGCAACATCGTGGTGACGCTGTCGTGAGCAAGCGGCTCGACGCCGTCACGCTCGAAGTGCTGTGGACGCGCATGATCTCGGTCGTCGACGAGGCGGCCAAGGCGATCGTGCGCACGTCGTTCTCGACGCTGTCGAACGAGGCCAACGACTTCGCGTGCGTGCTGACCGATGCGCAGGGCCGCGCGCTCGCGCAGAACACCGGCTCGATCCCGTCGTTCATCGGCACGCTGCCGGCGACGGTGCGCCACTTCATCCGCGAGCTCGGTGCCGACTCGATGCGCCCCGGCGACGTCCTCATCACCAACGACGCGTGGATGGGGACCGGCCACATGAGCGACGTCTCGGTGCTCAAGCCGATCTTCCACCGCGATCGGCTCGTGGCCTTCTCGGCGACGACCTCGCACATGCCGGACATCGGTGGACGCATCCGCGCCATCGAGGCGCGCGAGATCTTCGAGGAAGGCCTGCACATCCCGCTGGCGCGGCTGGTGCGCGAGGGCCGCGTCGACGACACGATGGTCGCGCTGATCCGCGCCAACGTCCGCACGCCCGATCAGACCATGGGCGACATCTGGGCCCAGGTCAGCGCCAACGAGCTCATGGAGCGCCGTGTGCGCGCGCTGATGGACGACTATGACCTCGAGACGCTCGAGGCGCTCGGCGACGAGCTGTTCACGCGCTCGGAGCGCGCGATGCGCGAGGCCATCCGCGCGGTGCCCGACGGCACCTATCGTTATGGGTTTCGCACCGACGGCACCGACGCGCCCTTCGAGTTCAGGATCGCGCTGACCGTCGACGGCGACGAGATCGTCGCCGACTTCACGGGCAGCTCGCCGCAGCAGCCGCGCGCCATCAACTGCGTGATGGCGTACACGTACGCGATGACGGCGTATGCCGTCCGCTGCGCGCTGCTGCCGGGGCTGCCGAACAACGAGGGCATGTACCGGCCGGTGAAAGTCGTGGCGCCCGAGGGCTCGATCCTGAACCCGCGCTTTCCCGCCGCCGTCGTGAGCCGCGCGACGACCGGCCACTACGTGCCCGCACTCGTGCTCGGCGCGCTGCACCGCGTGATTCCCGATCGGGTCATGGCCGGTGTCGGCTCACCGCTCTGGGCGCTGAGCCAGTCCAGCACGCGCGACGACGGCCGGCCGTACACGACCGTGCTCTTCTTCAATGGCGGCATGGGCGCCACGCCGATCAAGGACGGCGAACACGTGTTGTCGTGGCCGAGCAACATCTCGTCGACGCCGGTGGAGGTGGCCGAGCGGCAGAGCCCGTTGTTCTTCCACCACAAGCGCCTGCGGCCGGGCTCGGGCGGCGCCGGCCGCTTCCGCGGTGGCCTCGGGCAGGACATCCTGATCGAGAGCCGCTCGCCGCGGCCGATCGTGCTGAGCGTCATGGCCGAGCGCACGAAGTTTCCCGCGCCCGGCCTCGCCGGCGGCGGCGCCGGCGGACTGGGCGACGTACGCATCAACGGCCGGCGCATCGACAATCGCAAGCAGCACGTGCTCCAGCGCGGCGATCGCGTGCTCGTCCGCACGCCGGGCGGCGGCGGCTATGGCCCGCGCGCCCGGCGTGACAAGAAAGCGATCATGCGGGATCGCGCGCTCGACTATCGCTGAGCCGCGCTCACGGTCTCGAGTCGCTCTCGCGGTGCTTCCCGTCGGCAGCGTCTTGCCGACTTCGGTGATCTCGCTGCCGTCATCGCCGCGGCGCGGAGCCGAAGATATGCGGGGTTGCCCGTGGCGGGGTTGTTGCTTCTACGTACGCCGTGCTCGACCTGGACTTTCTGATCGTGACCGCCGGCGACCTGCCCGAAGCGTATTTCCTGGCGGCGTGCCTGGCGCTGCGGACGCAGCGATTCGCGATCGTGAACGTGCTACGGCCCGCCGCGAGCCACCTCCGCGCGCTGGCGCGGCTGCGCCGCACCCGCGGCGTGTTCTACGTCACCGATCTACTGCTCGCGCGGCTCGTCGATGCGCCGCTGGTCGCGCTCTACAGACGTTTCGCGCCGCCGGGCGTGGGCGCATTTCCCGAAGTGGACGCCGCGCTCGTGCAGCGCATGCGCACAGAGCACCCGCATCTCGACTGCGCGGATCCTCACGCGCCCGAGGTGCTCGAGTTCGTGCGCGCGTTCGGGCCGGATTACATCCTGCTCGCCGGCTGCCCAATCCTGAAAGGGACCTTCTACGGCCTCGCGCGCCGCGGCGCGCTCAATCGCCACCTCGGCGTGCTGCCCGACTTACGCGGCGCGGATTGTCCGCTGTGGGCGTTCGCCCTCAATCGCCCCGAGAGCGCGGGCTACTCCATCCATACGGTCAGCGAGCGGGTGGACGCGGGCGACGTGGTGCTTCGCCGACGCGTTCCCATCGCCGAGCCGTCGTTGCAGCGCTATCTGAGGCGGCTGCGGCGCGAGGCCTCGCACGGCTTCGTCGAGGTTCTCGATGATTTGCTGCGCGGCGTGCCGCTGCCACGCGAGCTGCAACATGGTGCGGGGTGGTACTGTCCGCCGGCGGGTCTGGTGACCAAGCTGCGCGCGCAGCACAACTACGCCCGCCTCCTGCGCTCAGCGTCGCTGACGCTCACCCCAACAAGCGCCTGACGCGAGCCGCGCGCCCTCGGCGAGGCTCCGCATCTTCGCCCACGCCACGCCCGGATCCACCGCGGCCTGTCCGACCCACGTGCCGAAGCCGCAATCGGTGCCCGCGATGACGCGCTCGCGCCCGACCAGGCTCGCGTAGCGACCGATGCGCTGCGCGACCAGCTCGGGGTGCTCGATGTAGTTCGTCTTCGACTCGATCACACCGGGAATCAGCACCTTGCCGTCCGGCAGCTTCACGCGCTCGAACACCGCCCACTCGTGGCCGTGCCGCGGATTGGCCGCCTCGAACGAGATGCCGGCCGGGCGCGCGGTGAACACGAGATCGATGATGTCGGCCAGCGGCACGTCGTAGTGGTGCGGGCCCTCGTAGTTGCCCCAGCACACGTGCATGCGCAGCTGCTCCGGCGGAATGTTGGCCGTCGCGTGATTGAGGGCGTCGATGTGCAGGCGCGCGGCCTTGCGGAAGTCCTCGAGGCCGAGCCCCGCGTACTGGATGTGGCGCCCCATCGCCAGATCGGGGCAGTCGATCTGCACGATCAGCCCCGCGCGCGCGATCGTCTCGTACTCGTGGCGCATCGCCTCGGCGATGGCCTCGAGATACGCCTCGTGACTGCGGTAGTGGTCGTTGCGAAAGAACAGCGAGATCACGCCCGGCGAGGCGGCCGAGAGAAATCCGTCGGTCGCCTTCACGCGCGCGAGCGCGGCCTTCACGACCTCGGCGTCGGCCTCAGCGGCGTGTGGATCGCGCACGCTGATCGGCCCCGTGCAGGCCGGCGTCCGGCGCCGCGAGCGGCCGGGATCGCCGAACACCCGCCGCGCCAGCTCGGGAAACTCGGCGAGATCCTGGTAGACGAGCGGGTGGCTCTGGCCGCCGAAGCCGTGCAGGCGGTCCTTGATGTACGTCGCATAGCTCGGCTTGCTCATCTCGCCGTCGTTGACGACGTCGAGCCCGCACTCGACCTGTCGCTGCACGACCTCGTCGACCGCAGCACTCACGCGCGCCGCCAGGGCGGCGGCGTCCACGGGCACGCCTTCCTCGCGCGCGAACATCATCCGGATGAGATCGTCCGGCCGCGGCAGGCTGCCGGTATGCGTCGTGAGGAACCGCTCGGTGCTGCGCTTCATGCCGACGAACGCTTGACGAGGTTCGCCACGACGGCGACGAGCGCCCCGGGCTCGACCGGCTTCGTGATGTGCATGTCGTAACCCGCTTCCCGCGAGCGCACGTGGTCCTCGACGCGGCCATAGGCGGTGACCGCCACGGCGGGGACATCGCCGCCGCGCAGCGCGCTCAGCCGGCGCACGTGGTGGATCAGCGTGTAGCCGTCCTCGTCCGGCATTCCGATGTCGCAGAGGATCACGTCCGGGCGGCGCTGCTCGAGTCGCGCCAGCGCCTCCGCCGCCGATGCGGCCGTCTCGACCTCGGCGCCGGTGCGGCCGAGCACGTATCGGAACAGATCGAGCGTGTCGTGCTCGTCGTCGACGACGAGCACACGCACGCCTTTGAGCGATATGTCCGCCGCGGCTGCCGGCATCGAGACGCCCGAATGCGCGGGCGCCACCGGCGGTTGCGCGACGCCGAATCCGATCGGCAGCCGCACGGTGAACGTCGCTCCGCGTCCCTCGCCCGCGCTGTCGACGGCGGCCGAGCCGCCGTGCAGCTCGACCAGGTGCTTGACGAGAGCCAGGCCGAGACCCAATCCACCGTGCGCGCGCGTGGGACTGCTGTCGGCCTGGCGAAACCGCTCGAACACGTGCGGCAGCATGTGCGGGGCGATGCCCTGCCCGGTGTCGCTCACCACGATCTCGACGTGCGCGTCGAGGCGGGTGGCGCGAATCTGCACGCGACCGTCGCGCGGCGTGAACTTCACCGCGTTCGAAACCAGGTTCCACACGATCTGCTGCAGCCGATCGGCATCGCCCATGATCGTGCCGACGCTCGGGCCGAGCATCGTCTGCACGTCGATGTGCTTGCCCGCGGCCGCCGGCCGAATGGCGTCGACGGCGCTCTCGATGACCGCCGCCAGATCCACCGCGCGGACGTCGAGGCGGACCTTGCCGGTGACAATGCGCGAGATGTCCAGGAGGTCTTCGACGAGCCGGACCTGCGCCATGGAGTTCCGCTCGATGGATTCCAATCCTTTCATCATCATGGCGGGATCGACGTGCTCGTTACGCAGCGTGCGCGCCCAGCCGAAGACCGCGTTCAGCGGCGTGCGCAGCTCGTGCGAGAGCGTCGCGAGGAATTCGTCCTTGATCCGGTTCGCGTGCTCGGCCTCTTCGCGGGCGGCGCGCTCGTTCTCGAGCAGGCGCGCGCGCTCGGCGGCCAGGCGCCGGGACTCCGCCTCGCTCTCGCGCAGCCCGATCTCCCGCGCGCGCAGACGCTTGGCGGCCGCGTCGAATGCCCGCGCCACCTCGGAGATCTCGGCGATCGGCGTGGTGAATGCCGGCGGAGGCTGTTCGCCGCGCTCCAGGGCCGCGGCGGACTGCGCGAGCGCGGCGACCGGCTGCGAGATCCGTCGACCGAACACCAGCGCGAGCGCCACCGCGAGCGCCGCCATCAGCGTCGCGCCCGCCGTCATCGCCACCGTCGACCCGCGAAGCTGGCGCTCGACGTCCTGCACCGGAACGCCGGTGGCCATCGTCCAGCCCGAAATGGTCGAGCGGCTGTGCGCGGTGTAGAACCACTGGCCCTCGAGCCCTACATTCCGATAGGCGGCTTCGGGCGTCTCGCGCGACTTCGCGTACAGGACCGCCGAGACGCGGCCGCCGACCCAGCGCTCGGGATTGAGCGTTCGCGCGATGACGAGGCCGTTCTGGTCGAGCAGCGTCATGGTGGCGCCGGGAACGACGGGAACGCTCGAGACGAACCGAAGCCAGACCGGCGAGTCGAGTGCTAAGACCAGCAGCCGGGTTCCCGCCCCGCGCAGCTGCACCGGCAGCACGATGGCCGTGGTGTACGCCTGGCTCACCGCGCCCTTCACGAGCGGCGTCACCGCGGGCTCGCCGCTGGCGGCGACGCGCGCGAGCAGCGCGACCTCCACCGCCGATTTCGGCAGCGGCGCGCCGAACGGCTCATGGAGATTGAACAGCTGCGTGCCGTTCCGCTCCAGCAGCGCCACGGTGCTCCACGCCGGCTGTTCGGTGCGTACGCGGTGCAGCTGCTCGTAGAAGCCGCGCAGATCGGCGGAGGCCAGATACTCGGAGTGACTCAAGACGCGAAGCGCACTGATGTGGCCTTCGAGCTCGCGATCGAGCGCGATGCGCATGGCGCGCACGCGCTCGAGGTACCGCTGTTCGAACGCGTCGCGCTGCTGGCGCGAGAACACGACGGCCATCACCGCCGAGAATGCGAGCACCGGCAGGACCGCGGCGAGGACGAGCAGGACGAGGTGCGAACGGAGCCTCATGCCCGCCCAATCATAGCGCCGCTCACCCGCGCAAAGCACCCGCCGTGAGCCCCCGCACCAGGAACTTGCGCACGACAAAGGAGAAGACGAGCACCGGAAGCATGACCAGTGTGCCGCCGGCGGCGATCTTCCCCCACTCCCAGCCTTCGTAGTTCATGAAGTTGACGACGGCGACGGGCGCCGTCATGGCCTCCGTTCGCGTGAGGATCAGGGCGAAGAAGAAGTCGTTCCACGCGTAGAGGAAGCAAAGGATCGCGCAGGCGGCGAGCCCCGGCGCCGACAGTGGCAGCACGATGCGTATGAACGCCTGCCCGAGCCCCGCGCCGTCGATCCACGCCGCCTCCTCGAGCGAGCGCGGGGTGGCGTCGAAGAACGATCGCATCAGCCAGACGACGAGCGAGAGGTTGAACGTCAGGTACACGATCACCAGCCCCGCGCGCGTGTCGAGCAACCCGAGGTGCCGGTAGGCGAGGAAGTACGGGATCGTGAAGGCGATCGGCGGCGCCATGCGCGAGACCAGGATCCACAGGCCCAGCGTGCCCGCGGCGCCGAAGCGCGCGCGGGAGAGCGCGTAGGCGCCGGGCACGCCGAGCATCATGGCCAGCGCCGTCGAGAGCACCGCGACGATCGCGCTGTTGGCGAACGAGCGCCGAAAGGCGGTGTCCCAGATCGTCCGATAGTGCTCGAGCGTCGGCACGAAGGCGAGCCGCGGCGGGAACGCGAAGATGTCGGCCTGCGTCTTGAGCGACATCTGCAGCAGCCAGAGAAACGGCGCCAGGATCAGCAGCACGAGGCCGAGGACCGCGGCATGCAGCAGCCAGCCCCTACTCACTGCGCGGGCCCCAGCCGGCGGCGCGGAGAATGACGAGGCTGAGCGCGACCGTCGCCGCGAGGAGCACGACGGTGATCGCGCTGGAGTAGCCGAGGTACGAGAAGTTGAAGGCCTGCAGGTAGGAGTAGTAGTTCGTCACCTCGGTCACCGTGCCCGGCCCGCCGTCGGTGAGGATGAAGATGAGCGGGAAGGCCTTGATGCTGTCGATGAGCCGGAACAACGCGGCCACCAGCAGCACCCCGCGCAGGAACGGCAGCACGATATGCCGCGTGAGCCGCCATGCGCCGGCGCCGTCGATCCGCGCGGCGTCGACCAGCTCTTGCGGCAGCATCTGCAGCCCCGCGAGGATCATCAGCATCGTGAACGGAAACCATTCCCAGACGTCGGCGACGATGATCGCCGGCAGCGCGTACGCCGGGTGCGTGATCAGCGCGGGCATCGGCCAGCCCAGCGCCGCCAGCGCCCAGTGCGCGGGACTGATGTCGGGCGTGTACAGGACTTTCCAGATGATGGCCACGACGATCGGCGGCAGCACCATCGGGATCAGGAAGACCGTCCGCAGCGCCTCGAGGAACCGCGAGCGGAGATTCAGCAGCAGGGCGAACCCGAACCCGAGCAGCATTTGCAGCCCGACCGTCCACAGCGAGAGCTGGAGCTGGACCCACAGCGATCCGCGCAGGCGCGCGTCGGCGAGCAGCAGGTGGTAGTTCCGCGCCGGCTGCGAGAAGTCCCACGCCGTCTGCGGCTGGGTGAGGTTGAGCGGCGTGAGGCTGGTGGCGAGCAGGTAGAGCGTCGGCAGCAGCGTCACCACGGCGAGCACCGCCAGCGTGGGCGCCAGGCACCAGCGGTGAAAGCGCCGCTCGAGGACCGCGGAGCCGGCCACGATCAGGCGTCGAGCTTGACGCCGGCCTTCTTGAGATCCTCGATCGCCTCCGCCTGCGCCTGCTTCATCGCGTCGCGGGCGCTCTGCTGCTTGGTGGCGATGCGCTCGATGGCCTTGTTGATCTTGTCACCTACCTGCGGGAACACCGGCACCGTGCGGTACTTCATATAGCCGCTCTTGCCGCCGAGGTTCAGCACCTTCAGGTAGAGCTCGGCGACGTCCTGGCCGTTGAAGGTCATCGCACGGCGATAGGCCGGATCCTCGATGATCGAGCGTCGGCACACGGTCGTGTAGCCCTTCTCCACCGTGATGCGGCGCAGCGTCTCCTTGCTCATCGCCCACGTGATGAACGCCCACGCCGCCCGCTTGTTCTTGGCGCCCACGGGGATGCCGAAGCCGTGGCTGTTGGAGCCGGGAAACTGTCCGGCCGGGCCGCCGGGCATCAGCGCGTAGCGCACGGTGCTCTTCACGCGGCTGTCCTCGTGCTTGGCCAGCGGCGAGAGCCATCCCAGCGCCTGCGTCCGCATGTTGGCGCGGCCCGAGAGCTGGGCGCGCATCGCCTGGTCGTCGGTGTAGGACAGGAGTCCCGACGGCCCGTACTTCACGAGCAGGCTCGCGTAATACTCGGCGGCCCGCGCGGCCTCCGGCGTGTCGAGCGTCGGCGTCAGATTGCCGGGCGGGTCTTTGAAGACGCGGCCGCCGTAGCCCATGAGGTACGGAATCCAGTTCCAGTGGTGCAGCTTGTCGGCCACGAAGGGCGCGACGCCGTCCTTGCCATTCGTCGCCTCGCAGACGGCGAGCAGCTGGTCGAACGTCTCCGGCAGCTTGAGTCCCGCCTTGTCGATCAGGTCGGCGCGGCCTGCGCCCATCAGCATCGCGCCGGCCTCCCACGCAAAGCCGTACGTCGTCCCCTTCGCGTCGACGAGGGACGACTGCGCGCCCGACACGAAGTCGGCGGCGTCCCACTCGCGCGGCGTCTGGTTGCGATCATTGACGAACTCGTCGAGGGGCGCGAACCAGCCGGCGCCGATCCAGCGGCCGGAGTAGATGAAGGTGATGTTGAGAAAATCCCACGCGCTGCCCTGCGTCGACAGCTCCAGATCGGCGCGCTGGTTGTAGATGGGAAACGCCTGCGGCGCGAAGTCCACCGTCATCCCGGTCTTCGCCTCGAACTCGGGAATCAGCTCCTTCAGGTAGGTGTGGAAGACATGCTGGAACGAGGAGCCCTTGATGGTAACGCCGGCGAACGGTTTCGTCTGACCGAGGACCGCCGGAGGCCGCAGCACCGCGCCGCCGACGATGGCGGCCTTGAGAAACGTTCGCCGGGTGAGATGAGCCATGGCCTCTCCGCGTGGAGGATTCAGTGGGCGCCGAGGTCGGGAATCGAGAGCAGCAGATGCAGCGAGCCGCCCAGCTCGTTGAGCCGGCGCGGATTCCAGCGCACGAGCGCGTCGCGCTCGTCGTCGCTCAGTTCGGCCGCGCGCAGCGCGTCCATCGGGTCGCGGCGGAAGCGGTCGCGGAACGCGGCATCCTTCTTCAGCCGGTAGAGCAGCACGTTGACGTCGTAGCGGCTCAATGGTCCCACGCCAGCGCGGCGAGATCGATGCGACCCATCTCGCCGAAGAAGCGCACGCGCGCCCGCGCGGGCGCGACGGCGCCCAGCAGGACCATCCAGTTGAGGAGCTCGTGCGAGCCCGTGGCGTGCAGCTCCTTGGTGGTGAGCGCGGTGAGGCTCGCGTGGTCGCCGCGCTCCATCCAGCCGACCACGCGGCGGTCGAATTCCGGGTCGGATTCGCCGACGCGCGCCAGCGACAGCTCGGGGAAGTGCGAGAGCCCGCCGGTGGCGATGACGCCGACGTTCCACGGCCCGTCGGCGACGACACGCGCGATGTGCTGGCCGGCCGCGAAGCAGCGACGCGCGGAGGGCAGCGGCGCCACGAAGCAGTTGACCCAGAACGGGACGAGCGGCGTCATCGCGCGGTCGCCGTGCAGCACCGTCAGCGGCGACAGGAACGCGTGATCGAGCGGCGCCGACCACGAGGCCGCGAAGTCGAACCCCGCCTCGAGTCCTTCCTCGAGGATGCGGTTGGCGAGGTCTTCGTGCAGCGGATAGCGCTCGGCGAGCCCGTCGAGCGCCCGGTCGAACTCGATGGCGCCCTCCTGGGCCATGCGCGACACGGACCGGCCGATGCGCACGCACATCGCCGGCACGGCGTCGAACGAGAAGACGTTGAGATGATCGTCGGCGATCACCACGAGGGCGTCGGGCCGCCGCGCGGCCAGCTCGCGCCCCATGTCGCGCACGACGGCGATGAGCTCCTCCACCATCCGCTTGCCGTGCGGTCCCACGTTCTTCTCGTAATACGGCGGATGGAGCACGTGCGACATCGCCGCCGCGTAGACGATCCGGCCCATTTACGTGGGGGGCCCCGACATGGCCCCCAGCTTTGACCGAGCGAAGGGGCTACGCCCCCTCGGACTCCCCGGCCAACGCTCGTCCCGGCGCGGCAAAGCCGTGCCGGGCCTCGATGTCCGCTGAGTCATCAAAACACCACGACACCGCGCGCGACCTGGCCCGAGCGCAGCGCGGCAAATCCCTCGTTGATCTCCTCGAGCTTGTACGTGCGGCTCACCAGCTCGTCGACCTTGAGATTGCCCGCGAGGTATTGATCCACCAGCCAGGGGAAGTCGAGGTTCGGCCGCACCGAGCCGTACATCGTCCCTTTGATGCATTTCTCCTGCAGCGCCATCATGTACGGCGTGATCGGCGCGCGGACGTTCATGGCCGCCATGCCCACGATGACCGCCGTGCCACCGGGGCGGATGGCGTCGAGGATCTGCAGCGTCGTCGCCTCCCCGCCGATGGCGTCGAACGCGTAGTCGACGCCACGGCCGCCGGTGAGGCCGCGCGCGAACTCCACCGCGTTCGTCTTCGATGCATTCACGGTGTGGGTGGCGCCGAACTGCCTGGCGAACTCGAGCTTGTTGTCGAGCAGGTCCACCGCGACGATGGTGCCGGCGCCCGCAAGCCGCGCGCCCTGCACGACATTGAGGCCGACGCCGCCGCACCCGACGATCATGACCGATGCCCCGGGCTCGACTTCCGCGCATCGCGTGACCGCGCCGACGCCCGTCGGGACGCAGCAGCCGAGCAGCGCCGCCTGAGGCCACGGCATCTCCTTGCGGATCGGCACGAGCTGCTCGGCGGGGCAGACGACCTGCTCGGCGAACGTTCCGATGCGCGCCATCTGCTTGATCTCGTCGCCGTTGCGCTTGAGCCGATGCGTGCCGTCGAACAGCACCCAGCGCGGCGTGTCGTTGTGGCCGTCGCAGAGGATCGAGCGGCCGATCGAGCAGTAGAGGCAGCGGCCGCAGTGCGGGCGGAACGAGAAGATCACGTGGTCGCCGGGCTTCACGTTCGTGACGCCGGGCGCGACTTCCTCGACGATGCCCGCCGCCTCGTGGCCCAGCACCATCGGCAACGGCAGCGGCCAATCGCCGTTCATGATGTGCCAGTCGCTGTGACAGACACCGGCGGCCTTCACCTTTACGCGCGCCTCGCCGGCCTTCGGCCCCGCTTGCTCGACGTCCACGACGTCGAGCCCCATGTTCGCCTTGTAGAGCACCGCGGCTTTCATCGCTGACCTCCTGGACTCGCCAAAAAGTGCGACCACCCTACCCGGGCCGGGCGCCGCGGTCAAACGCCATGACAACCCACGGGCGTACGGCTTGCAGCAGTCCGTGACAGGAGGGCTCGTGGCCTTGACCGATGCGCCAGTCGATGGCGACGGCCTAGGCTCGTCGCGCCGCCCGCCCCATGCCGAGCGTGACGGCGGCGATGCCGACGACTTGCACCGCCGCCGGCACCTCACCGAGCACCACCACGCCGAGGAGCACGGCGAACACGGGGACGAGCGGCATGAAGAGCGACGCGAGTCCGTCGCCGAGCACACGGATCGCCCACGCGTAGAGCGCCAACGCAATGATGGCCACTCCGAGGCCCTGGAAGATCGCCTGGAAGACGACCTCGCCGCGGGGCGCCGTGTCCAGCATGCGGCCTCCTGCGAGCAGCGCGTAAACAGGAACGTACGGCAACGCGAGCACCCACACCGCCGCCGTTGCCGGCAGCGGGTCGATCCGCCATCGGCGCACCCCCACCGTGAACAGCGCCCAGAGCACGGCGGCGACGACGAACAGCGCGTCGCCGACCCACGCGGAGCCACCGCCGCGCAGCTCCGGCCAGCCGACGAGCGTCAGCCCGATCACGATCAGTGCGAGGCCGAGCGCTTTCGACGGCCACGGGCGCTCCCCGAGCCAGAGCCACGCGAGCAGGGTGGCGAACAGAGGAGCGGCGCCGGTGATGATCACGGCGCCGTGGGCCGCCGGCGCCAGCGTGAGGCCCGCGTACATGATCAGCGTGTACGGCGCGCCGGCGGCGATCGAGAGCACGGCGATCCGCCGCCACGCGACGGCGCCGGCGGGACGATGGCGGATGACGACGGGCAGGCTGAGCAGGCCGGCCACCGTGAAGCGCAGGGCGGCGAGGTCCCAGAGCGACAGCGTGCGCTGCATGCTCCAGCGTGAGAGCACGAACTGGCTGGCGTAGATGAGCATGGCGAGCACCGCCGCGCCGACAGCCAGCGCGGTGCGCGCGCGCGATGGTGTGACGCTCAGGCCGCGGCGGCCGGCCGCCGCCACCAGATCTCGCCGGCGCGCAGCGTGAGCGTCGGCACGAAGCGATGGCGGCCGGTGATGTGCTGGCCGTGCGCGTCCTCGTAGTCGAACGCGCCCTCCTCGAGCTCGAAGACGGCGACGTCGGCGACGGCGCCGGGCTTGAGCGTGCCCAGGCGCCCCTCGCGTCCGATCGCCCTGGCGGGATTGGACGTCACTGCGCGCACGACGTCGGGCAGCGGCATGCCGAGGCTCAGGAACTTCCCCATCGTCGTCGGCAGATCCTTGACGCAGCCGGCGGCGCCACCGCTGGTGAGATCGGACGAGATCGTGTCTGGATAAAAGCCCTCGGCGAACGCCGCGCGCACGACCGGGAAGTTGACGTGCATGCGGCCGTGCGCGACGTCGAAGACGATGCCGCGCTCGCGCGCGGCGCGAATCTCCTTGGAGACTTTGCCCTGCGCGTCGAGGATGCCGTGGCCGCGCCCGTGCAGGAAATGGCTCACGATGTCGCCCGGGCGCATGAGCGCGAGCAGCTCGGCGAGCGGGCGCGGCGGATTCGTGCAGTGCAGCATCACGCGACCGCCGATCGCGTCGGCCGCGCGGACCGCACGCTTGAGCGGCTCGAGCCCCGCCTCGCCCACGACCTCGATCTGGTTGCGGACCTTGATGCCGAGGATCAGATCGGCGTGATCGCGCGCGGCGCCGACGGCGGCGTCGACGTCGGCGTAGGCCAGATGGTTCAGCTCGCCGATCTTGAGATACGTGAGGCCGATCGCCGAGATATTAAGGAAGGCGAACATCCGTACGCGCGAGCGGGACAGCACCCACTCGCGCATGCCTTCGAAGTTGCCGGCGCCGGTGCTCCCGCCGTCCACCCACGTCGTCACGCCCGTCGTGCGCGCGACGTCGTCGGTGCGCGGGCCGAAGTCGGACGCGCCCGCGAAGCAGTGCGCGTGCAGGTCGATGAGACCCGGCAGCACCAGCCGCCCGCTGACGTCCAGCACGGTATCGCCATCGGGCGCGAGTCCGGCGCGGACCTCCGTCACGAGGCCATCCCGCACGCGCACGTCCAGCGCGCCGGTGAGACCGGCGCCGGGATCCATCACCTGCCCGCCACGTAGTAGCACACCCATCGCTCGCCTCCGCCCGCGCGACAACGACCTGTAAGATCGGGCGCCGTGAGCTTACCCGAAGGCGTCCTTCTCAGCCAAGGCTCGCCCCTGCTGGACGCGCTGCAGCGTCTCGCGCGTGACGCGCGCGGCGTGTTCTTCGCAGGCCTGCCCGGCACGGGCAAGAGCCTGCTGATCCATCAGCTCGCGCATCTGGCCCACGCGCGCGGCCGCGACGTTCATCTGCTGCAGTGGGACATCGCGCGACCGGCCTTCGAGGCGAGTCCCGCCGGGCGCCGCTATCCGCGGACACAGGGCATCACGCACGGGCTGATCCGTATCGCCGTTGGCCGATGGGCGCGGCCTGCGCTCGCTCGTTGGGACGTCGCAACGCCCGCGAGCGCGCTGCTCATCGGCGAGACGCCGTTCGTCGGTCATCGCTTCATCGACCTCGCGCGGCCGATCGCCGACGACGCCGAGCGCCTGCTGGCGGCGTCGACCACGCGCTTCGTGATTCCCGTGCCGTCGGTCGCGCTCCGGCAGCATCTCGAATCCGAGCGGGCGCGCCGAGCCGCGACGCCGGTGCACGCGCGCGAGCGCGAGGACGCGCCGCCCGACGTCCTGCGCGGTGTGTGGCGTGAGCTCGTCGAAGCGGCCACGACGCTCGGGATCGGCAGCGCCGCCGCCGTCACCAGCTACGAGCCGGCGATCTATCGTGCGGTGTACGAGCGGCTGCTCGCCCACCGCCACGCGCAGGCCCTGGCCGTCGACGAGCGACTGCCCGCGGCGGGCGTGTCGGCCTACGCGTTTCGGATTCCGATCGTCGATCTCGTGCCGAGCGACGAGGAGGCGGCACGCTTCGTCGCCGACGCCGAGCGTGAGTACGGCGATCCGGCGGCGCTGGAGCGAGCGATCGCCGGTTGGTTCAAGGCTTGATACCCTGACCTCGGGAGGACGGCGATGACGACGACCGCGCAGCGTTACCTCACGGACGAACAGATCGCGGGCTACCATCGCGATGGCTATCTCGCCGTGCCACGCCTCATCGACGCCGAGCGCGTCGCCGAGCTGCGGCGGGTCACCGACGTCTTCGTCGA
>Ga0066669_10000256_pt1 | contig 15492 bp, 34 predicted proteins | sample GraSoiAngelo_118_FD_133940 | JGI IMG/M metagenome (GOLD analysis project Ga0066669, IMG submission 133940) | Grasslands soil microbial communities from the Angelo Coastal Reserve, California, USA - 14_0919_02_20cm | ecosystem: Environmental > Terrestrial > Soil > Grasslands | place: USA...
TCGTCGCGTCTTGGTAAGCGCGCCACGCCTCGGCCTCCGCTTTCACTGTTACGCGCCATGCGGCGAGAGCTTCCTTCTCGTGCGCGTAAACCCAGTCGCGGTTTCGTTCCCACTGTTCGTACTCCTCTTGGCTCAGAACGAGATCGGGTAGCTCGGTCATCTCAGACCGCAAGCTCCGGCGGTTCCCCACTCACGCCAGGAGATCAAGAAGGGACTCCTTCTGCAATCGCTTCGACCTCTCGCGAGGGAGCTTGACAGCCTTCGGTGCGTTCGGATGCTCACGCAGGTACTCGCAGTCCGCGCAGAGAAAGAGTGAGCCTGCGACCACACCGTGAGGGTGACGGCGGACGCAGCGATCGGTAACGCGATTGCAGTCCGCGCACTTCGGAGAGACCTTCTGCCCGTTCACCGAATCGCCTGCCATCTTCGTAGCCGCCTCTGGCGCAAGCTCTCCGCTTCGTCGTACCATTCGCGGGGCTCATGGTCGGTCGGCATCACGTACGGATTGTCCCGGTGCGCGTCACTCACTTCAACGTACCTCTTCACGTCCTCGCGCGCAACGTCGTCGCCTACCGGGCTGAGTGTTCCTGCGGTGACCGCGGCCCGTCCCGTCCTTCCGTAAGTGCGGCGAGGGTTTGGAGGAGGGAGCACTTCGCCGGACGGTGAGCACGGCGTGATTACTGGACGTCCCGTCACGCTGCGACCTCCGCGTTCTCACGCTGACGGAGGAATGAGAACAACTGGGCACCGATGTGCTCGGTGTACGCCGGAGGAACCGCCTGCGAGATCCCGTACAGGTCGGCCCATGGCATCTCCATCACTTCGCGCTGCGTCGCGAGCGGCACGCGGTATTCGCCCACGTTCATCACCGTGCGCCCGTTCGGCCTGTTCGAGCTCCCAGGGAAGATGCGATCCGTGAAGCGGCCGTGATCGCACGGAACGCCTTCCAGCGGCCAGTTCGTCTCGAAGTAGCGATGACGCCGCACCCGAACGCCGAGACCCGTACCGCAGATCCTTACAGGATCGATTAGGTGCTCTCGTGCGCCTTCCACGTTCTCGATCACATAAGGCAGACCCGTGGCTTGCAGAAGTCGGCGCGTGACTGGGATCAGGTTGGGGTGGTCGTCCTTGACGTGTGCCGAGTTGTTTCCGTAGACCGTCGCGAATTGACACGGCGGCGAGGCGTGGATCGCGTCGAAATTCCTCGACTACCTCAGCGACCGCAGCGTCGCAACAGCGGCTCCCTGGAAGAACTCGAACGGATAGAGAGGCTGCGGGTCGATGTCGACGCCAACCACCTCGAACCCAGACTTCCAGTAGCCGGTTCCCGCTCCGCCCTCGCAGCAGAATAGGTCGAGGATGCGAGGCTTGCGGCCGTGACGGAACAGCGAGGCGGTCACTTTATCAGTCCTCGACGGAGCGCGATACAACAGGCATGGGTGGTGGTCTTGGCTCGCAACTTCATACGCGCCGACCCGAGCTGACTTTTGATCGTCTCTCTCTCTTTAACTAGCAGGTCAGCGGCCATCTGTTCCGTCAGTCCGTTCGAGATCGCGGTAAGCGCGTCCTTCTCTGACGGCGAGAGGTCGTGTGCGGTTTGCCCGATCCGCCACATCGAGTCCAGGATCCGCTCCGGCCACACCGAGTCCTTGTCGGCGATCATCTTCCGTAGCAGCTCGTCGGCGTCGTAGCTCATCGCCGGAACCGTAGCGTCCTGATTCCAGCGGGTAGAGCCTGCAACCGCAGGACGGACAACTGGAGAAACGCGGGTCACAGAGATCGGCGCAACGCGGGCACGTCGGCCAGGGCGAGTGACCACGGTAGCGCGGAACGCGGTCGCCCTCTCGCACGGTCTTCTTCACAGCTTCCACAGATTTACCCACAGACTCGCCGCGCTGCCTCTACGAGGGACGCTGCAAGGTTGCGGGCAGCCTCAGGAGTGAGCAGCACGCCCAACCGTTCGGTACGAGCGAACAGCACAACGTCACGTCCTTCAACTCCTACCGACAGCGGACACTCGTCGTAGGTGCTGACGGTCGAGTGCGGCACTAGCGGAGAACTCCCAGCGGGAAGTGAGTGCCGCTCAGTCGCCAAAGCCGTGCTTCTTTAGGAGGCGCTGAAACCGCACGTTTAGGAGGTACTGCTCGAACTCCTGCAACCACCAGGAAGGCCGTGAACGGCGTGGGAACTTGCGCTGGAGCCACGAGACAGGCCAGATCCATCCATAGACCCTCCACCCGAGAGGATCGACGAAGAGACGCGCATTGCCGCCGCGTCGCGTTCGACGGAGGAATGCACTCAGCGATGGACGTTCACTCACGTCAACCACTCCACAAGAGCCCGAACGGTCACAAACCCGCCGACGAACGCAAGCGAGACAACACCGACGAAGACCATTCCGACGAGGCAGCCGAAGTCACGGCTGCGGCCCTCACTGAGCACGGAACGCCTCCACCCTCTCAAGATACGCGACGACCGCGCGTGCTTCCTCGAGCGTCGAATGCCGAAGCAGCTCCTTATTGCAACGCGGGCAGCAAAGGCCGCGCGCTAGTCCGGTGCGGTGGTCGTGATCGCGGTCGTTGTTGCGACGCTCCTTCGGAGGCCGGCCGCAGACACCGCAGGCGTAGAGCTCGCCACCGTGGATCATCACCGAGAGCGCGGCCCAGTCCTCGTAGCCCAGCTCGCGCAGCACGAGGTTCTTAGCCTGCACCCGCTTCTTCGGCTTCGTCGCTCCGCACCCGTACTGACACGTCCGGCTCGAGGTTCGCGTCTCCGTCTTGCGCTTGCACTTCGGGCAAGTCCAGGAGCGCGGTGTCTTGCGGGCTAGGGAAGTAGCCATACCGTCCACCGTCCGTCCGGCTCCTTGCTCAGAGCCTCGAAGTCGGGTTCGCTCATCGGCTCGTACGCATCCTCCTCATAGCGAGGATCGAAAGGAGTACCGGCGCACTTGCTACAGGTGAAGTCGTGAGAGCAAGCGCACACGTCAGTCGTCCTCGTACAAGATGTCAACGGCATCGGCCACGACTTCTTCGAGATCCTCGCGCGAGAACCCATCCTCCTTCAACCAGGCGAGTGCGTCCTCGATGGTCGTGCGCGCGTGGTAGGCGTCCCGGTAGATCACTTCGCCGCCTTCGGATCGACGTGCGGGTACAGGGCGTTCATCGCTTCGAAAGCATCCGACGCAACGGCAAAGGCATTCTCCATCGCCGCTTTCACTTCGGCTTCCCCGGCGTTCGACGGCGCGTAGCTCTTGACCGTGAACTGAGCGTTGCCGGCCGCGTTCCTTGTGATCTCCACCGAAGCAGAAGGCTCGGACGGCGGACGGGTCGTGAGTTGATCGATGACGTGTTGTTGTGCTTCGATTACGTCTGCGGCACGTAGCCGCCTAGGAGACTCACGCTCAGGCGTGGACACGTCTATACCTTTTCATCGCTGCGGCGGCGCTCTCGGCCGTATGGTTGCAAGTCGTACAGCGGTTGCCTTGCATTGTTGCGGCGGCGAACGGCTCGATACCGCGAACGTGAATGCAGTAGCTACACACTCTCATTCTTTCGGCTCCTCTCTCACTAGTGGTTCAACCTCAACCCCGATCGTCTCCGCAAAACCGCCGTCACACATCGCCAAACCGTTCGCCTCGGCCTCTTTCAGCGAGTCTGCTTCCACGGTGATTCCCTGCACAACCGTAACGAGGTACTTCACGCATACCACCGCGCAAAGTCGATGTGCTCGGTCTCTAGCGCGACGGCTGCGAGCGTGCGCCATGGATCAGGCGCGGTGGCGGCGATGTGCCGTAGAACGTCGTGGTGTAGCTCGTCCTCGTCGCTATGCGCAACCTCGTCGTCCCCCGCCTCGGCGGTGATCTTGTCTACGCGCCTACGGACTTCCTCGGGGGTCACGACTTCCTCCATCCGGCCCAAAGGTCGAGCAGGAACGCAACAGCGATCAGACCCACCAGGACGGTGAAAGGACTCACGACTCTACCGAGTAAATCTCTAGCGCCTCGCCAACCTGCAACACCCCAACATCAGCGAGAACGAGTGTGTTCGTGCTCGTGCGGTCACCCGCGTAGACGCAGAGTTGCCACGCCTCCTCAAGCGCGTGGTGTGCGTCACGTAGGAGGATGCTCAAACGGTCACGATCTTCCTGCGTCATCGTACGACTCCCGAAAACGAGAATCCGCTTCGTGGTCAGATACGCGGCGTCCGGGCAAAGTGCCTCGGCCTTGCGCTGAGCGGCGGTCGCTCCCGTTGCCTTCACGCGGACTTGGATCAGGTGACCGTCCTCGAACATCGTTACCCCAAACGTCACGGCTTGGCTCCTTTGAGGAGAGACTCGCGAAGGGTGTCCGCCACAAGGTCGGCCGTCGTCGTGTCACGCTTGATCGCCAAAGTACGGATGCGCTTCCACTCAGAGTCGGTGAGCCGTGCGCGGATCAGAACCAACTTAGACAGGACGACCTCCCGACCTCGTTGCTACGTGTAGGGCAGACTCAAGGCGTGCGAGCCGCTCGGCTGCTTCGTCCTCTGCATAGCCGTTACCTTGTGCGAGCGCGAATGCCAAATCTACTTCCGCCTGCTTGATCGCCTGGAGCAGCTCCTCGATGTTCATAGGTTCAGTATGAACTAACCGTCACGGTATGTCAAGTAGCTACCGCAACGGATATCCTCTGACGGTGCCTACAGTCGCGGAGAGACTCGCCACCCTGGAACGGATCGCGATAGAGAACCGCTTGAAGATCGACTCCATAGCCGACATTCTCAGCGGCGAAGGAGAAGTCCCCTATGATCGAAGCGTGCGCGGGCGTCTGCACAAGATCGAATCCACGCTCGTCGGCATCGCAATGCGGCGAACGGTTGGCGCGGGCTTCCTCAAAGGGTGGGAAAGGTTCCTGCTCGTCGGTGCTGCTCTGGCGACCGTCGTCGCGGCCTGGTATCACGTCGTATTCGGCTAGAGCTTCGCGATCGAGCAGAACGTCGCCGGGTGAGGCTGACCGGCCTGCTCTTGCGAGAGGTAGATCAACCGTGGGTCGGCTTCCTGGCCGTGCGACATGAGGAGCGGGTTACCGTGCTTCGGATCCGGGGTGTGAACCATCGCCATGTGGTGTCCGGTGCCAGGGCCGAACACCACGAGCCCTCCGACGTTCGCGTTCCGTCCGTCCGTGTAGTGCGGTAGGTGTTGCAGGAACGAGCCGGTGTAGCCGTCACGGAACGGCAACACGCAACCGGCCGCACGCAACAGTGCCTCGTCCATCTGTGAACAGTCGATCGTCCAGCCGCCGACCCGTGTGACTCGGGCGTGGATATCGACCCACGACTTGATCGTCGCCACCTTCTCCGTTCGCACGTCCCCCGGCGGGTAGTGAACCTGTCCGCGATGCGCGACGCAGTAGTCCATCAGGGCTAGCAGCTCGCGACGTTGCGCGGCGGTCGCCACTACTTACCCGCCAACCAATGAGCCGTCGCGTCCGCCTGAGTCAAGACACGCTCATAGACAGCGCACTCGTCAAGCGTACCCGTATAGAAGCTGGAATCGCTGCCGCCGCTGTTGCGCTTCGCGATGCAGGTTGCGAAGGTGCCGCTTCCGTTGTCCAGCTTGTTCACAGCCGCCAGCCCCGTACCGACCTCGACGCCATCGACGTAAAGATGGGCAACGCTCCCGTCGTAAGTGGTGAGCAAATGATGCCGCACATTGTCACGAACGTTGATGTTGAAATCGAGGGTTGTGCCGACGCCACCGGAAAACAGGACAAGCTCTACGACGGTTGTGCCTACCGCCCACTGAAAGAAGCGGACGAAGCTTGAGTCGTCGGCGCACAAGATCATCCCGCCGGCCGTCACGGTCTTAACCCACGCTTCGAGCGAGATGTGGCCGCTAAATGCGGGCAGAAACACCTGCCGGGCTGTTTGCCCTGCCTGCGTTGACCCGTTGAACGTCATCGCTTTACGCACCGTGATAAGCGGGGCGACATTCAACGTCGGGACAGCGTTTAGCGTCGCGTCGAACCCGTTCCCGGACGAGTCGAAGGCCGTCGTCCCGGACGTTTCGTCCAGCGTCCAATACCCGGTCGGTCTGCTAGCGAGAACGGTTTGTTTGTAGGGCGCGAGCGCGGCTGCCGGCACGAACGCCGGTTTGGCCGCGAACAAGGTGACAGCGCTCGAGAGAAGTCCGGGAGGAAGGGATGCGCCAGTCGTAACCCCGTGGCCGCGTCCGCCTCCCCGGCCCTGTCCGACCCCGCCGTCTCTGCCGCCGCCTACCCCTTGCCCGATGCCGTGTCCCTGACCGCCGCCCGACGACGGCGGAGGCAGGGTGATCCCGCGTACCGCACGCGCGTCTTCGATGCGGACGTGGCCGTACCTAAACCGTGCTCTCGGGCTCACCTAACGACCGGAATGAACTGCACGTCGAAGAAGCAGTCCGCCGCGCCGACCGTTTTCGTACCCGCAGTTGAACTGTTACACACCACGATTCCGGTGAGGAAATACCGGCCGGGAAGCGAGTACGAAACGAACTTGTCTGCCGCCGACGCGGCGGTAAACACGACTTGCGGAACCGCACCATCGGCAGGAACCGCCACCGCGTCATGGAGCTGGATGAACTGCGCCGCCGCGTTCGTGTTGTTGATCGTGATCGACGTGAGATACGCCGGCCCGGTCATCACCACAAGCGACGCCTGCAACGCGGACGAATGGTGGTTGAGCGGTAGTCCGGCCCCGGCGAACTCCGCGAAGAGTTGGGCTACGGCGGACTGGTCTTCGTAGGCGACAGCGGACACGGCTAGAACATGCTCGCCGCTAGATGCACGGACGAAACGGTTGTGTTCGCAGCGCCAGCCGTGATCGTCAACGTCAACACGTACGTTGCCACGCCGGGTGTCGCGTCCGAGCCGAGGACGAGCGGGGCGACGAGGGATGCGGCGGTGACGGTGATTGCGCCTGTCGTTGCTACCACGGTGCCCGCAACGTTGGTCTGCCGGATTCTCAGTGTTGCTGCCGTGCCTGACGTGCCTACGGTGAACGCGGCGAACCCCTCGACCCTGATGTTGGACACGATCGCGACGTTGCCGAAGTCGGGGATGGCGAGCGAAGCGATGATCGTTTCGGCTGCGGCGGCGATCGGCGAGTTGAGGACGGTTGACGTGCTCGGGAAGCGTGGAGACAGGTCAACGACTACTGAGGATTCTTGGATCGGTACGCCGGGCATGGGTTAGCCTCCGAGGTTAGGGACGTTGGGGGGAGTCGTCAAGAAGTACGCCGCCGACGCTCGCCGCCATCGCTCGCCGCCAGTGGTCGAACCACGGGCCTGAGTGAGCGTTCAACTGGACGACGTTCTCGGCGCGACGCTCGTCACCGCACTCAACGCAGAGACGCTGCCACGACAGTTCCCCCACTTCCGAAGACGAGCGGGAACAGCCACGACATCGTTTGTAGCGCGGATCAGGCAAGCGATTCAAAACAAAGCCTAGACGACGGCCGGGGCGCTTCAAAGACGAGGGGGTGGGGGTACCCCCTTAAAACCTTGTCCGGTTGCGTGGTCGTGCCTAGCGTTGCGGTGAGAACGGGCGCAAGCCCTCGAGCAAGGAGAAGGATTCACCGTGAAAACCGCAGCACAAGCCGCTGCTAACTACTCCGCTTCTGCGGGTAGGGCGCAGGCTGACTGGATTTCCGGTATCACCAACACGCAGAAGGATCAGGCGGCGCTAGCTGTTGCGGCAGGCTCTCGCTATATCCAGGGCGTGCAGGAGGCGTACAGCACGGGACGTTGGGCCGCAGGGCTCACCCGGCGCGGTACCGGATACTGGAAGTCACAGAGCGAGAAGAAGCAGACCTCGTACGGCACCGGCATCACAGCCGGCGCGGGCAACTACGCGAACTCGGCGGCGAAGCTCCTGCCTGCGATCCAGAACATCGTCCAGAGCCTCCCGGCTCGCGGCGACATCAACCAGAACCTTCAGCGGTCTGCCGGGCTTGCGCTCGCGCTGCACTCGCAAAAGGGTTCCTTCAAGGCGAGCTAGTCGGATATGCCTCCGGCCATCATTCTGAACACGGCCTCGAAGGCGAACACGACGGGCGGTACGTTCGCGGACGTGCTGACGGCTAACACCCGTGACACGCTCTCCATTCCGCTGACCGAGGACAACGAAAACTACATCTTCAAGATGTGGGGCGGCGACTCCGCGAACGTCATGGAGCTCGCCCTCACGGACAACCGCTCCGACTCGGTGCATGATCCGACGTTCGGCGTCCGCCAGAACTTCGCGGCGCTGGCACCGGGCGCGGCGGGTACGAACGGGTCACATACCACGCTCGAGGGTGCCTCGAACATCCAGGTGTTCCCCGGTGACACGCTGACAATGACCGTCACGACGACGAACACGAACAACGTGCTTGTCTCGTGGCTCTCCCGGTACAACAACCTCCCCGGTGTGTCGGGGCAGTTCGCACGGTGGGAGCAGGTCAACGCGATGCGTACCACGACGATCGGTGTGCGTTGCATCCCGGTCGGCTCCGGTACGGCAGGTCTGTACGGGACTGCTCGCGCGATCAACGCGGACGATGCGCGTTGGACGGGCGGCAAGTTCTACGCCATCCTTGGCTGGACGCAGCAGCTCGTTTGCACCACGGTTGCGTTCTCCGGGCAGGCGTGGGGCAACAACCGGATCGGCGGGCCGGGCGGTGTTCTCACCTTGGACACCACGAACTACTTCGTGGACCTCTACAGGGAGACGGGCGTGCCGTGCATCCCGGTCTTCAACGGCTTCGACGCCTCCAACGTTTTCCTCGAGGTTGCTTCCGAGGTTGCGTCGGCGTCCCCGAAGATCGACGTGTTCGCGTACGAGCTCTCTGGCAACCCGGTAGGTGGATGATGGCTGACGAACCGCAGTACGAAGACGTTCAACTCGTCGGCCGGCACATCCCGGACTTCCAGATGAACGTGGACGAGAGCGGACGGCTGGCTAAGACCGAGCTTCCCGGCGAGTACGAGGTCGGGGTCATGTTCGGCAAGCGGTTCCATTCGCTCGCTCGTTTCCAGGCGGGTAACGTCCTCAAGGCGGACGGCTCGCACGTTCACCCGGCGGACGATCAGCCGGCGCAGGAAGGCGAGACGCAGGCTTAGCCAGGGGGGTGGCGGTGGTAGGTCATGCCTGTTACCGCCACCCTTCTAGGTTCCGCGTCCGGCTCCGGGGTCGACCTTGCCATTCCGGTCACCGTCAACCAACCGGCCGGGTCGCTCGTGCTCGTTGCGGCGTTCGCCAACACCGGGCCAGAGGCGTTCTTCGAGGGGCAAGGGTTCCGTTCGCTTCCCGACGACACCGAGGGCGGCACATGGTCGCTCACATCGCCGCATCCCTGGGTGGGCGACATCACCGATGGGGCAGGAGGCGTCGGCGCGCGGATCGAGGGAACCGCGCTCGCTGCCGTGCGTACAGCCGGTGCAGACTTGGCGGCGGGTGGCGGCGGGAGCGGCCCTGCACCGCGAGCCGGCTGCAAGGACTGCGGCCAGGAGCTGATGGGGCTTCTGATGCGTCCCTCAACAGGCGGCGGTGACACGGTGAACGTTCATTGGTTCACCACGAACACCCAAGACCCCAGTCGCACGCTCGGCCTCGTGGTGGCCGTTGAGGGCGTTCAGGATCACATCGAAGCCACCGATCAAAGCCAGTTCGGAAACGGCGACTCCTACCCCGCGACCGGCGTCAACCCGGCCGCGATCAACTGGACAGCCGATCTAGGCCCGGCCTTCGTTCCTTCTCCGGTGGCCAACTGCGCGGTAGTGACCGTCGCCGGCGCTTACGGGACGAGCGGCTGGACACCCGTGAACGGTTCCACGATCGGCTCAGTCTCTGACGGCACCGTCTCGCTTGCTTTCTCTCTCAATCCTTTCGCCGCGAGCGGTGTGCCGGTTGAGCCGGGAGGGGCGTTCGCTGGCGCTTCGCAGTACGCCGTCGCCAACTATCAGACGATTAGGCTGGTCTAGATGAGCGTCGTTGTTTCCGGGCCGGACGGGGCAGGGTTCGTCACCGCGTACACCGCGCCGAAAGGGCGGGACGTGACGATCGAGACGTTGACGTTTACGGTGGTCGCGGACGGCACCGCAGGCACCCACCGGGTACGGGTGCAGTTCGTACCAACCACCGGGGTTGCGACCACGACGCTCGATGACCTGAACGTGTCGGCTCCGGGGCAGACGACGATTTACACGTACGGGCTCGGGTTGAACGCGTCGGCGTGTACGACGGCTTCCGGGTGGGCGGTAACGGACGCGCTCCCGTGGACGAACCTTGGCGGCAGCGGCACGTTGACGATCACGACGATCACCGATGGAGGGGTGGAGATCGCAGGCGACACTATCCGTGATCTGTTGCTCCACGTGAGCGATTCGCTGGCCGATGCGATCAAGCTGCAGCCGATCTACGAGCTGGCCGGGCCGAACGCGGTATGAACTCTTCATCCTTCGACGTATAGTTAGGGGCAATCATGAAGCTGACCGGAACCGGAACCGTGGCGAAGGCTCTCGTGGCCGTGCTCGGCGCGGCGGTCACGTCGGCTCTGGCGATCTTCCCGCCCGGCACGCCGCTCTGGAACGGGCTGACAATCGCGTCCGCAGCCATCACCGCCTTGGCGGTCTACTTCGTTCCGAACGCAGACAAGGCGACACCGTGACGACGCCCGCGCAAAAGAGTTCGATCCACTCGCGCAAGGGCTGGCACTCGCTCACGAAGACGCTCGCCTATCACGTCCCGTGGAGTCTCACCCATGCGGCTAACGCCCTCCGCGCAACCCGCAAAGCGACCGGGCAGAAGTAGGCTCGAGCGATGGCTCTCGAACCTGTAGACGGCGGCGGTGGCGGTGGCGGGGCGAGCGCGGGCGAATACATTCCTATCTCGTCCGTCCGCACGTTCCGGGTGCTCGGAGACAACTCCACGCAGCCGATCCAGGCGGTAACCGTCGCCTCGAAGCTGTACGGCGTGCAGTTCTCGTTCTTCATCGACGGGAGGACGTGGGACACAGACGGAGGCCCGCCGTTCATCACCGATATGACCGCGTACGTCAACGATGTGTGCGGCATGGATCACGTCATCGGCTTCCGCTCCGAGCAAGACCTTGGCCCGGATCAGTTGCTTTACAACTACGCCGTCATCCTCGTCGGGACGGTCGATGGGCTGATCACGGACGAGGCGCGCGTCAGGATGGATCAGCTTCGTACGGGTGCGGAGGTTCCCGCCATCGCAGCGGCGTGGGCGCGTCTGGTTGCCATCGGCGCGGTGTAGGTAACGGATGGCGGCTGGCGCTCCGCTGATCCCCGAAGGCGCGCTCGGTATTGCCGCGCTCGCAGACCTGCTCATAGCGCTACTCGACATTCTCGCGCTCGTCGTCCTGCTCGGTCTGCTCTGGACGTACAAACACACGCTCGGCGCGGTCATCACGTTCCTGGTTGACCACACGAAGATTCACACGCCGATCGGGAGCTTCTCCCTTCTCTTCCCGCTCGAGTCGGCTAACAACGCGATCCTCGCCGGAATGTCCTCGGCGGCGCTCGGGCTCGAGGTAGCGGCCGGCCGTATGTTCCACGCGCTCGGCGTGATCTTCGGGTGGATGGTCAACCTCGCCCTCTACTCGGCGACGACGTTGCAGCACTCGGTCGATTGGTTCAAGCACATTCACCTTCCGAGATACGCGAAGTGGGCTATCCGTGCGGCGTTCCCGTTGGCGTGGTTGACAAAGCTGATCGCGCAAGAGGTAAGGAAGATCCTCCCGAAGGCGTGGCACATCGCGAAAGCGGTGGCTCACGATGCGGCTGCGATTGCCCGCCACCCGGTACGCGCGATCGAGGCAGACATAGCGAAGATCGAGCGGAAGGTGGGGGCGCTTGCTCGCGCTGTAGGCGCGTACGCCGGGACGCTCGTTCCGCCTCTGCATTTCCCGCACCCGTTGAAATGGCTGCGCGACATCCGCAAGGACATCACCCGCATCCACAAGCGCCTCGGCAAGCTCGAGGCAGGCGTAGCGGCGGGCGTGTTCGCGGTGACTATGGCGAACGTTCTCGGCGTGAGCGCGCGGTGCCTCCGTAAGGGGAACGTAGGCAAAGCTGCGCGCCGGGTGTGCGGCATGGACTCGACGCTACTCGACTTCCTGCTCGCTGACCTTCTCGCGATTGCCGGCGTGGTGTCGGTCGTGACGTTCGCCGAAGCGTTGCGCGAGGTTGAGGACGAGGCGGTCAAGATCATGGGCGACCTGGTGAAGGAGTGGCCTAGCTAGTGCCGAACCTGTTTTCCAAGTTCCTCGGCCGTACGGCGTCAGAGGGTGCGGCGTTCGCGTTCGGCTTCGCGACCGCCCCTGTTCTTCACCCGGCCGTACGCGAGCTAGAGAATCTTGCGTGGGCGCAGTATCAGTCGCGTCCGGTTGACGCGGGAACCGCCGCAGCGATCGTCGCGGAGGACGTCGAGTTGCAAGGGTGGGGCGAAACGGAAGCGTCCCAAACGGGGATCAACAAGGCGCGGTTCGATGCGCTGCTAGGCGAAGCGTTGAACGCTCCGGGGATCGGGGAGTTGTTCGAGTTGTGGCGGCGCGGAGAGATCACGAGCGCCGACTTCGCGCACGGACTCAGGAAAGGGAAGCTCGAGCCCCGTTGGGACACCCCGCTCAGGGCGCTCCGCGACGTTCTCCTATCGCCTGCTGACCTCGCTAACGCCGTCGTGCAGGGACACATGCCGCAGCCAGAAGCGGAAGCTGAGGCCGCTTTGCAGGGCTACACACAGCCCCGTTTCGATGTGCTCGTAGAGAACACCGGGCTACCGCCTGGGCCCGAGACGCTGCTTGCGTGGTTGCGCCGCGGGATTATCTCGCAGGCCGAGTTCGAGACGGGCATTCGTGAGGGTCACACGAAGGTCAAATACATTCCGTTTTTCGAGGCGGCGAGGCAACCGCTGTTGTCGGCGGCCACCGCAGTCCGTCTTTACCTCAAGGGGTGGTACACGAAAGCGCAGCGGGACGCGCTCGGAGGCCAGTGGGGCTACAGCTCACAACAAATGGAGGATTGGTTTCTCTCCGAAGGCCGTCCGGCGACGGTGCATCAAATCCACATCGGTTACGCGCGCGGGGCGAAGCTCGCCGGGGCTGCGAACGAAGAGGACGCGATCCGCACGTCCGTCAAGCAGTCCGACATTCGCCCGGAATACGCCGACCTGCTCTACGCGCAGCGGTACAGCTACCCGTCCGCGTTTGTGCTGCGCGCGCTTGTGGAGTCCGGTGCGGTGACGGCTGCGGAGGGGGAGCAGGCGCTTCTCTTCTCCGGGTGGGAACCGGGGTTCGCGGCAAAGGTCGCGGCGTCATGGGCCGGAGCAGGCACGGGCACCGCCGCGGACACGCACGCTGCGAAGGCGCAAACCCACCTATGGAGTACGACGCACTCGAGCTACAGGTCGAACGAGATCAGCGCGGCGACAGCTTCGACGGCTCTCGCGAAGGCCGGCGTGGACGCCGCGACGATCCCGGCCGTGCTCTCGATATGGAACGAAGAGAAGTCTCTGATCCGGGCGAGGTTGCAGGCGTCGGACGTTCGCAAGGCGTACCGCAAGCAGGACGATAACCCGGCGACCGGGGCGGCGTGGACACGTCCCGACGCGGTTGCTCAGCTTCTGTCGCTCGGATGGGACAATGCGGACGCGGAGGCGTACCTGAACATTGGTTGACCATGCGGCGGAAAGGTTGTAGCGTTCGGTGGTGAACGATGCACGGCTCTCTCATAGAGGGGCTGCGGGCACGTCGGGCGTCAAGCCTAAGACGTACCGCAGCCCCCCATCCCCTACAGAGCAGGAACGAAGACGAGAGTGGGGAAAAAGGTGGGGAAGAATGGTCAGAGAGCGTTACCTGCTTCTACTTGAAGGGATGGAGTAAGTGAGCGAGCCACAGACCGATACACCACAGGAAGGCGCTGAGCCTGACGTGGAAACCGAGATCGCAGAGCAGATGACCCCGGACAAGGACGGCGCGCCCGACGAGGCCGCACCGGACACGGACGAGAACGCCGACGACGTGACCGGCCCAGGGCCGGAGTCACCCTTCCAGCCCCCCGACCTCCACCCCGACGACGAGCCCACACCCGGCGAGCCGGACGACGAGCCCGAAGAGGAGCTCGAGGCGTACGCGCCCGGAGTCGCGGAAGCGCGTCTCCGCAGCGAGCGCGAAGCTGAGGCGCTCGGCAAGAAGCTCGACGCGGAGCGCAAACGGCACGGCAAACGCGTGATGGAGCTGCTCGGCAACGATCTAGGGGGACACATTCCCTGCCCGACCTGCATGGACGGGATCGACGGTTTCATCGTCTCCCCGGAGTTCGCGCCGCTCGACCCCGAACAGCGCGACCGGATGATGCAGATTCTCGGGCTCGACGACTGGGAGCAGATCCCGGCGGCGACGTGGGCCGCGCAGTGCGAGACGTGCAAGGGGTTCGGCAAGATCAAGACCGGCTCGCACGTCCAGGGCCGCGAAGTGACCGGCTGCGAGGACTGCGGCGAGTCCGGCTGGCGCAACCTTCGGGTTCCGGCGCAGCCGAACGGCAACACCGACGAGGTTCCCAGTCCCGTCACCGGGCCGACCGTCTCGAAAGACCTCGAGCCCGATCCGCGCGTGCAAGCCCTTCGCTCTGAGGGGTACATGGTGATTCCGCGTGTCGAAGTGTCGGCCGGCTAGATGCCCGTGGTGTTCCTTCGGGTATTCGCGTGCGTCGCGTTCGCTTTCGCCGTGGTTGCCGGGGCAGGATGGTGGGTAGCGCAAAACACCGGCCACGCCGTAACCTTGATCGCTGCCGGGCTTCTTGCGTTCGTGCTCTCCACGATCCCTTACGGGCCGGTGCCGTGACCGGCGACGACCATGTGTGGAGGCTGGAACACACTACGTCTAGAACAGACACGCTCTGGCGGCTTTACGTCTGCACGGAGTGTGGTTCGGCCATGCAGGTGTACTACCAACTGAGCGCCCAACCGTGTACGCGGTTGGAGGACTTGCCCCCTCTCAGTGAGACGGCGGCCTGAGTGTTCTACTCGCTCGCGGAATGGTTGTGTTGGCGCTTGGCGTCCCTCACCATTGGCACGCGCCGAAAGCTTGGCTCCCTGGTGCGCTCTGCATCCACCATCGTGAAGGCGCTTGGAACGCGAACACCGGCAACGGGTATTTCGGGGGCTTCCAATTTCTCATCGGCACCTGGCGCTCTGTCGGCGGTGTCACTCGACCCGACCTTGCCAGCCCGCGTGAACAGCTATATCGAGCCTGGCGCGTCTATCTTCGTGACGGGCATTCTTGGCGTGAGTGGGGAACCGCCGGAGCTTGCGGTCTGAGATGACCGAGCTACCCGATCTCGTTCTGAGCCAAGAGAAGTACGAACAGTGGGAACGAAACCGCGACTGGGTTTACGCGCACGAGAAGGAAGCTCTCGCCGCATGGCGCGTAACAGTGAAAGCGGAGGCCGAGGCGTGGCGCGCTTACCAAGACGCGACGA
>Ga0066669_10000258_pt1 | contig 15478 bp, 14 predicted proteins | sample GraSoiAngelo_118_FD_133940 | JGI IMG/M metagenome (GOLD analysis project Ga0066669, IMG submission 133940) | Grasslands soil microbial communities from the Angelo Coastal Reserve, California, USA - 14_0919_02_20cm | ecosystem: Environmental > Terrestrial > Soil > Grasslands | place: USA...
CGTTCTCGATTACGACAATGACGGCTGGCCCGATCTCTTGTTTTCGAATGATACCCAGCCGAACAAACTATATCGCAACAACGGCAACGGCACCTTTGCCGAAAAAGCGGTCGTCGCCGGAATCGCCTTCAGCGAAGACGGCGTTGCCCGCGCAGGCATGGGCGTGGATGCGGCCGATTACGACCACTCGGGCTTCCCCAGCCTCTTGATCACTAATTTTGCGAACCAGATGCTCTCGCTTTATCACAATGAAGGAAAGGGACTCTTCGTCGATGAAGCTCCGCGCTCGGAGATCGGGCGCGCTTCCCTGCTCACTCTTGGCTTTGGCTGCTTCTTCTTCGATTATGACCTCGACGGCTGGCCTGACGTTCTGGTCGCGAACGGCCATATCGATGCCGATATCCAGCGTGTGCAGGCGAACGTGAAATACGCCATGCCACCGCATCTGTTCCGCAATATCGGCAAGGGGAAATTCGAAGAGGTCACCAAGTCACTCGGGCAATCCTTCGCCACTCCACGAGTGGGGCGCGGCGCCGCCTACGCCGATTTCAATAACGACGGCCGGCTGGACCTTCTTCTCTCCACCAATGGCGGCCCGGTGTATTTGTTTCGGAATGAAGCACAGGGCTCTGCGGCATCGAACAAGAGTCTGCGCGTCAAGTTGACCGGCACAAAATCCAACCGCGATGGCATCGGGACAACTGTGAGGCTGACGTCCGGGGGAGAAACGCAGACGCAAATGCTTCGCAGCGGCTCCAGCTACCTCTCCGCCAGCGAACTCGTTCTGACCTTTGGCCTTGCGCTCAAAGACAAAGCCGACATAGTCGAAATTCGCTGGCCCAGTGGTCAGGTCGATCGGCTCTCGAATGTGAGCGCAGGCCAAACCGGGACGGTGACCGAAGGAAAGGGCATCACCGCCTCCCGCGCCTACAGCAAGAAAAACTGAGCGATCCCGCGACACACGTTAGGCCTAAAACAAAACGCCTCCGAATCGACCGGGGTCGTTTTTCCTTCTTTAGAGAATTATTTCTAGAACATGTTCCAAAGGAACTGGTTGTACACCTCATGGTGATACTGCACCTCGGGAACTTTCACGACTGTTCCAAGAGCCCGCGGGCACCGGTCGGCAGCAGCGCGCTTCAGATCAGCATAGCGAGCCTTGACGTCAGCCCCGAAGAGCGCGGTGGTCCAGTCAGCCTTCTCGAAATTTTCCAGAGCGGTGTAGATGTTGTCCGGGAGGTAGCGCTGCGCGGAGCGTAGACTCTTGATCTTGGCGATCTCGCCGTCGAGGCCGGTCTTGAAGATGGAATACATGACCATGTAGGGGTTTGAGTCGGGGGCAACGGCGCGCACTTCCGTGCGCATGCTCTTCTCGTTGCCGATGGGGATGCGTACCATGGCGCCGCGGTTGACCGCCGAAGCATTGAGCTGGTTGGGCGCCTCGAAGTGCGGGTCGAGCCGGCGGTACGCATTGACGCTGGAGTTGATCAGCAAACAGATATCGTTGCCGTGGCTAAGAATGCGATCCACGAACTCCCAACCGAATTTGCTGAGTTTCTCCTCGCCCTTGGGATCCCAGAAGACGTTCTTGTTGTCCTTGCTGACAGAAACGTTGGTGTGCATGCCGTTGCCGTTGACCCCGACGACGGGCTTGGGCAGGAAGCACGCCGTGAACCCCATGTTGGTGGCCACCTGGCGGCAAATCAGCTTGTAAAGCTGGATCTGGTCGGCCGCGGAGACCACTTCGCCGTACCCATAGTTGATTTCGAATTGCGAGGGCGCGACTTCCGGGTGATCTTTCTCGTTCTGGAAAGCCATGGCCCGTTGGACCTCGGCGGTGGTGTCAATAAATGTGCGGAGCGGATCGCCGGGGAGAGAGTGGTAGTAACCGCCGGTATTGACGTATTCGAATTTGCCGGTTTCGTTGTAACTCCGCTCCGCGTTCTGGCCTTTAAAAAGGAATCCTTCAATTTCATTGGCGGCGTTGAGCGTGTAGCCCTTCTTCTCGTGCAGATTGTCGGCGTAGCCCTTCAGAACTCCGCGAATGTCGGCGGCGTAAGGCGAACCGTCCTTGTCGATCACGTGGCCGAAGACAAGGACCTTGCCGGATCCAAACACATCCGAAGGCGCCCAATAAAATGAGCCCCAATCCATCGCCAGCCGCAGGTCGCTTTCGCGTTGCGCGGTAAATCCGCGGATCGAGGAGCCGTCGAACGTCAGGTTGTCCCAGCTCTTGATCAGAAATTTCTTGTCGTAATCAAGCATGTGCAGGCGACCTTCGAGATCACTGAACAGCACCGTCACGGCCTTGATCCGCTTTTCCTCCGTCAAATATTTAATGCGCTCTTCCTGAATTTTGTGCGCGGCAACTCGTTTCTGACGCTGCTCCTTGGCTTTCAGATTCAACTGCTCCAGCTCGTCATAGGATAGGGAAAGAAAGTTACGCAGTTCGTTCGACATGAATCTCCTCAAAGTGGGATAAGACTCAAGCTCAGGAGTAAACTCTTGGGCCGCAATGGACGCGCCAACCCGGCCATAGGGTATCGCGTGGCACTTCCGACCGTCAATCGAAAGACCCAATGCAAAGAATCAAAGAAATTGCATTTGACTCCGTCCGGTTCGGCCCGAAGGCGCGCCAATGCAACGATGCGTGCTGCGCAAGCACGACCCTATCTCGGGGGCGCTTTCTCCGCCGCAGGCGCGAACAGCTCCTCTACCTGCAAGATTGGAAGATGATGCAGTCCTGTGCGACTGCAGACCAAAGGTGAATGAAAACATCAGGCAGAACTGGTAGCGCTACCGGGAATCGAACCCGTATTTTAGCCTTGAGAGGGCGGAATCGAGGAAACCGGATGCTACAACACGAGATTAGCGAAGGGTTTCTGCGGAAGGTAGGCCGGAACTACTTCATGATTCTGACGATTGACGGCCAGCGCCAACAGCGTCGAACAGGCACGGCTGTTGAAGTCAAGGCAGCGGAAATGCTGGAGGACTGGAAGGCTCAAGCCAAGTCTGGCGTGGTGGAAGAGGCCCGGCTGCGTTACGAAGCGATGCGGGACGAGTACATTCAGAAAGGTGGTAAACAGGTTCAAGAGAGCATCCTGCGCGATCTGAATATGTTCTTCAAGAACATCCGCATAAGCGCCATCACAGTCAAGAAGCTTGATGAGTTTCGCACCTGGCGGGAGAGCCTGGCGCAGGTTGTTGAATACCGGAACGAAACCCTGGCAAAGGAAATATCCCTACGCATTCAGAAAGCGACCAGCAACGGGCGGAAGAAACTTTCGCCGGGCCAAAAGGAAAAGATCGAAGAAGAGGCAACGACCTGGGTTGACAACGGCGTGAAGGCCACAACCAATCGCCGCTTGACCGTTCTCCGTGCCATGTTCAACTTTCTTGTGAAGCGTGGCACGATTCAGAAAACTGATGTTCCTTCGTTCCCTATCGCAAACAATGTTGACAACAAGCGCCGAGGCTACCTCGACAAAGAGGACATGGACAAGCTTCTCAAAATCCTCCCCGGATACCTCCACCCGTTCGTGCGCTTTCTTTATGCAACAGGCATGCGTTCCGGCCAGGCTTCACAACTAACCTGGGATATGGTCGATGCGAAGGTCACGGAACTGCACGTCCCTGGTGAACTCACTAAGAACGGTGAAGACTTCACTCTTCCACTCATGTATCGCGACGGTATGCCGATGTTTGATTTCGTAACGGACTTGAAAAAATCTGTGCGTCAACCGCACGAGCCGATCTTCGATACAACTGACTTTCGTGGCCAGTGGCGTCAAGCTTGCGCAAAATTAGGACTTGGAATCTACAATCCTGAAACCCAGGTCTATCGCGGGTTGCGTCCTCATGATTTCGGTCGCACGGCATGCCGCAACATGATTAAAGCGGGTATCCCTCAAGCAGTCGCAATGGCGATCTCGGGACACAAAACTGATAGCATGTTCCGTCGCTACGCCATCATGGACAAGAGCGCCGTACAGGAAGCGTTCGAAGTTCTCGCTAGCAAGTGATAGAATCTATATCGAGGCCCGGTAGTGTAATCGGTTTAACACGTTGCCCTCTCAAGGCAAAGATTACGGGTTCGATTCCCGTCCGGGCTACTAAACTTTCAAGCGGCCTTCTGCACACGGCTATCTACGAACGCTTCCAAATCAGCACGACGCATGAGGTACGGCTTCTGGTTCACGATGGGCAGATGCTTGGCGTGAATCGCTTGACGTAGCGCCCACACACTGTACCCCGTATACTTCGATGCACCTTTTAGATCAAAACTATATGCTGGCGGCTGCGGCTCTGGCGCAGGCACGAGTTGCGGCGCTGGATTCGAGTATTTCTTCTTGGGGCGAGGCATTACGCCACCGCCTGGGTAATGGAGGGAATAACTGTGGGGACGCGGGCATTCTTTACAGCCATAGCGCAACCTTTTTGAGATTGACTTATGGTCTGAGTTTGCCGATTGCTCCACCTATCGAATTCTCGGGCACCGTCAATGTGAACACCACTCCAACAAGCCCGGTTTATGTCGATGCCGATCGACCCGCTCGTAACAGTTTCAGCGCGTCGTGCTTTACCAACAACTACGACTCGAACAGCGGCCAGGCTTCCTGTACGATTTTCACGATTCCGGCACGCCGCCAAGTCGTGGTCGAGAGTGTTTCTTGTACAGCAGAAGTTGCCGCCGGGCAGGGACCGGCACAGGCCGACTTGATCATTCCGAACATTCCCTATGGCTCCGGCCCGGGGTCCGGAGTAATCGCCTACCAGTTTCCCCTGGCAATGACCAAGCAAACGCTGAATACAGGGACAGGCGCGGACATCTGGGCTATAACGAATCAGTTCCGTGCCTACGGTCGGGCACCCTCCGATGGCAGCGTAGATATCGGAGTATTCTTCCGCGCGTCTTTGCCGAATCTAAACCCGCCTCAGGGGATGAATTGCACAATCGCTGGGTACGTGGTGCCTTAGAAGGCCGACTGCAGCCACTCTATTATGCCCCACCTTTCGACCTGCACGGAGGGTGGGGCAACTCGCCCCCTCATTGCAGGGGCGAACTGGTCGGCATCCATCAAGGACGCGAGGGGGTTTCCCAATGCGGGTCAGACGCTATATCTGTGTGCGAGTACGATGGACGCCACGGGAGCCGCAGGATAATCCTCACAGCCGACTCCGACGTGATAAATTTTGCCAACGGTAAACTGGTCCGACGCGAATGAGTGCTCACAGTCTGGTGATTTCGGATGCAGAATCAAATTCCGTGGATAATTAATGGGACCGTCTGCGCGCATCGCGCCGAATTTCCAGTACGCGCTCAATATCCCTTTCTCGAATCATAACCTTCGCACCGTGTCTCACCCTTGGTAACAAGATACCTTCGAGGCACAGCCATCGCTTGAGCGTGTGCCGCCCCACTCCGATTCTCCGCGCGGCCTCGCTAAGTGAGTAGTGTTTTTCCAGCATCACCCCCACCTCCGCTACCGTTTATGCCGTTCAATGTATTCGCGCAGCGCCGCACAGAGAATCTGTGTCATAGTCCCATCTTCGCTTTTAGCAATAGCATTAATCCTCTTGTAGACCGCGAAATCCACACGAGCGGAAAGCACTGCCATCTTGCGTTGCGTAACGGGCTTGCGCTTGCGACCCACGGCGCTCCTCAAATCGCTTGATGTGTTAGCAGCGATCCAACGCATTTGCAAGTCAGTTTTACACTTATTTCTAACTGTATCCCGTTCTGTTGCCCGTGCTCAACGTAAGCCCAACAGAATCAGAATATGCGTAGAATCAAGCATTCTACTCGATAGGACGTTTACCGCTCGCGTTGCTAAGAGTCTTTTGTCGAAAATGAATTCACAATCGTAGGCCATCGCGCATCGATTCGTTCGAGGATGAACACAGCATCTTCGATGGCACGGTCCACGAAAAACCCCTTTGCCATATTCGACTTGTCCGGGTCCAGGTCGATGAGCCGCCAACAGAATGGCGAACTTCCGCTCCTCTGTCATTTCACGGGCCTAATCGAATACCCCCTTTACGAAATGCGCAATCATCCGGTCGCGAGCGATTGACTCCCTCTTGTACCTCTCACTTATCATTTGGACGTGAAAATGCCACCTCGCTTCCCCCGCGCATCCTTTAGCCGAGAAGAGTATCTCCGGATGCCATCTGACCGCCAGAGAAACCAGAAGCGGACCCCTGCTGCCGTGGCTCTACAGGTCTCAAGTGCGGCGCAACCGTTCATCACAGAATTGGCGTTTACTGAAAACGTCAGCTTGCACGGCGTCCGCGTGGTAACGGGGCGTGCGTGGAAACGAGCAGAGCGCGTGATTGTGAAGTCTTACAACGGCAGCGTCCAATCACGGGCAACGGTAATTTATTGTCATCATTTGGCGAAGGCACGCTACGCCGTTGGGTTGGAGCTACATTCACCGGTGGGGACATGGGCGGACACTTCGCAACCTCCAAGAGTGGAAGTATAGCTCAGCATCTCCAAAGTCTTGTGCAGGATGCTTACCTCAGTGGCAACTCTTTGAGGTCTAATTTTCCGGTTGATAGGTGGAGGTCTTTTCCGCAGAGGGGGCTTGCTGAAGCTCGTCATTATTGCTGCGGCTCGAATGGCACTGGGGACATCTCCACAGCCGGAAGCTCCTCTGCGCAGGCAGAACCTCAGCAAGGTACATGGGCAGCCCATCTTGCGAACACCAGACCTCCGGCGTCATGTCTGGGTCGACCCCATTCCCGTTGTGCACGACGGCGAAGTATCCGCGTGAGCTGTTGTAATGGACGAGGCAATCAGGCTCCGGACAGGCGTACACAAGAGTCTGCTCTGGCTCGCTCCCGCTTTGCAGAGGAACTTGGGTTAGCCTCATCTCAAGATGATGCTCGTAACAGAGCGGTTGAAGCGCCTTGTTCCTTTGCAGAGCTGACACACGGTGTGTTCCGAAACACATTAGAAGGGACTTCTCTGAGGGCTTCTGGGCTAGGGAGGCAGATTGCATCGCGCCAGTATCTTTTTTCATGAATCACCTCGGAGTGCGGATTGATCCAGCTTCGGAATTGAGGTGATGGCAAACGACCTGCCAGTCCAGAAGTTGAGGAATCTTATTGAAAGAATTAGAGATAAGGAATCTTAGGTAGTAAGCCTCTGCTGCAGATTTTTTGCGCAATATGAAGAAATTACAAGTTCTAGTACCCGGCACCTACGACCTCCATGTGCCCTTCGATGTATGAGTCAGGTCGAAGCCGTGATTCATACCGGACCAAAATGCGGGTACCTTCACGACTGACGAGCATCCACATACCATGCATATATCCGAGCTTTTGAAATAAACCAAAGACAGTTGGAATGTCGTTTGTATTCGGCGCAGTCAGGTCATCGTATCGCATGCCAACCAGTTCTTCACGTTGATACCCAACAAGTTGGCAGAAACTGTCCGAAACTTCGACATACCTCCTGTCGCCGTCTACCACCGTAACGTACTGAGGCTCCACTTCAAATTGCGGGGCTTCCAATTCTTGGCGAAGTGTTTTAACAATACTCCGCGCCCATTCGGGATACTCTGTCTCGGATTCGTAGTGAGTAACGCGAGGTGGAGTATACGGTTTCCTTTTTGACATTTCAGCGGATGCCTCCGTATACGCCCTAAGATACAAGCGTTGCGCTTTTGTAACGCACTGCGAGAACGCCTGCTTGGGAAACCAATCAAGACTCCCTTTAACTCATGTGGGGTGGATTTCTACACCCGCCCGGCTGGTGGTACACTTGTTTCAAACTTCAATGTCCATTCTATGATCTGCTCATGCTCCCGAAGCACGTCCACAAATTTGGCATCGAGCCAGGTCTTGTTTCGAATCTCGACTGCAAACTTGCACGTGAACATTGGTTGCAACTGCTTTAGAAAGAAGCGCAGACGGGGGAGGAATTCATTGGCGCTCTTGAACGCGTAGTTGTTGAAATACGGAATTGTAGAAGCAATGGCCCAAGCTTATCGTCAAGTAGGTCCATCCGGGTGATGAACTCGTCAAACTCCTCTTCACAGTCCACCAGCACTTTATCGTTGCGTCACAACTCTCGGGACTTTGGCGGCGAATACAAAATCGAGAGGAGTCTTCTCGTACCATCCGGTCACTGTCGAAACCGAGGGCGTCCGATAAGACGAACTATCCATTTCAACCGTTGCAAATTGGGTCAGGTTACATTCCCTATGCGGCTACTTCCACTCCAATAGCGAAGACGCCGCTCTCCTTGCGCTGGCAGTAAGCGACCCTTCCTTCAAACTGAACGCCATTCCGGGGTAAAGTAACCAGGACACGAGTCCCAGGCTGCCAACACCGCGCCGTGGTAACGCGTGCGCCGTGAGGACTCACGTTCTCAGTGACCGTCTTTTCCTTTTGCACAGATTCTTTTGAAAGCGAAACCTCTGCGTCCCATATCTGTTGGATACGCCTTTCGGATCGACCGTTTGCAGCCATTTTGACACCCGATTGATTTTCGGTGTTGTCAGTCCTACACGTATAGAGTGCCTGTTCTGTGGCTCTCTCTCTCTCCGAAGCCTCCCGAGGGGGGCCGGATGACCTCACGAGAATAATTCTTGGCATCTAATAATAATTAACAAGAAGGCGAATCCCGGAAATCGAACACGGTAGATACCCTAGCGGGGCGTCCGGAAAGCCTAAACGGCTTGGTTTCAAGGCGGTACCAGAATTGAGGAGTCCACGACGGTACGAGACCACGACAGGGGCACAACATACGATTAACTTTCTTTACCGCCTCTGCGCGAGGTCTAACTCTTCCTGCTTTAAGCTATGGAGTAATTCTCCCATTTGACCGAACGATCCGCGAATTCTACGCCCACAGAAAAGCGATTCCCTGTTTTTGGCAAACAATAAGTCACTGTTCCGACTTGCAGAAATTCTCCCGTTAAAGGAGTAACGAGTGAACCTTCACCGGGTCGCCAGGACCGCCTGCTGACTACACGCGCACCGTGGGGACTGACGTTTTCCGTAACCGTTCGTTCACGGACGCGGGGTTCTCCCCAGCTTGCGAGGTAGACGGGAACTGAGGTAGGAAAACGTTCTTCAATTCTAACCATCATGGAAATGTCTTTTATTGGTATCCGGTCTTTGGCGATGGGCAGAACCGTTCATCATTTGCCCCTTCGATAAGGAGAGGAGTCCCCACAGCGCGCCCTTTAAGCTAACAAATAGCTTCCCATCACCCATCGAGCGGTCAATCGGCAAAAGACCCTAATTGCTGTTCGGGTAATTCCCTGAGTATCTGACAAGGGGCTCGTTATCAGATTCAATCGATACTCCGAGATATGGTATTGCGTAAGATTCTGGACCATCTGGATGGAAAGAGTACCCCCCCGTGTCAGAGGAGTACCGAGGAGCCTGTAAGACAACTCGTCAAAACTCGACGCCATACGCTAATTCTTCGAAAGAAATCGGAACTGTGCGCTGTGGGCACCCTGATAATCCTGGTATACGCGTGTACTCACGGTTTCATAGAGGTCGTTGTGCTGATAAAGCAAAAGCCCGGGGAATTGCCTGGCAATTGCTTTGAAAATCGAACTGAAGAGCTTTCCCCGTGCATCGTAAGCGGCTTGGTTTTTGTATTCCGTCAACAACACAATGTTCGGGTCGGTTTCCGAGGTACTTTGTTCTGCGATGCGGTGATAGCTCAGAACGGCACCCTGGCGCCTGGCTTCCTCGCGGATGCGCATCCAGTTGTCGTCCAAGTAGCCGAGCGTTGGACCGAACTTTCCAGGCATTACTTTAAGGATTTCCATCGTCCAGACCGGCTTTTCGCTTTCCGAAGGGCTTTGCGCTCCTCCACCGGAGACGATGAATAGAGAGACAAGAAAAAGGCCTGCGAACATACGTCTTTGCATGGCTGCACCTCCCCGTCTGTTCAGACGCACTCCAAGGGCAAAAGGATATCCCAGAATCAAGGCGAAACAGTTGACTAAAGTCGCGAAACCGGACAAAGTCCCCAGTCCGCTTTCCCGCTGGATTCCACGACGATTACGGCTTTAGAACGAGGCCGCCCAGGGAGTGTGAGCGCCACCAGCTTTCCCATGTCAAACAGTAGACCTATCCATCTCGGCATAACCTTAACACGATGCCCCGTGAACGTGAGACTATACCGGGCCGGAGGAATTCATGAACATTTTGGCGGCTTTGAGACGGGAAGAAACGAAGCTACAAAAGCATGCGGATAAGGTGCGGCAACAGTTGAACGCCGTTCGTGCAGCGAGGAAGATTCTAGCCCGTGAAGGAGCAAGCAGCGGTAAACGCATTGGCAGGAAAAGACGCAAGATGTCTGCGGCTGCCAGAGCGAAGATTGGAAAGGCGACGAAAGCGCGGTGGGCAAAGTTTAGAGCAGCGAAGGCGAAGGGGAAACACTAGAGCCGTCGGGGGCGGGTGCAAGTTGAGCAAGAATGATGAATTCATTGCTTCCCTTTTTCTTGTTATGACGTTCGTTATCACGTCCTCGCCAGCCCATGCACTACGCTCACAGTTTGTGAGGTTGCTATTTAAGCGTTCAAAGTTACAGGGGATTGCCGCCACGGTCCTCGCCGGATTATTACTAGCCAACGGATGCGGTGGGGGCGGGGCAGCACCAATTCAAGTGCCTCCTTCGCTACCAGATATCAGCGGAACGTATCTGCTTAACTTTGGCACAGGCCCAAGCGGTGCACTGGCGATTGCGAGCCTAACGGTCACGCTCAACCAAACCGAATGGCTCAATGGAATCAACACCCTGAGCATATCGTCAGGCCAACTGCTGTCTGGATGCCCTGGGGCTACCAATCAGACCATAACCATCGCCGCACACCTGGAATGGAACGGCCAGCAAGAAAGTTTGTGCTGTCCATAGATACGTCGGCGGGACAAAACATTCTCACGATGACCGACGATAACTTTGTTGCGCCGTACTCTGGCGCGTGGACGCCGGGGTCAGCATTCCCGCCGTGCAATGGTCAGGTAGCGCCCCCATTTTCTTGGACCGGAGTCAAACGATAGGGAGACTGCGGAAGTCTCCCAACCTGCAACCGTGCAAGAAGTTCCGCAAAGTGACAGCCGCGAGATTCGTTGAGCACCTGAACGAAGGAAAGTGCGAGCAGTGTTTGGCGTTCTTTCGCATGTTGGCTAGGAGAATGTTGGCTCCGAGAAAAGGTGCTCTAAAAGAGTGATGAACACCGGGTTTTCGCTGAACCCGGCATTCTCTTTCGGAGCACCTAAAAATGACATCTTGTTGTATACCACAACTCCCATTTTCCTTCTACTAGCATCGAGCCATTCGAGCCGATTTTTCTGGTGGACAGATCACCAGCGACGCCGGCCTGCTGCCGCTGCGGGCCTTCGATGAGCGCCATCATCTGACCCGCGATTGGGCCGCGCTTCTAGATGACCCGCGCCGGGCGGAGAGCGTCGATCACGACGCGATGGCGTTGTTGCGGCAACGCATCTACCAAATCGTGGCCGGCTATGAGGACGCCAACGATTCCGACCGCTTGCGCCATGATCCCGCCTTGCAAATCGTCGCCGATCAGAAACTGGGAGAGCCGCTCGGCTCGCAACCTACTTTCAGCCGCTGGGAAAACGCATCTTCCGCGCGCAGCCTGGTACATCTGAACGATGCGCTCTTGGATCAGTTCATTCGTCTCTGTGGCCGGCAAGTCCGCCAGCGCGGCGAGATTTTGCTGGACATCGATTCCACCGACGATCCGACGCACGGCCAGCAGCAATTCAGTTTCTTCAACGGCGCCTACGACCAGCACATGTACCATCCCATGCTGATTTTCGAGCGTCACACCGGATGCTTGCTGAGAGTGCGTTTGCGACCGGGCAATGCTTCCAGTCACGCCCGCATCGTGCCCATGTTGCTGCCATCAAGGAAGGCATTAGGAAGGCGAAGTCTGCAAAGGCGTAGCAACGAGGAGCGGGGGCGTATAACAAACGCGTATAACCAAGGGCTGGGACTGGTTCCCAGCCTTTTGCTTTTAGGTGCAAATTGCAACCCGATTGCACGCGAAGGGCATCTTCTGGCATCTGCTGTGACCTCCTGGATGCTCTGTAAATCGCTGATTCTACAGCTAAGTGCCGTGTTCGAGGGGTCTGATTCAGGCTTGAGAGGGCTACGTCCTAACCCTTAGACGATATCGCCATTGCCTTTCCGGTAGAGAATGATTTTCGTATGGCTGGAAATCGCGTGCAAGTAAACGTCGGACACGCCAGGATTTCCCCGCTTTCGCCATCCTCAGTCCCGCATCGCGATTCATGGATTCAACGATTTGCTACTCGCCGTGGGCGGCCGCCACGGGCCGCTCTTCCCTTCGCAGCGGCCGCATGGAAAAAAACTTGTGCCGGCAGGGTGCGCAGCGTAGCGCCGGGAGCCCGAGGATCCGCCCGGGAATCGCAGTCACACCCGGCACGTGCTCGGCAGAAATGCGCTGCAATTCCAGGTTGCCGCAAATCCCGCAATGAGCGTAGAAGAAGGTGCGCAGTGGCAAGAGACGAGCGTGAAATCGTAACTCACAGGACGCGCAGCGCCACGGCAGGATGCCCGAGAGACTGAAGAGATAATCCAGCACCGACCGGCGTTTGGAACGCCGGCAGTTCGAACTGTGACAAACCGGGCAGCTTGTCGGGCTCGTGCTGATTGGTTCTCTCCTCGACAAGAGTAGGCGAAATGCTCGGAAGTCCGCAAGAGAAACTCTTCCCCTCGTCGCGATACAATAAGGTTGAGAGGCGCACATGCCCGATTACACTGCAGAACACGCCCGCGCTGGCGTCAAAGCAAAACTGCCCGCGCTCGAGACCTGGCCCAATCAATTTCCCGGCTACGTCATTACTACGCGTTTTCCCGAATACTCCTCCGTCTGCCCCAAGACCGGTCTTCCCGACTTCGGCACCATCACCATCCAGTACATGCCAAAGAAGGATTGCATCGAGCTAAAAGCCCTGAAGATGTATCTCCTCGCCTACCGCGGCCTGGGCATCTTCTACGAAAACGCCGTGAACAAAATTCTCCACGACATCGTCGCCGCCGTTCGCCCGGAGTGGTGCGTCGTCCGCGGCGAATTCACCCCCCGCGGCGGCCTCACCACCTCGATCTTCGCCCGCTGGCCCTCCCTGCACCTACGCGTCAAACGCAAGCAATAATACTGTGGGCGGTGGCCCCAGGCGTAAGCTACCACGTGTGGTGCATTTGACTTTCCCTCCATCCTCTTGCCCCACCCTCTTTTTTCAAGATTTTCCGGGCTACCCGATTCAAGAGCCTGGCCTAACCGCCAGGCAACGCTTATCGTGCGAATCGGGAAGTCCTTATTTCTTGCCTTTTTCGCAGTTTGCCTTAAGCTGTCCGGTATTGGTCGGGCAATTCCCTCACAATTAATTGGAGGCGTATCATGCTTCTGGCACCCAGTGCGAAAGATCCCATCGTTCTTTCTTACCTGGCCCTCAGGAAAGCTGTCGGGGCAGTCGCGCTAGGACTCCCCTTTTCACTCTCGATCCCGTTGTGGATTCTGCGACACCACATCATGCAAAGCTCAATCAGTGGCTACTACTACACGGGGATGCGGAACCTTTTTGTCGGTAGTCTCTGCGCCATTGGCATGTTCATGCTGTGCTGCCGTGGCTATGATCGAAAAGATGAGATCGCCGGTGTTTTCTCTGCCTTTTGCGCGCTGGGCGTTGCTTTTTTCCCAACGGCCCCGGATAGCGGCGCAACGTCCCGCCAAAGCTACATTGGGATTGCACATTACATCTTTGCCATACTTCTGTTTTCGACGCTCGCCTATTTCTGTCTTGCGCTTTTCAAGATGAGCGCCACGAACAAGACCATGACTCGAAAAAAGGTTCAAAGAAACCGCGTGTACACGATTTGCGGGTACGTGATCATCGCTTCGATATCACTGATTGCGATCCTAAAACTCCTTCTCAAGATAGATCTTCTGGTTGGAAACCTCGGGACAGTCTTCTTCTTCGAGACGACCGCACTTCTTGCGTTTGGAACCGCGTGGCTTACCAAGGGAGAGACCTTCTTGAAAGATGAGACCCCGGGACCTTCCAGAACCGTGACAACCGACGGTCACGTCTTGCTCACTGCGTGAATGAAGCTCAGTCAGAATAGGGGTAGGGAGAATCGCGAAGGATTCCCCCTCCCACCGAACCGGACAGGCGGGTCACCCGCATCCGGCTCTCCAGCCCTTTAGGGAGAGGAGGATGTCAAAACTGTCAACTGCTTCTCCCTCCTCCCGCCCGGTGGACATCCTGCCCTTTGCAAGCGATAATTCCCTTTCGGCGCCATTGCCCAGGATGGCGACTATCGCTGAGGAGGGGGAATGAGTATTTCTCCAAACATACCGAGCCCGCAGGAATCGTATCAGTACGAATCCTCGGGTACACCGCGGTGGATCGCCGTGCTGTTCGGCGTCGTGATTGCCGCGCTGGCCGTGCTGGGCATTGCCGGCTATTCCACACAGTCCCGCCTGAGCCAGGATCTCGCGAAGCAGCAGGATCAGAACAAGATTCTCATCGCCCAGCTCGACCAGGCGAATTCGCGCATCGCCGATTTGAAGAGCAAGATGGAGTTCACCACGCAGAAAGTCGGCTTGACGCAGTCCGAGCTCGCGCAGGCCAAGAGCCGCGCCGAATCCATCCGCAAGGAACAGCAAGCGTCGGACCAGAAACTCACCACGCAGCTCACTCAGGCTCAAAAGGAAAACGAAGAAAAAATCGGCGCGGTGGCCACCGAGGTCGGTGGCGCCAAAAAAGACATCGAAGCCACAAAAACCGATTTGGAAGCAACCAAAGGCAAACTCGAGCGCAGCTTGGGCGACATGAACGTCATGAGCGGCCTCATCGCGCACAATCGGGACGACCTGGAAGATCTCAGGCGCAGAGGCGACCGCAACTATTACGAGTTCTCTCTCCAGAAATCCAAGAACGCGCAGCGCGTCGGCCCGGTGCAGATGTCTCTTAACAAGACCGATCCGAAAAAAGCAAAGTACACTGTGACGGTCATAGCTGACGACAAGACCATCGAAAAGAAGGATAAAACTTCCGGCGAGCCCGTTCAGTTCTATGTGAAAGGCAGCTCTCGCATGGCCCCCTACGAAATCGTGGTTTTCGACGTCGGCAAGAATCAGATCACCGGCTATCTCGCGACCCCGAAGGAAGGCGGCGCCGCCGCTCCCCCGGCCGCTGCCGCGGCGCCGGCGGCCACCGCCCCTCCCACAAAACCACAGTAATATAACTATATAGATAACTAGTTTATATCATGCTTTCGTTCCTTGTTTCGGCGAAACCGTAGTTACGTAGCGCTTCGGTTTTCGTTCCGAAAAGAGCTGTTCCGCGTTCTGGAAACTCAGCGCGGGACAGGGCTTCTGTCCTTTGGCCCGCCGCGTTAGCATTGAAAAGTTAGTCCTTTCCTTTGACTATTTGTTGTGGAGCACTCCGATGA
>Ga0066669_10000259_pt1 | contig 15472 bp, 16 predicted proteins | sample GraSoiAngelo_118_FD_133940 | JGI IMG/M metagenome (GOLD analysis project Ga0066669, IMG submission 133940) | Grasslands soil microbial communities from the Angelo Coastal Reserve, California, USA - 14_0919_02_20cm | ecosystem: Environmental > Terrestrial > Soil > Grasslands | place: USA...
CCAGCGAATCGGCAGGCCGACGGTGCGATAGTTCGCCAGTCGCGGATGCGGCGCCGTCAGGAGCATGCCGCTCGCCGCCGTTTGCGGCTCCTCGAGCACGCGGTCGATGCCGAGAATCGGCGCGGCGGGCACGCCCGCCGCCCGGAGTCGCTCGAGGACATCGGCGGTCTTGAGCCGCTGCGTGAGCGCCGAGATGAGGGCCACGAGCTCGGCGCGATGCCGCACACGCGCGGGATTGTCGGCGAAGCGCGGGTCGGCGGCGAGCGCAGGGTCGCCGAGCGCGTCCGTCATCCGACGGAACAGCGTGTCGGAGCCCGCGGCGATCATCGCGTAGCCGTCGGCGGTCGGGAACGCTTGATACGGCGCGATCATCGCCGTGCCCGAGCCTTGCGGCTGCGGGACCTCGCCGTCACCGAAGAAGCCCGCGGCGTGATACGACACCCAGGTGAGCGCCGTCTCGAACAGTGCGGTCGTCACCTCCACGGCGCGGCCGGTGCGATCGCGCTCGCGCAGCGCGGCCACGACGCCGAGCGCGGCCCACATGCCGGTGCCCATGTCGACGATCGACGTGCCGACGCGCGCCGGCTCCTGTCCCGGGTGGCCGTTGACGGACATCAGCCCCGCGTACGCCTGCATGAGCGGATCGTAGCCCGGCAGGGCGGCGAGCGGACCGTCGGTGCCGAACGCCGTGATCGAGCAGTAGACGAGCCGCGGATTGAGCCGAGTGGCGCCCGCGAAGTCGAGGCCGAGCTCGTCGACGACACCGGCGCGCAGGCTCTGAACGAACACGTCCGCGCGCCCGATCAGCCGCTTGAGGATCTCGATGCCGCCCTCGTGCTTGAGATCGAGGGCGAGGCTCTTCTTGTTGCGGTTCAGCGCGACGAACACCGCGCTCTCGCGACCCCAGAACGGCGGGCCCCACGCGCGCGCGTCGTCGCCGCGTCCGGTGCGCTCGATCTTCACGACATCGGCGCCCATGTCGGCGAGCGTCTGCGTGCAGAACGGACCGGCGACGTTCTGTGTCAGGTCGGCGACGACGATTCCGTCGAGCGGCAGCGCCACGGACGGGAGTGTAGCAGCGGTGCTCGGGCGCGGCGAGCGGCGGCGGTCAGCGGCGCGAGCGCGGTCTCAGCTCGATGCCAGCAGCGCCTCGATCAACGCGCGGGCGGGCGGCGACTCCCACGCGCGCGGCCCCGCCGCGCGGCCGACCAGCCGGCCCTGGCGATCGACCAGATAGACGGTGGGTGGCCCCCAGACTCCGTACACACGTCCCGACGTGTCACCGCTCTCGTCGAGCAGCACGGGCGCCGTGTAGCCGCGCTCGGTGGCGGCACGTCGCACGACGTCGGCCGATTCGCGGAACGCGATCAGCCGCACCTCGAGGCCGCGAGCCTTGTAGTCGTTATAGAGCGCGTTGACGGAAGGCAACTCCTTCCGGCAATCCGGTCACCAGGTGGCCCAGAAGAACAGCAGCACCACCTTGCCGCGCAACGAGTCGAGGGTTTGCGGCTTGCCGTCCAGGTCTGGCAGCGAGAACGCCGGCGCCGCCTTCGGCGGCTCGTAGGGCTGAATCTGCAGACTCGCGAAATTCGGCGCGGCGGCGGCGCCCGCGGCGATCGTCAGGGCGACGATGGCGGCGAGCGTGACGATCGAGGTCCTCACTTCGCCCCCGAGTTCTTGAGCGCCTGCAACACTTCTTCGGGCTTGAGCAGCTCGAGCGGGTTGTCCTGCACCTTCATGTAGCGGACGACGCCCTGGCGATCGACGATGAAGTACGCGCGCTTGGCGTAGCGGAAGATCGGACTGGCGGGATCGGTGATGACCGCGTCGTACGCCGTCAGCATCGTCCGTCGCGGGAAGTCGGACAGGAGCTGGTGATGGAGATTGTTTTCCTTGCTGAAGGCCACGAGGGTACCGGGCGCATCAGCGCTGACGCCCACGACCTGGGCGCCGGCGGCTTCGAACTGCGGCAGCGCCGCGTCGAAGCCGCGGATCTCCTGCGTTCAGGTGCCGGTGAAGGCCTGGATGAACGTGTAGATCACCACCGGACCCTTCGCCGTCAGGTCGGAGAGTTTCACGGGCGGGGCGCCCGGGGCCGCGGGCAGCGCGAAGTCGGGAGCTTTGTCACCGACGGCAAGCGCCTGCGCCGATCCGACCGCGGACAGCACGGCCAGGACGCCGAGGACAACGACAGCGAGCGAGCGGGATCCTGTCATGGGTTACGCCTCCATCGAGCTAGAGGATCGCACACGGCCCAAACCGTGCGGCCGAGTCCGGGGTTCCCACGCGCTATTTCTTGCCGGTGAGCTCGCTGCGCACCAGCTTCGCGCCGGCCGCGAGGCCGGTCAGCTTCTGGTTGCACATGTAGCGCGGTGACCAGCCGAACCCGCAATCGGGATTGAGCGTGAGCTTCTCGGCGGGGCAGACGTTCAGCACGCGGCGGATGCGCTTCGCCACGGACTCCGCGGTCTCCTCCTGGAAGCCCTTCACGTCCACCACGCCCGCGCCGAGCTCGCGGCCGTCGCCGTACTTCTGCCAGAGATCGACCTCCGACAGCTCGCGGCTCGCGAACTCCAGGACGAATTGATCGGCGCGCGCCTTGAGCACGCCGGGGAAGTACGGCTCGTAGGACCGCGGAAAGCGCGAGCGCCCGAAGCGGTTGCCGAAGCAGATGTGGAAGCCGAGCTTGGCCCTCACACCCTCCGTCGCGAGATTGAACAGGCGTGCCATCTCCTCGCCGGAGACATTGCCGCGCGCGGGCTCGTCGAGCTGGATCAACTCGGCGCCGGCGGCGACGAGGCCCTTCAGCTCGGCGTTGATCACCTCGGCGAAGCGCTCGGCAACCTCGACCACGCTCTTGTACGCACTGCCGGGATGGATCCGCGAGCCGAACGTGAGCGGCCCCGCACACGTCGCCTTGAGCGCGCGCTCCGTGTGAGCGCGCAGGAACTCGAAGTCCCGGACGAGGCCGAAGCCCGTCGACGGCACTTCGATCCGGCCCACGGCCTCGTAGCGCTGCTGCTGGTCGTAACCCCACGGCCCCGCCTTGCGGCGGACGGGCAGCGGGGCGATGTTCTTGATGATCCGGTAATAGGTATCGACGTACCCGTCGGTGCGGCGCACTTCGCCGTCGGTGATGATGTCGATGCCCGCCGTCTCCATGTCGCGGATCGCCGTGTGCACGGCGTCGTCGAACATCTCGTCCATGTCGCCGGAGCCCATCTCGCCGGCCTCCCACGCCTTGACGGCGGCGAACCACCAGCCGGGCTTGCCATGGGATCCCACGACCGAGGTCGGCAGCAGGGGTAGTTGGGTCATGGACGTGATCATAAGCCAGCGCCGACGATCCGGGCCAGATCGGGTCGCCCGCGCAACTCGTCGGGCCGGCCGGCGAAGACGATCTCGCCGCGCTCGATCACGTAGAGCCGTGTTGCGTACCTCGGCACGTGATGGATGTTGGACTCGGCGAGCAGGATGCCCGGCCCCAACCCCGCGATGGCGGCAATCGCCTCGGTGAGCTGCGGGATGATCGCGGGCGAGAGGCCTTCGAACGGCTCGTCGAGCAACAGCAGCGTCGGATCGAGCGCCAGCGCCCGCGCGATCGACAGCATCTTGCGCTCACCGCCCGACAGCTGCGTGCCGCCTCGCGCCGCCGCGCCACGCAGGCGCGGGAAGATCTCGTAGGCCCGCGCGATGCGCTCGGCGGCGGGCCGACCCCCTGGGCGCGTCCACGTCGCGAGCTCGATGTTCTCGGCCACCGTGAGATCGCCGAACACCGCGCTCTCCTCGGGCGCATAGCCGACGCCGCGCGCGGCGATGGTGTGCGTCGGCAGGCCGGCGATCGGCATGCCGGCCAGCGTGATGGTGCCCGCGGCCGGACGCAGGTAGCCCATCACCGTCCGCAGCGTCGTCGTCTTGCCGGCGCCGTTGCGCCCGACGAGACAGACCAGCTCGCCCGCCGCCGCCTCCAGCGAAATCTTTCGGAGGATGTGGCTGGCCTGGATGAAGACGTCGACGTCATGCACGCGCAGCATGGTTATTGGAGCGGGGTCCGCGAGGTCGCCGTGCACCGTGGGTGGCCTGATCTAGGCGCGACCCGGCTACGTGCGCCCCTGCGTCGTGGCGATCCCCAAGACCGCCCTCACGACGTCGGCGTCGGCACGGATCGCGTCGGGCGTGGCGTCGGCGAGCACGCGACCCTGGTGGAGGGCGACGATGCGGTCGGAGTAGCCGAAGACGATGTCCATGTCGTGCTCGACCTGCACGATGGCGCGCACGCCCATGCGCTGCGCCGCGTGCACGAGCGTCTGCATGATCGTCGCCTTGTCCGCGGTGCTCACGCCGCTCGTCGGCTCGTCCATCAGGATGACGTCGGGCCGCAGGGCGAACGCGCTGGCCACGTCGAGCAGCTTCTTGTCGCCCTGGGGCAGCGTGCACGCCGCACGCTCGAGCTTGTCGTGAAGGCCGAACAGCGCGGCCACCTCGTCCACCGCCGCGCGCACGTCGGCGTCCCGGCTCAGCGCCGCGAACGGGCGGGTGCTGCGTCGCAGGCGCGACAGCGCGGCGACCGCCAGCGTGTCGGCCACGCTGAGCGCGGGGAAGATCGTCACCAGCTGAAACGAGCGCGCCATCCCGAGCCGCGCCAGCCGCGCCGGGCCCACGCCGGCGACGTCCGTGCCCTTGAACCGCACGCGCCCGGACGACGGCGGCGTCAGGCCTGTCAGCACGTTCACGAGCGTCGTCTTGCCGGCGCCATTGGGGCCGATGATCGAGACGAACTCGCCGGCGTCCACGCGCAGGCTGACGCCGTCCAGCGCGAGCGTGTCGCCGTAGGACTTGCGGACGTCGGTCGCCTCGAGGAGCGCGGTCACGACGCGGCGGCGCGACGCGCGTCGAGCAATCCCATGAGGCCGCGCGGGAAGAAGATGACGATCACGGCGAGGATCGCGCCGAAGACGAAGCGCCAGTAGGACGTCAGCGACATGACGGAATCCTGGAGCAGGATGAAGACGAGGGCACCGAGCACGGGGCCGAGGAAGTGGTCGAAGCCGCCCAGCAGCAGCATGAACACGAGGTTGCCCGAGTGGGTCCAGTACGCGAGCAGCGGATCGGCGAGCCCGGTGGGCACGACGAGCAGCACGCCGCCGATGGCGCCGAACACGGCGGCCACGACGAACGCGGCCAGCCGGCAGCGGCGCACCCCGATGCCGAGCGATTCCGCCTTGGCGGCGTTCTCGCGGATCGAGCGCAGCGACAGCCCGAACGGCGAGCCGACGAGCCGGCGCATGACGAGCGCGGCCACGACCAGCACGCCGAGCGCGTAATAGTAGAAGGGTCCGGTGAGGTACGCGACCGTGTCGAGATGCTCGAGCGGCCGGCCGAGCAGCATCGGGCGCAGCACGCGCATGCCCTCGTCGCCGCCGGTGAGCGCGTAGAACTTGTAGAGGAACGAGTAGAAGAGCATGCCGAAGGCGAGCGTGAGCATCCCGAAGTAGATCTTCACGTAGCGCACGCACAGCAGGCCGATGGGGACGGCGACCAGCGCCGCCACCAGCGCCGCGGCGAGCAGCACGAGCTCGAGGCTTCGCACGCCGAACCGACCCGTCAGCGCGGCCGCCGTGTAGCCGCCGAGCGCAATGAACAGCGCGTGGCCGAACGACAGCAGGCCGGTCGACCCGAACAACAGATTCAGACCGAGCAGCGCGACGGCATAGCCGAACGCCGGGAGCAACAGCGTGGTCGTGTACGGCACGCCGGCCAGCGGCAGGAGCACGAGGGCCGCCCCGGCGATCAGCCCCAGCGCGCGGACGATCACGCGGTCGCTCGCGCGAAGAGTCCCGCCGGACGCAGCACGAGCACGGCGATGACGATGACGTAGATCGCCAGCATCTCGACCTCCGGCCAGGTCGCGATGGCCACCGCCTTCACCACGCCGACGACGAGCGCGCCCGCGAAGGCGCCGCGCATGCTGCCGAGGCCGCCGATCACGACCACCGCGAATGCCTCGACGATCAGCTCGATCCCCATCTCGTTCACGGCGGCGGTGGCGGGGATGACGAGCGCGCCGCCCACCGTGCCGAGCGCCACCCCGAGGGTGAAGACGCGCGCGTACACGCGCGTCATGTCGACGCCCATGGCTGCCGCCATCTCGCGGTTCTCGGCGGTGGCTCGCACGATGCGACCGAAGCGCGTACGCGCGAGCAACCATCCCATGCCGGCGGCGATGCCCGCGCTGCACGCGATGACGATCAGGTTATAGGTGGGCACGGTGAGCGCGCCGACGCGCACCTGGCCGTAGGCGAGATAGACGTTGCCGAGCTGATGCGGCGCCGTGCCCCACACGAAGCGAATGACGTCCTCGAACATCAGCACGAGCGCGAACGTGAGCAGGAGCTGGAACGACTCGTCGCGGTCGTAGATCGGGCGCAGCAGCCGCTCGATGACCGGGCCGACGGCAGCCAACGCCAGCCCCGCCGCGAGGAGCACCGGCAGGAACAGCGGTGTCGGCCATCCTAGAGCCAGGGCCCACCGCACCGCGGACACGCCGGCATACGCGCCGAGCGCGTAGAACGAGCCGCACGCGAGGTTGAGGATTTTCTGTACTCCGAAGACCAGCTGCAGCCCGGCGGCGACCAGGAAGAGGACGGCGGCGTGGAAGACGCCGCCCAGGAGGATGCCGAGGAGCGTCAGACCTTCCAGCCGTTGATCCAGTCGTAGAGGCCGACACCCGAGGGCTTCTGGATCTGCTTGGTACTCATCGACTCGACCGGATCGATCGTCACGAAGTCGTGGCGATTGCGGTGCGTCGTGACGCCCTGGAAGAACGCGGCCTCCATGATGTGATCCTCGCGGTAGCGGCGCGGCCCCGACAGCGACTCCGCCTCCACACCTTCGAGCGCCTGGATGATGGCGTCCTGCGTCGGCCACTTGCCGCCGGCCGCCTTCGCCGCGCGCTCGATCGCGGCCTTGAAGGCCACCACGGTGAAGTAGCCGTGGTCGGACTCGTAGTTCGGCCACTCCTTGAACTTCTCCGCGTGCCAGCGCGTGAACTCCTTGGCCAGCGCGCTCGCCTTGGGATTCTCGAAGTAAAAGCAGTTGTAGCCGAGGATCGCGCCCTCGGGCGTGAAGTCCTTCTTCAGCGACTCGTGCACGCCGCCGCCGGTCGTGAGCACGACCTTCGTCGACTTCGTGAGCCCCGCCGCGTGCGCCTGCTTCATGAAGATCGGCGTGTCGCCCGCCCAGAAGCAGGAAAAGATCAGATCGGGCTTCGCCTGTATGAGTGTCGCCACGTGCGAGGTGAAGTCCGTCGCGCCGAGCTTGGGCCACAGCTCGCTCACCACCTGCGCCTCGATCCCATACTTTTTCATGATGGCGAGAAACGCGGCCCAGTTGTCGCGGCCGTACGAGTAGTCGGGGTTGATGCCGGCGACGGTCTTGAACTTGCCCTTCCAGTGCCGCGCGGTGAGGATCGACGCCATCACCGCCTCGCACTCGTTGTCCGTGGAGCGGAAGGAATACTTCGGCTTCGGCATCGACTCCTCGACGCCCTTTTGCGTCGTCGCGTCCCACGCGAGCCAGATCGTCTTCATCTCCTCGGCGGCCGGGCCGAGGGCCAGGCCGACGCCGGTGGAGATGGCGCCGCTCACCGCGTCGACCTTGTCGGAGAGCGCCAGCTTGCGGAAGCGTTCGACCGTGTCCTTGGGACTCGACTCCTCCTCGACGATCAGCTCGAGACGGCGACCGAGAATGCCGCCGGCGGCGTTGATGCGATCCGTGGCGAACTGCACGCCGCGCAGACCCGACTCGCCGACGGGCGCGAGGACGCCCGCCCTGGCCGCCAGGATCCCGAGCCGGACAGGGCCGCTCTGCGCCAGGACGGGGACCACGTCGAGCGGCAGCGCCGCCGCGACCGCGCCCACCCCCGTGAGCTTCAAAAATCGTCGACGAGTCAAGCGCATGCGCCCCTCCTTGGTGGCCCGACGGCCGCGCCGGGGGCGGTCATTGTAGCCCGCTCGCGCGCGTTGATGCTATAGTCGCCGCGTTCCCATGCGCGACAGCCGGGGGGCAGCGTGTACGTAAGATTCTGGGGTACGCGTGGGTCGATCGCCTCGCCCGGCGAGCGCACCGCGCGGTACGGCGGCAACACCTCGTGCACGGAGGTGCGGACGCCCGACGGCACGCTGATCGTCCTCGACTGCGGCACCGGCGCCCGCGAGCTCGGGCTGCATCTCACGCAGACGCTGAAGCCTCCGATGCACCTGCACCTGTTCATCGGCCACACGCACTGGGACCACATCCAGGGCTTTCCGTTCTTCGTTCCGGCGTTCGTCCCCGGCGTCGAGCTCAACGTGTACGCGCCGCTCGGCTTCCAGCAGAGTCTCGAGGAGGCGATGGCCGGGCAGATGGAGTACTCGTATTTCCCCGTCAAGCTGCGCGACCTGCGCTCGCGCATCCATTTCACCGAGCTCGAGGAGGGCTTTTTCCGCGTCGGCGACGTGCTCGTCGAGACCCAATACCTCAACCACACCGCGCCGACGATCGCGTATCGCATCACCAGCGGCCGCGCCACGATCGCGTACGTGACCGACCACGAGCCGTTCTGGAAACCGGAAGACGGCGTGCTCCATCATCCGGGCGATCAGCGTCACGTCGCATTCATGAAAGACGCCGACCTCGTCATTCACGACGCGCAGTACAGCGAAGAGGAATACCTGCAGCGCGTCGGCTGGGGCCACTCGACGGTCGAGTACGCGGTGGACGTCGCGATGGAAGCGGGCGCCCGGCGCGTGGCGCTCTTCCACCACGATCCCACGCACGACGACGCGGCGATGGAAGCGCTCGAGGCGAGGGCGAAAGCGCGCGCGCAGGCCGCCGGCTCGCGCATCGAGGTGTTCGCCGCACGCGAGGGCCTCGAGCTCACGCTGACCGGCGACGGCCGCGCCGCGCCCGTCTCCTACGTCTCGGCGTTGCGCCGTCGGCTCGTCGCCGGTGCGCGTGTCCTCGTGGTGACCTCGGACGACACACAGGTGATGGCGATCGAGGACGTGCTGGCGGAGGACGGCATGGTGGCGCTGCCGGTGCCCGACATGCACGCGGCGCTCACGCGCGGCACCGAGCACCTGCCCGACCTCGCCATCGTCGACGCCGACCTGCCGCACGCCGACGGCGTGGATCTCATCGCCGCGTTTCGCGCGCGCATGAGTCGCCCCAATTTCCCGATCCTGCTCCTCGCCGACCGGCCGGACGGCGCCGCCGACCGGGCGCAGACCGGGGCCACCGACTATCTGGCGAAGCCGTACAGCCCGCCGATGCTCCGGGCGCGCGTCCGCGCGTGGCTGGCGCGGACGGTCGTCGCCCTCGACGGCCAGCCCTCCGCCGAGCCCCCGCGAACGCCGGCGGTGGCGCAGGAAGACCGCACGACGACGCAGACGCTGCTGGCGAGCATCCTCGCCTCCGTGCCGCTGTTCCGAAAGTGCACGCCCGAGCAGCTGAACGCGCTCGTCCAGCATGCGAGCGAGCAGGTCTATCCTTCCGGCCACGTCGTCACGCGGCAGGGCGAGCCGTCCGAAAATCTCTGGGTCCTGCTCTCGGGCCGCGTGCGCGTGGTGGAGGCGACCGCCGACGGCCAGGCCGAGATGCTGCTCGGAGAGCTCGGCAAGGCCGAGATCTTCGGTGAGCTCGGGATCCTGCGTGACCAACCGCGCTCGGCCACCGTCATCGCCGTTGATCGCACGCAGTGCCTCGTGATCCGCCAGCGCGATTTCATGGCCGTGCTCCAGGAGTCCCCCGAGCTCGCGAACGCGTTGCTGCGCATCGTGGCGGGCCGTCTGTACGACGCCGACCGGAAGCTCGCCCGCTACGCGCCGGATCCGTTGACCGGGCTCGCGAGCCGCCGCGCATTCCATGAGCAGTACCGCCGGCTGGCCGCCGGCGCGCGCCGTCGCAAGAACGGGCTGCTGCTGATGACGCTCGACGTGGTCAAGCTGAAGTCGGTCAACGACGGCTTCGGCTACGCGCTCGGTGACGAAGTACTGCGGACGGTGGCCGATGCGCTCGCGGAGTCCACGCGCACCACCGACGTCATCGCCCGCTATGGCGGCGACGAGTTCGCGGTGTTGCTGCTCGACGCGCTGCCGAAGGACGTCGAGATCGTTGCCGCGCGCGTGCGCGACAAGCTCGCCGCGCTCGGCGTGCAGCGCCGCCTGCCGGTCTCGGTGGAGTGCTCCACCGGCATCGCGTGGACCCAGTCGCCGCCCGACACGGCCGAAGAGTTCCTGCGCGAGGCCGACCGGGACATGCAGGAGAAGAAGGCGGCGCGCGGAGAGTAGCGCCGCGTCTTACGGGCACCGCCGGCGCTCGACGAAGGCGCGGATACGCTCGCGCGCGGCGGCGCCGGTCCTGAGCGCAGCGCCGTAGGCCGCGGGGTCGCCGCCCGGTTTGCCGGAGCGGATCGCGGCGACGATCTCCTTGGTGGCGGCCAGCCCCTCGCGCGGCGACTGCGCGATCTCCGCCGCCCACGCGGCCGCCGTCTCCGCCAGCGTCGCCCCGGCCACCACGCGGTTCACCAGCCCGATGCGCAGCGCCTCGGTGGCATGGAGCCGCCGGCCCGTCAGCAGCAGATCGCGGCCGTGCCCGCCGCCCAGCACGTCGAGCAGCCGCGCGATGCCGTAGGCCGGATTGAAACCGAGGGTGACTTCGGGCAGGCCGAAGCGCGCGCGATCCGAGGCGATGCGGAGATCCTGGGCGATGGCCAGCATGAGCCCGCCGCCGAGCGCGTGGCCGTCGACGACGGCCATCGTCACCTGCGGCAGCGCGGCGAAGCGCTCCATGATCGCCGCCCAGCGACGCGCGAGCGCCTCGGCCTCGGCGCCGCTCACCTGGCCCATCTCGGCGATGTCGTTGCCCGCGCAGAACGCGCGGCCGCGGCCGGCGACGAGCAGCACGCGCACGTCGGCCAGCGCGGCCGCGCGTGTGAGCGCGGCCTCGAGCGCGTCGGCCATCGCGCGGTTCAGCGCGTTGAGCGCGTCGGGCCGATTCAGGCTGAGCCGGGCGACGCCGTCGCCGACGGGCTCGAGCAACACGAGATTCGTTGTAGCGGGGTCCGCTTGCTCGGATCGTTGCGTAGGTGGCCTGCTCAAGATACCTGCCGGTTCCGTCTCATCATCCAGCCGCCGACGCCGAGCGCGACGGCGCCGAGCCCGGCCGCGACGCCCGCGGCCGCCGGCCAGAAGTTCGTGCGGAACACCGGCACCTTCGAGAACGGCGAGCGATGGGTCGACGCGCGCCGTGTGCCGTCGAGCAGCCCCTCGACGATCGCCATCGCCTCGGCCATGAGGACCTCCGTCGTCGCGCGTGCGAAGACCGGGTCGGCGAGCGCGGGATGGCCGACGTAGCCGCGGCCTCCGTTGCGGACGGCGTAGTTGGGCACGACGCGCTCGGGCCACGAGTAGCGCGCGGGCGGCAGCGTGCGATACGAGTCGTCGACGAGGTCCGGCCGCAGCAGCAGCATCAGCGAGGTCTCCCACCAGCCGCCGTGCGCGTCTTCGGCGAGGGCGCCGCGCTCCTCATCGGTGAGCGTGCGGCCGAGCGATGCCTCGATCTTCGCCACGTAGCGGCCGCGCATGAATTCCCAGGCGAGCTCGCCGGTGAACGAGGCCATCGTGATCCCGTGCCGCCGCGAGACGAGCGCCGCCGCTTCCTCCAGCGCCGCGAGATGACCGGGCCCGGCGTGGCCGTTGGCGATGAAGATGTGCCGGAAGCCGGCGCGCGCGAGACCACCGCCGTAGTCCACCAGCGTGTCGCGAACCACGCGCTGACGGACCGACACGGTGCCCACGCTCTCGAACGTGAACGAGCCCAGGTAGAGGGTGGGCGCCAACACCGCCGACCAGCCGGGCCGCGCGGCGACGAGCCGATCCGCCAGCGACTGCGCGAAGTGGCGCGCCGTGAACGCGTCGACGCCGACGGGCAGGTGGGGGCCATGCGTCTCGAGCGGACTGATCGTCAGCAGCACCACCGTGCGCGCGCGCTCGAGCGCGTCCAGCGCGGGGGTGGACATCTCCTCCAGCAGGTAAACGCTCAAAAGCTGCTCCCCTTCGTGGCGGCGAGCCACTCGGTCTTGGCGCGTTCGAGCTCGGCGACGATTGCTTCGCGCTCGGCGACCAGCCGGCGCGCCGCCGCGCCATGCGTCGCCGTCAGCAGCGCGAAGCGCAGACGACTGCGAAACCGGCCGGCGCCCGCGAGATAACGATACGCGACGAGACCGGACAACGGCAGCGACAGCGCAAACAGCGCAGCGGCGAGCCCGCCGGCGGCGCGGAAGACGAGCCAGATCTCCACGCCGTAGAAGACGGGGAAGGCGATGGTCGAGGCGAGCAGCCGAACGGTCGCGTAGTCTGTCTCCTTGCGCGCCATGCGCCGCGCCAGCCAGCGCGGCAACAGATACGGCAGCAGGTTCACGGCGGCGCCGTAGACGAAGAACGGTAGGCCCACGACGGCGTCCCACGAGTAGACGATCCGCTGCCGGGTCGGCAGCCTCTCGAGCCGCGCGCGCACCGTCTCGTCGCGCAGGTGATATTCCGCGAGCAGCGCGCGATAGATGCGGATCCGCTGCCAGATCGCTTCGACGCGCTCGGGCTCGCGGGCCTTGAACCACCCGATCGCCTCGACGATCGAGCGCGACAGCCGTACGAGGTCGACCTCGCGGGGGCCCACGCCGCGCGCCTCCATCACCGCGCGCGCGAGGACGTCGCGATAGAGCCCCTCGATCGACTGCAGCAGGCGCGCGTCGTCGATCCGTTCGACGTTGACGACCTCGGCCTCCATCGCGTCCTGCACGTGCCGCGTGAGCGCGTCGACGGCTTTCGCGGGATCGTCGCGATACGCGTCGACGTACGCGTGCAGCGGCAGCGGCGGGCCGAACGAGACCAGCACGCGGGCGCGGAACGACTTGCGCGCCTCGAACGTCAGGCCGACGGGAAGCAGCGTCAGCGTGCGCGAGTGCGCGGCCTCCCACGCGAGCGCGATTCGCGCGGCTCCCGTCTTGATCCGCTGCACACGGGCTTCGGCGTGCGTGGTGCCCTCGGGATAGATCGCGACGAGCGCGCCGCCCTCGAAGGCGGCCGCGCACGCCGCGAAGGCGTCGGCATTCTTGTCCATCTTGTCCGGATCGTCTTGCTTGCGATAGACGGGGATCGCGCCGGCGGTCAGCAGGAAACGCGCGATCAGCGGATTGCGAAACAGCGCCGCCGTGGCCAGGTAGTGAACCTTGCGTCGGACGGCGGCGCCGACGACCAGCGAGTCGATGAAGTTGTTGGGATGGTTGATGCAGAGCAGGACCGGCCCGTCGCGCGGCACGCGCTCCGGATGACGGACGGTCACCGCTTTGAAGAAGAACCAGAGCCAGAAGCGCGCGACGGCGCGCACCGCACGATAGAAGCCGTCGATCCGCTCCGAGCCGCTCATGGGGTCCGCGCGCGACGCGCCGGACCCGCGGTCGAGCACGCGCGACTCAGCGCGACGTCTCCGCGTACCGCTTCAGCAACGCGTCGAAGTCGTCGACCGCCAAGCTCTCCGCCCACTCGAAGGCTTCGGACTCGGCGCCGTAGGCCTCGCGCATGAAGTCGAGCGCGTCACGCTTCGTCTCGAAGCGGCGCCAGATGTGGCCGGCGCCGCCGCCGGGGCGCCGCAGGTGGAAGATCGGATCGGCCGGCGCCGTCGGCTCGTAGGTCACACGCTCGCCGAAGCGGTCCAGCGTGATCCACGCCGCGGCGATGCCGTGCATCGACAGCACGCGCGCGCGCAACGACTCCTCGCGCGGCAGCGACTCGACGTCGCAGAGCCGCGGACCATACAAGACGGGCACGGCGTCGTCGGGCAGCGAGAGGCGGACGGCCATCGGTCGTTCGCCCGCCTCGTCGAGCAGACGCCGCGAGTCCTCGCCGACCCAGAACGCGGCGCCGCCACGCCGATCGGCCCACGCCTCGACCACCGAGCCCTTCGGCACGCGCGCACGACGCCGCACCATCTCGTCGCCGTCGGCCATGAAGTACAGGCGCCCCATCGCTCAGATGGCGCGCGTCATGGAACGCGAACGAAGCCTTCCATCAGCCGCCGCGCCGTGCGGTACACGGTGACGCGCTCGGCCCAGGCGGCGCCGTCGCGCGTCGTGACCGCCGCGTCGAGCGGCAGCACCCCGGAGGCGTGACCGAGCCTGACATCGCCCGCGTGCGTGCGCGCCACATCGTGGACGAGGGTGCCCTCGATCCGGGCGGCGACCGCGAGGCACATGGCGGAGGTGAGCGGGAATGCGCGATGGCAGTTGCCCATGGAGATCGCGCGCGCCAGCACGTCGTAGTCGTCGGCGACGTGCCGCACGCCGTCGAGCGCGACGTAGTCCTTCGGCGGCGCGACGAACGCGATCTTCGGCGCCGAGGCGCTCGACGGCAGGCCCATGCGCATGGCCGCCTCGACGCGGATCTTCTCCAGGCGCGCCATGACGTCGTGGTTGGCGTCGACGGCCGGTGGCGTTTCCGCGCCGGTCAACCCGACGTCGCGTGCGCGCACGAACACCAGGGGATTTGTGGCGTCCACGCACGAGGCCTCGACGCCGGCGATGACGTCGCGCGCCCGCCCCGTCGGCAGCAGGCGGCCGGTCCCCGCGCCGCCGGGCTCGATGAAGTCCAGCGTGACGCGAGCGCCGCGGCCACTCACGCCGGCCAGCTCGAAGTCGCCCTCGACGACGGTCTCGCCGTCGCGCGTCGGCACGTGCACGAGGATCAGCTTCTTGGTGTTCGTGTTGTGGACGCGGACGACGGTCTCGCCTTCCTGAGCGCGCACCAATCCCTCGTCGATGGCGAAGGGCCCGATGGCCGACGAGCAGTTGCCGCAGTTGCCGTGGTACTCGACGACGGGCGACTTCACGTCCACCTGCGCGAACGTGTAGTCGACGTCGGCGTCCGGGTGCGTGGGCGCGCCGACGATGCAGGCCTTGGAGAGCGACGAAATGCCGCCGCCCAGGCCGTCGAGCTGGCGGCCGTACGGGTCGGGGCTGCCGAGCGCCGACAGTAAGATGCGGTCGCGCGCGGGGCCCGGGTGTGGCAGATCTTCTTCGCGGAACACGAGACAGCGACTCGTGCCCCCGCGCATGTAGACCGCGCGGATCTTGCGCTGGCTCATGGTCGCGAGTGCCGCGAGCCCGGCTCGGTGCGTGGATGGCCTGCGCTGGGTGCGGGCTGGCTCCGTGCGCTTCCCGCGCTGGAGCGGGTGAGCGCGAGCAATCCGCCCCCGAGCAGGATCTCGCGCTCGCGCGACGTGAGGACGCACGACGCGGTGAAGGCGGCGCCGGTCCGCGTGTTCACGACGCGGACGCGCGCAGAGCTCGTCAGTGCGGCGCGCAGATCGTCCACGCGCAGGCGGTCGTCACGCTCGATCGTGTCGTACGCGGCGGGATCGTCGAACGTCAACGGCACGA
>Ga0066669_10000265_pt1 | contig 15407 bp, 9 predicted proteins | sample GraSoiAngelo_118_FD_133940 | JGI IMG/M metagenome (GOLD analysis project Ga0066669, IMG submission 133940) | Grasslands soil microbial communities from the Angelo Coastal Reserve, California, USA - 14_0919_02_20cm | ecosystem: Environmental > Terrestrial > Soil > Grasslands | place: USA...
CGATGGAAGCGGGGTTGCCTCAATGCCGATATCGTGCCGACGTGGCTGCTTATCGACCGCAACCAAAAAAGATTGGATCGACGGCGATCTTTGAATGCAAGCAGGCGCTAGTCGATTTGCGACGAGATAATTGCCATAGGAACGTCGCACGCCACCGCCTCGAAGCGATCTGCCAACGCCGCCGAATTCTCGAAACGTGCTTACGCGTGCATTATCCGAACTTGTGGATTACCGATTCGCTCTTCCCGGAATTCGATTCGCATGACTTCACGGCGATTGGTCACCGGGGTTACGCGCGCGTGTTGCGCGAGCTGAATGCGCTGCAAAATCGTCTCTACGACTGCACTAAGTTCGACAAACTGATTCGCTATCGCTGCGCGAATTTATTTTTTCTTGTCCTGCCCACCGAGTTATTTCGTGATTCGGAGATCCCGATCGGATGGGGCGCTCTTGTGGAATCGGGTGGGACGCTCGCGCTCATGCGCAAACCGATCTGGAACGAAACAACCGCCGAAAACCGCATTCGTTTTTTGCACCGAATCGCCGCCGCTGGAACGCGAGTGCTGAATCGACAACTGGAAATCACATTCGACGACATAGCCGCCGAACAGTGTCGATTTTTCTAACTGGTCGGCGTTTTCTGCGAAACCGAAATCAGCAGGTTGTGCCCAGTCATCTCTTGCGGCTGCGGCAGGCCGAGTAGAAACAACAGCGTGGGCGCGACATCGGCGAGAATCCCGTCTTCGCAGCGAAACTGTGCCGCGTCTTTCGCCACATAAATGAAATGCACAAGGTTGGTGGTGTGCGCGGTGTTCGGCGAGCCGTCAGAATTGCGCATCTGCTCGCAATTTCCGTGGTCGGCAGTGACGATACATTTGCCGCCGAGATCGAGAAGCTTCGAGATGATGCGGGCGATACATTCGTCCACGGTCTCCACGGCTTTGATTCCCGCATCGAGAACCCCGGTGTGCCCGACCATGTCCGGACTGGCAAAGTTAAGAATGATCAAATCATAATTCGCCATGCGCGCGAGGACCTGGTCGGTCACTTCGCGCGCGCTCATTTCTGGTTGAAGATCGTAGGTCGCGACTTTGGGCGAAGGCACAAGTTTGCGGTCTTCGCACGAGAAAGGGCGCTCGATTCCGCCGTTAAAAAAGTACGTCACGTGCGCATATTTTTCCGTCTCGGCGATGCGCAGTTGCGATTTGCCAGCCGCGCTCACGACTTCGCCCAAAATGTGCACGAGCTCGGCTGGCTCAAAAATGAACGGGGAAGAATAAGTGACATCGTATCGCGTAAGAGTGACGAAATGAACTTGCGGCCACACTTCGCGATCGAAACCATCGAAGTCCTTCACTAGAAAGGCTTGAGACAATTGTCTCGCGCGATCGGCGCGAAAATTAAAAAATAAAACAGAATCGCCGTCACGCACGCGCTGCTCATTTGGGTAAGAAAAGATCAGCGGCAGCATGAATTCGTCCGTCTTGCCAAGCGAGTATTGTCGATCCACCTCTGCGGAGGGTGATGACTTGCAGATTTCCCCGCGACCGAGAACGATTGCATCCCAGGCTTTCTTCGTCCGATCCCAACGGCGATCGCGATCCATCGCGAAGTAACGCCCTACGACTGTGACGATCTGCCCGCCGCTCTTTCGGAGTTCCTTTTCGCAGGTTTTCAAATAAGCAGCACCACCGGTTGGTGACGTATCCCGTCCATCGGTGAAGGCATGGACGAAGATTTCTCTGACGCCGGCTTCCTGAGCTGCATTCGCCAGCGCGATCATGTGCAAGTAATGGCTGTGAACACCACCATCGGAAACTAGTCCGAGGAGATGAAGCCGATGACCGCGCGCGCTGGCAACGGTTTCCTTCAATACACGATTGCGCGTCAGTTTGCCTGCCGCGATCGCCTTGTTAATTCGCGTCAGGTCTTGATAAACAATCCTGCCGGCTCCCAGGTTAAGATGACCGACTTCCGAGTTGTCCATCTGTCCATCACGCAGGCCGACGTCGGCCCCACTGGCCCTTCATTTAGCGCTTGGATAATCACGGTAGAGTTTGTCGTGAAACGGTGTCCGCGCGAGGAGCGTTGCGTCTCCATTTTCTTCGCGCTTGTTCTGGTCACGGGGATTGATGCCCCAGCCGTCGCGAATAATGAGCATGACCGGACCAGCCATATGGGTCGCACTTTGGCGACGATTGAGAAGATCGACAAGCGGTTCTTTCGTTGACAAGGCAAAGGAGGCGCGCCTACATCGGCCTCGTGAAGTGGCGCAACCAGTTGCTGGCGCTTTTCTGCCTGCTCGTCTTCGCCGGGCTTGGCGTTCTTTATTTTCAACACTGGGTCATCCGGAAACCTTTCGGAATTGTTTTGTTCATTGGAGAGGGCCTTGCGCCGGGGCGGCTTGCGCCGACGCGAGCTTATGCCGGCGGGACTGCCACGCGTCTGAATCTGGATTCGATGCCTCATGTTGCTTTGGTGACGAACTGCTCGAAAGATTTCGCCGCTCCGGATCAGGCGGCCGCTGCAACTGCAATTGCGACCGGCGTGAAAGTAACCAATCGCGCTATCGCGATCAATGGTGATGGGAAGTCTATCACGACCATCACTGAATTAGCGCGGGAACATGGACGAGCCACCGGTCTAGTGACAGATGCGAACCTGACCGATCCAACCAGCGCGGCTTTTTACGCACATGCGGCCGATCCGAATGATGTGGAGAGGATTGCAGCTGAGTTCGTTGATGGAGGAAAGATCGACATCGCGATGGGTGGCGGGATGGCGCAATTTCTTCCCACCACAAAGGGCGGGGAAAGACAGGACGGGCGCGATCTTTTACTCGAACTCCGTGGCAACGGGTTCGATATCGTTCGAACTCGTGCCGAGTTGGAAGCGGTTCCCGCATGGCGACGGCCGAAGCTTTTCGGCGCTTTTAACAATGTGGAGCTCGCGTTTGCCAACCAAGTTGAAGAGCGAAGCCAGCAACCGAGTCTTTCGGATATGGTGCGGCGGGCGATCGAATTACTTCAATACAACGCTGGCGGATACTTGCTGGTGGTCGATGCAGGACTAATGCGCAAAGCGGCACAGGAAAACAACGGGGAAAGGACGTTCAGCCAAACGGTCGAATTGGATCGCGCAGTTGCCGTTGCACGAAATTTCGCGGGGCCGAAATCGACAATCATTGTCTGCGGTGACGCCGCGATCGGCGGACTGAGCTTGAATGGGTCTCCATTTCGCAAAGACAGCGGAATTGCTCTGCTCGGATTTAATTCCGCGGGACAGCCATGGATTACCTGGGCAACCGGTCCGCATGGTACAAGAACGTATGGAGCAGCTAAAATACCGGGCAAGCCGAACGGAAATCAAGGCGAACAACCGGGAGCAGAACAGCCGGAGCCGGCGGCGTTCTACACGAAATCCGCGTTGGGAACCGTTGAAGACGTCATTGGGTTTGGCAGCGGACCCGGGACGGAGGCATTGCAAGGGGTAATCGATAGCACAATTGTTTTTGAAATCCTTCGCGACGAGCTTTGAAGACTCGCAAGCTGGTAAGTGTCCCTACTTCGGCGCTTCGCGGTAAGGCAAGCTCATCTCATAAAGTTCAGTTTCTTGCTGGAGCCTCACGACCAAGGCACTCTCACCCTGCATCTTTGCTAACTGCGAGGCTGCCTGCGCGATCTCGATCGCTCTTTCAAATTGCCGGGTCTCCGCGTACGCTGCGGCCAACGTGCCGAGCACAAGCGGGTTGGCACCGCCCGAGAGTTGATTGGCTTGCCTTGCTAGCTCTAGGGCTTTGTCGCCGTTTCGTAATGACGCGGTAGAAGAAGTTGCCAACAGCCAGGCCAGATTGTTCGCAGCAGAGATAGATCTCGGAGAAATCTGCAGGGCGTTTTTGTAGTGCGTGATGGCCTCCGCCGTTTGACCTCTTTCATCAAGGGCGACGGCCAGCGTCGTGTGAGCATCTGGATTTTTAGGCTGAATCAATAAGGCAGCCCGGCAATGAGAGATTGCAGCGTCGATTTCGCCTTTTTTAAGAAGAGCATGGCCAAGACTGTAGCGGGCAATGAAGTAATCGGGCCTTATTGCCACCGCCCTTTGGTAATGAACGATCGCTTCGTCGATTCGTTCCTTTTGAACAAGAGCGTTGCCGAGAGCCACTTGGGCATCTGGATCATTTGGCTCGCTCGCTACGGCTCTGTTGCAATAAGCGATTGCCTCGTCCACCTTGCCTTTTTGGAGAAGCGCACTGCCGAGATTGTAATCCGCATCCCAAAAATCCGGTTGCATTTGCAAAGTTGTCCGGTAATTGGCGATTGCCTCGTTAATTTCGCCTTTCTGGAAAAGCACAATGCCCAGGTTATTGTGAGCCATCCAGCAATCGGGATTTCTGGCCAGCGTCGTCCGCCAGAGCGTTTCGATGTCGCCATACATGGCGGCTTGTCGCCACGTCAGCGCCGCCAGGACTGCGACCACACAGAGCACCGCGCTTAAAATTAAGGTGCGACTGCGCTCAAACGCGTCGGCCAAATTGATTAGAGCAGCCGACGCCAGCGCGATCGGGCCGATACAGGCCAGGTATTGATAATGATCGGCCACAAATGTGTAACGAAATGTGTAGAGCATGATGAACCCAAGCACCGGGCTAAGCGTGGCTACGAAACACAGCGTTGCGACTTCTACGCTGCGCCCCAGATATCGCCGCAGAAAATAGATTGCCACGCAGAGAACCATTCCCGCCAACAGCCACGTGTAATCGAGCAGATGAGTCGGCGCGATATCCCATCGCGGATAAATGAAGGTCAGATTGGATGGCCAGATTAGTTTACTCAGGTAAAACCAAACAGCCCGGCTTGCGACGAGGACCCGCTCGATTGGGCTCAGGAACGTAAAAATGGCTCGACTCGTCCCCTGGTGATAACGCTCCCACCACATCGCTAATAAACCCATGGCGATGCCAAGAACGAGGAAGGGAACGATCTGGAAAACTCTCTTCCAACTGATGGGCTTCTTCTGCAACCATAAAATCAAGAACAGCGCCGCTGGCAGCGTGCAGGCTGTCGTCTTGGCCGAAAGCGCCAGGAGATAAAGGATCAGAGCCAGCCCATAAAATCGCCAGGGCCGTTTCGTCCGCTCGTCGACAAACGCAATCCAGGCAAGAAGCGTTAGCAGAAAGAAAAAGCCCATCAGCACATTTTTCCGTTCCGTGATCCAAGCGACCGATTCCACTTGCACTGGATGCAGCGCGAAGATTGCTCCCGCCAGCCACGCGCCCGGCACTTTCAAGCGCACCAACAATCGCCACACCAGCAGTGCGTTGGCAACATGAAGTAGCAGGTTGACCCAATGATAGCCGGATGGATTAAGCCCCCAGAGTGCGTACTCGATGCGAAAGGTTGTATAAACCAACGGGAAATACTGCGAAGGCGAGTCGAGGGAGAACCAAATCCGCCGCAGGCCATCGGGTGCAGTTAGCAACCCGTTATTTATCACATAGTCATCGTCATCCCAGATAAAGCCGCCGTGCAACGCCGGGCGATAGGCAAAGATCGTCACAGCAACTAAAAGCAGCCCAAAAAGACAGGAGCGACCACGCGCAGAAAAAAGGCATTGGACGATTTTGTGCACGACCGGTCCCACGTTAGGCGATTACTATTCCCATGCCACAGGCAGTAAAGTGCTCAGACAGTCCTGCCGTTTAATTCAGAGAGCGAGCCCCATTTGGCAAGAATGGCGCGCAGTGAATCGTGCAGTTGCACCCCGGTAGTTTTCACCGGAATAGCCTTTCTGTGATCAACAAGATCGACAGCCATGACAAAATCTTGCGAGTCGCATGGTGGGCCTTGGCGGTAATCATCTTTGGCCTTACTGTCGCGATCCGAATTCGACTGCTCGGAATTCCGCTGGAACGCGACGAAGGCGAGTACGCTTATGCCGGCCAACTTTTGTTGCAAGGCATCCCCCCATACAAACTCGCTTACAACATGAAGTTCCCCGGAACCTATGCCGCTTATGCCGTGATCATGTCGATCTTCGGACAAACAGTCATCGGAATTCATTTGGGTTTGCTCTTGGTGAACGCTGCCACAATCGTGCTGATCTTTTTCCTTGGGCGACGACTGGTAAATACGACAGCGGGCATCGCGGCGGCGGCAAGTTATGCGATTCTTTCTGTGAGTCCCTCCGTGCTCGGCTTCGCCGGTCACGCGACACATTTTGTAATGCTGCCAGTGCTCGGTGGGACGCTGCTCCTGCTCGACGAATCGGATCGGCAGGCGTTCGGGCGACTGTTCGCGAGCGGATTGCTCTTTGGCCTTGGCCTCCTGATGAAGCAGCCTGCGATTTTTTTCATTTTATTTGGAACGATTTCTCTCTTGTGCAGGGATAGCCGCCGAGTTGGCCTAAACACCATCCTCTTGCGAAATCTGATCTTCGATGCTGGTGTAATTCTCCCCTTCGGAATCACTTGTTTCCTTCTCTGGTGCGCAGGCGTATTCAAACAGTTCTTGTTTTGGACAATCGACTACGCGCGCCAGTATGGCAGTTTAGTTCCTCTATCCCAAGCATCGCAGATTTTTTTTCGGAGCGTAACAGAGGTCATTAGCGCTGGCTGGGCGCTCTGGGTACTCGCTGGAATTGGGGTCGTTGCGGGCCTATGGGATCGGCGAATGCGCGCCAGCACACGATTTTTGCTTGGACTACTCGGATTTTCGGTGCTGGCGCTATGTTCCGGATTTTACTTTCGATTCCACTATTTCATTTTGGTTCTTCCAGCGGTTTCGCTGTTCGTCGGCGTTGCCATCAGCAAGTTGTCGGATCTCACGGATAGTCATACGAGCGTGACTCGGTTTATTCCGCTGCTTCTCCTTGGTGCGGTATTAACCCTGCCGATTTTTTTGGGGAAAAAGTTCTTCTTTGGAGTCTCTCCAGTTGAAGCTTGCCGAATGATTTATCCGGAGAGCCCATTCCCAGAGTCCATTAGGATTGCTGAATATGTCCGCGACCATACAAGCCACAACGACACGATCGTAGTGTTAGGATCTGAGCCTCAAATTTATTTTTATTCGAACCGGCATTCCGCGACCGGATACATTTACACTTACTGCTTAATGGAACCGCAAAAGTATGCGCATCAGATGCAACAGGAAATGATTCGCGAAATTGAGCGCGCGCACCCAAAATATCTGGTTTCAGTCGTGATGGAGGATTCATGGTTAGAACAACCCGGATCTGATCGGCGGATCTTTGCGTGGGCGAACGAGTATACCGGAAGGTATTATGACGGAGCCGGCCTCGTGAATATCATCACGTCGGATGGAGCGGATTTTTATTTGGGGGAGGTACCGAAATCGGTGCCGCAGCTAGGGCATTATATTTTGATCTATGAAAGGAAATCCTAATTCATCCGTTATCCATGCGAATTGCAACCTTTTTAGGGCGCGGCGGCTTCGGCTCCTGGACTAGCGGGGTTCCTCGCCTCCTTCACAATCACATCGCCGCAAGTGCACGCCCTCAGTATCCGATCGATAGCTTCCTCCAAAGCGAACCGCCGCTGGGTAAGCATCAGCGTCTGCATCTTTCTGGCGGCACTTACCTGGATTGTTTTTGGCCAAACTCTCGGCCATGACTTCGTCAACTACGACGATCCGCGCTACGTCTATGAAAATACCAAGATAACCAGCGGTCTCAGCATCGCCGCTATTGGCTGGGCATTCACACATATCCACTCGGAGAACTGGCATCCGCTTACAACGATTTCGCACATGCTGGACTGCCAGTTATATGGGCTGAGGGCGGGAGGACATCATTTTACCAATGTGCTTCTCCATACAATTTCCGTGGTCTTGCTCTTTCTCGTTTTCAAACAAATGACGGGCGCACTTTTGCGAAGCGCTTTTGTTGCGACCCTGTTCGCGATTCATCCGTTGCACGTGGAATCCGTGGCATGGGTGGCAGAACGCAAGGATGTGCTGAGCGGCGTTTTCTTCATGCTGACCCTGCTCGCATATGTTCATCACGTGCGTGCGCCCTCAATTCGGCGCTATCTCACCGTAGCGTTACCGTTCACCGCTGGTCTAATGTCCAAGTCGATGCTGGTGACGCTCCCCTTCGTACTTTTGCTTCTGGATTACTGGCCGTTCCAACGATTTGCACCGAAAGCCGAAGTCAAACTAAAACCTCCGCCACTTCGCTTGTGGGATCGACAATCAGTCGCGGGACAGCTGATTCTAGAGAAGATTCCACTGGTTGGGCTGTCCGCCGTCTCAGGCATCGTTACATTTCTCGCCCAACGACATGCGCTTGGTTGGACCGAGCAACTTCCGATTTCATCGCGGGCGACCAACGCATTAGTGACCTATGTTGCCTACATTTGGCAAATGCTCTGGCCAGTGAAACTCGCGGTTTTTTATTCTCATCCAGAAAATCGCCTGCCGGCCTGGGGGATCATCCTCGCGCTCGCGGCTTTGATTGCGATTAGTGCAGCGGCGTTTGCTGTGCGGAAAAAACGGCCCTACGTCATCACTGGCTGGCTTTGGTACCTGGGGATGCTTGTGCCGGTGATTGGTTTGGTGCAAGTCGGATGGCAAGGGCGGGCCGATCGATACACTTACCTGCCGCAGATAGGCCTTTATATCATGGGCACTTGGACTGTCGCCGATTGGTCGGCTTCATGGCGTCATCAACGCGAAATTTTGGGTGCCAGTGCCGCGATAATCATTGGCGTATTAAGTTGGCGCGGGTGGATTCAGACAACCTTTTGGCGCGATAGTGAAACGCTGTTCACTCACGCACTTGCAGTAACCTCGAACAACGACGTTGCCGAAAATAATCTTGGCATCGTTCTCCTTCGAAAAGGCAAATTGGACGAATCGATTTCTCTACTCCAGGCAGCCGTGAATCTTCGGCCCGAAAACGCGCCTGCCCACGACAATCTTGCCAAGGCTTTTCTTCAAAAGGGACAAGTAGCTGATGCGATGATTCATTATCGCAAGTTGCTGGAAATTCAGCCCGAGAACGTGGAGGCACGTAATATTGTGGGCACTGTTCTTATCCAGCAGGGCCGTGTAAGAGAAGCGATCGAGCAATGGCAGGAAACGCTGGCAATTCAGCCCGAAAACGGAAATGCTGCCAGTAATCTGGCATGGGTCTTCGCAACGTGTCCGGAAGACTCAATTCGAAATGGCCCCCAAGCCGTTGAACTGGCCGAAAAGGCGCTGCGTTTGTCGGGCGAGAAGATCCCAATGATTTTCCGCATATTGGCAGCTGCCTATGCCGAGAGCGGCCTTTTCACACAGGCAATTGAAACTGCGCAGCGCGGCATTGAATTAGCCAATCACCAGGGCAACCCTGGCCTAGCGGACGAGCTCCAGAGCAATATCGCTCTTTACCAGGCCGGAAGACCGCTGCGCGATCCAAGTCTCGCAAATGGCAGTTCGTCACCGTGACGAAAACGCTTTCATGAGGAATTCTCAAACGGATGAGTAAGAGCGGGAGCAGGAGTAAGAAGAACACGCCCGAGTTTTTCAACAGTCGGTTAAAAAAGCGCTCCTCCTCGAGATTCGCGTCTTTCTATGTTTGCCTCGCCCTCATCGCGATTACTTGGCTAGTTTTTGGACAAACTCTCGGACACGATTTCGTCGATGTCGACGATCATGTGTATGTGTATGAAAACCCCTCCATCACCAGAGGACTTTCGGTGGATGGCGTAATCGGCGCATTTACCCATGCTCATGCGCGAAACTGGCATCCGCTCACGACGATTTCGCACATGCTCGACTGCCAGTTGTACGGGCTGAAGGCTGGCGGACATCACTTCACCAATGTCTTGCTGCACTCGGTCGCCGTCGTGTTGCTCTTTTTCGTGCTCAGGCAGATGACCGGCGGTCCGAGCCGGACTGGCAGTATTTGGCAAAGTGCCTTCGTGGCATCGCTGTTCGCTATTCATCCATTGCACGTGGAATCGGTCGCCTGGGTCTCCGAGCGAAAAGACGTGCTCAGCGCCGTATTTTTCATGCTTACGCTGGGCCTCTATGTGCGTTATGCGCGCGCGCCATCGCTCGGACGCTATTTGGCCGTGGCAGTATTGTTTGCTCTTGGCCTCATGTCCAAACCGATGCTGGTGACGCTTCCATTCGTGCTTTTGCTCCTCGATTACTGGCCGCTCAATAGAGTCAGACGTCAGACGTCAGACGTCAGAAATCAGAGATCAGGAGTCAGTCGCGAGCCTTCGGCGCGCCAAAGAGGTTACGGCGACGGCGCGGGGTCCGTGGTCCGTGGTCGGATCTTCAAGCTGATCGTGGAGAAGATTCCATTGTTCGCCTTGTCCGCGATTTCGTGTGTGGCGACATTGCTGGTACAAAATCAGAGCGCCGGCGCGATTGAACAGTTGCCCTTTATGTGGCGACTGAACAACGCGGTTATCAGTTATGTTGCCTACATTTGGCAGATGTTCTGGCCCGCGCGGCTGGCGGCTTTTTATCCTCACCCCAACGATCAACTGCCGCCCTGGCAGGTTCTTTTGGCAATTGCATTTCTCATCGCAGTCAGCCTGTGGGCAATCCATTGGAGGAAAGAACGGCCTTACATTTTCACCGGCTGGTTTTGGTATGTCGGGATGCTCGTGCCCGTGATCGGCTTGGTGCAGGTCGGCGAGCAAGCGCGCGCGGATCGATACACTTACCTGCCACAGATCGGTTTGTATGTGCTGATTGTTTGGGGCATCACGGATCTGATGGCGCCCATAATGATGCGCAACTCCGGCTCGCGCCCTGTCGCAACCGGCCTGCGGTCGGTCACTCGTGGATCACGCGGAGTCCGAACAAACGGCCCACAGGGCCGTGGCTACAAGCAATTCTGCGCCGCTATCGCGGCAGCGATCATCATTGCGTTGAGCTGGTGCGCGTTTGTGCAGACGTCGTATTGGGAAAACAGCGAGATGCTCTGGAACCACACGCTTGCTATTACCCCTGACAACGACACGGCGCATAACAATCTCGGCTATCTTTTCCTGCGACGGGGCGAATTGGACAGGGCGATTTCGCACTTCGAGACGGCGTTGAAGATTCGATCCGGCAACACTTCCGCCCATTACAACCTTGGCGGGGCGCTCATCGAGACTAATCTTGCCAACGCCCTCGCCCGAAAAGGTCTGCTGGGTGAAGCGATCGGCCATTACGAGAAAGCGGCGAAACTGCGGCCTGATTATGGCGACGCGTATTTCAACCTTGGCAGCGTTCTATTTCAGCAGGGCCGGATCGGCGAAGCGATCGCGCAATGGCAGAAGGCGCTTCCGACTCTGCCGAACGACTCAGGCTTCCACACTGTTTTGGGTAACGCGTTTCTTAAAAGCGGACTACAGAAAGATGCAATCGCCGAGTACGAGCATGCGGCACGGATCTCCCAGCAAGACTCGCTGGCTCGGAACAATTTGGCGTGGCTCCTCGCGACCTCCTCCGATGCTTCAATTCGCGATGGGAATCGGGCAATCGAGCTCGCCGAACAGGCCGTGCAACTTTCCGGCGGCAAAGATCCCACTTATCTCCGGACTCTCGCGGCTGCTCGCGCTGAGGGCGGCCGGTTTGCCCAGGCCGTTGCAGCAGCCGAGCAAGCTCTGCGCATCGCAGGCACGGAGGGCAAATCCGGCCTGGCCAACGCCCTTCGGGATGAAATTGCGCTCTACGAGCTCGGCCTGCCGTATCACGAGCATTCAAGGAGCGGCGGTTTCTAAGCCGCCGAGGTACATGGGAAAAGCTCTTAGTGGTGCCGAACAAAAGCCGTATGGACATGATTAGGCATTACCCAGCCACGCGATCTGTGCATAGCACGCGCCCTCGAAGTGCTGCAGCGTATTCCCGACCCAATTTGGCGTGTTGCTTTCGCGCAGCAGGCACCAACCATGGCTGGCATCGAGCCAGCGTTCTATCGTGCCAGAAAACCGCCGACGATATTCCTGCTCCACTTCGAACGACCACGGCTCGGGAGGCGGCCGCAGCCAACATTTACGCTCTGTTTCCCATTGGCTGAGCAGCTTTGGCGGAATCGCGTCAGCGAGTCGAAAAGTGATAAAATGAGCAGTGCCCTTTCGCTGCTAGTGGGGCAACGACTTTACTTGTGATACGGCCGACCCGATTGGTACAGCGCGATTTCTCTTCGAAGGGCATCAACCAAAACGGTGTTGCCTTGGCCATTGGCCAGTTGCAATGCCTGTTGAGCGGTTTCGGTAGCCTCAGAAAAGTGGCCAGTTTCCGCGTAGGCAGCGGCGAGCATCCGTAAGATAACTGGCCGAGTTCCGCCGGTCAGGCGGCTAGCCTGCTCAGCCAGTCGGACAGCTTCTGGCCCGTTTCTAAGTGATTGGTCCCGAGAAGTCGCCAACAGCCACGCCAGATTGCTTTGGGCAGCCACATTTCCCGGTGCTATCCGAAGCGCGTCTCTGTATTGAAGAATCGCATCCTGGATGCGATTCTTCGCAAGAAACGCGCTCCCCAAATTCGCGTGCGCGTCGGCATTCTCGGGATGCAATTCGAGCGTTTTTCGGTAGTGATCAATGGCCTCGTCGGTTCGGCCTTTTCGAAGAAGCGCGCTCGCCAGATTGTATTGAGCCTCGGCCTGATTCGGCAACAAAGCGACGCACGCCATGTACCGGATGATCGCACCGTCCATATCACCTTTGGAAAGAAGCGCGTTCGCCAGATTACAGGACGCCTCAGAGTAATCCGGCCGAATCGCGAGCGCCTTCTGGTAGTGAGTGATTGCATCATCGACGCGTGCTTTCATAAAAAGCGTGGCACCCAAGTTGTTGTGAGCTTCCGCGTCGGCAGGATTTATGGCCAGCGCTTTTTCGTAATGCGCGATCGCGTCCTCAAATTCGCCTTTTTCAGCCAGAGCACGTCCAAGATTGTAATGCGCTTCTGCGTAATTCGGCCGCAGCGCGACAGCCTGCCGATAATGAGTTATCGCCTCGTCAGTTTCGCCTTGGTCGCGCAGGACGATGCCCAGATTGTAATGCGCCATCCAGCAGCCGGGATTTTTTGCCAGCGTCGCCGTGTACAAGTTTACTAAGTCATGGTAGATCCCGCTCTGCCGCCACGTCAAAAAGCCAAAAAGCAGGAGGATTCCGCAGATGGCCGCGCGGAGAAAAGGTTTCCATTTGAGGGAATCGGCCACCGCTGTAATACCAGCTCCGGCTAACGCGAGCGGTCCCATGCTCGCCAGATATTGGAAATGATCGCTCACAAACGAGTAACGGAAGAAGTAAACGGTGAAAAAGCCGAGCACAGGAAATAGCGAAATCACAAAGTATGCAGCGGCAAAAAACACGGGGCGACTCCACTTCCCACGAATTCGCCACAAAGCAAACAAACCAGCCAACGCTGCCAGCAGCGGCAGATAAGCCGTCAGTTGCAACGAATTAATCTCCCAACGCGGATAGATGAAAATGAGCGGATCGGGCCACATCAGTTTGCCCAGATAAAACCATATCGCGCGACCCGCGATGATGAGCCGCTCCGGCCACAACTGGGCCCACTCAGAACCAGTCGCACCAGAATGGAACTTCTGTTCCCAAATCGTCCACACGCTGGCAAGCGCTGAAATCAGCGCAAACGGAACGAGAGTCGCGAGGTCGCGCCACCGGACTCGTCCTCTCCGCCACCAGACACAGAGCGCGATTACAGCAGGCAACATGACCGTGGATGGCTTGCTCAGGATCGCCACAACAAAGAACAGGAGCGCCCGGCCAAAGCGCCACCAGCGAACGCTGTTCCCGTTCTCCTCAGCGTCCACTTTCAAAAACCAGAAGATCGACAAAAGATAAAAGAGACACGACTGAGTATTTTTTAGCTCCGTGACCCAGGCGACCGATTGCACCATTACCGGATGCAATGCCCAAAGCAGTGCTCCCAGCCACGCTCCGCGAACATCGAGTTGCCGCAAGACGCGCCAGAGCAAGACCGCCGATGCCGCGTGCAGCAGCACATTGAGAATGTGGTATGGCGATGGACTTAAGCCAACGAGCTTATGCAAACTCCAGAAGCTCGTCAGCACGAGCGGGTAATAGACGGCTCGCGCGCTCGTCCAGATCTCTTTAAGTCCGAGCGGACCAATAATGCAGGGATTTTGCGTCAGATGCGATTCGTCGTCCCAGATGAAGCCGGCGTTAAAGACTCGGGTGTATGCTATTGAAACCAGGGCAATCAGAAAGAGCCCACAAAGCCAATTCCGCTGCCAGAATGGGGATCGGAGCTGGTTCTGTTTGCTCGTTCCTGAAGGCGTGGCGTTCCCGGACATTAGTTTTTGTCCCAGTTAACCACGGAGATCACGCCAGCTCGTAAATGCGAGCCATGCTGAGCGCGGCCGACCGGAGGTTTTACCTCGGCGATTGCCAACGAGACTGAGCCTCGGTTTCTCTCGCGCTGCGCAGATTCTCCTCCGCCTCCGGGAAGTCGGGATGAAGACGTAGCGCTTCTTCGAATTGCGCGATCGCGCTGGAAACGTTGCCCTCGCGCATAAAAACTTTTCCCAGGTCGTTGTGAGGTTGGGCGAGCTCTGGCTTAAGCCGGCTTCCCTCCAGATAATGTGCCTCGGCTCCCTGCAAATCGCCCTCTTGGAAAAGCGCGCTTGCCAGATCGAGATGAGCATCCACATGACGCGGGTCAGCTTGAATCGCCCGTCGATACTGCACAATTGCCTCCTCGAGTTTGCCGTGTTTCTCCAGAAATGCGCCATAGCTATACCGAGCTTGTGCAGACTGTGGGTCCAAGCGGACGGACGCTTCGATTTCCGCTGCTGCTTGCTCAGGGCGATCGAGTCGCTCCAGAAGATAGGCATAACCGGAGTGTAACTCGGCGTTGTTAGAGTCGAGTCGCAGTGCTGTTTCGAAATGGGTTTGCGCATCTTCCAGGTTTCCCTTTCCAATCAGGACGCTGGCCAGATTGGCGTGGGCCTTTGCCGAAGCGGGATTAAGACGAAGCGCAGCGGAAAATTCATCGGCTGCTTTATCGAGTCGGCCAGCCTCCTGCAGAGCCTTGGCGTAATTGGTATGCGCCCGGGCGGAAACAGGAAGATCGGCGGCGATCCAGGCTAAATGTTCAAGTTCATTCTGAGGGAGCCGCACTTGCCCAAACCAAAGTGCGCCAAGCGGAATGACAAAAACAGCGAACCATTTCGCGCCATGCAAGGCCCAGCTGGGTAGAAAACCGCTCGTCAAAACATCTGTTGTCCCGCCGCCGATGCCGAGAGATTGTCGCGTAGATTTCTCGCGCACTTTCCAGATGAATCCGTCGTAATAAAAATGGAGCAGCGCCGAAGCGGTCACTACACCAGTGAGGATGCGTTTGACTACGTCGATGCCGATGCTCGACTTGAAATAACCCAGCGCCCCGTAGGCGAAGATCAGGCCCACGTATAGA